>Ga0272441_10004343_pt1 | contig 25832 bp, 21 predicted proteins | sample SSMProp6N_FD_193582 | JGI IMG/M metagenome (GOLD analysis project Ga0272441, IMG submission 193582) | Marine sediment archaeal communities from Little Sippewissett salt marsh, Falmouth, MA, United States - SSM-Prop-6N | ecosystem: Environmental > Aquatic > Marine > Wetlands > Sediment ...
GCGAGGTTCGTAGGGGCATCGAGGTGGTGGAGGTGGCTGCGGGCATGCCGTCGCTGGCCAAGGGCGATTTCATCAAGGATATTGCATCGCGGGTGGACGGCTACATCTATCGCGAGCCGCTGGGCGTGGTGGCCGGCGCGTGCCCGTTCAACTTCCCGGCGATGATTCCCATGTGGATGTTTCCGATGGCGGTGGCGTGCGGCAACACGTTTGTGCTCAAGCCGTCGGACAAGTGCCCGGCCACAGCGGTTCTGATCGGTGAGGTCTTTCAGGAGGGCGGGCTGCCCGACGGCGTGCTCAACATCGTGCACGGCGCGCGGGAGGTGTTTGAGGCTTTGATCGACGCGGACGAGGTGGCGGCCGTCTCTTTCGTGGGGTCCACACCTGTTGCGCGGAGCGTATGGGAGCGGGCGGCCGGTCGCCACAAGCGCGTGCAGGCGTTGGGCGGTGCGAAAAACTACATCGTTGTCATGCCCGACGCGGATCCGGCTGCTACGGTGGAGGCCGTCATTGGCTCAAGCTATGGCTGCGCGGGGCAGCGGTGCATGGCTGCGAGCGTGCTTGTTCCGGTGGGTGAGGCTGGGGCCATCGTCGATCGCGTGGTGGCGGCGGCCAAAAGCGTCAAGCTGGGTAACGGTATGGACCCGTCGACCGCGATGGGTCCGCTGGCGACGGCTGAGTTGAAGCAGCGCGTCGAGCAATACATCCAGGCGGGAGTGGATGAAGGGGCGGAGCTTCTTCTGGACGGGCGCGGGGCCAAAGTCGATGGGCTGCCCGATGGTTTCTTCGTCGGGCCGACGATTTTCGATGGGGTGACGCCGCAGATGCGGATCGGGCGGGAGGAGATTTTTGGCCCGGTGTTATCGGTGATGCGGGCGGGTGATCTGGATGAGGCGTTGGCGCTGGCCAACAGCAGCGAGTACGGCAACGGTGCGTCGATCTTCACGGCGTCGGGCGGGGCGGCGAGAGAATTTCGCAACCGCATTCAGTGCGGGATGATCGGCATTAACGCGGGCGTGCCGGCGCCGATGGCGTTTTTCAGCTTCGGCGGTTTCAAGAGCAGCATCTTCGGCGATCTGCGGATGCACGGTCCGGACGGGGTCGAGTTCTACACTCGCAAGAAGGCGGTTATCGATCGCTGGTTCGAGATCGGCACGCCCGGCAGCGTGTGGGGCAAGTAGGGCGGCCGTAACGGGGAGGCATAGCGGTGGATACGAAGAAGCAATACGAGCAGTACATGATCACCAGCATGGTGCCCGGGTTCGAGCCGGTGGTTGTCGCCCGTGCTGCGGGCTGTACGTTCACCGGCGACGACGGCACGGAGTATCTCGACTGTTTCAGCGGCATCGCGGTGACCAACGCCGGGCACGGTCACCCGAAGATCGTTGCGGCCGCCAAGCGGCAGATGGACGAGTTGATCCATTGCTGTACGTGTGTGTACTACAACCCTCGCGCGGGCGAGCTGGCGGAAAGGCTTGCCGACGTGACGCCCGGCAGGCTCGAGAAGAGCTTTTTCGGCAGCAGCGGCGCCGAGGCCCTGGAGGGGGCGATGCGGCTGGCCAAGCAGTTCACCAAGCGGCGCGAGCTGATTTCGCTGACGCACAGCTTTCACGGTCGCACGGTGGGGACGCTTTCGATCAGCGGCAACTGGGGCCGTAAGAAGAACTCGGGTCCGTACCTGCCGGGTGTGGCGTTTGCACCGGCACCGTACTGCTACCGGTGCCCGTTCCGGCTGAAGTACCCGCAGTGCGATGTGGCGTGCGCGCAGTGCCTGGTGGATGTGCGCGGTCACCAGACGGCAGGCGAGGTGGCTGCGTTTGTGGCCGAGCCGGTGATGGGGGAGGGCGGCATCCTGGTGCCTCCGGCGGAGTACTTCAAGATCGCCATCCAGATCGTACACGACGACGGGGCGTTGTTCATCGCCGACGAGGTGCAGAGCGGCTTCGGGCGGACCGGCACGCTGTTCGCCGTCGAGCAGTACGGCGTCGAGCCCGACATCATGTGCATGGCCAAGGGTATTGCCGACGGCTTTCCGCTTGGAGCGTTTATCGCGCGAGCGGACGTGGCCGACGCCTTCACGCCGGGCGATCATTTGTCGACCTTTGGCGGCAACCCGGTCTGTTGCGCGGCGGCGATCGCCAACCTCGACGTCATGCGCGATGAGAAACTGTGCGAGAATGCGGCTGCGCGCGGCGAGCAGTTGATGGCGCGGTTTGCATCGCTCGAGAGCAAGTGCAAGTTGGTGGGTGACGTTCGGGGCAAGGGGTTGATGATCGGTCTGGAACTGGTCAGCGACGGTGACAAGACGCCGGCCGCCGACGCGGCGAAGCAGGTCCGCACGCTTTGTCGAGAGGGCGGCGTGCTGGTCGGGGTGGGGGGCTCGTACGGCAACGTGGTGCGGATTCAGCCGCCTTTGGTGTTGACGGCTGAGCAGGCCGACCGGGCGGCTGATACGGTCGAGAAGGCTGTCTTGCAGGTGGCCAAGTCGGTCTGATCGTCCGACTGTGCTGACGGGATCGAACCTGCCTGTGCGGAGCCGGCATGGCGACAGACTTTTCGGGATGTGACTACCTCGGTCTGGCGAGGCATCCGGCGCTGATCGAGGCGATGAATGCCGCGGCCCGCCGGTATGGCATCAGCGCCACCAGTTCGCGTTGGGCGCTGGGTTGGACCGAGGTGCATCAGCAGCTCGAAGATGCGATGGCCGATTTCATGGGGACCGAAGCGGCGTGTATTCTGGGGGCGGCCTACTTGGGCAGTGCGGTGTACTACGCGTCGTTGGCGGCCGAGCGTCAGGTCGTGTTCTGCGACGAGACGGTGCACTCCAATCAGTTTTTGGGGATGCGGGCGGAAGGGCTTGAAGTTCATACCTTTCGGCATCTCGACGTGGACGATCTGAAGCGAAAGCTGCTTTCCCATGATGGCAGGCCGTGCATCATCGCCACAGACGGGGTGTACGGTATCAGTGGAGAAATCGCGCCGTTGCGCGAGTTGGCGGACTTGGCCGTCGAGGTCGGCGCCGAGTTCTTCGTCGACGATGCGCACGGTTTCGGCGTGCTGGGCGACACCGGTCGCGGCTCGACCGAGTTGTGCGGCCTCTCGCCCGAGCGTGTGACCGTGCTGGGCAGTATGAGTAAGGCGATGGGCTGTGGAGGCGGCTTTTTGGCGGGTCGTGCCGAACTCGTCGAGCGATTCCGCCACAGTGCGGCGTCGTCGGGAAGCTCGCTGCCGCCGGTGCCGGTTGCCGCGGCATGTTTGGAAGCGTTGCACCTGATTCGCGCCGAGCCCGAGCTGCGCCGTGCGTTGAAGCACAACGAACGCGTCATGCGGTCGGTGTTGGCCGAGCAGGGCGTGGGTGTGGCGGCTGAGGGATGTCCCATCATTGCCATGCTTCTGGCCGACGAACACGAAGCGGCGAAACTGGCCGATCACTTCCTGTCGTTCGGGCTGCGCATTCCGTACTTTAAGTATGCGTCTGAACCGCGGACGAACATGCTTCGGGCAGCCGCCCGATCCGTCTACAGTCGTCACGATCTGGAGCGGTTCGCCGAGGCGGTAAGGACTCGACCAGGCACCTGACGATTACCGACTGCTGCCACCGTCGGCTGGCAGGTCGTAGCCGATTTCCCAGTTCTGGTCGGCCAGGCGAACGGCGAGCGTGAGGCGATCGGAGCCGGCCTGACGACCGTCGACGACCTGGACTTCAGCCTCGGGCAGGTCACCAGTGAACGGGATCAAGAGCGTGACGAACCGGACAGCGGGTACGGCGGCGTCTTTGCCCAGGCGGAAGCAGAAGGCCGGTCTGGGCTGTTTGTGGCCGTAGTTGAAGGAGACCTGGCCGGGCTGGTCGATCATCGTCAGGCCGGGTTGCGGCATGGCGGCGACCAGCAGGTTGGCGCCGTCGGCGAAGCACGTGCGAGCGGTCAGCGTTTTCGCGTCGAGCAGCGCCTCGACGGGCGCGAGCTGGAAGTGCACATCCACGCTTCCTGCGGTTGGACCGATCGCGTCGTCGACGACCACGAAGAATCGCTTGTCCACAAAGAAGACAGCGCGGCGGTGCGTGAGCTTCTCATAGCTGTGGTTCTCGACGACGAGCGTGTCGAGCGTGTCGCCCGTTTTGAAGAGCCTCAATTGCGGTGCGTAGGCGCTGTCGTCGCCGTTCAATGTGAGGGTCTGGTGGACCTTGGTCTGGCGGAACCACGCGCGGCCTTCAGCGTCGCCGCCGTAGATGTAGGTGCCGGAGTCGGGCGTTAATCGGCGGCCGTCGGCGTAGATCTCGAACGTTGTGTTGTCGGGCTGGCAGTGCCATCCGCCGTCGAGTCCGCACTTGAGGATCAGGCAGGTTGCGTTGCGCCCCCAACCGCTGCGCATCGAGTAGAAGCCGCTGTCGGGCAGGGCGAACGCAGTGGCGGCCGGCGCTTTGCCTTTTTTGCCGTTTGAGGCTACGTAGCGAAAGTCGTCGCGGTCGAAGAAGTCGGCCCATCGGCTCAGAGTCGCGGGGATATTCACCCCGCTATGGTCGTCACCGAACTGGGCGGTCGAACCGTCGGGCAGGCCGAGCTTCAGCAGCACCTCGCACATCTTCTCGATCGCGGCGTGGTACGAAGGCGGAAACGCCTGGCCGCGACCGTTGAGCCGCGCCAACTCGGCCGTTCGTGCGAACCATCTGATGCAGCCGGTGTGGTAGTTGAGACACTGCTCGAAGTGCATGCCGTCGCGGCGGATCTGCCGGCCGATCTCCAGGTTGAGGCGATCGATCGCCCGCTTCAGCCATCGGTCGGCGTGCTTGAACTCGGGGAATGCCATGGCGATGTGGGCGAGTCCCTCGGCCTCCATGAGCCGCCAGTTGGACATGCGGTCGGTTTTGCCCAGCACGTCGTAGAGATAGTCGGCGTGGTCGGCGCAGCTGAGCAGGAAGGCGGCGAGCACTTCGGGTGTGAACTGGGGCGAGTCGATGAAATGTTGATAGACGTCGATCCAGGAGCATCCGCGGATGCCGGCCTCGATCGACCGCCAGGCGTAGTGATGCTGCTCGTCGCGCGGGTTGGCTGCGGTCCAATCGAGAAACTGTCGGGTCCATTCGCGAGCGTAGGCTTCATCGGCGGTATGCCAGTAGGCCCTGCCCATGGCCGGCCAGTACGACATGCGGTGCAGTTGCCATCGCCACTCGTTGTCGGGCACGGGCTGGGCCGACCAGTCGATGCGGTCGCCGAATGGGTGAGGGGGATAGCTGGGACTGGCCAGAAGGGCATGGCGCATCGCGTCGTCGGCGACCTTCATATTGCGGGGTGTGGCGTATCGGCCGACGACCTTAGTGCGTTGTGAGCGATCGACCGGATGGCGGAAAGGGCTCTGCGTGCGGTAATAGGCAAGCAGGGCCTGCCCCGCGGCCTGTGGCTGGTCGACTATGCGTTTGACGTCCTGTAGTTCGGGTCGATCCAGATCGAGCAGTGACAGCAGTTGTTTCATGTTGTTTGCCTCGCGTGCCGCTGACGGCTGAGACGCGGGGGTGGATGGCCCGGCCAGCAGCAGTGTGAGCAGGATATTGCAGACCGCGTCGTGCATGGTTGGGCTCCCCACGCGCTCACCAGGGACGGTTCACTCCGCCTGTCGGCAGGCACAGCCGGCCGCCCGAGCGTCAGCGCGTCTTTAACTCCTCGTCGAAGAGGTAACTGTTGTAATAGTGGTCGGGCCAGCCGGCGGCCTTGCGGTTCAGCATCTCCAGGTGTCGGGCCCGTTCGAGCCGTGTCGGATCGACTGGTTCGATACGCCAGGGATACGTGTACTTGGCGTGATCCCATACGAAGTAGTTGCCCAGCGCCATGGCCTCGCGCGGGTGGAAGTAGCAGTCGCGCCCGCGCGCCATCTCGCGCGCGATGTTGCGTGGGTCGCGCTGCTCGGTGCCAAGCGTTATATGGGGAGGGCGGCAGTCCTGCCACATCTCGCGAGGTTGTCGTTCGAAGAGGGCGGGGTCTTGCAGCAGATCCCAGGCGCTGGCCGGCTGGTCCCGATCGTTGATCGGCGCCATGCCCTTCATGGGGTCGATCCAGCCCCATTGCCCGTCGGTTTGCACCTCGGTCATCATGTGCCCGGAGATGTGGGAGCAGTGGAGCCTGGCGGGCAGCCCGGCGATCTGACAGAGGCACACGTAGAGGCGCGAAACCTCGTTGCACATTAGCGCGCCGCGCTTGAGCAGGTCTTCCTCGTCGCCGCCGCAGAACAGACCCGGATTCGCCAGACCCGTATCCTGGTTGTCGCGCACGCGACGCATCAGGGCCAAGGCCTTTTCGCGGTCGCTCATGCCGTTGGTGACGTGCTCGCGTACGATGGCTTCCAGCATGGGTCTCGAGCCGGACACGTAGTGCATCTCGGCGGGCGTGAAGTCGGAGTACAGGTACTCGGCCGTCTTGGCGGTGAGGGCGAGTTGGCCGTCGATCACCTCGACGTCGACGCCACCGTCTTCGCCGTAAAACCCGAGCACCCGCTCCAGCCAGAGTTCGCATCCTCGGCGGGTGAGCGGGTCGTCCATCAGCTTGGTCTGGTTGCGGCCCATAGACGCTTCGAACATACGGTGTCCTTTCCTTCCTTTGCGGTCCCAGCCCGCCCGGCCCGGCCGTGCGAGCATGCCCGACCATAGTGCCAGCGTTCGGGCGCGTGTGCAACCACCCGGCGATGGGCGTGGACGGATGGCTCGGGCTGGTCAACGTCCTGCGGGCGGCGCGGTTTTCTGGTATGCTGCTCGCCCGACCGCAGCGACGGGCGCGGCTGGGTGGTGTCGGATATGTGGATGTGAGCCAGCAGGAGAGACTGTCGTGGTGAAGATGGGTGTTGTCGGAATGGGGATGGGCGGCGGGCACGGTGCGACGTTCCACAAGAGCGACGTGGCTGAGTTGACAGCCATCTGCGATTGCGATCCGGAGAAGCTCAAGTGGCGGCTGGAGACATACGCCGAGGAGATCGACGCTCACCCGCGGGGCTACCTCGACTTTGAGGAGATGCTGGCCAAGGAGCAGCTTGACGGCGTGGTGATTGCCACGCCGAGCGGCATGCACCACGAACAGGCCCTCATTGCGGCCAAGCACGGCCTGCCGATGCTCATCGAGAAACCGATCGACATCAGCATCGAGAAGGTCGACGAGATCGAGCAGGCTGTCAAAAAGGCCGGCCTCTTGTGCGGTGTGAACTACGGCCAGCGGTTCGTTCCGGCCAACTACACGATCAAGAAGGCGATCGACGCGGGCGCGTTCGGCAAGCTGCTGATGGTGGACGTGCGTCTGAAGTGGTTCCGCGATCAGGACTACTACGACCGCGGCGGCTGGCGGGGCACATGGGCGATGGACGGCGGCGGGTCGCTGATGAATCAGGGCGCGCACCCGATGGACCTGCTGACGTGGTTTGCGGGGCGGCCGAAAAAGATCCGCGGCGACTTCGCGGCCTTGAACCACCGGATCGAGACCGAGGACTGGGCGGCGGGCATCGTCGAATTCGAGAACGGCGTGCGATCGTGCATCACCACGAGCACGAACGTGGCGCCGAAGAACGATCGAATTCTCTTCGATATCCATGGAACCGAAGGATCGGCCTATCTTGTCGGCGGCGAGATCGTCGAAACGAACATCGAAGCCTTGCAGACATTGGAGCAGCCGCCCCATCCCGATCCGCTCATCGATTTCGCGTACGCGATCAAGGAGCAGCGCCAGCCGGCGATCGGCGTGGAGCAGGCGAGGCGATCGGTGGAGCTGATCCTGGGAATCTATGAGTCGGCCCGTCAGAATCGGACCCTCGTCCTCTGAGGGCTGCGGCATTACCGAGATGTGCTCGGGGGGGGCCGAGGGCACGCACGTGAACACTGAGTATCCGTCAAGCAGTCCGGTGATACGCAGGCACTCGGGCAACCCCGTCCTGTCGGCTGGGGATGTGCCCTATCCGGCGACACTGGTGTTCAATGCCGGCGTGGCCCGGTTCAAGGGGCGCTACGTAATGGTGTTTCGCAACGACTACGGCGATGCGGCCGCCAGGCGCCTCGACGGTACGAACCTGGGCTTGGCTTACAGCGACGACGGCGTGAGCTGGCATGTGACCGATAGGCCGTGTCTGGCCATGGAGACCGACGAGATTCATCGGGCGTATGACCCGCGTCTGACGGTGATCGGCGATCGGTGCTACATGTGCTTTGCGGTGGACACGCGCCATGGGATTTGCGGCGGGGTGGCGGTTACCGACGACTTCGAGCATTTCGAGGTGCTCAGTCTGTCGGCGCCCGACAACCGCAACATGGTGCTGTTTCCCGAGAGGATCGGCGGCAGGTTCGCTCGCCTGGAACGACCGTTTCCGGTCTATGGGCGGGGGGCCTCGGAGGCCTTCGACATCTGGTACTCGGACTCGCCTGATTGCCGCGATTGGGGCAACGCGCAGCTGGTTCTCGGCAGCGAACAGGTGCGGTTCTGCAACAGCAAGATCGGCCCGGCTGCCCCGCCGATCCGAACCGAGCGCGGCTGGCTGACACTCTTTCACGCGGTCGACAAGGACGAGAAACGCGTCTTCGAGAGCTGGCACGGCAGATGGATCAAGCGTTACACGGCGGGCGTCATGCTTCTGGACCTGGCTGATCCTCCCCGTGTCGTCGGCCTGGCGCGGCGGCCTGTGATGGTGCCGGAGCCTGCGTACGCGTACGAGATGCAGGGCTTTCGTGGGGGAGTGATCTTTCCGTGCGGTCTGATTGCCGAGCCGGATGGTTCGGTGAAGATCTACTACGGTGCGGCCGACACGGTTGTGGCGTTGGCCACCGCCCGTCTTGACGATCTTGTTGACTTGTGCGAGCCGGTGTGAGGTGCGATGGGGGTGGGCCCGCCACCGGTGCCCATCTTGTCTGTGAGCGTCGGCGTTGCCGCGTGACAGGCGGGACCTTCGCGCGGGCCCTTGCTGGTACGCCGTCGTCGGTGACTTGACCGCGTTTGTCGGGGGCTGCTACCATTTCGCCAAGTCGGTCGGGCCGGCTGACGGAAACGGGCATGGATTCGTTTGTCTTTCCAAAGTGGACCAATGCACTGCGCCCTGCGCTGGCCGTGGGCGTGGCCGGGGGGTTGGTTTACATCGTGTTCGTTGCCGCCTATGGCGCGTCGCCGAAGACCACCGACGTGGGCTACGCGCCCGCCCAGCCGGTGGAGTATCAGCATTCGGTGCATGCGGGCGAGTTGGGCACCGACTGCCGCTACTGCCACAATACCGTCGAACGGTCGGCCCACGCTGCAATTCCGCCCACGCAGACCTGTATGAACTGCCACAAGCTGATCAACGTCGACAGCGCCAAGCTGCTGGTGGTTCGCGAGAGCTACGGCACAGGCATGCCGGTTGAGTGGGTGCGGGTGCACGACCTGCCCGACTATGCGTATTTCGACCATAGCGCGCACCTGCGCGCGGGCGTGGGTTGCGTGAGTTGCCATGGCCGCGTCGACAAGATGGACGTGGTGTACCAGGCGGAGACGCTCAGTATGGGCTGGTGTCTGGACTGCCACCGCAGCCCGGAGCAACATCTGCGCCCGCGCGACTCGATTGCGCGAATGGATTGGATACCGATGGAGGATCAACGGTTGCTGGGACGGCGTCTGCGCGAGTTGTATGACGTGAACCCCAAGGACGATTGCTCAGTATGCCACCGTTAGGCGATCAGAAGAGCGATGCCGTTTACTGGCGGAGTCTCGACGACCTCGCCGACGCGCCTTCGTTTCGCGGGCGGCTCGAGCGTGAGTTTGCCGAGGGCACTTTGTCGGCCATATCTTCGGCCACGAGGCGGCAGTTCCTCAAGCTGGCGGGGGCGTCGATGGCGCTGGCTGGTGCGACGGGATGTCGCTGGCCGAAGGAGAACATCGTTCCGTTTGCCGGGCGTCCCGAAGACCGGAATCCGGGCGAGGCCCAGCGGTTTGCTACGGCCTGTGAGCTGAATGGGGTGGGTTACGGATTGCTGGTCACCAGCTACGACGGCCGGCCCATCAAGATCGAAGGCAACCCGCTGCATCCGACCAATGGCGGCGCGACCGACGCACTTACGCAGGCGGCGATCCTCGAGATGTACGACCCGCACCGCAGCCAGAGCGCCGTGCGTCGTGAAGGCGGCCAGACCATTCGGCAGACGCCGGGGGAGTTTTCCCGGTGGGCGGTCGATCACTTCGCAAGGTTTGCGCAGCGACGCGGCGAGGGTCTCTATGTGTTGGCTGAGGCGTCGGCGTCGCCCAGTGTGGCCGACATGCGGGCCCGGCTGACCCAGGCCATGCCCGCGATGGTGTGGTGCGAGTACGAGCCGCTCTCACGCGACAACGAGCGCGAGGGATCGAAGCTGGCCTTCGGCGATGCGTACCGTACGCAGCTTGCGCTCGACAAGGCCGACGTTATCGTTTGTCTGGACGCTGATCTCTTGATGACCCATCCGGCGGCGCTGCGGCACGCCCGCGACTTTGCTCGAGGGCGTCGCCCGGAACGGGAGGCCATGAATCGCCTGTATGTGGTGGAACCGGCATTCTCGATCACGGGCGCTGCGGCCGACCATCGTCTGGCCGTGTCTACGAGTGACGTATGGTCGATCGTTCGCGCGCTGCTCGGCGAACTGATCCAACTCGGATTCGATCTGCCTCAGCTTAGTCCTGAGATGTGTGAGTCGCTGCTTGCTTTGTCGCTGGCGTCTGAGCAGGCTGGCTTTGTTAGAACGCTTGCGGCTGACCTTTTCGCCAATCGGGGTCGCAGTGTCGTAGCGGCGGGTGCGCGACAGCCGCCGGTCGTGCATGCCGTTGTGCACATGCTCAACGCCGCACTGGGCAATGTCGGGCACACCGTCAGCTATACGGTCGAACCGCTACCTGATCGCGTGACGCACGTTGAGGCCATCAGGCAGCTTGTCCAGGCTGCGCGCGATGGTCGGGTGGAAACGCTGCTGATCCTCGGGGGCAATCCGGTGTTCGATGCACCGGCCGACGTGGCGTTCGGCAACGCGCTTGCGGCAGTCAAGACCAGCATCCACCTCAGCTTGTACGACGACGAGACGTCGGGCGCGTGCACGCGGCATGTCCCTCGGGCGCATTGGCTCGAATCGTGGGGCGACGTGCGGGCCTACGACGGCACGGTCAGCATCGCTCAACCGCTGATCGAGCCGCTCTATGGCGGCAAGACGGCAGGTGAGATGCTGGCTTTGGTGCTGGGTGAGGCGGCGATCAAGCCGTTCGACATCGTCCGGCGCACGTTCGGCCAGAAGGTAGGGGCCGATCCTTCCGCAGGCGCGTGGCGCAAAGCGCTGCACGACGGCGTCGTCGCCGACAGTGCCTGGGATGAGGTGCGACCGGCCCTGAGATCCGACGGATGGGACGCGCTGTTCGGGGGCGTCGAGTCGCAGGGGCAGGGCGGCGGCATCGAACTGGTCTTCTGCCAGGATCACAGCGTCTATGACGGGCGCTTCGCCAATAACGCCTGGCTGCAGGAAATGCCGGACCCCATGACCAAGCTCACATGGGACAACGCCGCGCTGATCGGGCCGGAACTTGCGAACGAATTGAAGGTGGCGACGGGCGACGGCGTGGATCTGAAGCTGGGCTCGCGACGCGCTACGCTGCCGGCGTACGTCATGCCCGGGCAGGCGAGGGGGTCGGTGGTCGTTTCGCTGGGGTATGGTCGAACGCGCTGCGGGCCGGTTGGCGACGGCGTGGGTTATGACGTGCATGCCCTTCGCACCTGCGATGCCATGGACGTTGCCCACGGGCTGCGAATCACCAAGGCATCGTCCGGGTCGACGCCCCCATTGGCCTGCACGCAGGATCATCACGCGATCGGTGCCGTGGGCGAGCGCCAGAAGCGCAAGCGGCAGCCTGTGCTGGTACGGGAAGCCACCCTCACGCAATACAAGAGGCATAATGGGCGGCTCGAACATGGCGATCATCACCCGCCGCTGGTTTCGCTGTGGACCGAGCCGAGCTTCGACGGACACCGGTGGGGTATGGTGATCGACCTGAATGCTTGCGTCGGCTGCGGGGCGTGCGTCGTGGCCTGCCAGGCTGAGAACAATAGTCCTGTTGTCGGCAAGGACCAGGTGATCAACGGGCGCGAAATGCACTGGCTTCGCGTCGACCGCTATTTCCGAGGCCCGCCCGAGCAGCCGGCGGTGGCCCTTCAGCCGGTTCCGTGCATGCACTGCGAGAACGCGCCGTGCGAGCAGGTCTGCCCCGTAGCGGCCACCGTGCACGATGAGGAAGGTCTGAACGTGATGGTCTACAACCGGTGCGTGGGCACGCGGTACTGCTCGAACAACTGCCCATACAAAGTCAGGCGATTCAACTTCTTTAACTACCGGCGCGATCTAACCGAGACCGAGAAGATGGCGATGAACCCGGAGGTCACGGTTCGCAGCCGCGGCGTCATGGAGAAGTGCACGTACTGCACGCAGCGGATACAGCTTGCCAAGATCAAGGCCAAGAACGAACGTCGGCCTCTCCGCGACGGGCAGATCGTTCCCGCCTGCGCGCAGACGTGCCCGACCGGTGCGATCGTGTTCGGCGACTTGGGCGATCCGCGGAGCAAGGTGTCGAAGCTGCGCGCCGACGGTCGAGCCTATGCGATGCTGGCCGAGTTGAACGTAAAGCCACGGACCGTCTATCTGGCGAAACTGCGCAACCCGCATCCCAAGCTTGTGAATGAAGGCGATGAGCACGACGGCCACTAAAGACGTGGACAACACGGCGACCGACCCTCGCTGCCGGCCGCTGCTGGTGCTTGGCGAGCACGACTTCACGTCGGTGACCGACACGGTGTGCGGTCTGGCCGAGCGACCCAAGCCGCCTCGGGCCTGGTACGTGGCGTTTGCCCTGTCGTTGTCGGCCACCGCCGTGCTGCTGGCCATGATCGTCTACCTGGTTGGAGTAGGCGTGGGCGTGTGGGGCGTGAACATTCCGGTCGGCTGGGGCTTCGCCATCGTGAACTTCGTCTTTTGGGTAGGCATCGGGCATGCCGGTACCCTCATTTCGGCGATCCTGTTTCTGTTCCGGCAGAGGTGGCGGACGGCGGTCAACCGCTTTGCCGAAGCGATGACCATCTTCGCGGTGATCTGCGCGGGGCTGTTTCCTGCGATTCACGTCGGGCGCATCTGGGTGGTCTACTGGCTGTTTCCCATTCCCAACCAGATGCAAATGTGGCCCAACTTCCGAAGCCCGCTGCTTTGGGATGTGTTCGCTGTAAGCACCTACATGCTTGTGTCGCTGATGTTCTGGTACGTCGGGATGATTCCCGACCTGGCTGCCCTTCGGGATCGCGCCATCACGCGCGTGCGGCGGATTGCCTATGGCTTGGCCGCGCTGGGTTGGCGGGGCAGCCATCGGCACTGGCATCGTCACGAGTGTGCCTACCTTATTCTGGCGGGCCTGGCGACGCCGTTGGTGATCAGCGTACACTCGGTGGTGAGCTTCGACTTTGCCGTATCCCAGATGCCCGGCTGGCATACAACCATCTTCCCGCCGTATTTCGTGGCCGGGGCCATTTTCAGCGGCTGTGCCATGGTGGTTACGCTCATCGTTCCGGCTCGGCAGTTCTTCGGACTCAAGCAACTGGTCACGCTGCATCACCTTGAGAACCTCAACAAGCTCATCCTGGCCACCGGCTGCATCGTGGGCTACTCCTATGTGATCGAGCTATTCATCGCGTGGTACGGCGGCAACATGTACGAGATGTTCGCGTTCATGAATCGTGCGCTGGGTCCTTATGCATGGGCCTATTGGATCATGATTGCCTGCAACGTGGTGGTTCCGCAGTTGTTCTGGTCGAAGTGGTGCCGAACGAACCTGTGGGTGATGGTTGTGGTGTCGGTGCTGGTCAACGTGGGCATGTGGTTCGAGCGGTTCGTGATTATCGTCAGTTCGCTCAGTGCCGACTTCCTGCCGTCGAGTTGGGGCTATTTCTCGCCCACCTGGGTCGACGTGCTCACGCTGATCGGCAGCTTTGGTCTGTTCTTCACGCTGTTCCTGCTGTTCTGCCGGTATCTGCCCATGGTGGCCATGGCTGAGGTGAAGACCGTCATGCCGTTGGCGCATTTGGATCGCGGCTTTCATCGCGGTGTGGGCGACTATCACGGCGAGGTGCCTCACGCCCACAACGGCGAATACAACCGCAACGCGGAGACCGCCGATGAGTAGCGGTATAGACACGCCTGGCCAGACCGATTCGCAGACACAGCCGTTCTACGGTCTGCTGGGCGAGTTTGACAATCCCGACGGACTGGTTGCCGCGGCTGAGCAGGTCCGCAAGGCCGGCTACACGCGGTGGGACGCGCACACTCCGTTTCCGGTGCACGGATTGGACGAAGCGATGGGCATCCGGCCGACGAGGCTGCCGTGGATTGTCCTGGCGGCGGGGTTGAGCGGCGCGGCTCTGGCGGTGCTGTTGCAGTGGTGGACCAACGCGGTGGACTATCGGTTCATCATCAGTGGCAAGCCCTATTTCAGCCTGCCGGCCAATATCCCTGTCACGTTCGAGTTGACCGTGCTGTTTGCAGCCGTCACGGCGTTCGTGGGGATGCTCGCACTCAACGGGCTGCCGCAACTCTATCATCCGCTGTTCGCCAACGACCGCTTCCGCCGCGCGACGTCCGACCGTTTCTTCGTCGTGATCGAGGCCGACGACCCGCAGTTCGATCTACAGAGGACGCATGACCTGCTCGTTTCGTTGGGTGCCGAGGTCAGTGAAGCGAAGCTGGAATAGACCGATGCCGAGATCGATCATCGCTGTGATTGTTGTCCTGGCGGCCCTATCGCTGGTGCCGATCGTGCTGATCGCGCGGGCACGTGCCGTCAGGTCGGCGCGGCCTCGCGTGCATCTGGTGGCCGACATGGATAGCCAGCCCAAGTTCAAAGCCCAGGCCCGCAACCCGCTCTTCGCCGACAAGCGGGCGATGCGTCTCCCGGTCGAGCATGCGGTGGCCCGTGACGAGCTGCGAGTCGATGAACCGTTTTATCGCGGCAAGGACGGCGACGGGCAGTGGGTCACTGTAATTCCGATCAAGGTGACCGAGGAGCTGATGCAACGCGGCAAGCAGCGCTTCGAGGTTTTCTGCGCGACGTGTCACGGCCTGGGTGGTTACGGCGATGGGATGATCGCCAAACGGGCCGACGCCTTACAAGAGGGCACCTGGGTGCCGCCGACGTCGTTCCACATCGATACGATTCGCCAGCGCGAGGCGGGTTACCTGTTCAATACGATCACCCACGGCGTCCGTAACATGGCGGCCTATGGTCCGCAGGTTCCGGTGGCCGACCGATGGGCGATCGTGGCCTACATCCGGGCGCTTCAGCGCAGCCAGAATGCCACCCTCGAAGACGTTCCGCCGGATGTGAGGCCGGCGCTGAGATGATCGCGGAGACCTAGACGTGGGCAAGCTCGACGCCTCTCAGATCACCGAAGAAGCACGCCATCTCGGCCCGTTGCGGCTGCGCGTGTTCAAGGCGGCTGGGGTTTTGGGCTTGGTGGCTTTGGCGGGCGGTGTTCTGTTGGGTTTGGGCGCCCACGACCGCATGCAGCGGTTCGGCTACACATACCTGGTGAGCTACTGCTATTTCCTCAGCCTGTCGCTCGGGGCGCTGTTCTTCGTGGCCCTACAGCACGTGACACACTCGGGCTGGAGCGTGTCGGTAAGACGCTTGGCCGAGATCATCGCAGGCAACCTGTGGCTGCTGGCTGTGCTGGTTTTGCCGGTGCTCATCCTGACGCCGGTTCTGTATGAATGGGCGGATCCCAACGTCGTCGCCCACAATAATCTGCTGCAACACAAGCAGCCGTATCTGAACAAGCCCTTCTTCTTCGGGCGGTGTATTGGCTACGTATTGATCTGGGCTCTTTTGGCACGGTACTTCCTTACCCGATCGGTTCGCCAGGACGAAACGGCCGAGGTGGGCCTGACCGTTCGGCTCGAACGGGCCGGCGGCCCGGCGCTGGTCGCCTACGCCTTCACGGTGACGTTTGCGGCGTTCGATCTGATCATGTCGCTGGAGGCTACATGGTTTAGCACGATTCTGGGGGTCTACTTCTTTGCCGGAAGCGTGGTTGGGTTCGTTGCACTGATTTCCCTTCTGGCGATGTGGCTCCAGCAGAGCGGCCTTCTGACGCGCGCCATCACCATCGAGCATTACCACGACCTGAGCAAGCTGCTGTTCGCCTTCACGTTCTTCTGGGCGTACATCGCCTTCTCGCAGTATTTGCTGATCTGGTACGCCAACATCCCCGAGGAGACGGTCTGGTATCTTCGCCGGCAGCAGGCACCGTGGGGATGGCTGGCTCTGGCGCTGCTGTTCGGGCACTTCGTGTTGCCGTTTCTGGGACTGATTTCGCGGCGTGCCAAGCGGCAAAAGATGATGCTTGCGTTCTGGTCGGGGTGGCTGCTGGTGATGCACTGGCTCGATCTGTATTGGCTGATCGTGCCTCGACTGAGCCCGCAGCGACTGCCGTTTGGTCTGCTTGACGTGCTGTGCTTTGTCGGTGTGGGCGGGCTGTTCGTGGCTGGGCTGGTGTGGGTTGCCGGCGACCGTTCGCTGATACCCGATAAGGACCCGCGGCTGGATGAATCGCTCGCCTTCGAGAACGCGTGAGGTGGATCGGTGAACGCCCGTGACGACGTGAACACCCTTACCGTGGCCGTCGTCGGGATCGTCGGCGCGATCATGGTGTTTGTCGTCATTGTCGCGCTTCAGGTGTGGTTCTATAATCTGCAAGAGGTCGAAACCTATAAGAAGGTCGTTTCCGTGCCGCCGCAGGAGTACAGCAGCCTGGTCGCCGAACAGGAGGCGCGCCTCAACAGCTATCGATGGATCGATCGCGAGAAGGGCATCGTCGCCATCCCGATCGAGCGGGCGGCCGAGTTGGTCGTGCAGGACCTATCATCCGAACAGACCCAATCCCGGGCAGGTGACGATGGTCACTGATTGGGCGGGCACAAATCGTGCTTTACTCATCGCGCTTCTTGCGATGTCGGCGGGGCTGGCGTGTCCGCAGACGGGGCGCGGCCAGCAGGCCCAAACCCCGGTTGACGACTTGGAGGACGTGGGTATTACCGAGCGCCTCGACGCGGCAATCCCCCTGGACGCCGAGTTCGTCGACGAGGCCGGCGAGGCCGTTAAACTGGCCGGCTTTGTCCGCGGTGACAGGCCGGTCATTCTGACGCTGGTGTACTTCAACTGCCCGATGCTGTGCAACCTGATTCTTAACGGACTGGTCGATGCTCTCAGGGAGCTTCCGCTTACGCCGGGCGAGGACTTCGAAATCGTGACGGTCAGCTTCGATCCACGCGAGACGTCGACGCTGGCCAGACTCAAGAAGCAGAACTACCTTCGCGAACTCGGTCGGCCCGAGGTGGCGGGCAGCTGGCACTTTCTTACGGGAACCGAGCCGAACATCCGCAGACTGACCGACGCGGTCGGCTTTAAGTACCGTTTCGTCGAGGAAACGCAGCAGTACGCACACGCGGCCGCATTGTTTCTGCTCACGCCCGACGGCCGGGTAGGGCGGTACCTCTACGGAGTGGTGTTCGATCCCGAGACGCTGAGGCTGGGGCTGGTCGAGGCGTCGGAAGGGAAGATCGGCTCCACGGTCGATCGGCTTTTGCTGTACTGTTTCCACTACGATCCGGACGCTGGCCGCTACACACTGGCGGCTGTGACGGTAATGCGAGTGGGCGGCGTGGCGATGGTCGCCGCTCTGGCGATTGTGCTCGGCGCCTTCTGGCGGGCCGAGGTCAAACGGCGACGGGCCCATTCGAGTCCGCAGGACGCGGCACGCGACGAATCATGAACCGAATTCTCTTTGTGCTGACACCGATGACGGCGGATCGCTCGTTCTGGATGCCTGCGCGCGGATCGACCGGCGCCGAGGGAGTCGACCGCACGTTCTACTTCGTCTTCTGGGTGTCGGTGTTCTTTTTCGCGCTGATCGTTGGGTTGATGGTGTTCTTTGTCATCCGGTATCGGCGGCGCGAGGGGGTTGGACCCCAGGCGAGCGCCAGCCAGAACCTGCCGCTGGAACTCACGTGGGCGGGCATTCCGGTCATCCTGGTGTTCGTCATGTTCTACATGGGCATGAAGGGCATGGTCGATCTGGCCACGCCACCGGCCGGCGCCTACGAGATCAAAGTACTGGCCAAACGCTGGAGTTGGCTGTTTGAGTATCCCAACGGTCACGTGGACGAGGATCTGCACGTCCCGCTGGATGTCCCCGTCCAACTGTTGATGCGCTCCGAGGACGTCATTCACAGCTTTTATGTGCCCACTTTCCGCGTCAAGCAGGACATCGTGCCTGGGCGGTATACCAAGACGTGGTTCCGCGCCACGAAGGAGGGCGAGCACTTGCTGCTCTGCGCCGAGTACTGCGGAACCGCTCACTCCGACATGATCGCCCGCGTCATCGTGCATCCGTCCGGCGAATACCAGCGATGGCTCGAGAATGCGGCCAACTTCGTGTCACGGATGTCGCCCGCCGACGCGGGCCAGCGACTTTACAAGGTTCAGGGCTGTGCGCAGTGCCATTCGGTTGACGGGAAATCCGGCATCGGTCCGAGCTTCAGGAATGTCTATGGTTACGAACGTGTCATGGCGGGCGGTGCGAAGGTGTTGGCGGATGAGAACTACCTGCGCGAGTCCATGCTGAACCCCAACGCCAAGGTGGTCGCTGGCTTCGACGCGATCATGCCGACGGCGCAAGGCAGGATGGACGAAGAGCAGATCCTGGCGGTCATCGAGTACATCAAGACCCTGTCCGATCGTTGGACGCCCTCGGCGCCGGAGACGACCAGCCAGCCTGCGACGAGCCAGGTGTCGGACAAGCGCCCGTGAGGCCAACGGAGACGCACATGACGACGTCGAGCTTGACGTATCCGGATCGCATCGACGGGCCCGACGGTGCGCGCGGCGACGAGAGCTATCTTGGCGGTCGCCATGGCCTGCGTTCGTGGCTGCTCACGCTGGACCATAAGCGCATCGGCGTGATGTACCTGATTTCGACACTCACTGCGTTCCTGCTGGGCGGTGTTTTCGCGGTTCTGATTCGAACCGAACTGCTCACGCCGCAGCGGACGATCATGAGCGCCGACAGCTACAACACCGTCTTTACGCTGCACGGCGCGATCATGATTTTCCTGTTCATTATCCCCAGCGTTCCGGCTGCATTCGGCAACTTCGTGCTGCCGATCATGCTCGGCGCCAAGGACGTTGCCTTCCCCCGCCTGAACCTGACCAGCTATTACTTCTACGTATTCGGGGCGCTGTTCGCGCTGTTTGCGATCGCCCTCGGCGGCGTGGACACGGGATGGACCTTCTACACGCCCTACAGCACGGCGTTCGGCGGTCAGGTCATCCCGATGGTGTTCGGCGTGGTCATTCTGGGGTTCAGCTCCATCTTCACGGGCATCAACTTCATCGTGACCATTCACAAACTCCGCCCGCCCGGTATGACGTGGTTCAGGATGCCGCTGTTTCTGTGGGCGCTGTACGCCACCAGCATTATCCAGGTGCTGGCCACCCCCGTGCTGGGGATCACATTGCTGTTGCTCATTGCCGAACGCGTTCTCGGCGTGGGCATCTTCGACCCGCAGTTCGGTGGCGATCCCGTGTTGTTTCAGCACTTTTTCTGGTTCTATTCGCATCCGGCCGTCTACATCATGATTCTGCCGGCCATGGGTATCATGAGCGAACTGGTCTCGGTGTTCAGCCGCAAGCATATCTTCGGCTACAAGTTCATCGCCTACAGCAGCATTGCCATCGCGGTGATCGGCTTCTTCGTGTGGGGCCACCATATGTTCACCAGCGGCCAATCGTCGGTCGCCAACGCCATCTTCAGCGCCCTGACGTTTGCGGTGGCCATCCCGTCGGCGATCAAGGTTTTCAACTGGCTGGCCACCATGTACAAAGGCTCGATCGTGCTGCACACGCCGATGTGCTACGCCCTGAGCTTCCTGACGTTGTTTGCCATCGGCGGCATGACGGGGCTGTTCCTGGGCACGCTCAACGTCGATATCCACCTGCACGACACCTACTTCGTGGTCGCCCACTTCCACTACGTCATGATGGGCGGCGTGGTCATGGTGTTTCTGGGCGGGCTGCACTACTGGTGGCCCAAAATGTTCGGGCGCATGTACAGCGAAACGTGGGGTCGCATCGCGTGCCTGATTCTGTTTGTCGGCTTCAATACCACGTTCTTCCCCCAGTTCGTGATGGGCAGCCAGGGCATGCCTCGCCGCTACTTCAATTATGTTGCGCAGTACAAGCCGTATCACGAGCTGTCAACGATCGGCTCATACATCATGGCGGTGGGATTCGTCATCATCGCCGTGTACCTGCTCCACTCGCTGTTTCGCGGACGTCGGGCTCCGGCCAATCCGTGGGGTGGTGGCACCATGGAATGGCAGTGCGCTTCGCCGCCACCGCCGGAAAACTTCGATCAGCCGCCGCCTGCCGGCGATCCGTATGATTTCACCGACCTGGTCTATGATCCCCAGATCGAAGGCTATCGACGTGCCGACACCCCCGACCACCAGCCGGCCGGCAGGCCGGCCTAGCCTTTGGGCCGTTGCCGGGTTCGACGCATGAGCGAATCTCAGAGCCAGCAAAGTCGAGACGACCGGGTGCATGCGGAGCATCTGGCCCATCATTTCGCCACGCCCACGCAGCAACGCGAGTCGGGCAAGCTGGGGATGTGGCTGTTCCTGGCCACCGAGGTGCTGCTTTTTGGCGGGTTGTTCTGCGCCTACGCCGTCTTTCGCGCCAATCACCCGGAGATCTTTGTCTACGCCCATCGCTACCTCGACAAAACGCTTGGCGGCGTGAACACCATCATCCTCATATGCAGCAGTCTGACGATGGCGTGGGGCGTCCACGCCGCCCAGCGCGGCCAACAGCGACGCCTGGTGGCGATGTTGGCGCTCACTCTGGTGTTTGCCTGCGGGTTCCTGGGCATCAAGTACGTGGAGTATGAGCATAAATGGAAGCATGGCCTGTTGTGGGGCAAGCGATTCCAGCCAACAGGCCTGCACGAGCAGTCGCCCGACCAGTCGGCAGAGGTCCACTCGCTCGCCGCCGAGCCCGCCGACGCCCGGCCGTCGGTCGCGATGTCTGAGGGCCGATCGGCGATTCCGCCGCCTGCGCCCGGGCCGGCCGGTCTGGCCGACGCCGATGAGCAGACCGAATATCCACCTGGACGACCACCCAATGTGCACATCTTCTTCGGTGTCTACTTTCTCATGACCGGTCTGCATGGCCTGCACGTAATCGGCGGCATGATCGCCATAGCCTGGATACTCGTGCTCTCGACGAGAGGCCGGTTCTCGGGCGCCTACTTCACCCCCGTAGACCTGGTCGGGCTCTATTGGCACCTGGTGGATATGATCTGGATCTACCTGTTCCCATTGCTCTACCTGATTCACTGAATGTGAGGGCCGTCGAGGCAGACGTTGACATGAATCAGACAGGTTCGAAGCTCGGTGTAGAATCGGTTGCGCACGCCGGCCAACCGGCTGGGGTGCACGTCGTCCCGCTGAAGGTTCTGGTGGCAGTGTGGGCTGTACTGTTGGTCCTCACGTGTCTGACGGTGGCAGCCACGTGGATCGATCTGGGAGGCGGCAATCTTTGGCTGGCGATGGTCATCGCCACCATCAAGGCCACGCTGGTCGCGCTATACTTTATGCATCTGCGATACGATCAGCCGTTCTACGCCGTCATCCTGCTGACCGCGCTGCTGTTCATCCTGCTTTTCGTGGGCCTGGTGCTTGTAGATACAGGGCACTACCAACATCAACTCATCACGTGGACGGAGCCGGCGGGTTGACACAATTGCCAGCGGACAGTGAGCAATCTGCCGCCGACGTGCCGGTGCAGCCGGACGCTCGATTACCTGCGGGCACCGGCACGTTGGGCATGGTGTTGTTTCTTGTGTCGCTCTCGGTGTTGTTCGCGGCGTCGATCGTCGGCTATCTGGCGGTTCGCTCGCGCGCCGAGGTGTGGCCTCCGCCGGGCATGCCCGTGCTTCCTGGGGGCTTGTGGGCCAGCACCCTGATCCTTCTGCTCAGCAGCGTGACCATGCATTGGGCGCTGCGCAGCGCCCGGTCGGACCGTCAGGTGGCGCTCCAGGCGGGTATGGTCGCTACCATCGTGTTGGGGCTGGCGTTTCTGGTCAGCCAGATCGCCAACTGGTCGACGCTGGTGGCTGCTCATGTGACCGTCTCGTTGAACCTGTACGCCTTTACGTTCTACATGCTGACGGGGCTGCACGCCGCTCACGTATTGGGTGGTATCTTCCTGCTGAGTTTCGTTGCCGCCAACGCGTTTCGCGGGCGTTACTCGCCTGAGCATCACGCCGGCGTGCTTTACTCCGCCATGTATTGGCACTTCCTCGACGCAGTGTGGGTGGTGATGTTTGCGTTGATCTTTCTGATCCCCTGAATCGCTACGCGGCTGGACGCCGTGGCACGATTCCTATAGCCAGGAGTGAATTGTATCCGGCTCGCCTTGCTGCGAACGGGTATTGTCGGTTGCGACCGCACGGGAAGCCTCCGGGATGTGCGAATCCATCGGGCCGCGGTCTGCCATCATCAACCCCAGCAGCAACGGCAGATACACCACGCTCGCTACGAATACGCGGTGCGCATAGCGGACGTTCGGGAAGACGTAGAGTTGCAGTCCCAGCCCCAACAGTGCCGTCCCCAGGACCGCCGACCCCACCGCGAAAGCCAACCCCGCCATACCACAGAGCGTGGCCGTCAGCCCCACGGGCAACAGCGCCAGACTGTATAGAACGATGGCCACGCAGGTTGCCCGACCGGATCGATCCAGCACCGGGAGCACGCGGATACCCGCTCGTGCATAGTCGCCCCGGTGCACCCATCCCAAGGCCAGAAAATGCGGCACCTGCCATACGAACAGCACAGCCGCCAGGATCCACGCACCGGCCTCCAGTCTGCCCGCCGCTGCGGCCCACCCGATCATCGGCCCAGCCGCTCCGCAGACCGCGCCAGCCAACGTGCACAGAGATGTCCGTGTCTTCAGCGGCGTGTACACACACAAGTACACGGCTTCAGCCGTCACCGTCAGGCCCGTCGCAAGCGGATTGACCTGTGATGCAAGCACCAACGGCCCGGCAACAGCCAGAAGCAGCGACCAGGCCAGCGCTTCCCGCGGGCGCAGGCGCCCGTTCGGCAGCGGCCGCCCGCGCGTCCGTGCCATGCGCCGGTCGGTCTGCCGCTCCATGTATTGATTTAACCCGTTGGCGCCGGCCGCCGACAGACCCGTGCCCAGCAAGGTCCACACCAGTACGAGCCAGTCGATCGGCTCGGTACTGGCCAGCACGAAACCGGTCAGTACGGTCAGCAGCACCAGTGCGGTCAAGCTCGCTTTACCAAGCTCGGCCAACGCCCGCAGCCGCTTGCCAAGCTGCGCAGGGCGCTCAGGGACGGCCCGATCTTGAACTCGTGACTGCGCCAGCATTTTCTCACCAGCCCAACGCCTTCTCATTCTAGCCCGTCTGCCCAATGGCCACTACCGCTGCCGTCAGCAACGCCTCGGCGCACGACGCCACGCTTTCTGGATCGTTGTGAGCGGTGGGCATATGATGCACCCGTAGCCGGGTGCGCGAAACGAATCGATGGCGGTTCCGCCATCACCGGAGTATGCATGCACGAGTTGGCCGAGACTCAACGCACGCGGGGAGCCGATCTGCTGGCCATAGGGTTCGGCACGACGGTGGCGATGTGGGGCATCGGCTATTTCAGTCGTATGTGGCTGGCTGTGATGCCGAGTCGTGTGCTCCTGTTCGTGATGCTGGCCTGTCTTGTGGGCGGGGGCTTTGTGGCCGGACGCTACACGAGTCGTGGTTGGCTGGGCGGCCTTCGAACGGGGGCGCTGGCCGGCGTGCTCAATCTGCTGGTGCTCGGCAGCCTGCTGAGTGGTGACCAGCCCAATCAGATCGTTCCATCGGCCGTCTGGTGGGTGCCTGGCTCAATCCTCGTAGCCGCACTTGCCGGGGCTGCGGGTGCTGTTGTGGGCACTCACTGGAAGGCAGGCCGGGCGAATCCGGTCAATTGGACTTCTGCCTTTGCCGGTGTTGGCGCGGTCGCCACGCTGATCCTGCTGACGGTCGGCGCGATGGTCACCAGCAAACAGGCCGGATTATCGGTTCCCGACTGGCCCAACACGTTTGGCTACAACATGTTTCTCTACCCGCTCTCGCGGATGACGGGCGGCATCTACTTCGAACACGGGCATCGACTGTTCGGGACACTGGTAGGCCTGACGACGGCGGTGCTGGCGATCCATCTGTGGCTGACCGACCGGCGAGGCTCGATCAAACTCGCGGGTGCTGTCGCCGTCGTCGCGGTCGTTGCTCAGGGCATCCTGGGCGGGCTTCGAGTGACCGGCCATTTCACGCTCAGCGCCTCGCATGCCGACATGGCGCCGAATATCACCATCGGCATGGTCCATGGTGTGCTCGGGCAGCTTTTCTTCGCGCTGCTGGTGGCCTTGGCGGTGGCTACCTGCACCACGTGGGTGGCTGGGCGTCGTCCTGCTGCTGCGTCGGCTGCTGCGACCGATCGCTCCCTTACCGTGTTGCTTGTGGTTCTACTGGTCGCGCAATTGGTCTTGGGCGTGATTCTGCGTCATAGGTACGGCGCTATGGCGATACACATCACTATGGCGGTCTTCGTGACGGTGCTCGCGGTAGCCGTGGGCCTGCGGTCGTGGGGGCTCTACGACGAACGGCTGATTCAGCGATTGGGCCTGACGCTGATCCTTCTGACGGGGCTGCAAGTGTTGTTGGGCGTAGGGGCTTTGATCGCAACCGGCGCGACTGCGTTCGTCAGACCGCCACCCGCTCCCGAGGTCGTGCTGGCCACCGCTCATCAGGCGGTCGGGGCAGTACTTCTCGGATGGGCGGTCATGCTGCTGCTGTGGCATCGACGTCTGTTCGTCGGCAAGGTGTAGACGACTCTATGAATCGGAGAAATTCGTATGGCCAATGAATCCGCACCGCTCCGCAGTCATCTTCGGTACAGCCGAAACGGCATGATCGCCGCGGCCCATCCGCTGGCGTCCCAGACGGGCCTCGACGTGCTCATGGCGGGCGGCAACGCGGCCGATGCAGCCGTCGCCACCGCCGCCGTCCTCAATGTGGTTCTGCCGGCCGCCTGCGGCATCGGCGGCGATGCGTTTGTGCTCTATTACGACGCTGCCACCAGGAAAGTCACCGGTGTGAACGGCAGCGGCATCGTGCCGTACGCCGCCACCGTCGAGCACTATCGCAAGCTCGGCATGACCCACCTGCCGCCCGACGGCATTCATTCGGTCTCGGTCCCGGGAGCGATCGACGCCTACGCGACGGTTCTCGAACGATTCGGCACCATGCCTCTAGCGCAACTGCTCCAGCCGGCGATCCGATACGCCGACGAGGGCTTTGCCATGTCGGCCGACCAGCGACGCGCTATCGCCGGTGATTCACTGTTGCGGAAGTACCCCAGCAGTGCGCAGGTCTTCTGCGCAGATGGTGTGCTCTCCGACCGCGTCGGCCTGCTGGTCAACCGCGACCTGGCTGCCAGCCTGCGCAAGATCGCCGAGGGCGGGCGCGACGCGTTCTACCGCGGCGACATCGCTCGCGCCATCGTTGCCTGCTCCGAGAGCAACGGCGGACTGTTCACGATGCGAGAATTCGAGCAGCACACGTCGGATGTGTACGACCCGATCCACACCGACTACCGCGGCTGTACCGTCTACGAAACCGCGTTGCCCTCCCAGGGCCATATCGTCCTGGAGGAGCTGAACATCATCGAGGGCTTCGATCTG
>Ga0272441_10004346_pt1 | contig 25817 bp, 22 predicted proteins | sample SSMProp6N_FD_193582 | JGI IMG/M metagenome (GOLD analysis project Ga0272441, IMG submission 193582) | Marine sediment archaeal communities from Little Sippewissett salt marsh, Falmouth, MA, United States - SSM-Prop-6N | ecosystem: Environmental > Aquatic > Marine > Wetlands > Sediment ...
ATACTCACCTTGCCAATAGAGAGACCAATGGTCAGAGTAACACCCTGGTGGAAAACCTCCCACGGAGCAAAACCAAGATTTGCTTTCATAGTAACCACAATACCCAAAGCAAACAGAAAGAGTCCGAAAATAAGCTTTATCAACCTTTTCCAAAAATTGTTCAATCTAATTTCTCCTTTTTGGCGTGATGTACTGGAATAACAAGGATAACAGAAAACAGATGCAGTATAACAGACACAGAAGGTGGAAATATAGCAGGAACAGATCAGGAGAAGGCGAGTTACCCTGATAAAAACCATATTCTCACTATGGAAACTCAAGTAGTGTCGACCCATTACTGTAATAAACCAGATTTTCCCTTTATGTAGCGGTCTAATTCTTCAAGGGATGGTAGACCACGTCCTGCCATGTCAGATATCCACTCTGAGGATCGTAAAGGATAGTTTCTCCGTCAAAAAGACCTCCCTGGATAATCAGTTCAGTGTCACTCAATGGCTTGAGGAAGGCCCTATGGGAGGGCAAGTAAAGGATATCATCCCGAAGAATGATCTCTGCACCTCCCACTTTTCTGTCTTCGGTAAATCTCGAAAAAAACCGGGGATAGGCTTCATATTTCCCTTCCAGTTTTTCCCATTTTTCAAGCGACTCGGAAAGGACAGCACATTTATCCGCCCTGCCAAGATATACTCCTTCCCGGAAAATATGAGCTACCCAGTCATCCTCCATCTGATCGAGGAAAAATCTACATTCCAGTTTTCCGTATCTCTCGAATTCGTTTCCAGAACCTGAGAGGGCAAATCGATTCCCCTCAAGATGGAGAAGATCAATTTCTGACTCTCCAATCCTGATCCTGAGATCATCACTATCAAGAAACACATCGAAGAACTCTTCTTCGAAGCAATATTTCCCGGTGAAAAGTCCCTTCTCAGGAAGCTCCTCTTTTGAAGGGGGAATCACCTGATCACTGCCCGGTCCCAGTTTGATGTCATCTCGGGCCTTGACCAGAAGTGTCAGTATCTCGAAACCAAAATTGACAAGAGCGGAATCATTGATGCTGGACGAAGTGCAGAAAAGCGCTACTCCCAGTTTCCTGTCAGGAAGGAGTAAAACAAGTGACTGGGTGCCCAGGCATATCCCATGATGGAAAACTGCCAGTTCTGACAAACGATGGGTATCAGTCCGCCATGCGAGGCCATTTTCATGAGGATCACCGGGCCATGAATATTGGGGCTGGAACATCATTTTAAGTGTTTCTTCCTTTATGAAAGGGCGGTTTTCGATTATGCAATCTCTGAAGATAAAGGAAAGAAAATTACACATATCCGGGATCGTGGAATGGAGATTTCCGGAAGCCATCTGGATATTATTGAACGTTTCATAGGGTATGCGCTTGTTTTTGCTGGTTCGGAATCCTCTGGCAATGTTTTCAAGATCATCTGACTCCGGGAGGAAAGTGCTTGAATCCATTCCGATCTTTCCAAGCACTTCCAGGTCCATGTGATCCTGGAAGAGTACTTTCCTTTTCTTTTCCACGATCCGCCCCAGGATATCGAAGGCCACGTTGGAATATTTGTATCGATATCCCGGAGGATAGGCCATGTATGAACAATTCATGGAACCCACAACACTCTCAAGAATATCAGGGCTCTCATCCCAATGCCATGGCTGAAGGCAACCGTTTCTTGGAAGGCCCGAACGGTGAGCCAGTATCTTTCGAATCGTAATGGGATCCTGTTCCCTGAAACGACTATTAACATTCAGTTCAGGCAAATATACAGAAATTGGAAGGTCTATATCCACAAGGCGTTCCTCATACAGCTTCATTATCTCCAGAGCGGTAAAGATCTTTGAGATAGAACATGCCCGGAAAAGGGTATTCAAAGACGCCTTTTCATCCTTGTCTGGATGACTGAAACCCATGACATAACTCGACAGGACTTCCTGGTCGTTAACCATGGCGAAACCAAAACAGGGTATATTGTACTTGTCCATAATGGAACTGACCCGACCCTGGGAATATTGAATAATGGACGGGAAATCACTGGGGTCAATGGCTGAGACTCTATCTGTTATAGGAAGCCTTGTAAGAAGATATATGGTGGCAGCGAAAAACAGCAATATAAGGGAGATAAGAAAAGGCCTTCCGAAAAGTTTACTTTTCATGCTATGACTCTCCCAATTTCAACTCTGTGTAGAGAACATCAAAGAAAAAGCTGGTCTCAAATTCTCGGTTACTATCCTGATAGCCAAGTTCCTGCAAGAACAGATCAGGAAAAAGCGACTGATGCGTATGAAAATCCATATCCTTTTTTCCGCGAGACAAACTCTATCTCTGTTCAAAAGTGAGAGATGGCGCATATCCCTGCCCTCCCCTCACTCGTCTACAGATAATATTTTAGATGAATTGAAAGTCTAAAATCCCTGCCATAAACTACATTGAAAACTTAACGTATCCCTTTGGAAGAGAGAAAAGACCTTTATCCAGTTGTTCTTCCACCACGTTTGTGTAGATGAAGGTAGCTGTATCCTGAGGATTTTTCGTATGTATCTTCAAGGGGTAATTCAAGTCCCTGGATACCCATACCGTGGCTTCACCCATATTCGGGTCATTATAGACAATGTGGTAGACCTCACATTTATAGCCTTCTATGGTTTCGCTTCCTTTATTAGTAACAGTCCCCTGGGCAGAGAATTTGGCTTCCATATCTTCCCCTTCATCAAGGGTAACCTGGGAATTTGGAACCTCCATATACATTTTCTGTCCCGGAAGAAGTACATACATGAACGCAGCCCCGGGTTCAATAATGGTCACCTGAGGTCCCATAGGGGTATCAAACTGCTGCCTCAGGGCATTCCCTTTCACAAAGACCTTGCCGGTCATCTCTCCACCAGTGGCACTGTTAATAGTCATATCTGCAGAAAATTCTGCAGCTCCTGCTGAGAAAGCTAATATTGCTATCAGGAAAATAGTAGTACAAATTATCCGGGAAACTCTGGGAACCATCTACAACCCCTCCTTGAATTATGGTAGGAATAATTATTCTGCTAAACGAACCAGCTCAACCCTCCGGTTCTTAGCTCTTCCGTCTTCATTATCATTGGATGCCACAGGCTGGGTTTCCCCATATCCCTTAGCCCTCAGACGATCATCATCGATACCAAAGAGTTGGAGATAGGCCACCACAGTGTCAGCACGTCTTTGGGAGAGTTCAAGATTGTAGTCATCCCCGCCCTTATTGTCAGTGTGCCCCTGTACTTCCATTTTCAGGTCTGGATTCTCCAGAAGAAGGGTAACCACATGCTGGAGCTGTTTGCTTGAAGACTGCTGCAGAGTCGCCTTGTCATAATCAAAGAGAATATCGTAAAGGATTATCCTTCCCTCCTTGTCCAGAGCCGCTTTCATTTCCACCGGGCCAAAGGTCAGGCTTTTCTTGAAACCCTTTTCTTCAATTATTCGTAGGTCCTGTTGAGACTTGTTCCAGATATGTACCTCGCACCATGTCTTGCTTCCACTGTCACTTGGAAGAGTAAAGGTAAGATAACCCTGGTTCTCGTAAAGAATAGTCCCTCCCTGTTCCAGGGCAGCTTCCTTGTAATTCTGGCGATACTCAAGGATGGAATGACTCCCATCCCAATTTCCCTCTGAATCAAACAGCCTGTAGGTCAGCTTCCAGAATTTCCCCTGCACCAGCTTCTTTTCATGCTTTCCTGTCTGGGGGTTGGTAACATTGAAGGTGAATTCGGCAAAGTCCTGAAAAACAGGTTTGGGCATGAGTTCAGATCCGGGAAAAGGCCTTATCAACGGATGTTCCACCATCTTGTCATCAGCAAAAAGAATCCCTGCAGAACAGAATAGCAACACAAGGACAATCATAGCTACACAAGTTTTTTTCATGATCATTCCTCCTCCGCAAAAATAATCCCCTCTGAAAACCTGGGGTCAGGTCTTGAATTGCAACATTATCAATTAGTGCTTTCGTACTTTTTGACGATCCTGCTCACGGTTGAATAATGTACTCGGAAGTGGGATGCCACCTGTTTCAAGTTAAAGTTTCCTGAAAGATAGGCTCTGGCAATAGCCTCTGATCTATCGGGGTAGGTTTTCTGATAGTGATCCAGAGTCTTCTTAGGAGATCTGACCTGTTCCCTGGGGATCTCGGAGAGATCTTTCCCCTCAACTTCCTCTTGCATACTGGAAATGAAATTCTCACTCCCAAGGTAGATCTGCTGAGTAACTGCCTCCTCCAGAGAAAAATCCCATTTCAGGCCATCCTGCACGAACTGGACATATCCATTGACAGCTTCTTTCCTGTTTTTACCAAAACAACCAAGCAGCCAGTCAGTAAACAGCCAGTCCGGCTTACTGGCCGATCCAAGGGTTGCACCATAGCTGCTCCATTTCCAGTCTTCCGGGTTCTGAGCCAGACCGGCCCTGACAGGATTCAGGACGATGTATCGGGCAAGCTCCAGGAGGTACAGATCTTTTTCCACGAGGAGTGACTTGAACCTTCCCTGGAAAAGATGCCCCACTCTTTCATGCTGAAAATTGAACGACTGCGTATATACACCATTGAGATGTCTCATTCCCTGTGACAGGTTCGCCTGGGGAGTTTCGATCAAAAGATGATAATGATTTGACATAAGGCAATAGGCATGACATAGCCAGCCAGTCCGGGTTATTGTTTTTGAAAGGATATCCAGGAAAGACCATCTATCCCTGTCATCGAGATATATGTCCTGTTTTGCATTCCCCCGGCTTGTGATGTGATATAGCGCACCTTCATATTCGATCCTTAATGGTCTGCTCATAAAAAAAGAATACTCCCCAAAATGCTATAATTCAAGACCTGACCCCAATGGGGTTATTGAATCGTGAGGGGACACCCAGTAAAATAAAGGCACTGTTACGCTTTATCATGATAAATATCATTCCTTCTTCAGGAGGCTCGGGAAGATATGGATAAAAAAGATTTCTATAGAATGCATGCAAAAGATGCCCTGGAACTGCTGGAAACCTCGGAAAAGGGCTTACCAAGGACCGAGGCAGATAGCAGACGAAAGACCTACGGCGAAAACACTATCACTTCTGATATCACCCTTCCGAAGTGGCTGATCTTCCTCAGGCAGTTCAAGGACCTTCTGGTCCTTGTGCTTATCGCGGCTGGTTTTATTTCCTATGCCATCGGCAGCTATCGGGATGCCACTGTGATGTTCATTATTGTCTTTATCAATGCAGTAATAGGATTTATCCAGGAGTACAAGGCAGGCAAGATACTCGAAAGCCTCCAGGAACTCATAAAATCCCCTGCCAAGGTAAGAGTGGAAGGTGAACTTCAGGAAATGCCCCAGCACCTTCTGGTTCCCGGGGATATAGTCATGATAGAGGCCGGAGACAAGATACCTGCAGACAGCAGGATCCTGGAAGCTTTCAATTTCCGGACCAACGAGTTCTCCCTTACTGGAGAATCCACTTCCCAGGAAAAGACAAGCAAGATCATCCAGGAGGAGTGTGTGCTTGGGGACAGGGATAACATGGCTTACATGGGAACCACCGCTGCCACCGGGACAGCCCTCGGCCTGGTGGTAGGGACCGGAATGGACACTGAAATGGGAAAGATCGCCAGTATGACCTCGGAAACCGTCACTGTCCAATCACCCCTCCAGCAGGAGCTTGGGATACTGGCTAAATGGCTAACCGGCATTGTGATTATCATAAGCACGGCACTTTTTGGCATAGCCCTCTGGCAGGGTTTCAGCTTCTACATGAGCATGGTCTATGCCCTGGGGGTGGCTGTAGCATCAGTACCCCAGGCCTTGCCGGCCCAGGTAACTGTGGCCCTCTCAACCACCAGTAAACGCCTTGCGGACAGAAACGCAGTTGTGAAGAACCTTCCTTCTGTTGAAACCCTGGGGTCCACCACGGTGATATGTACCGACAAGACCGGGACCCTCACGAAAAATGAGATGACCGTGACAAAACTCTGGTTCAGCGGCAAGGAATATGAAGTAACTGGAATAGGCTATGAACCGGAAGGGGAAATCCTTGATGAAAATGGAATTTCCCTTTCCGCGGAACAGATAGAGGAGATGGAGATCATGCTGGATGCCGCCACTATGGCATCTAACGCGGAGATCCATCCTGCAGATGAAGACCACCCTGGATGGTACCCCATAGGTGATCCCACAGAAGCCGCCCTGATAACTCTCTCGACAAAGGTGGGGACCAGGAGCCCTAAAGAAGATGAGGAAAATCCGGAATTGAAGGAATTTCCCTTTGACTCTGAAAGAAAACTGATGAGTTCGGTAAGGCAGTTCGGAGACCGTCAGCAGCTTGCTCTCAAGGGTGCCACCGACAGTGTCCTGGCTATCAGCAAATCCATTTACAGAGACGGGAAGATAGTCCCGATTACAGCACAGGACAAGGAAGAGATCCGCAAACTCAACGAGGGATATTCAAGGCAGGCGTTGAGGGTTTTGGCTATCGCCTTCCGCCCACTGGAATCTGATGGTCGGGATTACACCGTGGAGGAAGCCGAAAAAGATGTGGTTTTCCTGGGTCTTGTCTGCATGATAGATCCACCCAAGGAAGGTGTTAAGGAAGCTGTTGCAAGTTGTCACGAGGCCCACATACGGATAATCATCATGACCGGAGATCACGCCATAACCGCCCAGGCGGTGGGCAAGCAGATAGGCCTTTCAGAAGAAGGAGAACCTCCTGTATATACGGGAGCTGAAATGGAGAAATTCAGTGATGAAAAACTCACTGAAATTCTGTTGGCCACGGATTCCGTGATCTTTTCCAGAGTAGCACCGGAGGACAAACTCCGGATAGTCAAGCTGCTTCAGGCACAGGAAGAAGTAGTGGCAGTGACAGGTGACGGTGTCAATGATGCTCCGGCCCTTAAGAGAGCAGCCATAGGTGTGGCCATGGGCATGACGGGAACGGATGTAGCCAAGGAAGCTTCCCAGCTGATCCTACTGGATGACAGCTTCCCCACCCTGGTGGAGGCGGTAAGGGAAGGCAGGACCATCTACAATAACCTGAAAAAAACGGTCATCGCCTCCATGACGACCAATGTAGCCGAGCTTATCGTTGTCCTTCTGGGACTTTTTGGTGTGGCTGTCTGGAACTGGGCTATCCCGATCCTGGCTATCCAGATACTGGCCATAGACCTGCTGGCGGAGGTAATGCCCCTTACATTCCTGACCTTCGACCCACCCTCAAAAGGGATCATGCAGGAACCACCGAGAGATCTCAGCGCTCATATCATGAATCTTTCCAGTTCAATGGAGGTTTTCTTCCTGGGAAGCCTTATTGGTATCCTCGCCTTTGGGAACTATGCCCTGTTCATGTCACGTATGGGAATAACCCTTTCGAATGAAACCATGGGGACCCTGGATTTTGCAAAGGCTACCACAGTAACTTACATGACAATTGCCTACTGCCAGTTTGTAAATATCCTTTCACGGAGACACGAACTGAATTCAGTATTCAATCGTAATTTCTTTGAAAACAGGATCCTTCTTGGATCCATACTCCTTTCCATAGTCATGGTCTTCCTGGGAACCACTGTGCCCGTAATACGTTCATTCCTCTATTTCTCTCCTCCATCCCTTGTCAATTTCCTGTATGTCCTTGGAGCTGCAGGACTTTTCCTGGGGACCTTTGAGGTGTTAAAAATCTGGAAGAGAAGGAGAAATTCAAAGTTGGGATAATATCATGAAAACAAGCACATGGTTTCAGAACAAATGGGATTCTTTCAGAAGCAATTTCTGGTTTTTGCCTACCATAATGTCCCTGGCGGCTATCCTGGCATGCCTGATACTTTTGCAACTGGATCAAAGAGTAGGTTTCCTACTGCCAGAAACAGGGGCTGGCAGTCTCAACTCCATGCGCTCGGTCCTGGCAGTTCTGATAGGCGCCCTGGTAACAGCATTAAGCATAGTTTTCTCCAGCACCGTGGTCGTTCTGACCCTGGCCGCTTCCCAACTGGGCCCCAGGTTATTGAGAACTTATGTCAGAGACAGAAGCAATCAGACACTGATAGGTGTCTTTTCCTCAACCGTCTTCTACAACCTGACGGCTCTGTTTGTACTGGGGCGACTTCAGGAGTCAGAAGGTATACCGAATTTCACTGTGCTGGTAGGCTTTCTGATGACCTGTGGTGCCCTTTTCGTTCTGATCTACTTCATCCATCATGTGGCACGAAATATCCAGGCTCCAAACGTGATACTTAATGTTTCCCAGGAACTTCTCTCTCTGATAAGGAACACCTACCCAGAGATCGAAGAGAAGCAGGAAGAATTATCAGAAGAAACGGCCCTCCCACAGAATGGAACCAGGATCAGCGCTATCAGGTCCGGGTATATTCAGGCAGTGGATATCCAGACCCTTATGAACCTTGCTTCAGAACACAAGCTGGTGATAAGAACCCTTCACAGACCCGGTCATTTCATAATTCAGAAAGAAGCACTGGTTGAGATATACGGCAGGGACATACCTATGAAAGAAATCTCTCCACTGATACAGGAATGTTTCATTCTTGGGGAAAAACGCACCGCCACCCAGGATGTGGAATTTGTCATGATCGAGATAGTCGAGATCGCTGTAAGAGCCCTTTCACCTGGCATAAATGACCCCTTTACTGCCCGAACCTGTGTTGACAGGCTTGCAGAAGCACTCTGCCTCCTGGCTGAAAGGAAACAGCCTCAAGTCTACTACTACAGCGAGGAAGGGAATCTGCTCCTTATACTGGATCAGCCAACCTTCGGAACCTTCTGTGATGTGTCCTTCCATCAGATCCGTCAACATGCTTCATCAGATGTATACGTACTGATCCACATGATGGAATCCCTATACCTGATCATGAGCCATGTCAGGAACATAGACCAGAAAAAGGCTATCTGGCGTCATGCCGAGATGATCCACAATGCTGGACAGAAACTGGTGGAGGAAAGTGACAGGAAAGATCTGGAACGCAGATTCGCACTCCTGAGTTTCAGGACAGAAGACAAAAACACAGATCCTATGGATGAACCCGAAGGGAAATGACCTGCCAATTCGGGAGTTTGACTAATGAAGGACATCAGCATTTTTGATCTGCTTAAGACAATTGTCGAACGTTCTATTTCTAACTATGGTCGACATATATACCAGTTATGCCAGGGATCTACTGATATTACTTCCACATGATCAAAATGTTTTTCCATTTCTGCCGGTGCTGAAGAGATGAACTCCCAGTAATAGCTTCCTTCGAGGCTTTCGATAAAGGAAATGAAGAAATTGTATCTGTTGCTGAAATCATGAAATATGACACATTTTTCGGCAACCCGGGAGGTTTCACGGTACATGATCTCTCGATCTACACTTGAAAGGCCATGGGCAAGATATGCAGCTGTCACCACCGAAAAGCTCTTATCTACGAAAGGTATTCCCTTCAGGATATCGAACTCCATACAATCCAGCCCATTCTTTTTGCACTGCCTTATCATTCCAGGTGCAGCATCCGCTGCCAGAACAGGGTATCCGGCTTTCTGCCAACTGTAGGCAAAGGCACCGGTCCCGCTGCCAAGATCGAGTATTCTGGAATTCTTTTCCAGTTTCAAAGACCTCAGGTGAACCCTCAGAATCCTCCAGTAGTAAAAGGTCTGGAACCGAAAAAAGAACTGATAAATAGGTGCAATTAGATGGAATTTCCTGACATGCCAGTTCATCAACTACCTTCTTTCTCCATACTTCAGCCATCAGGAATTCTGCTTGTTCATAACCTCGCCTGACCATGTCACTTTAATATGTTAACTCGTATTCCTGGATTTGCAAAAGAAGGGGCGAAATGACGCTGGAAATGCAAAATTCAAGACCTGACCCCAATGGTTTGGGCTACGGGTTTCCAGAGGAAAATGTGAATAAGTGGCGCTGCGATGAAGATAGTTGCAGAGAGGATCCGGAAAGAGGTCTGATAATCAAAGATGGCAGAAAGATATCCGATGATCAGGGGGCAGAAGAAGAAGGAAAGAGCCATAAGGAACCACACCAGGGAAGTGACCTTGGGCCTGAGATTAAGTGGCACTACATCACCAGCCAGGGCAAGGTGCATGGGGAAACCGTAGCCCATACCAAGGCCGAAAAGGATGCCGCAGAACATAAACATCATGTTATTTCCCGCGAAGGTACATAGAAAAAGCGCAAGTGAAGTAATACTTATCATTGAAGCAGCCATTTTCATACGGGGAAGCCGGTCAAGGTGTCTGAAAAGGAACAACCTTATGAAAACTGAAAGGGCTGCATTTGCTGAAATAAAGGATGAGGCTACCAAACCCTTTTCCATGGCGAGCCCGGCCAGCGAAAGTATGCATGCGTCAGTAAGGGAGAAAAAGATTATGGACACGAACAGCGCTCTTACAGAGGCCAGCCTGAAAGCATCCGAGTAACTCCCCCAGTCCTGTTGTTTCTTTTTGCCGGGCATCACATCATCCTTGAAGGACATCACTAGCAAAAGGGAAAGAAGTGATACAAAAGGGCCAAGCCATATATAAAGCAGCGGATGTCCATGATGCAGAAGCCACTCAGAGAGAGGAACGGCCGTGACCAGAGGGGCTATGCATCCTGCAGAGACTAAGGCAAAGGAAGAACCCCTTATCTCATCGGGGACAGAAAGGACCTGGTAAGTGGTAATACTTACAAGGAAAAGGCTGGATGCGATCCCGGTGAGAATTCGCCAGAACAATACAAGGGGAATGGAAGGACCAGCCAGGGCAACACCGGCGCTACTGATAAGGTTTACACATGCAGCTCCCACCATGGTGGCGTAGATACCGTATTTTTCCACCAGCCGGACGACCAGGGGCCTTGAAAAGGTGGAAGCAGCGTAATAGGAACCCAGGACCCAGCCGATTATGCCGGGATCAACAATAGCGTACATCTTCAGATAAGGGGCCAGGAGATAATACACATTGCTCAGACTCATTATGGCAAAATTGGCTGCAAAGAACTTAAAGATCAGAAGGCGATATGTTTTCATAAATTAACCCTTATCTTTCTCCCCGGAATCTTGACCCTGTATATTCAATCCCCTAACAGGCATGAAGTCAAGAAAAGAGATCACCCTGGATTCCACAAGGGAAAAGCCAGAGTGATCCCCTTTTTGTCGGTTACAGGATATTAACTTCTGCCCTGTTACAGCAGGATATTAAGCTCCCATCATGCCGATAACTACAAATAGCACACCTGCCAGAACACCGGATACCAGGGCATAAGGCATCTGTGTCGCCACGTGATCCATATGGTCGGAAGCTGCACCGAAGGAAGAAAGACATGTGGTATCTGATACCGGCGAACAGTGATCTCCAAAGAGACCTCCGCCAACGATACCTCCAACCGTGGCAAGTACCACTGGAGAAACAACGCCGCCGGAGATCCCAAAGGCTATGGGCATAACGAAGGGAGTCACTATCGCATAAGTTCCCCAGGAAGTACCGGTAAAGAAGGAAATGCATGCACCTGTTATAAATGTGATCAGAGGAAGCATCCCCGCTGTCATCCAGTCTTCAGTGAGTGAAATGATGTACTGCTGAGCACCAAGTCCCTTGGAAATGGTGTTGATGCAATATGCAAGGGCAAGGATCAGGATAGCAGGAATAACAGCCTTGATACCTTTGACGGCCACATCCATCCCGTCTTTAACGCTCTTGAAATATTTACCTGCGGACATGGCAATAGCCTGGTAGATCACGGCCGCAAAGAAGGCTTCAAGGATCTTTGTGCTACCAAGTATAATGAAGGTTCCCAGGGCAATGCTGACCACTATCAGTACTGGTACGACCAGGTAAAGGAAGAGATTCGTTTTTTTGCCCTTGACCGGATGGATATCATCCATTTCTTCACCAGTAAGAGGACTGGCTCCGTCCCGGATAACTTTCCCCTCTTTTAATGCTCTCTCTTCTGCCTTTTTCATGGGTCCGAAGTTGGGGATGACATGGAAAGCAATGAGGCCGCAAATGATCACGGCGAACCAACCGTAAAAGTTGAATGGGATCGCCTTGATGAACAACTGCATTCCTTCATCGACGGACGTAATTGGTCCATATCCCACCAGAAGACCTGCAATATAGACAGCCCAGCCACTTAACGGAATAAGAGTACATACAGGAGCGCTGCCGGAGTCAAGCTCGTAAGCGAGCATTTCCCTGGATACCTTATATTTGTCGGTCAGAGGCCTGGCAATAGGGCCACTAAAAAGAGGGCTGAAATAATCGCTGAAGAAAACGAAGATCCCCAGGAGCCAACCGAACCCGGAAGCAGCTCTCCTTGTGGTGATCTTTGTGGAAGCCCACTCCGTGAAAGCGGATATCACTCCCGCCCTGAGATAGAAGGCGATCATTATCCCCACTGCGATCTCGATCATCATTACCCAGATAAAGTCACCATTACCCAGAGCCGCCAGGAAAAGGTTTTTCAGACCAGTTGCAGGATCAAATCCCGCTATTAGCACACCTGTAAGGCATCCTATCATAAGTGAAAAGACAGCATCTTTGGTCCAGAAAGCAAGAACAAGAGCCAGGATAACCGGCAACATTGACAGAATTCCATAAGTCCCTTCAATTTCCATTGTTACTTCCCCCTTTTTGATTATTTACTGGATTTGACTTTCTATCTCTACACTCCTGTTTATCGACCTCCCCCTGAGATTTCCCATCAAACATCAATATAAAAAAGACATGCCTGAACCCCGCCCATACTCCCTGGCCCGACACCTGGAACTGTAACAATCTGGCCGTTCAACAGACCTGGAAAAGGCCTGAAGAATTTTTGGCCGCACGCTTATTAATCTATGGGAAATTCCTCTCTTGTAACGGTCATTCCCCTTAAACCTATTTCCCTTTCCATCAACCCGAAGGGAACCTGCATGGGCAATACAACCCCGGGCTCATTAAATTCGCCGTTCAGGATCAACTGGCACCCTATACTGGCAGTAAAACCGACCGTCCTCTGCATGGCGGTAAATCCGGTTTCAAGATCTCTTCTGTCGATCATCTGATAGACGACCCTCTTTTCCTTCCCTTCCGCTTTCCCTTTTACATCCATCCGGACCAGAGCCATATCCTGTTCATCCTTTTTGTAATAGAACTGGTCCTGGGAAGCTAACAGAGATGCACAGAATTCTGCTGGAACCACCTGGGAGTTCCCAACCTTTACAGGCTCATGGCCGAGAAAGCCGCTCTTGGCCATTACTTCCCAGAATGCCCCGTGACCTTCCCAGCGACAGATGTAACGGCCCATCTCCCTGATATTCTTTCGAAGTCCGAATAATTCCGCATAATGTTCAGTATTTCCATTGGGAAAGCATTCCAGCCTTTTACCCATCCCTGGAATATCCAGATGATGCATGTTTTCCCTGGAAAACATGTCTCTGGCCTCTACCTCCCTGGTTTTTCCAGCAGATATCACTTTTGCAGGACGAAGATAGGAAAGCATAACCCCTATAATGGACCAGGTGAATTTATATTTCAGCGGGTTATCTGCAACCTCAGGAGCCGGAAAACCCGCACCATAGGAATAGAATTCAGAAACTTCATCAAACTCAGACAGGGCTTTTGCCCCAAGAACAAGATCAAGACCTGGGTCCATGCCAAATTCTGTAAGAATGGTAATTCCCTTCTCCCTGGCTATCCTGTCAAGTTCCTCGAAGGCTTTTCTCTGTTCGGCAACTTTAACTTCATCCTCTTCGCCAGGGTTGACATAATACATGCTGCTCACAAGATTTACACCCAGTTCCGCAGCAAGCTGTCCTACAGAAAAAGCAAATTTACCGGGGAGGAATTCCAGGACCACATCTGCGCCCTTCATCAATCCTGAGAGCTGATCCCTGTCAGTTGCATCCAGTTTGGAGGGTTTGACCCTTTCCGGTGGATATTTCTCCAACATCACCTCAAGATCCGGTTTGTTGTCCGCCACTATAATTTCCGACACATCGCTCCTGCTGACCAGGTCGTACAAAGCCGCCTGTCCCTGCATACCATATCCGAGAATAACCACTTTCTTCCCTGCCAATTCAGGATCCCTCCCATATGGATTCTTTTATGGATTTTTTAATGTATTCATTAGTTGTGGCTAAAAAAATCTGGCAAGCATTATTGCATTTTTATGAGCGCCTCATAAGTCCTGCGGACGTGCTTTCGCATGGCCTTGGAAGCCCGTTCCGGATTCCCTGATTCTATGGCATCCAGGATCTCCGTATGCTGGGCCGGGGTCAATTGAGGCATTTCTTTATCCCGATAAAAACTGTCGAAATAGAAAATATACAAATTTGACCTCCAGAAAAGGTTCCTGCAGCACTTCTGGAGATACTGGTTGCCGGACAGCCTGGCAAGACCCATATGGAAAGCTTCATTAAGTTTGGCTTCCTCCTTTTTGTCTTTGGTAAGGAAAGCCTCTTTTTCTTTTTTCAGGATCTCTCGCAAATGGGTAATTTCTTCGCTGGTAGCCCTGAGGGCTACAGCTGCTGCAACATAACTTGCAACCGCTTCCCTGGCATAAAAAACCTGCTGGGCATCTTCAGGTGTAGGTAAAGGAATATAGCATCCCTTTTTCTTCATCCGTTCAAGAAAACCCTCAGTCACAAGCCTCGCCAAAGCCCTGCTTACAGGAGTCCGACTGACACCCAGCCTCGAAGACAACTCCACCTCTAACAGGAAGTCTCCGGGTTTATACTCGTAATTCAATATCAGTTCAACTATTGATCGGTAGGCTCGTTCTTCAGAGTTTTCCGCAATTCTTGTCATTTTTTCACCACGAATGCATTCATAGATGTATTCAAAAAACTGAATTTACTAAATTATCTTTCAGTTTAATTCCTTTGTCAACACTATATCTAAAGGGAAACCACAACTGCCTCGAGGCAGGATGTTCTGTATCCCTTCAATTTTCCACAGGTTCTTCTGTTTCCCTGAAAAGGATGTTTTCTGCCTTCAGCTCTTCCAGGGCTGGCTCATATATCTCCTTCAAAAAAGGGCCGATCACACCTGGAGTAGATATTTTGCCCTCTAAAAGAAGCTTTGCCCCTATTGCCGGGGGGATACCGGTTGTTCTGGCAACGGAGGTATCTCCTCCTGCTATTCCATAGTCGATCATGGTGGATTTATATAATATCTTCTTATCCGAGGCCGGATAGTGCGCAATGAACCTGTGCTCCATTATCACAAGATCCTGCTCATCCTTTTCATAATAAAGCTTCTCGAAATACAAGTGGGAGACCACGTCTCTCGGGCTCCCCTGCTTAATGGGGATAAGATCCTCTGAAAATAGCCCTAACCATTCCAGCCTCTTGTAAATTGCCATGTAGGGTTCAATATTCAGTTTCCTGCAGAGGTCCCGCTCAAAATCATCTTCAGATAAAATACCGAGAAGGTTTGCTGACAATTCCCTGTAACTGAGACCTGAAAGTTCCAGGGTTTCCTCTTCGAAAAGGCCCATCTCAAGCATTTTTGAAATGGTTTCACTCCAGCCAAGATAACGAACAGTCCCCCTGTAGATACTTTTTGCCTCCGGAATTCCATACAGATCAAGGTAGGGAAGGGCATTTCCGTTTGCATAAACTTCAAAATGACCAAGGCCTTCCACTTCGGACAGATCCACATTCTGGAAAGTTTCCCCTCCAGGGAGGAAAACTTCCTTGCCATTCTCAAGGAACCTGGCATCCCTTTTACTTGCTCCTATAAGGCCTGCCGGTGCCCATGAAAGCTTGTACCCCATGGGATTGGTATTATCTTTTGCAGAAGGGATTGCACCGCAGACAGACCAGAAAGAATCTATCTTCCCTCCTTCTTTCTGTATCCTTTCTATTGTCTGAACTGCAGACATGTGATCTATTCCCGGATCAAGACCAAGTTCACATAGGACTGTCACGCCTTTTTCCTTAGCGTATTCATCAAGATTTTTTGTAGCCCCATCAATGTATGAAGGATTGACCGTAGGAATACCTCTTTCTATACATTCTTCAGCGATCTGTTTCATAAATGATGCAGGGAGAAGATTCACTACAAGACAGGGATGAAGCTTATCCATAAGCATGGCCGATTCACTGCCTGCGTTTCCCACAATACCCTTTCCCCTGGGATGATGGTCAATCACATGAACAAGGTTTTCTTCTTTCAGGTCCACCACTGTAACGTGATATTCCGGTTCCTTAAGAAGATACTGTACACATGGCCGCGCTACTCTTCCTGCTCCTAAAACAAGGATCTCTTTCAAAGTTACAACCTCCTAATATTTCGCAACAAATGTTTTAGTAAAGAATACTGAAAAAGTCTTCAAAGAAATCCATAATTTCTATCAGTTCCTTCAAATAGCCTTGTTCACGTAATTCACCAGGGTAAGAAAGTCAAATACGGGAAGTCCTGTGGCTTCTCTTATAGCCTGAGCAAAAGGCGGCATGTCAGTGCACTCGAGGACAAAGGCACCCACATCAGGATATTGATCTTTAGCCATTAAAGCAGCCTCGATTATCTCCTTTTCGATAAGAGCCATATCCACCTGGGGCACCTTGGAATCCAGGACTTTCTCCCACTCCGGCCATTCCTCCATGCCCATAACATGAACCCGGCCAGTATCATCAATACCGCAGTTGCGGAAATGAAGAGGCGTCAGGCTTGCTTTTCTCGCGGTGAGAACAGCTATGGACTGTCCTTCCTTTAATGTTCTCAACACAAAGGGTATCTGCATCAGGCTGGAAGTAAAAACAGGAACATCCACAGAGTCAGCCAGTCTCCTCTGATGGATGGCATTAAACCCACAGCTGGTGGTAATAGCTTTCACTCCTGCTGCTATCATTTCATCCATTACTGAGACCATTCTTTGCAATACTTTCTCATCAGGGTTAATGACTATGGTGTCTGTACTGGCACCTTCTACACGTCTTATCATAACTGGATAATCGTAGGATTCCAGGTTGGTGCTGTTTCCTTTCAGTTTTTCCAACTGCATGAGACCGGGAGGTACAAGTCCACCTTCCCATGCAAGGATCCCTATTCTCGGTGTCATATTTTTCTCCACCAGTTATTCCTCCCTCTTGAAAAACTTTTGAAATACACTCTTTTCCATTTAGAGAAAGACCTGGCCCTGGGAAGTCAATTCCACAGCACTGTGGAAGAAAGAAATATCCTTGAGCCTGTTCTTATCCATTACAAATGAAAGTCTGGAAATTTCAGGACCGCCTAATGTTCTGGTACCTCCGACCTCAAAATCCAGTTTCATATCTGAAGGCTCGACAGCAAGCCAAGGGAAATGTTCCCTCAGTTCTCCATTGAACGCCAGGCAGAGCCCTACGGCCACTGTTCCCGTTCCACATGAAGGTTCAATGTGGTCTGTGGGAATATAATGAGGGAAAACTGCCCGTACATTTCCTGTATTCATGGGCTTCCAGTCGTAAAGAGCATAATCCCGTCCAATTCTGGGATCTATACTCATCGCCTGTTCCTGAAGATCAAAGAGGATCTTTCTCGTATATTGATCCATCGATTCTGGATCGATCTCTGGAAACACTTCTCTGATATCCTCAGCATTAATAACAAGGAATTTCCCTATTCGAAAGACCGGCACATCCATGATCACCATGGTTTCCATTCCTGAATTGTAAAGTTCTTCAGCAAAACAGTCCATTTTTGTGACGGTCCGTGAGACTTTATTCTCATCCCTGAAAATCTGTATCTCCTGAGCTCCCGTATCCAGGTTCAGCTGGATCACTAAAGGATCCTCTGAAAAGGGAAGGCCAAAACCTCTGAAAAGGTCAGATTCTACCAATGCTTTCCCCAGAACCTGAGTAGCTCCTCCGCAGGCACTGATAAACCGTTGGGTTGTGGGGCTGACTATTCTGACCCTCAAAGTTCTTGCTTTATCGGAAGGGTAGACCAGGGCCGCTTCATCTGAGGGAATGTGAAGTTGATCCAGGGCCTTCAGGGAATCTTCAAGCTCTTTTCCTGGAGGAAACTGCTCCCCCGGGAAAAGAGATATGGTATTCCCTCCCATGTGCCCTCGGACATAGTCAATAGAAAGACCTTTCATCCCTTCCCCCTCCCTAATGATGGTTCTCTATAATGGATGCATGGATGTATTCATTAGACGTGAAAAATTATCCGTGCTTTTCAGAAAATTGTCAATCTCGCCCCTGAAGGAAAATCTTGTCCTTTCTTCTGTTTCCCTGGATGAAATCTAACGTTTATAGAGATAGACCTGTTGTTTCAGATCATGTAATAAACCCCGGCCATTTTAACTTATGAATAATCTTTTCTACCGAGATAAACGGCCAATAGGAAATCCTGAAGTTGTATGAAACTTAAAATAATTTCTTCAGGGAATCGCCTCTTCTCTGTCTGGACATAGGAAAAGCCTCCTGGCCTGTCGGCCAGGAGGCTTGAGGATTGCTTTTTCGAATTCATCAGGATCTGGTGGAACTTCTCAAGGAACTGGATTTTAAAACGTTCCGATCATCTTCGCCGGAAGCCAGGTGATGATGCCCGGGAATATGGAACACAGTGTAAGCACCACCATGATGATCAGCACAAAGGGTATGACCCCCTTGATGATATCTCCGATGGTAACTCCAAGCTCGGGAGGTGCCGTCCCTTTCAGCACAAAGATGGACATGGCCATAGGCGGCGTCTGGAAGGCCATCTGCAGATTGATGCAGACCATCATACCGGCCCACAGTGGGTCAAAACCCAGGGACACGATAATGGGCGAGAAGATGGGAACCACGATGAAAACGATCCCTATCCACTCTATGAACATTCCCAGCATGAAGACAATGGCCATGATAACGAAAAAGGACATCCATTTACCTCCGGGAACGGATAGGATGAAATCAGCCACCACATCCCCTGCTCCGGCACTCATGAAAATTCCCACGAAGGCGTAGCACAACGCAGCTATGATAACTACAAAGGAACTGACCTTCAGGGTCTGGAGAGAAGCCTCCCGGATCAGGTTCCATGTGAATTTTTTGTAGACCACTGCCAGAAGGATCGCTGCAGAACAACCAATTGCCGCGGCTTCCGTTGGTGGAGCAATTCCTGCAAAAATGGTTCCCAGGACCGCAAAGATCAGAAGAACAGGAGGCACCAGGGAGACAAGAAGCTTGATAAACTTCTGTGCAGTGAAGGGTGTTACCTGTTCTGGCGGTATGGCCGGGCCGTCTTCTGGCCTTAAGGCACAACGGATGACCACGTAGGCAATATAGAAAGCTGAAAGAAGAAGCCCCGGGAAAACGGCTCCCATGAACATCTGACCTATGGAAAGACCCGCCTGAGGGCCATAGACCACAAGCATTATGCTTGGCGGGATAAGGATACCCAGTGTACCGGCCGCAACGATAGAACCCGAGGCCAGCGATTTGTCATAACCCTTATTGACCATAGGTCTCAGGGCGATCAGGGTAAGAATGGTCACCGAAGCAGCAATGACCCCGAGACAAGCTGCAAGAATGGTACCGAAAAGGATCGTAACCACTGACAACCCGCCCCTGAGCCTTCCAAGGGCCTCATAGAGGGAGTCGTAGAGGTCTTTGGTCACACCTGAGTGTTGTAGTATAACTCCCATGAAAGTAAAAAGTGGCACCGCAAGGTAAGGGTAATTAAGGGACAGGCCATAAAACCTGGTATACAGGATGTGAAAGGTTGTAGCGGGCCCGAAAACAAGCAGACCTACAAAAAATGCTACGCTACCAATGACAAAAGCTATGGGGAAACCCGTCATAACAAGAGTCAGGACCCCTCCGAGCATCAATATGGTTACAACTTCTGCACTTAGCTCAATCAAGGGTCTCACCCCTTATCAGAAAGTAGAAATCCCGAATAAAATTGGCTACCCCCTGGAGGATAAGCAGAAAAAGACCGATCGCAAAAATTGTGCGGTAGGGACCTGCCGGCGGGTACCAGAAACTCTGGAAGAAAACCTCTTTTATTCTCCATGCTCTTACCGCCCACGAAAAGGCAAGTTTAAACATTATTAAGGTGAGAGGGAAAAAGAAGATCAGCGAACATACAACGTTCATGAATGCCTGTTTGCGCGGTGACAGCATGTTGAAGAAGAGGTCTACCCGCGTATGGGCATCGTGCAGATAGTCATAAGAGGCGCCCAGAAGATACAGGGCGCCTCCTGACATGCAAAGGGTATCGTAAGCCCAGATGGTAGGTGCATTGAAGAAATGTCGGGATACTGTTTCATAAGTCCCTGCCAGCACAAGGAGAAGGGCGAACCATTTTCCTATAGAGCCGGATAATTCGCTTATGGAATCAATAGTGTTGACCAGACGTTTTAAAGAAGACATGCCATTTCTCCTTGAGCCGGATCAGATCCGCCTTATTTCACGGACCTGTAGGCTTCTCCGTATTCTTTCATGGAATAGTAGATCTCTCCGAAAATAGGACCTTCCTTCGCCGATTTTTCCTCGTAGAACTTGTCAGCTTCTGCCATTAGTGCTTCTTCTATCTCCGTTGGGACCTTAAGGACTTCGCATCCGGCTTCCTTGAACTTGTCCACTGCCTTTATGGATTCATAAACAAGGTACTCGTGCTGGGCCTGGGTGAAACGATCGACCGTGGTCTGGACGAGAAGCTTTAGGTCATCGGGAAGAGCTTCCCATGCTTCCTTGTTCACAAAGAAGACCTGGGGGTCACTCGGGGCACGGGTTGGTGAGATGTAGACATACTTTGCCACTTCGTTGAAATGCATGTTCCAGTTGGATGCGAGAGTGGAATATTCAAAAGCGTCTATGGTTCCCCTCTTCATGGCCTCGTAAAGTTCACCACCCGGGATGATGACCGTTGCAGCACCCATTCTCTTGAGTATCTCCCCACCGTCACCCATGCAGCGGGCTTTCAGAGCCTTAAGGTCATCCAGGGTTTCCAGCTTCTTCTTGGAATGGAAGAACACCTCTTCAGGAAGTGGTGAGAGGGCTCCCGGGAAGGTAAGGGCATTGTAATCACCCATCATCTTGTTCATCAGGTCCGCACCACCACCATAGTTGAACCAGGTACGGAGCGCCTCTCCGGCAAGTGCTCCGGGACGTGAACTGATAAGCCCTGCGGCGGGCCATTTGTCCAGGTTGTACATGGGACAGGTATAGCACATCTGCAGAACACCTTCGTGGACCGCATCGAGTTCCTTGTAAGCAGGAACGATGGAACCGCCAACAAAGGGTTTTACCTCCAGGCGACCGCCAGAAGCTTTAGTTATGGCCTTGCAGCAATCGTCATGGAATATCTGGGATGGATCTGAGGCAGGTCCATGTCCCGAGGATTTCCAGACGATCTTCTTTGGAGCATCTGCACCTTCCACCATGTTGCAGGGCATCAATACACCAGCTACAAAGACAGCCACGAGCAGAACAAAAAACACGTTTCTCCAGGATCTCATCTTTTTACCCCCTTTTTCTTATTTGACACTCAAAATTCATACAGGCTGGTTTTCAGAAAGAAACCTTTGAGGTCGAAGTTACTCATCAAAAAACAGGGAACTACCGGTGGTGTTATGGAAATAACACAGGTTCTCCTCCTTGAGACGCGACATCGCCTCCTCCCCTGTACAATGGGACACTCCTATGATCCCGATCTCGGGATTGTCTAGATACCTTAGTGATCTTTCAAGGCCTTCACCTTTTGCCTCCACCAGGTGGGTCCCCCCGAGAACAGCATGGATGGGCCGCGCCAGACGATGCTTTACGGCATCAAGCATATTCTTCATCCCCGGGTGTGAACACCCAAGAAGAACCACCATCCCGGAAGGAGAATCGATGGATAGAAGTATCTCGTCATCAAAATGGTCATGCTGGAATCGTCCACCCCTGCGGATAAAGAATCTGGGGTTTACCTTTTCATCTTCATGAACTCGCGGAAAACCTGAAAGGATAAAAACTCCGGGAAGGACCTCCTCCACTTCTTTTCTCACGAAACTGTAGGAGATCTGTTGTTCTTTCAGAAAGGATTCATCGAAATTATTTCCTAAAAAATCATAGGCCTGGTTCCGAAGGGCATACTTCTCATCGAAAAAACCCTGCCCCATATAAAGATGAAAGGAACTGCAGATATTGGAGAGATTCCGAAATCCGCCGGAGTGGTCGTAATGACCGTGACTCAAAACAACCACCTGGATATCAGAAAGGGAGATGCCCATCTGGGCGGCATTACGAATAAAGGCATCTGATTGGCCCGTATCGAAAAGGATCTTCTTCCCGTCCCTTTCGATGTAAAAGGAAATGCCATGTTCCTTTACCAGCGCGTGGTGTTCCCCTGAGGAATTTTCAACAAGCGTCGTAATCCTGAGCATATGCCCACCTCCCGGTGAGAAAATGAAATGGACTACTTCAGAAACTGGCATCCTTGATCCAGCCGTATTATTTTAAGAAAAATGTAATTTTGATGGGAAGAGCCTTCATTTGTTCAATCCAAAGGAAAGCCAGATCAGATAAGCACCCAATGGTTACCTGCTCATTGTCACACCTGCTCAACTATCCTGTCAAGCTGAAGGACTGCTGTTTTAACAATACAGTCAACCCCTTTTTGCACACACCGAAAAAACTGTAAAATCCCTGCAGGATCTATGTTTCTGCCCGATCAAAAAGGAAATTGATGATCGCTCCCTGCAATAAAGAGGCGACAAACATGTAAAACATCAGTATCAGCACAAGCTTGCATCCGAGAAAAGCTATCATGGCAGGCAGGAGAGGGATCTTGACCGCACGATTGTAAAGAAATACAGATATCAGGCCGTTACTCATTCCCTGGTCCCGGAGTTCCTTGAGGAAGGGGAACCATACATAGATGGGGCCATGGCTCAGAAGACCTGTCAATATTGCCAGGATCCACCCCTTCAGGCCGGATCCTTTGCCTACAGCTTTTTTTACCACACCAGGATTAATGTAATGCTTCATAGCTGCCATGAAAAGGACCACCAGAAGCAATGCCGGTATTATCCTCAAAAGCAGCTTGAGGGACACCAGAAATGCCTGAAAGGACTGATCAGAGTTGAAAAAGAATAGAAGCAGGTAAAGGACTATCACCACACCCAGAAAGTAGAAGCCGAACCTGCTCTGTTCTCCCTTGTTCTTTGCCTTAGGTACATCCTGGAAATCCTTCATTAGAAAACCATCCAGGTCAAAGTCGTGGCAGTTGCTATTACTATCGCCAGGAGAAAGCTAAGCAAGTTCCTGGTCAGGGCAAACTTTCTCCCCAGTATGGCCATTTCCGCAGGGAGCTGGGCAATGCCTACGGTGACCCAGGTTACTATAAAAGCGATTACGGCGAAGTGGGTCACCCCTTTTTTCATTAATTCTGCTCCGATAATATAGCTTGAAACAGCATTACCAGCCGAAATGCTCCCGACAAGGGCGCCAATAACTGTATCCCTGGGAATATTTCCGTTGAAAACAGACAAAACTACTTTTCCGGGCACAAATTTCTGGAAAAGCCCCATTAAGAGCAATACTCCAAGAATTATGGGAACTGACCTGGAGAAACTCTTCAAAGCCCACATGATAGAACCCGAGAGGGTTTTCTCAGTTTTTCCCTGGCCCTGTTTCTGCACGTTATCATCTCCTCTCCGGAATTAAACCCGAACGTAGCGGGATCCAGTTCTATTCTACCTTTCCTTGACTCCTGCCCCCTAAGGAGGAGCTGCTTCGAAGAATAACGTCATTCCCCCCTGCGTTTCAATTTTTTCCAGAGGATCTTCCTGTTCATTTTCTCTTTTTTGATTCTTTCCTTATAAATCGTGAAGTTATTCTAATCCAGGTCGAAGATCTTTCCCGGATTCATTATGTTATTTGGATCCAGGGCCTTCTTGATCTTTCTCATCATCTCTATCTCTGCTTCACTCGTAACGATATCCAGATAGGGTTTTCTCTTACATCCTATCCCATGCTCACCGGATATCTTGCCACCAAGCTCCCTGCAAAGATGATACATTTCTTTCAGAACCTGTTTTTCGATCTCATGCCATTTTTCCATGGACCAGTCCGGATCCTTCAGGAGGGTCGGATGGAGGTTCCCATCCCCGGCATGGCCGAAATTGGTTATCACCACACCATATTTCCCGGAGATCCGCTCCACCCCTTTTACAAAGACCGGGATCTTCTCCACCGGAACCACCGTATCTTCATCCGTCATGACCGGGCTAACCACCCTCAAAGCCTCGTTCATGTTCTTTCGTACATTCCAGACCCGTTCCCTGGTGGTGAAATTATCAGCCACATATACTTCGATGGCACCATTATCCAGGCATAGTTCGCCGATGGCCTCTGCATCAGCCTCCACAACCTCCTGCCTGTTTCCGTCAACCTCTATGAGAAGCATTGCACCAGCTTCTTCATAAGGCAGATGTTCGTTCAGATGTTCACATGAGGTTTTAACTGAAAGCTGGTCCATATATTCTATGGATGTCGGCGTTATTCCGGTTTCCATCATTATCCTCGGAACCAGCCTTATGGCACTTTCCGTGTCCTCGAAAAGGACCAGCAGATCCACCACTGATTTTGGGAGTGGAATTAGTTTGAGAATTATTTTCGTAACGATACCAAGAGTACCCTCGGAACCTACCACAAGCTGTTTCAGGTTATAACCGGTCACATCCTTGACCAGCTTGCCACCTAACTGGACTATGTCGCCGGTGGGAGTCACCAGTTCAAGCCCCATCACGTACCTGCTGGTTACGCCGTACTTGACCGCTTTCCCGCCACCCGCATCCTCGGCGATATTCCCTCCGATGAAACAGGATTCCAGGCTCATGGGATACCCCGCATAAAAGAGCCCTTTTTCAATGAGGGGTACGTTGATCTCGCTGGTCACCACACCAGGCTCCACCACTACCATCATGTTCTCATAATCGATCTCCAGGATCCGGTTCATCCTCTCCACAGAAAGGAGGATCCCTCCATAAACAGGGATCGCACCTCCTGAAAGCCCTGTCCCTCCAGCCCTGGGGGTAACAGGTATGAGTTCACGATTAGCAAGTTTTATTATGCTGGATATTTCCTCCACAGTGCGAGGCAATACAACGACTTCGGGAAAGTGAGCATACTCAGAAGGGGTCTCGTCATGAGAATATGCGGCCAGTTTATCCTCACTGGTAATGACATTTTTCCTTCCCACTATCCCCTTCAGCTCAGCTGTGATCTCGGGAGTCAACCTATGATATGTCATTGTTCGTCAACCTCCTTAAGTCTCTCATTGATCATGGGAATAATCTCAAAGAGGTCTCCCACTATCCCGAAATCGCAAACCTTGAATATCTGGGCATCAGGATCAATGTTAATGGCCACGATTGTATCGGCTGTTTTCATCCCCGCAAGATGCTGAATGGCACCGGAGATCCCCGCAGCAACGTAAAGCCTTGGTGTTACGGTCTTGCCGCTGAGCCCCACCTGGTGAGGATAACTTATCCATCCCCTGTCTACGGTATCCCTTGAGGCCCCGACTACTCCATTGAGACTGGCAGCCAGGTTCTCTATCAGTTTAAAATTCTCCGCCTTTTTAAGGCCTTTGCCGCCAGAGACAACCACGTCTGCAGCCTGGATATCCACCTCTTCCATATCTCCCTTTCTAAATCCCATCCAGGTGACCCTATCATCGATCAGGGTCCTGTCCAGGGAAATCTTTATTATCTCCCCGGTACGGTCCTGATCATAGGGAGCAGGCCTGGTAGACCTGGGCCTTACAGTTGCCATCTGGGGTCTATGCTGAGGAGTTTTGATGGTGGCCAGTATGTTTCCTCCAATTGCCGGCCTGGTCTGAAGAAGGATATTAGTCCCCTCTTCAATGTCCAGGTCGGT
>Ga0272441_10004347_pt1 | contig 25810 bp, 23 predicted proteins | sample SSMProp6N_FD_193582 | JGI IMG/M metagenome (GOLD analysis project Ga0272441, IMG submission 193582) | Marine sediment archaeal communities from Little Sippewissett salt marsh, Falmouth, MA, United States - SSM-Prop-6N | ecosystem: Environmental > Aquatic > Marine > Wetlands > Sediment ...
TACGATATCGGTAATCGAAAAACGGCGGGAGGTACCGACAACTGATGTAACAGTATTTGTTGATCGTCGTGCTGAGGACGGCTCCGCCGTTCTCGGCATACCAGGCCGGATAGTCGGTTCCTCCGCCGAAGAAAGAGATGCGGAAAGGCGTACGCGTAATGATCATGATTACCTGCTTTCTCTATACCACTGGACGGTTTTTTGAATGCCTTCATCAATTGAGGTACGGGCCTCGAATCCCAAAACGCTCTTCGCTTTAGTCACATCGATCAGCCGTTTCGGGATCATCGTCGGTTTGGACGTATCGAAGGCGATATTCGCATTGGCATACCCATCGATGTCAAGGATCGTACGCAGCACATCTTTGATGCTGCAAGGCCGGCCGGTGGCGATATTGATCGGGTCATACCTGTCGAGTTTCTCCATCGCCAGCAATATGCCCTCAATAAAATCATCGATATAAATCAAATCCTTGATATCGCTCCCATCGCCCCAGACCTCAATCGGATCGTGCCGCTCCACCACCTTACGAATCAGGGCGGGCACGACATGGGACGTCGCCCACTCGAAATCATCGAACGGCCCGTAGATATTGGCCGGCCGGACCACGACCGTCATCATCGGCTTCTTGATTTTCTCGGCGTACATCCGGCAGAGAATTTCGGAAAATCGTTTCATCCACGCCACACAATAATACTTTTCGAACAGTTCCCCGGACATCATTTCGTCTTCTATGACGGGATGATCGACGTCGGGATAGACCGTATTGCTGCTAATAAAAAGGAACTTCTTCACCCCGGCGCTGTAAGCGGCTTCGAGCGCGAGGGTATTCATCACAACATTGGGTGTGACGTGAACGAGCGGCGTCTTCTCCATCACGGCCGCCCCGGAGGTGTTCGCCGCACACATAAAGGCATAGTCGGCCCCTTCAAACACGCGGGCGCAGTCTTCCTCGCGGGTCAGGTCGCACTGGACATAGGCCACCGTGTCATCATCGACGACCGCCGGTTTTGTGTGCAGTGTGGCAGTCACCTTCGCACCCAACTCCAAAAGACGCCTGATCAAATTGACACCGACGAAACCCGAACCACCCGCTACAACGACCTTGCTATTTTTAAACACCGAATAATCTCCAGAATAATCTTGTTTTTATCATACGATATTCACGCACTCACAAAATCGGGATCGTCCCTTTGGGAAAGGATTGGATTGCGATGCGGCCACCAGATCGCGAAACGCGGATCGTTCCATTTGATCGTAAACTGCCTCGAAGGATCGTAGTAGGCGGACTGCTTGTAATGGAAGACGGATTTTTCGCTGAGAACGAGATGCCCGTTTCCATGTAAGGGAGGAACCAGCACCTGATGCTTGTTGACATCCGAGAGAACGAACGACTGCCATTTCCCAAAATCCTCGGATGTCTCGTTATAGTTCACGACCACGAGATAGAATTTGCCATGTAAGCAAGAGATCAGCTTCCATGTCACGGAATCGCCGTGAATTCCCTTGAGCACGCTGCGGGTGCCTATGGAGATATCATCTTCAACGAAATCGACTTCAATCCCCTGGGACTTATACAGTTTTTCGTTATAGAGCTCCAGATACTCCCCTCGGTGATCCTCAAAACACGTCGGTTTGATCAAGAGAACGTCCTTCAGTGGCGTCGTACAGACTTCGATCATCTAAACACCCGCCTCAACGAAGTAATTCTTTCGATTCAGATACTCGTCCTCGTTCTCGATATACCACTGCCAGGTCTCCTTCAGCCCGTCCAGCAGCGACGTGCCGGGACGGTAGTCGATCAATTCTCTTGCGAGGGAAATGTCCATCACGCGTTTCGGAAATCCGGACGGCTTGCTCGTATCGAAAGCATAGTTGAAATCGATAAAGCTGTTGAGCGTTTCGACCAGCTCTTTAATCGAGTAGCCCCGGCCGCTGCCCAGATTGACAAAGCTCGACCTCGTCCCGTGATACAAGGCGAGAATGGTCCCCTCGGCGACGTCCTTACTGTAGGCAAAATCGCGGATCGCGGAACCATCCCCCCACACCACCACCGGATCCTCCTTATGGTAGATCCTGTGCATCAAGGTGGGGATAACCATCGCGTTGTCCGGATCGAAATTGTCGCCCGGACCATAGACGTTGCAGGGACGGACCACCGCAAAGTTCTCAAGTCCGTATTGCCTCTTATACGCTTGAATCTGAAGCTCCGCCATTCGCTTCGCCCAGCCGGGAAACATATCCATCGGCGGCCCGTCCGCATGCTCCGACTCCCTGAAAACCTCCGCGCTCGCATAGGCGCCGATGGAACTGGTATAGACGGCCTTTCCGACTTTGTTGATCCGGCAGGCCTCCAAAACGTTCGTATTAAACATCAGTAGCGGTACGAAAAAGCTCGCCGGTTTCTTCTTCGTGACCTCGATCGAGCCTTTGATGCCCGCTACATGGAAAACGAAATCCATATCCCGGATGACGTCTTCACAAAATTTGAAGTCCGTCAGGTCGCCGCACAGATGCTCGGCGCGCTCGTTCACGTTGATGTCATCTAATGAAACGATTCTCACGCAGGCACCGGCGCGGCAGAGGATATCCACGATCTGTCTGCCGATCATCCCCGTTCCACCGGTCACTAAGACATTCCTGCGAGCAAAAATTTTTAAAACGTCCTCTTTGATCATTACATCACTCCGATTTAGCGATTCAAGCATCCAGGATCGTTCGACAGCCGGTCTTCCACGCCGCCAGGACAATCGGAGCAAACGCTGAAAACTGTATGAACTCTTCCGACATGACACGCTTTTTAAAATTCGCCGCACTGCACAAAACAACGTCTATATCTTTTTCTTTTCTATCATCCGGAACCTTTACTGCGCCCGTCCCATAAAACGCATAGGCCAGGCAATTGTGTCGATTCATCATGATCCTGCCGGTACTTAAGAATTCCATAGACTGACATACATAACCGGTTTCCTCCTTCAACTCGCGCACGGCGGCGTCCTGAGGCGTTTCGCCTTCGTTCATGAATCCGCTTGGAAATTCAAGAGTAAACTGATTCAGAGGCGGCCTGAATTGTCTGACTAAAATGATCTTTTCATCGGCCGTCATCGCCAGGATAATAATCCCGTCAGGAGAATTAATGCGATAATAGGCCGGCCCATCGAGCGAGGCCTTTTCAGTGGAAGGCACCTGCTCGACAGAAAACCATGGTGTTTGAAATACCGTTCGCGATCGAGTCATTGAATCGTTTTGTATCCGTTAAAAACTTTTACTTTCTCCGCCATCAACGATGATACACGCCCCATTAACCAAACTTGCGCCTTGCGAGCAAAGGAACACAACCACGTTGGCCACTTCCTCAGGCGTTCCCATGCGACCGAGGGGAAGCTGCTCCAACAGCATTTTGAATTGCTCGGGCTTCTCAGTTTTTTCCGCCGCCCAGCCCGTACCCTCGATCATAATCGCTCCCGGCGCGACGGTATTGAACGTCAGACCGCACCGAACCAGGTCAGGATTCATGGCCAGGGTCTTCATAAGACTGATTTCGGCGGCCTTGGCCATATTAAACCAGGGCCGACCGCCGCCCTCCCGGCCATGGACAGAGCTAATCGTCACCACGCGTCCCCATTGTTGCTTCTTCATCAAGGGAATCGCCTGCATCGTAAAACGAACGGCCGCCATCGCATTTTTACTATACACATCCCACCAGACGTCTTCGCCGGTTTGCTCGACGACGGGGCTGCCCCATCGACCGCCCCCGCCGACGTTGTTGATGAGGATATGGAGACCGCCCCAGACGGAAGTCACTTCCTTCATGGCCTGTCCGATATCCGATGAAACGAGCACATCGGCGGAAATAGCGAGACTGCGGACGCCCCGCCGTTCGATCTCGTCTGCCACGTCATCCAACCGCCGTCGATCACGCGCGCAAATGGCGACATGACACCCTTCATCGGCCAGCATCAGAGCAATGCTCCGCCCGATGCCGTGGCTGCCGCCCGTGACTAAAGCATATTTTCCTTCGATTCCCAATTGCATCCGAAACGTCATCCGTATAGTGAATATCGTATATTTCAAGCGTCGTCGCCGTTAATCTCTGTTGTGCAAAAGCGATAGGATCACCGCGTCCATCACACGCATCCACCACATCCACTTTCGTGTTCTGTTTCCGTATCGGGCTATGCCGATCCTCGACGCATAATGAATGAAAATAGTGCGGAATGTTGTATTCCAAAAACAACGAGGGCGGACGGCATGCCTTCCACACAGGGACTCGATACGCCTGATATTTAAACACCTCTCTCAGCACGGGGCGCTGTATTTCAATGTCCTGCACTTTCAGATAACGATCCACCAACTGCCGTAATTCCTCGTAAAACTCATCCTTATTGTTAAGGATAAACAACAAGGCGGTTTCATGGACATCAAACGATCTTCTACCCATGAAATCGAGAGAGGCAAAGTAAGGCTGCTCGTTCAGAATGGATTCGCTCCCCTCTCGAATGGCGGCGACGGCTTGATGGATCACCGGAAAAGTCGCGCCATCCTCGGCTTCGCTGATGATATATTCGATGACATCGCCGATATCGATATCATATTCGGCCCGGAGATAATTCAGTGGGAAAAACGCCAGGCGAAAATTATATAGCGTCAGCGACATATACACAAAGGCGAACGCCCGCTTCCAGTCCTCAACGGGCAAAGAGGACGTGGCCACAATAATCTGCTCCGTTTCTTCGACGCCGCCGTCAACCAGCTCGTGCCTGGCCATCATGACACGACTCGTGCGCGTTTCAATTCCGTACCTCTCCCGGAAGGCGTCCAACGCCATTTCCGTCCCATCGAGCAACCGGCACAAATAGACAACGAAGTAATGCGTTAGGTATCGATCCATACACCTGACGATATTGTCCTTTATAGACGCGTAGGTATCGCACGGCAATCCGAGTATTAATTCCGTGTACGTCGGTATATTTCTTTGAGATGCTCTCTTCTTCACCTCTTCGAACACATCGAGCCTCATATTTTGCCGCTTAATCGCTTCCAGCGTCCGCTCGTTGAAACTCTGCATACTTAAGGTCACTCGCGTGTTCACTCCGCCCCGGCGCAGGATATCCGCAATCTCGACCATTTTCTCGCTCGAATTCTTCAGCCAATTGACAATGAAATTCTCCGGATACCCCGTCCGCCTCTTAAGATCTGCGATCTTCCTGACGATCTCAACGTCCCTCGGCAATATCCCAAAATTCGCGTCCGTACCGAAAAGATAAGACATTTTCCGTTCGCCGAGCCACTCCAGTTCTTTGGATAACCGATCCATATCATATTTCAGAATGTTCCTGTAAGACGTATTTCCCCATACACAATAGGAACATTGATACGGACAGCCGCGGTTCGTCTCCCATAAGGCGCCGGTGATCCGATCGCCAAACGTCTCCATGATCTCGTCGCACGTTCCATCGAGAAAAGGCGAAGGCAACTCATTCAAATCTCGCTTCCATAACAGCGGATTGCTAACAAGGGCATTCGCAGGGTCTAAATACGAGACGCCCGGTATCGAACGCAAGTCCTTCGCCCCCAGCAAGGCCAGGAGAATATCAGAAAAAACCCACTCTCCCATGCCGTGAACAATGACGTCCACGAAAGGGTACATCCGCAGAAATTCCAGAGAGTCAGCCGGCTTATCCGGCATCATGGGGCCGCCGAAGACAACCAAGCTCTCCGGAAATGAACGTTTCGCCAATCGGGCGACTTCGAGACTTTGCCGGAAGTTCCAACTGTATGTAGAAAAGGCCAGTACGTCGGGGTCCACATAAGCCGCGGCGGTCTCGGCGGGATTCCTTCGCAAGATATCGATTTTGATATCGAAGGCGTCATCGATATCACGAATGCTTCTCGCATAAGAGACCAGCATCGCCGCCGAAAGGGGCAGGAGGTTCTTCCACGAGGCCGATTGAAATTGCGACACATAGACGTTTCGTTTCATTGTGTAATCGGCCTCCAAACCATATACGTGAAGCCTTCCATATATAAACTCCCAAAGAACAACCGCTTGACCTTGAGCAACTCGATCACGCCCTCGTGATGAAGCTGTTGAAGACGCGGAAGAAAACCTTGTGTATAACCTCTTTTTCGATGGAATCTGGCCGCGAGATAGTCCACCAGATTGCCCTCGTCGTACAACTCGACGGTCGGTTCGATATGGACGCAAAGCTTCGGCGAACGCTTTAACAGGAACTGTAAAAACGCCTCAAATCGTCCGGAGAGTTGTTCGATGGAGCCACCGGTGAATACGACGCTGTTCTCATCGAGCTCAAGCGTTTCGTCCGGGGCACTCATGTCGAAAAGACGCCCCGTCATATTCCATTTGTACTGTTGGCCCAGCTTGTTAATAAGCTCCGTCGCCGACGGAACAAAATCCAAACCATATAATCGCTTTTCCGGAAATAATTGAGCCAGAACGACGAGATTATAACCGGTTCCGCAGCCGACATCATAAATGGAATCGAAATCCGCACAATATTTCTTAAAAAGCCACGACCTGAAAACGGAGAAGTAGTCATGCTCGAAATGCGGATTGCCGGGCATGATATAGTTTTGATTGAAGCGTATCGGCTGGCCGGGCCTTATGAATTTTGGCATGATCGCATTGAGATCCCCATCGCTCTCTACAAAGTCTCGCAAATTCTCGGCCCATCCCGCTTCCCAGACATCCCGCCTTTCCTCGGCGCCGACCACCTGGGTATCGGTCTCAATTTTTCGGACTACATTGAGGATGACGTCATCGCGCTCTTTGTCGCAAAGGACCCGGTACCCGAAATCGATATCCTCAATCAGCTTTCGACATTCGGCCGGAATATCCTCGACCTCTGTCCCAAATGACCTGGCGAAATCCGCCAAGGTAACCCTCAACATGCAATGTCCTCCAATAGGGCGTTTGCGATCGACTCGACGCTCAATCCATAATGATGATGCAGCCATTCCCGCGAGCCGTATGCAAAATGCTGTTTGTCTTCAAGCGCGATGCGTTTCAAACGAATGGAACGGCCTCTATCGCACAGAATTTCACTGACAATGGTCCCGAGACCGCCGACGATGGAATTCTCCTCCACCGTGACGAGCCACTCGGAGTCTCCGAGCAATTCCATGAATGAGATAGGATCGACAGGCTTCAGTCGCAGCAAATCCACAACACCCACGTTAATAGAATGTTGTTTCAATTCTTCAGCAACCCTCATGACCTTGTGGCTCATGATACCCGTGCTGATAATGTTGACATTCGTCAATGGCCTCAGCACGTTGAAGCCCGCCTTGACAGCTTCGTCATTATCATATAGAAGGGGCAATGTCCCCTTATCAAGTCTTATGTAAACGGGGCCCCGGCTGTCGTAGGCGATCCCGGCACACGCGGCGGCGGACGGGCCGTCGGGGGGATTCAATATCGCGATCTCCGGGAGCACGCGCATCACGGCGATGTCGTGTACGGCATGATGCGTCGGACCGCTATAGTCGATGGAAAATCCGGCGCTGCCGCCGACAATCGTCACCGGCAGGTTCATGCTGCAAATATTCACCTTGATATGCTCGAAGCATCGCAGGGTGACAAACGGTATGATGGCGTAAATAAAAACGTTCTTACCGCTCAGGGCCAGCCCCGCGGCCACGGCGATCATACTCTGCTCGGCGATGCCAATGTTAATGAATTGGCTCGGAAAATCTTTTCGATACCGCTGCAAGCTGAACGCATCGGCATCGGCCGTTATAAAAACGACATCTTTATCCGTCGACGCTTTAAGATACACCTCGTCGAAAAAAGCATCGCGAATGTCGATATTAGACGCGACCTTCAACACACACCTCGTTATTGAATTTATCTACAAGGCAAAGAACGTCGTCATCGGTTACGAACTTCTTCTTTGCCGCGTTGACTTTGAAATAATCGGCGAATTCGTTCATTTGACTTTCGCTGAAGGCCACGCCCAACCGGGATAATTTATCCGCGAGGGCGTGCTTGCCCGAAAGCTTGCCGAGAACCAGCCGATACCCGTCCAGACCGATATCCTTCGGATCGATCAGTTGATAGGTCTGAGGCGATTTCAACAGGCCGTCCTGATGGATCCCGGATTCATGGAGAAAGGCGTTTCGCCCGACGATGGCCTTGTTATAGGCCACCTTGATACCGGACAAACGCTCGACAAGCGCGCTGGTTTTCATAATCTCCTGCGTATGGATGTAATCCACATCCGCCTGATAAAAATCCTGCCGGGTTTTCAGCGCCATAATGACTTCTTCCGTCGAGGCATTCCCCACGCGCTCTCCAATGCCGTTAACCGTCACCTCCGCCTGCCGGGCGCCCGCTCGTATGCCCGCCAGGGTATTGGCCACCGCCAATCCTAAATCATCATGGCAATGCGTTGAAACCACCGAATCCGGACGAATGCTATGAACGGCATCCACAATAACCTTAACCATCCTTGAATACTCGTCCGGCGTGATATACCCCACCGTATCCGGCAATTCAATCGTCTTCGCCCCGGCCCTGACGCATTCTTCACAAATCTGTTTCAGATAAGTCAAATCGCTCCGGGTCGCATCCTCAGCGGCGAACTCGACATCCTCGGCAAAGGTCCCCGCGTATTGAACCATCGACGCCGAACGCTCTAACGCTTGTTCGCGAGTCATATTGAACTTATGTTTGAGGTGAATATCAGAGGTCCCCATCACCACCTGGATCCGCCCTTTCACAGCCGAACCCAGCGCCTCGGCCGCGACCTCAATATCCTTCTCATGCGCCCGGCACATCGCGCTGATAATGATGTCATCCCCGAATTCCTCTGCGACGAGTCGAACGCCTTCGGCATCCGCCTCGGATGCGACAGGGAAACCGGCCTCGATGATCTTCAGACCGAGGTTGGCAAGCTGCTCGGCGACCTGAAGCTTCTCCGACGGCGAAAAATTCACACCCGCCGCCTGCTCGCCGTCCCTCAGCGTGATATCATTGATATATATCTCCGTCATAAGCTCCTCAGACATTACAGCACGGAACCGAGTTCGTGCATGGCTCGTTCATATTCCTGCTGACCGGGCACCGAATGATGCCACTTAAATTTATTTTCCATAAACGAAACGCCTTTGCCCTTAATGGTATCTGCAATAATCGCAAACGGTTGAACGCTGCCGTCACTTTTTGAAAACGCCTCGAAGATGTCTTCAAAACAATGCCCATTAACGACCTCGCATTCCCACCCGCACGCTCGAAACTTATCTTCGAGGCGGCCGGACTTGTCCTCTTCGACATAATCCATGACGGATAAATGGTTTCGATCCACGATCGCAACTATGTTCTTCAATTCCTGCCGGCTTGCGAACATGGCCGCTTCCCAAACCGATCCCTCGTCACATTCCCCGTCCCCCATCAGCACAACGGTTTTATACTCCTTGTTATCCAGCTTGGCGGCCAAAGCCATCCCCGCCCCGACGCCCAGCAAATTCCCGAGAGAACCCGTATCGTATTCCGCGCCCGGCGTATCGATATTCAACTCCGCACCGAGACGGCTGCCGTCTTTGCCGTATTCGTCTAAGCGGCTGCTCTCCAAAATGCCAAGATCGACCCAGATATGATACAGCGCCAGCGATGGCTGCCCCTTGCAGACAAAGCGGTCCCGCAACTCATGCCGCGGCTGTTCGGGATAGATACGGAGAATCCCGCCGTAATACAAGGCGACCAGGAGTTCGACACACGAATACGTCCCGCCGATATGCCCCCGCTTGCCTTCGTAGATCGACCTGAGCACCTCTCGACGTAACCAACTGGCTTTTTTCTTGAGTTCCGCCACGTCCATGTTAAGACTCAATCAACGTCTGATTCTTGTCACAGACGACATCCACAAAGACAGGACCGTCCGTGTTGATTATCTCCACAATCTTCTCATCGACCTCGTCACATTTATCTATTCTCTTGTACGGCAAGTCGAACGCCGCCGCCACCTTCTCAAGATCCAGCATCTCGCTCTTATCCGGCCTTTCCGAACCGATATATCGACCGTCGCACAGCTTGTCCTGGATATTCTTGATCGTGACGTATCCCCCATTATTCATGATGAAGACCTTAACATTAAGATCGTAATAGGAGATGGTCTTCAGCTCCTGAACGTTTAATTCCATCGAACCGTCGCCGGTCAATATCACCACCTGGGCCTCCCTGTCCGCCGCGCTGCATCCGACGGAAAACGGTATCGCCAGTCCCATGGCCGCCAGCGCACCCGAGGTGATTTCGCGTTTTCCATCCTCAAAACAGAGAACCTGTTCAGCGATGTGGTAAGACGTGCCTGCATCGGTGACGAAAATCGTCTTCGGCCTGGAAAGCTTATCCACGCGGCTGATCAGATAATACAAATTGATCGGATCTCTTCTATCGGCCGGAACCGTCGTCGGATAGTCCTTCACCCATTCTTCACATTGCTCGATCCATCCGGCGTAATCACCGGCGCGATCGGCCTCAACCTCATTCAAAATGGTGTGTAGGACATCTTTGGCGTCCGCTTCTATCGCTAAGTCGATTCTCTCGCGATGTTTGTCCAGCTCCGTTGCATCGATATCGACCGCCGCCAATCGACCGGCCTCCGGAAAAAATTGAAAATCCTCCCCAAGAAAAGGCGGCGCCAACCTGCACCCAAAACTCACGATTAGATCGCTGTTCTTTAATATCAGATTAGCCGATTTCCTCCCGCTGATGCCCGCGCATCCGAAATTGTTCTTATGAGAATACGGCAAAAGATCACCGGTTAATCTCGTAAGAACGACGGGAACATTCAGACGCTCAGCGAGTTTTTTGAACTCGTCCTTCCCCCCGGAGATCCTTACGCCGTTCCCCCCAACGAAAACAGGCCTTTTCGCGTTTCTCAGCAAGGCCATCAAGGCCCCAACATTCTCGGCAATAGCGACGGAACGGCCCTCTCTCTCCTTGATGTCGTAACCGGCGAGTTGCGATTCATCCACCATGGCTTTTTGAACGTCGAGCGGAACGTCAACCCAAACGGGACCGGGCCGGTCGCTCCGCGCAAGATACACGGCTTTCTCGAGGTGATACCGAATCGATTCCGGCTCGGTCACCACGACCGCGTACTTCGTGAGAGGATTGACGCTTTTAACAATATTGAAACCCTGCACTCCAAACGACCTCGGCCCTTCATTGATAATATGTTCCGTGCCGACCTGCCCGGAAATCATGACGATCGGAACGGAATCCGTCCACGCCTCGGCCACCCCGGAAATCGCGTTGGTCCCGCCCGGCCCGGTGGTCACATAGACCACGCCGATCTTCCCGGTCACGCGGGCATAGGCCTCGGCCATCATGGGAGCCGCCGCCTCATTTCTCGCACAAATGTGATTCAGCTTGTCATGGCAGGCGATGCCGTCATCCAGATAGATCGACCCGCCGCCGGAAAGCATGAAAACATCCCTGACGCCCTGCTGATATATGAAATCAGCGATATAGTCGGCAACTCTTATCATCCTATCGTCTTGTCTTAACTACGACCGATAAATTCATTCCTATGCTATCGTATAGGAGCACCCTTTTGAGTTATCGGCTTTTTGGACAAGATTTGAATAGGGGTTTTCACTCGGGTCCTGGATTTATTCCCGGCAAATCTGACGGCGTAATCAATGGCGTTTACAAGACTTGTTTCATTCGCCCGGCCTTTGCCCGCTTTCCCAAAAGCCGTCCCATGATCGACGGACACGCGGATGATCGGCAAACCTAACGTCACATTCACTCCCGCCACGGAAGTCCATTGGCCATTTTCCTCATTCCACACAAAACCGGCCAGCTTAAGCGGGATATGGCCCTGGTCGTGGTACATCGAGACGGCGATATCATACCAACCGCCTTTGACCTTCGAGTAAAGCGTATCAGCCGGAACGGGGCCGTCAACCGTGTAGCCTCTCGACTGGGCTTTCTGAATGGCCGGGATGATCTCTTCCGTCTCCTCCGTACCGAAAATCTTCCCATCGCCGGCGTGAGGATTCAGCCCGGCTACACCGATTTTAGGCTCCTCAATCCCTAATGCCCGACAGGCATGATAGGCTATTTCGATGACGTCAAGAACCCTCTCTTTTTTGACCAAATCACACGCCTGCCGCAACGATACATGCGTTGTGACGTGAACCGTTCTGAGATTGCCGTGGGCCAGCATCATGGAATATTTCTCTGTACCGGTTAAGTCGGCAAACATCTCCGTATGCCCCGGATATTTCTCGCCATAGCCGCCCAGCTTGAACGATTCCTTGTGGATCGGACACGTTACCGTCGCATCAAGCTCTCCGACCAGGGCAAGCTCAATCGCCCTGGAGATATACTCCCCGCATGCCTTGCCGCACATGGCGGAGACTTTTCCATACGCCAGCTCGTCCATGTTGACGTTCTTCAAATCAAGGACATCAATCGTACCGCAAACGTATTCTCCTTCGCTCGGATGGCTCACAGGATGAACGTCGAGCGTGTCGATCCCGGTAAAACCAATCGCGTCCTGAATGCAGCGTGCATCCCCCACCACCAACGGCTTGCATCTTTGATAAACGTCCTCTCTTGATAGTACTTTGACACACAGTTCCGAGCCAATTCCGGCCGGATCGCCCATCGTCATTCCAATGATAGTCCTCATCATTCTGCTCCTACTACAATTGGTTGCTCCATTCAAGAATACCCTTATGCGGATACGCCGCCAGTGACATTAACTCTACTTTCCGTCCCTAACAGTTCGACAAGCTGAGTATGAATCCTGCCGTTTGACGCCAACACATCCGTCGTATGGACGGTGAGAGGTTGCCCTTGAAAATCAGTGACGTTGCCCCCGGCCTCCTCGACGATCACCTGCCCGGCCGCAAAATCCACCAGCTTCGTATTGTGAAACACTCTCGCCTCCATCCACCCCCTCGCGACGCCGCACAAATCGACGCACGCCGAGCCGAATATTCTCAATGTGAAACAGCGTTCAGACAGCGGCCCTACATTTTTCAGCATCGATTCGTGCTTGTGAAACTGATTATCATAGGCAATCAGCGATTCTTCGAGCCGCTCTGTATCCGAACAATGAATGGCTTCTCCGTTGAGATAAGCACCTCCGTTTTTAACAGCGTACAGACAATCCTGAAATTCGGGTAAATAGATAATACCCGCAAAGGGAACTCCCTTAGAATAGACGCCAATGGATATGGCATAGAAAGGAATATTATGAATGAAATTGTGCGTTCCGTCCAGAGGATCGATAATGAACACGATTTCCTCGTCGCCCACGATTTCGCCCACTTCTTCAGAGAAGATCTTTGCGTTCTCAAACGTCCCGGATAGAAATCCGGCTATCGCGTTTTCCGAGGCAATATCGCAATTTGTCACCAATTCCCTGTACGTTTTATGTCTGTACATAAGCCCCGACCGTGCTTCCTGCAGGGCCTTGTTCCCCTCCCGGACGGCCTCTTGTAAGATGTCAACGATATCTTCCACGTTCAATTCCACCTATTAACAATAACATCACACATCTTGTCATTCCCGCGAAAGCGGGAATCGACTTCATACGTTACTTTCTTGGACCCCTGCCTTCGCAGGGATGACAACAAGAGTCGGTTAAAATGTCGGACCGATTCGATTCATGGCAAATTCTCTACACCCATTTCTTTCCGAACACGTCTGCTCGCCGTTACAGACGCGAATGAGCAACTCGAAAATCCTGTCCGCCACATCGGAAAGGGCCTCTCCGTCTATGACGCTTCCCGCAGTGATATCCATAAAATCATTCATGTTCGAAAAGACCTTGTTGTTCGAGGCGATCTTGATAACCGGCGCCACGGGATGCCCTAACGGAGTTCCGAGACCGGTCGTGAAAAGAACCACGTGAGCGCCTCCGGCGACCATGCCCGTCACCGATTCCGGATCGTTGCCCGGCGTATCCATCATCACGAGCCCTTTGGATTTGGGCCTGTCCGCGTACTCCACAAATTCCTGGATAAACGAACGGCCGCCCTTGGCCACACAGCCCAAGGATTTTTCTTCGATCGAGCTCAATCCCGACCGGATGTTGCCCGGCGTCGGATTAGCGCCTAACATGTCACATCCACACTCCCTCGATGCTTTGACATACTCATTGATTCGAGAAAACAATCTCTCCTTCACGTCTTGTTGCTGTATTCTTTCGCTTAAAGCGTCCTCCGCGCCGATGAGCTCGGGTGTCTCCGCCAGGATAACCGTGGCACCGGATTCCACCAATCGATCGCTGACCAGGCCGACGGCGGGATTGGCGGTGATTCCGGAAAAAGGGTCCGATCCCCCACATTCAAGACCGACAACAAGGTCCGACACGTCACATTCTTCTAATGCCTGGTTTGAAAGATAGGCTTTCATTTCCCGAATGTATGCCCTTGCGCGACCCATCACGTCATCACGACGTCCCATCTCTTGAATGATAAGATGCCTGACGATCTTATTTTCCGTATCAATGGCCGATTCGATCTGGTCAACACCGATACTCTCACAGCCCAAGCCAACGAGCAAGATCCCGCCGACATTCGGATTGTTACACACACCGGCAAGCGTTCTCAACACCTGCTCTTTATCTTGACCGATATGAGTACATCCATGCTGGTGAATAATCGGAATCAGATTCCCGTCAAGCACACCGATCTGCTCGACGAAGGAATTGGCGCAACATACGCTCGACAAGACGACGAAATGATTTCTAATGCCAAACCTTCCCTCGGCTCTTCGGTAGCCCCTCAGACACATTTGTTCTTACTCCCTCCTCTTCTCATATCGGTTAATCCTCGCATGTTGTCCACATGGACTTGCTCGCCCGGCTCGATGTCCCGGCAAGCTACTCCTATCTTATGTCCGTATTTATATATCATTGAACCACGTTTGACGGGAGTCAAACCGATCTTGAATCCCGCGGCGATCCGCTGCTTGATATTCAGAAGTACCTCCGTTCCTTTATGAACCAATGCATATCGCCCCGGAACGATATCCTTCAACGCCACACAGACGTTGTCCTTCTCGTTCAGGACGATGATGCTCTCGGCCAGCGATGGAGGGCTTACTTGATCTTCCATGACGCGTCCTCGTTCTCGAACAGCTTTTCCATCTCCTCGAGATCCCTCCATGAATCGATCTGCTTCCAGAATCCTTTATGATCGAATACGGTCGCCTGCCCTTCCGAAATGAGTCTCTGCATCGGTTCCCGTTCCAGGAAGCAATCCTCCGTCAAGTACTCAAAGAGGCGAGCGTCTGAAACAAAGTAGCCCCCTTTGATAATGGTCCCTACCGGTTCTTCAAGACTATACGTCGTGATGATACCGTTTTCGTGTTGGATAATGCCCTGCCGAACCGTCGGATGCACGCCGAGCACCGTCAGCACTTTTCCTTGCGCCCGGTGATGCTCGATCAATTGGGAAAGATTAACGTCCGTTACAATGTCGTTGGTCGTGACCACAAACGGATCGTCCTTCAACAAATGGCTTATGCCGGCAAGCATACTGCCGGTTTTGTTATTGACTCCCGTATTCATCACGTCAACGTGAATCTTATCTAACAGCGTCGTAATTTGATCGTGACCGTCACGTTCGTTGACAAGTCTCCTGATGTCCTTTTCACAATCCGAATCGACGCAGATAATAATGTCCGTCAATCCATAGAAATAAAAATGCTTCAAGACATAATAGAGAAACGGCAAACCTTTCACCGGGATCAGGGCTTTTGACGTCAGACCTTTTCCATCAAGAAGATGCACCCCCCTGCCTCTCGATACGATGACCGCTTTCGGTTTCACTTCTCTTTTTCTATGAGGTTAAAAAGGACCTTTGAACTTTCTTTCGTAACTGTAGAAATCTTCACTCGACAGGTCGGCCTCCGACAGCGCCAGCTTGGATTCCACCGCACGGATAATATCGATGGCATTCGGATAAAAACTGTTTTCCAGATGCCGCGCGCTCGGACAGGGAGTGAACGCATAACCGATCCGATGGACGGGAGATTTAAGCCGGTCGAAACACAATTCGGAAACGCGGGCGGACAGTTCCGCGCTGAAGCCGCAATACGTCCAGTCATTATCCGCAACGATACATTGGCCGGTCTTATCCACCGACCGAAAAATGAGTTCATCATCCAGAGGAGAAATCGTCCTGGGATCGAGCACTTCGACACTGACGCCGTGCCGGTCCTCCAGAATCTCCGCGGCCTTTAACGCCTCCACATTCATCCAGGACGTGGCGATAAGGGTCAGATCATCCCCCCGGCGGAGGACGTTGCCCACTCCCAACGGAATGGGCTCGGCCGCATCATCAACCGTATCGACGACATCATACAACCAGCGGTGTTCTATGAAAATAACGGGATTCTCATCCTTGATCGCCGAAAGAAGCAATCCCCCGGCGTCGGCGGGTGTCGTCGGCAGGACGACTTTCAAGCCCGGGATGTGAGCGAACGAGGAGAACATCGACTTGCTGTGCTGAAACGACTGGCCCCATCCCCTGCCGATAATCGCACGGACCACGAATGGAACGTCAACGGTCCCGCCGGTCGAGTATCGGTAGCTGGAGACCATATTGGCCAGTTGATTCATCGCCAATAATAGAAAATCCACACGCATGTGAATATGAATCGGCCGCATGCCATTAATCGCGGCCCCCAGGCCAAACCCCGTCATGGCGTCTTCGGATAGCGGCGTGCAAAAACACCGCTCTTCGCCGAATCTTTCCACCAGCCCTTTCGTGCTTCCGAAAATACGTTTATGATCGGCCACATCGATGCCATACACAAAAACGCGAGGATCGGCTTCCATCTCCTGCACCATGGCTTCATTCAGAGCCTGCCGATAACTGATACTCCTCATTCCAATACTCCTGTGTAAACCGCACTATTTTCGGCAAAGGGAGCTTTTTGAGCCATCGTGAGACTATTGTTGATCTGTTCATCGATCTCTTTCTCAAGCGTACCGATCTGCCGCTGATCCCACCCAACCTCTTGAAGCTTCGTTCGCTGCAATCGTACCGGATCCACCTTATGCCACTGCTCAAATTCATCTTTGGAACGATAGCCGGCGTCGAAATCCTCCTTCACGCCCACGTGTTCCAAATATCGGTAATACTGCACGTGCAGAAAACTCGGTTGCTGGGTCGCCCGGGATCGTTCCATGGCTTTGCAGGCCAACCCATAAATACGCTCGGCATCCGTCGTCTTATCTTGAAAAACATGACAATGAAACTTGGACACAATCTCTGCAATCGAATCATATCCATGCCGTTGATGCGCGGGCGTATGAACGGCCAGCCCGTTGTCTTCACAGACAAAGAGGATCGGGATATACATAAGGCAAGCCGCGTTAAGGCTCTCCCAAAACACCCCTTCATCGACGGCGCCGTCGCCAAAAAAAACGGCCACCGTTTTCTTGTTCTTCAGCCGCTTATTCGCAAAAGCAGCCCCGACAGCCACCGGGATGGCGCTGGCCACGATGGCGGACGTGCCCATAAACCCAGCCTCCGGAGCGCACAGATGCATCGACCCACCGATGCCTTTTAAAAAAGCCGTCTCTTTCCCGTACATTTCGGCAAAGAAATCATCCGTATCCCCGGTTTGGGCCAGGTACAAGGCATGAGACCGGTAGGTTCCAAAGACCTGACTTTCCGGGCCCAGAGCGTGACATACCCCCACCGATATAGCCTCCGACCCCATGGACATGTGCATGGGCGTTTTCATTTCATCTTCGAAATAATGCTCGACAATCCTCTCCTCGCTTTTCCGAACGAGATATAGCTTTTTATATAGTTCGAGATTCAGCATTTTCCTGTTATCGGGTTTCATAGCCTCTTTCTATAAAAATCGCGCCAGTCATCCAGCGTATCGCTTAATGTCTGATCGAATGTAATTTCCGGTTTCCAACCCGTAGCTTGCACGAACTTATCCACACAGGGAATTTGCAGCGTCACGTCCGACGGCCTCAGACGGGCCGGATCGACTTCGACCTTTATGCCTTTAAAGGTCGAGAGCTTCAATAATTTATCGAGCATCTGACCAATGGTCATGGTCTCGCATCCGCCAATGTTATACACCTCGCCCGGCTGACACTTAGTCACCAACAGCCAGTAAGCCCTGACGGCATCCCTGACGTCGGAGAATGTCCGAACGCTCTCCAGGTTGCCGACTTTAATAACCGGCTCCGCCAGGCCCGATTCGATCGCGGCGATCTGCTTGGCGAAATTAGACACGACAAACACCTCTCCTCTTCGAGGTCCCGTGTGTGTAAACATGCGCGTTCGGATGGTTCTGATCTTCCACGAAATCCAATATTGAAACGCCAGCATATCCTCGCCCACTTTGCTGACCGCATAAGGAGAGGCCGGACGTAACGGATTCTCCTCTCTGATCGGCACCTCATCGTCCTTCACCTGGCCATAAACTTCAGACGAGCTGCAAATGTGGATGACGGGATCGTACCCATTCGATTGCTTCAGCTCTTTTGCGGCTTCGAGCAAGTGACACGTACCGATAACGTTCGTCTCAAGGGTATCAACAGGAACAACAAAACTGAAATCCACGTATGATTGCGCCGCCAGATGAAAAATGATATCCGGCCGATATTCGGCGAGATTATGTCGAACCGATGGATAGTCCCGCAGATCGCAATAGCTCAGGTTAATTCGATCCAGGATACTCTCGATATTATCCCTGGGGGAACGCCATCGAATGATACCCGTCACCACCACATCGGGATGATGTTCGAGAATGTATTCGGCCAAATGGCTCCCGACAAAGCCCGTGATTCCGGTTATGAGTACTTTTCTTTCTTCCATCTCTTGCACTGAACCCTTCACGGCGCACGTCTTTGGCGGTTGCTTCCGACCGTCAGCATATCTCTAATGACTACACTCATCAGACCCATCATAAGTTCGCTACGCTGTACTTTTCAATGAGCCGGCCAAACAATGTCAATCGCCGGCCGACCGATTCGAGAGAGCCATTCGCATAGACCTGGACCTCGATATTTAACGACGAATCGGTGCGGCGATCGCGAACCGGCACGATCATCCGGACCATTTCATTGGTCTGGGTGGTTCCATTGTCTTTTTTCCAAACCAATGTCTTCTCGGCTCCGCTCCGCCGAATCAACCGCAACGAACTACTTGCAAAGTCCATTTCATCCGCGGCAAAACATACGGCCTGCCACCATTCATCGAACTTCTCGACTTGACGAAAATGCAATTCGATTTTCTCGAAGGCCTCCAGTTCCTGCTTCTTCTGACTCGTGATCGTGTGCTTACGCTTAATACCGGCAATCGTGTCCCGCAGTCGGATCGAGCCCACGACGCGGAAGACCAACACGAGAAGAAGCAAGCTGCAGATAAAAATGACGAGGGTCTGGCTGTTGCGGGTCACGAGCATGAACATTCCAAGTCCGGCCGCCAGTAACGTGACAAGGTAAGCCGTTAGCACGACGTGCCGTTGACGCAGGCCCAGCGCCAATAACCTGTGATGAAAATGACTGCGGTCCGGGGAAAACAAAGACCGTCGTTCCAGGAAACGTCGCAACATCGAAAATAACGTGTCAAAAATCGGGATGCCCAACGCCAGGATAGGCAGCGCCAAGCCGACGATCGTCTCGGTCTTGGTGGCGGATAGGATGCTGGCGGAGGCAATGATGAAACCTAAAAACAGGCTTCCCGAATCCCCCATGAATGTCTTCGCCGGCTCGAAATTAAACAGCAGGAATCCGGTTAAGCTGCCCAATAAAGCCAGCATGAGAATGGCCATAATCGTGTCACCGTTGTAGATGGCCAGCACGCCGATCACGCCACAGGCAATCGCCGAGATTCCCGCGGCAAGTCCATCCAAGCCATCGCTCAGATTGATGGCATTTGTAATGCCCACAATCCAGACTAAGGTGAAAAGCCAGGAGAACCAGCCTAAATGGATCGTGAATGACGCTGTGACGGGTATGGATTCGATCCGTATGCCGACCGAACATACAACAATCGCACTCACAAGCTGGGCCAGAAATTTCGTACGAACGCGAAGGCCTTTGATATCATCTATGAGCCCGACGAAGAACATTAACCCGGCGGCGCCAAGCAATGTGATAATTTTGGATTGAACCAGCCGAAACGTCTCCCCGATAACATTGGGTAAAAGCAAAACGGGCAGGACAACTCCAATCATGGATATGAAAATCGCCACGCCTCCAATACGAGGAATCGGTTTCGAGTGGACTTTACGGACGCCGGGTATATCGACGATATGGAATCGCCTGGCGACATGGATCACGATCGCAGTCGCCAGAATCGCCAGTACCGTTGAACCGAGATATACGGCTAAGTAAGTTCTCATCGATAGCGTTAAATATGTAGATTACGTCCCCGTCGGTGGACCGTCCAGGGCCTTCACCAACCAGAGGCATCCCAGACCTTCATCTTCTTTTGCGATTCTCATAAGTTTTAAGTCTTTAGGGTGATTTAACCTGTTCTGCCAAAAAAGTCAGCGGAATGAAAGCCGGCAGTGCTATGGGCAAGACCTCAACCGCCGTATGAAGCCTGCCCCCCACCGGCGATTGGGTAACGTCACAATCTGCCCCGTACTCTTTCATTCATCCACATCCTTGCATTTACATCGTGAGCAAAAACCACTTCCTCGCCTTGCAATACCCTCAACGGATTGTCGATACAAACCAACCGGGCCATGGCTTGTCCGAACTGGGAGCGGATATATTCGTAGGCAGCTTTCATCCGTGGTCTGCGACCGGCCAGGTTATGGGCATCCGTAGCCACAAAAGAAGTCCATCCCCGGCTTAGAAAATGCCGGGCGGCTTTCTGAGGAGCCGGGCCGAAATCTCCCAATAGACTGGCACAGGTGATCTGCAGATGAGCCGACCGGTCGAGCCATTTGAGCAATAAATCCGGTTTCCTCGCGATAATGGGATGCCGTTCAGGATGCGATACGATGGTCTGAACCCCCATCGCGGAAAGCTCGATCACCAGCGGCTCAATATCAATAAAAATCTCATGGGGCAACTCCAGGAGAATGTGCTTGCCATGATCGGCAAGAGTCAAAATCTTATCCTCTTTGATGAGTCGGCAGGCCCGTTCATCCACTCGAACATCCCCACCCGGGAAGATCCTGAGGGGTATGCCATTGCTTTCCAATTCCTTATTTAAGAATGCCACCTTTTCTCGAATAGGTGCGGCTTCATTGGAATCATCGTACCGCCCCAGTTGATGGGGCGTTGCGATCACGTTCGTTACTCCGTCTTCCACGAGAGCCCTACATAACGCAAGAGATTCCTCAAGCGTCCTGGGACCATCATCTACAGCAGGCAAACAATGGCAATGGATGTCAATATAGCCTTCTCTTACCGTATCGTCCAACGTGGGTCGCCCCAATCCTTCAGGATGTTCTGTTTTATCGCTCACTACGCGCCTCGATCTATTCAATACGTTCGTCACACTCTTATGGGAAATAAGATGCTATAGTGAACTCTGTAGTAGATAGACAACTTATGATTCTTCCGAGACCTTGGGTTTGTTTTCATCCCCATAATAGCCATCGTGTCGGTAATACCCATAGCCGGAGTAATACCCATAGCGGCCGTGTTTCCGGCGGACACCATTGACGATGACTCCAAGCAGATGCCCCCCCACGCCCACCAAACTGTCACGGGCATGCTGGCTATTCTTGCGAGTGGACACTTCCGCCCTTAAAACCAAAAGCGTGATATCGCAGATAGCAGATAAGATTTGGCTATCCGCCACCGGCCCAACCGGTGGCGAATCGATGATAACACGATCATATCGCTCAGAAAACACACTCAACCACCGGGCAAAGGCATCACTATTCAATACCTCCGACGGATTCGGGACTTCACTGCCGCAACTCAGTACGTTCAATTCTTCTATCGGCCCGGCTTGCGTAGCTTCTTCAAAATCCGCGACGCCCGCGACGACATCAGCTAATCCCTTTGCGTCAGGCGATATGTCAAAAATACGGTGCTGCATCGGTTTTCGAAAATCTGCATCAATAATAAGGGTTTTCTGCCCGGCCTGCGCCATCGCAATCGCCAAGTTGCTCGCGATGGTGCTCTTGCCATCGCCTGGAGATGGAGACGTGATCAGAATCGTTTTCGCCTCATCTTTTGGAACGCCGAAGAACACCGCCGTACGAATGGTCCGGTAAGCCTCAGCAACGATTGATTTGGGCTCGAGATGAGCTTTTTGTCCCCGCCTAACGATTTCTTTGTTGTTCCACGAACTCTTATCCTTTTTTACGATCCTGGAACGCGCAGGCGATTCCGTCTGCCGACTTTGTATTTTCTCTCGATAGCCCCCGGCCTGAACCACTCGGCGATTTTTCCTATTGACATTTTGAATCCACTTGACAGAACTAAACTCAGAATGCACCCGACTCATACGTTCCATGCTGGTACGAGGTGCCTCTTCCGTCTTTGCGTCAGATAAGCCCACCGACACCTTCCCACTGGTTCTACGATGGCTGCCGTTTACGATACCTCTGAGCAAACCCGTCACATTCTGCCCGGGCAATGCCGCGGTCTCCCCTCTCGACATTGCCGGAACAACACCGAGGACAGGGACACCAAGGACAACCGAAATCTCCTCCGCCGATCGAAGACGATAGTCTAACATATCACGCAGAACGGCTAATCCCCCCCCAAGCATAAGACCTAAAACCAACGCCGTCGCCATATATTTTGTCTTCTCCGGCTTCGAGGGGGAGTCCGCAGGACGCGCCGCCTCCAGCACGCTGATATTCAACGCCCCCACGTCTTCCGTGACATTCAGCTCTTTGATACGGTTATCAAGGATCTCGCAGAACCTCTCAATGCGCTGCATCTTCGACTGCAGGACCGCGAATTCCGTGGCTTTGATACCTAAATCGCGTGAGGCTTCGTACTGGATATCGTAAGACGCCTGTAATTCTTTTTCTCTTTCCTTCGCCGCAACAGATCGCAGTTGCATCACCTCGATATACGAGTCCGCAAAATCCATTGCCTGTTCGTCGATATCTTTCTGAATACGCTCAATTTTCGAATGAATCGCCTGAACAGCCGGATGATCTTCCGTGCAATGATAGCGTGCGTTTCGCAACTCCATCTCAGCCGCCCGAAGCTCGGCCTGGAGTTGCGTTTCCGTATCGTTAACAAACACGCGCACACCCGCAGTGGACGAAGCGGAGGCAAACTGCTTGACTTTCTTCGGTTCGTCGGCCATGCTCTTGGCCGCTTCGTAATCCGCTTGTGCATTCAGGGCCATCAACTGGGCCTCTGTCAGTGCGGACGACAGCTTTGTCAGCCGATCAAAAACAATATTCCCGCCTCGATTATCAATAGATACAATTCCGTTTTCTCGCGTGAATTGCATGAGTTCGGCTACGGTGTCTTCGAGTTCCTTGTCTCGCTCGACCTTTTCTTGATTGAGGATATTCAGCACGGTAGTGGCTGTCGTTTGTTTGCTGGAGGAGTGGTAGTCGATATAGGATTGGACGATCGCATTGACAACTTCCGACGCTTCCACGGGATACGGGGACTCAAACGAGACCGCAACAATATCATCCTTCCGGCCGATATCCACGTTCATCTTGCTTTTAATATAGGCCGTCGCATTGTCCATGCCGGAAAACGTCCTGAATGCTCTTATGTCCTCATCATCCAGCACCTTGCCCACAATAGGCGTGGACCTCATCAACTCGCCCTGGGTATAGAGATAGTTGCTGGACCGTGTCATGACGCCTTCATACTCATTCATGATCCTCGGTCCCGCCTGCTCGATATAGACCCTTGATGTGCTCGTATAGATCGGAGTCGCTCTCAAAATGTAAAGAAATGCCAAAAGTAGAAACAATGCCGTCGTAATCAAAATGGTCCATCGATGTCGCAGCATGATTTGCAGGAAGCCTTCCTGCAATAACATATCCGTTTGCGGCAGCGCCAAGTTTGAAACTCCGTTTTCTGCTCTTTTATTCTCCATATAAATTTCCCGGCAGAGACCGAATTGAAAAATCCATATAACGTCAATCGTTTACAGGAAATGCCCCCTACTATTGAGGCCAAACTTGACCGGCTCAAAAAACGCACGCCGGCTACAGACAATACGCCATGAAAAGCCTATCCCTAAGTTCCGTTCAATAATATGCATATCTGATATGATTAATGACCAACACGATCTAATTTATGAAAAACGATAAATCACTCCCTTATCGTTCCGTTATTGGCTTTGCATTGCCAACACCGTATAAACTCAAGCGTCCTTCAACCTTTTTCTCTTTCCACACTTCACTCTCCCGCATCCTCCAACCGTTCATTCACAAAGCAAAACATTACAGCGCGTTTTCACATTTGTCAAGAGGCCTTTTATGGCTATCCTGGTCGGCCTTTCGTCAGAGCTTTGCCCTCATAATACATACTCAGTAAGAACGCTCTCGTTACGGTCGCCGCAGAACGGAAACTGCCACCATTATCGGACAAGGCAGCATTATTGGACATTCCTTACTTTGACCCCATTTTTTCATCACACTCAAACGATAATAAAATTTTCCGTCAAAAATTCTTTTTCGACCGCATTTACTCGCATTGCTCTCCACATTTACGAATCGATCTTGATGAATGACACATCAGTCTTTGACATTTCTTCTCTGATTCATCAGGATCGTTTTTCAAATCCGAATTACCCAAAATGAACATTAAACTTCCGCTGGCTAACAAAGTGAAAACCCGCCCACCCCGAAAGCCATTCGGACAGATACCCCCGTTTCCGGGGAACGCAAAACCGATGACATTGATCGCCCGTATAAAACGCAAAGCACTCTCACTGACACGCCCTTTTAAACATGTCACTATACATCCGGCAACACCCCTCTTAGCCCCTTGTCTCCTTTTTCATTAAGACAGCGACAATCGTACACAAACAACTATTGTATCGGACGTACTCAACGAGAAACTTGAGGAAATCTTCCAAAGACGCTATGACAGGGCAAGTCTTACAAAACGCAAGGTGTGTTTTACATCACTATTCTAAGAACAGTGTTCTTTCTTAACATAAACATCTGGGCACAGACATCGATCTTAATCGCCAAGTGACAACATAATTGCTACTTGCTCTGCCCCCCCAATCTCATCTGACTCCGATCCAGTAACTTCGGAGCCATTAATCCCTTATATCACCGTAATAACCAACTCGGAAGTTAAATACATCGGCAATGAATTGATTCACACGCGTTCGTAACGTATGATCGACGTAGACAACATCACCCGGTTTAATCGCAACGGCGTAGGCGTCTCGAAACGCTTTGCTGTCAATAGAGAATGTTGCGGATACGATTTCCCCGTCGCTATTCTGTCGATAGACTTTTACATACCGAGGATCAGCGACCATATCGAGCCCCCCCGCATAGGCCAGTGATTCCATTAAATTGTATTGGACGTCCGGCGGATACGGGAACGCATTCGGACTCCTCACAAGCCCCATAACCGTAAACACTCTCTCACTTTCCCTCTGGTATTTCATAATTTCACAGACGACCATAGGGCGGTTAACAACATATTTGGGATAGTACGCATCGATGACTAATGCCTCTATCTCAGACAGGGTCATGTTGTTGACGGATAATTGCCCGACAATGGGCAGAGTAATCGTCCCATCATCGCTTATCCGCGCCAAATAGGGTTCGTAGTCCCTCCGTCCATATACGGGCTTTAACCACTCCGAGAACTCGGCGGAAATAACGCGCAGCACGGCGGGCATCTGAAATTCCAAAATGTCCCCCGGC
>Ga0272441_10004350_pt1 | contig 25802 bp, 25 predicted proteins | sample SSMProp6N_FD_193582 | JGI IMG/M metagenome (GOLD analysis project Ga0272441, IMG submission 193582) | Marine sediment archaeal communities from Little Sippewissett salt marsh, Falmouth, MA, United States - SSM-Prop-6N | ecosystem: Environmental > Aquatic > Marine > Wetlands > Sediment ...
TCAGCGCCGCGGTAATGGCGGAAATGAACAACGACAGCATAAAAATATTGGCGGAATAGGCCAGCATGTCTTGGCGCAGCGGTGTGTCATCAATGACGATCTCGATGAATTCACCGCCGCCGAGGCGCGGTTCGGCGGCAATGGCAATGATCCGCCCGCCGCCGAATATCAGCGTATCGAAGGCATCCATGACCAGCATAACCGGCCCCGAGGTGCGCAAGTCGTAGCGGCCCCAGATCGATTCGGGCATCGGGCCTGCCAACAGCAGTTCACGGCGGTTGTTGCGCTTAAGGGCAACGGCGCGCACCTCGGCGTTGCGCAGCAGTTCCGCCTCTAGATCAGGGGATACGCCTTGTTCGGCAGCAGCCTCCACCGCCAGCGTGGCCAGCTGCGCGGCGTTTATGTGGTCCATCAGCCAGGCGTGGCGGAAATTGGCGATGGACGGGACGTAAATCAGCACTTCGCCGAGCATGACGAAAGCGACGCTCAGCGTCAGCAATTGCGCGGACAGCCGCTTGGCCAGCCATGCCGGCAGCCAAGCGCGTATTCCCCCGGTATGTGCTGGTTCAGATATGCCGTCTTCCATATCGCGCCAAAGGTGGGTGCGCCTGGATAGGTCTACCCGAACAGGCGCATCAACAGCCGGACCGCAAACCGCACGCGCCCGCTATACAAACTGGGCGTATAGTAAGAGCCCGCCACCCGCTTGGAAACCTCCGTCATCGTTGGATAAGGCGCAATGAATTGCGCTAGCGTCCCGATTTTCTGCTTCTGGCCAACCGCCAAGATCCATGGCGCCAACAGGTCACCGGCGCCGGCGCCGACGATCGAGGCGCCAAGCACGACGCCTTTGTGATCGGTCATTGCCTTGATCACCCCTTCGGTGCGGCGCTCCGCCTGGGCGCGGTCGTTTTCATCGAAGCCCCAATGCAAGACGCGTATTTTATCGCCGTGGGCGGCGCGCGCTTGCGCCTCGGTTAGGCCGACCTGCGCCATTTCCGGGTCTGTATAGGTCACCCAAGGCACGGCGGAATGATCCGCCTTGGCGGGCAGCTTGAACAACGCGTTGCGGATGACGATACCGGCATGATAGCCCGCCACGTGGGTGAATTGCAGGCCGCCGGCCACATCGCCAATGGCAAACACCTTCTTGTTAGTGGTGCGCAGGCGCGCGTCAACCGTAATGCCGCGGCGGGTATAGTCGATGCCGGCTTTCTCTAAGTCGAGCTTTTCCACGTTCGGCTTGCGGCCGGCGGCGAGCAGCAGGTGCGAGCCTTCGACGCTTTGTTCGCTGCCGTCTTTGTTAAACACCACGCGGATGCCGGTGCCGGTGTTTTCCACGCGCTCAACCTTGGCGTTTTCCACCAGGTTCACGCCTTCGGCGATCAGGCGTTTTATGACGATGGCGGCAAGTTCCGGGTCGTCCTTGGCCAGCGCGCGGCCGCCGTCGAGGGTGGTAACTTTGGCGCCGAGCCGGCGATGGGCTTGGCTCATCTCCATGCCGATGGGGCCACAGCCGACGATGATCAAATGCTCCGGCAGCGTCTTGTTGTCGAAAATGGTCTCGTTGGTGAAGAAATCCACCGTATCGAGGCCGGGGATCGGCGGCTCGATGGGGCTCGAGCCGGTTGCCACGACAATGCGCTTGGCGGTGATTTCCGTATCGCCGGCAATGACGGTGCGATGGTCTTTGAAGCGCGCCGTCTCGCGGATGACGGTGACACCCAAGCCTTCGAAGCGCTCTTGGCTGTCAATCGGGGCAATGGTGGCGATCACGTCGTGAACGTGGTCGTGCACCTTCTTGAAATCCACCTGCGGGGTCTGCGCGGCAATGCCAAAGGCGGTGCTGTGGCCGAACATGTGCGCGTGCTTGCCGGCGGCGATCAGCGCCTTGGACGGCACGCAGCCGTAATTGAGGCAATCGCCGCCCATCTCACCGGCTTCGATGAGCACCACATCGGCGCCCATTTGCACCGCGCCGGCGGCCACCGACAGCCCGCCGGAGCCAGCCCCGATCACACAGATATCCGTTGAAATCTTGGTCATGCGCATCTCCTTTTAGGCGGCTGTTCTCAGGCGGCGTTTCTGCGCTCGCGCAGACGGCGGACGACAATCGGAATGAGCGCCACTACGCCAAGCGCTGCAAACGCCAGCAAAATTTCCGGTGTCAGCAGCGAGCCGGGGTCGAGCGCGAAGGCGCAGCCGCCGTCTATGCCTTGGTCTGCGATGCAGGCATCGTAGGAGGCTTGCTGCGCGGCGATGATCGAATCGAGCCCGGCGCCGACAAAGGCAAACGCGAAGGTGCCCGGAATGATCCCCACGAATGTGCCGATTGCATAGGTGCTTAGACCAACGCCCAACAGCGCCGGGGCCAGGTTGACCAGCCAAAACGGGAACGCCGGCACCAGCCGCAAAAACAGCAAATACGACATGGCGTCTTTCTGAAACCCGTCGCGCAGCTTTTCCAGCCAAGGCCCGGCGCGCGCCGCCAACGGCTCGCCGAACGAGGTTTTGGCGATGAGAAAAATGATCGTGGCGCCAATCGTCGCGCCGATCACCGCCACCAGCCCGCCGATCAAGGGGCCGAACAAGAAGCCGCTGGTGATCGTCATCAAGGCACCGCCGGGCAGCGACAGCGCCACCACGGCAATATAGATGGCGATGAACGCAAGCGCCGCGACCAGCCAATTGGCCGCCACGAATTCCATCAGCGCGTTGCGGTTTTCGGCCACGGTTTGCAGCGAGATATAGCGGTCCAGGTCGAAATAAAACGCCAGCGCAATGAGCGCCGCTAAGATGATCAGCGGCAAAGACCGGCGTAAACTGAAGCCTTGTTGCGGCGTGGTTTGGTCATCCGTTGAATGCATGCCGTCGTCCTTGTCGCTCATGGCGCGTCCCCCTTTGAACGGTGCGTCTTGCGGGCTAATTGCTGGCGATGCCACCGGGTGCGTTGGCGGTGTCGTTGAGGGCCCAATCGTAGTGGTAAGCAATGCGGCCCGAATGCGCGGCTAATTGCTTGGCTAGCGCCGGGTCGGCGTATTGGGCGATGCTGGCCAGGCGTTCAGCCTGGGTTGCGCCAAAATCCTTGCCGTACCAATCATAGATGCTGGAGAGCGTTAGCTTGCCGCCCGCAAATTGCACCCCGCGCGGATGGTTGACATAGGCTTGTGCGGCTTCGGTCAGCTGCGCGTCCAGCCCGGCGCCCGTATACGGCGTAAGCGCTAGGTTGGGACATCCGTATGATGCGCAATTAACCGCATAATGCACCCGTGGCTCGGTCCATAATTTGCGCAGGATATCGTGCTCGATATTGTCGAGGGACAGTTCTGCGTCTTCGACCGACACCAGCTTCTTGCCCCACGGGCCCTTGGCGAATAGCCCGGGCGAGATCGAGATGTCGCGGATCGACGCCACCGGATAGTGCTGAATGATCACTTCCACCGTCACCGCGTTGTACAGGTTGACCCAAAACGCAAATTGCTCGTCGCGGCTAAGGGCAGAAACGTCGGTGGCCTGCAGCATGTCGATATAGGCGGCAAGCTTGGCGGTATCCGCGTTGCTGGCTTCCAGCGCGGCGTAATCGACGCGGGTGATCCCGTCCGGCGACATAGAGACATAGGCCGATAGCACGTCCGCCCATTGGCCATGGTCAACGGTGGTGGTGCTCATCGGATCGTGCTCCTTGAAGAGGTCGGCGGGGTCTGCTGCGTGCCCCCATTGCGGCACAGCGGCCATGGTGAGGCTTAGGCCCAGGCTTAGGGCTAGGGTTCGAGCCCGAACCGGCCAGCGCCCGCCAGCGCCGCGGCGCTGGCGGGCGCTGTGTTCGTTCAGGCACGTGTACCGCTTTAGGAGAGGGCTGTGCATGGTATCTGCTCCAGAAAACCGCTCAAATCATGGCTGACAGTGCGCCGCGGGCCGTAACCGCGGTGAAATAGGGTGCCGCGCTTTAAGCCCATAGCACGGCGGGACCGAAACTGCGCTTCGCAAAATCGTGAACCAGACCCCAGCCCGGCCGCGACGTCCCGGCCGCCGAGTCTAACCGGCCGGGGCGGCATCCTGCATCGGGGAAATTGACAATGCCGGGGCCCTTGCGTACAACGCGCCGCTTGATTTTCTGCGTGCGCCGGCCGTTACTGTGCTCATGGCTCCTACGTGCGGGTCAGGCCAGGGCGCAAAAAGGCCCTGAAAACAGGCAGTTGCGGCATGTTCCCGGTGGGCGGGGCGGTCATTTATCCGGAGTGTATGGACGTGAAACGGACATTTCAGCCAAGCCGCCTCGTGCGCAAGCGCCGTCACGGCTTTCGCGCCCGCCTGGCCACTAAGAATGGCCGCAAGGTGTTGCAGCGCCGCCGCGCCAAGGGCCGCAAAACCCTGTCTGCATAACGGTGCCATTGCACGCGCCATCGCGGAATAGGCCGGCCGAATAGAGCGGTCCAATGGACCGGACCCAATAGACCGGAAATATAAAGGTTCGCGACCGCATGAGTCCGGACACCGGCAGACCCAATACCTCCCCTAATGCGCGCCCCAGTACGTTCAGTGTCACGCGCCTGCGGCGGCGCGCTGATTTTCTCAAGGCAGCGCGCGGGCGGCGCGCGGCGATGCCCGGGCTGGTATTGCAAATGCGCGTCCGCGAGGCGGCAGCGGATGCGCCCTTACGCGTGGGCTTCACGGTGACCCGCAAGGTTGGCAATGCTGTCACTCGCAACCGCGCCAAGCGGCGGCTGCGCGCAGCCGCCGCGGCGGTGCTGCCGCGCTATGGCCTTCCGGGCCGCGATTATGTAGTTATCGGGCGCGCGGGCACCTTGACCCGCCCGTTTGCTTTGCTGGTGGCCGATTTCGAACGGGCTCTGGCCAAAGTTCAAACGGCCAGCCCGGGCACATCCGACCGCCGCCCGGCGCCGGTTTCCCGCCATCCGTGAGACGCACGCTAGCGCAACGCCCACCGAACCCAGCGAGACGCACACCGAGCCATGTCCGAAGAGAACCGTAATTTTATCGTCGCCGCCGTTTTGTGCGTCGCCGTGCTGGTCGGCTGGCAATATTTCTTTATGCCGCCGCTGGAGCCGGTGGGTGATGGCGACACCGCCATATCGTCCCAGAGCCCGGACCCTAGCGGCGCCCTTGCCCCGTCCGAATCGGCCACCGTCGGTGCCGGGTCGGCACCGGTGCCCGATGCCACAGGCGCCGGCGCGCCGGTGGTCGACGAACCGGCAGCCGGAACCGGCATACCGGCTGCCAGCGCCGTCTTGCCGCGCGCACAGGCCTTAGGCCAATCGCCGCGCGTCACCCTCGACAGCCCGCGCGTCGACGGCTCGATCGCGCTTACCGGCGCGCGCCTTGACGATTTGCAACTCAAAAAATACCGCCAAACCGTAGACCCGGAGAGCCCGGAAATCGTGCTGCTGTCGCCGCGCGGCTCTGAAAACCCCTATTACGCTGAATTCGGATGGACGGCGCCGGCCTCCGCCGGCCTTATTTTGCCGGCGGGCGATACGCTATGGACGCAAGAGACGCCCGGGCCGCTGACACCGGATACCCCGGTAACCTTGGTCTATGACAATGGCGCCGGGCTCATCTTCCGCAAGACCATATCCCTCGACGACCGCTACATGTTCACCATCGAACAAAGCGTCGAGAACACCACCGGTGCGGCGGTAACGCTTTACCCGTATGGCCTGATCGCGCGCACCGGCACGCCGCCGACGGAGGGCATTTGGATCTTGCACGAAGGCATGATCGGCTATTTTCCGGATGCGGACGGCTTGCAGGAATTGGATTATGACGATCTCAAGGAAACCGGCCCGCAGCGGGCGCGCACCGGCGGCGGCTGGCTGGGCATAACCGACAAATACTGGATGACGGCGCTCGTCCCCGACCAGCAGACCGATAGCCGGGTTTCGTTTTCCAGCACCTTGGTGCGCGGCCAAGACGTCTATCAGGCAGATTATTTGCGCGATCCCGTCAACGTGCCGGCGGGTGGCACTGTGTCGGTCACCGGCCGCCTGTTCGCCGGCGCGAAAGTGGCCAACATCATTGACGGCTACGAAACCCAATACGGCATCGACAGTTTCGAACTGGCGATCGACTGGGGCTGGTTTTACTTCATCACCAAACCGCTGTTCTTGGCGCTGGTCTATATCCAGGGCGTCGTTGGTAATTTCGGGGTCGCGATCCTCATTCTCACGGTGTTGATCAAGCTGGCTTTCTTCCCCCTTGCCAATACGTCCTACGTGGCGATGAGCAAGATGAAAAAAGTGCAGCCGGACATGATGAAAATCCGTGAGCGGTTTGCCGACGACAAACAGCGCCAGCAACAAGAATTGATGGAGCTGTACCGGCGCGAAAAGGTCAACCCGTTGGCCGGCTGCCTGCCGATCGTCGTCCAGATCCCGGTTTTCTTTGCGCTCTACAAGGTGTTGTTCGTCACCATTGAAATGCGCCACGCGCCGTTTTTCGGCTGGATCGACGATCTATCGGCGCCCGACCCGACGTCGATTTTCAATCTGTTCGGGCTCATCCCTTGGGATACGCCAAGCTTCCTCACCGTGGGCATCTGGCCGCTGCTGATGGGCATCACGATGTATCTGCAGATGAAGATGAACCCGGCGCCCACCGACGAAATCCAGCAGCAAATCTTCCGCTGGATGCCGGTGATCTTCACCTTCGTGCTGGCCACCTTCCCCGCCGGCCTGGTCATCTATTGGACGTGGAACAATACGCTGTCGATCTTGCAGCAATACGTGATCATGCGCCGCCAGGGCGTCTCGCCGGAATGGGGGCAGGACTTTAAATGGGTCGGCGCGCTGGTGCGCAAAACCCGGCGCGGCGGCGATGCCTCTTAAGGCGGTCGCGAGTGATAAGCACCATGGACGCGGATGACGCGGCCCGGTTTCACGAGGCCGGCCGGGCGCTGTTTGCCCAACCGGCAGAATTCGTAACCGGTGTTGTCCGCGTTGAGGGTCTGCCGCCGGGGGACCGGCCGGAATTTGCCTTTGCCGGGCGCTCCAATGTGGGCAAATCGAGCCTGATTAACGCGCTCACCAACCGCCGTGACCTGGCGCGCACCTCCAACACGCCGGGACGCACGCAAGAGATCAATTTCTTTCGCCTGCCGGCGCGGGAGGCCGCAGGCATCTATCTGGTGGATTTGCCCGGCTACGGCTATGCGCGTGAAAGCAAGTCCAAGGTCCGCGCCTGGACGGCGCTGATCGCGCGCTATTTGGCCGGCCGCGCCACGTTGGCCCGCGTCTTCGTGCTGATCGACGCCCGCCACGGGGTGAAGGCTAGCGACGAAGAGGTTTTTGCCTTGCTGGATACAGCCGCGGTCTCATACCAGGTGGTGCTCACCAAATCTGACAAACCCAGCCGCGCGGCGCTTGCCGCCGTCATCGCGCAAACAGAAAAAACCATGCGCGGCCACGTGGCCGCCTTCCCGCAGGTGCTCGTCACCTCGTCGAAAGCGCGCAGCGGCCTTGACGACCTCAAAGCGGCGATCGCCCGGCTATGCGCGCCCTAGCTGGGCTTTTTGCACCGGGCGCATCTGGGCGAAGCCGGTGCGGTCGGCTATAGACAAGAACCGGCGCGGGCGGCGCGCCTACTAACGGCGTATAGGCCTCAACATGGCGGATATCCGCACCATGACAGACACCCCGGCCCAGGACTGGCTCGCCAAAGCGCATATCTTGTCAGAGGCGCTGCCGTATATGCAGCGCTACGAAGATGAAGTGGTGGTGGTCAAATATGGCGGCCACGCCATGGGCGATGCCACGCTTGCCGGCCAATTCGCCCGCGATATCGTGCTGCTCAAGCAGGTCGGCATCAATGTCATCGTCGTGCATGGCGGCGGCCCGCAGATCGGCGCCATGCTTGAGCGTTTGGCCATTGAAAGCGAATTCAAAGACGGTTTGCGGGTCACCGATGCGGCCACCGTCGAGGTGGTTGAAATGGTCTTGTCAGGCAAGATCAACGGCGAAGTGGTGACGGCGCTCAACCGCGCCGGCGGTAAGGCGGTGGGGCTGTCGGGCAAGGATGCCAATCTGATTGTCGCGCGCAAGATGCACAAGCGCGCGCAAGACAGCGATAGCCATATTGAAAGCCTTTTGGATTTGGGCTTTGTCGGCGAACCCGAAAACATCAACCCGGACGTATTGAAAGTGCTGATCGGCTCCGCCCTCATTCCGGTGGTGGCGCCCATCGGCGTGTCGGCGGATGGCCATACCTACAACATCAACGCCGATGCCGCAGCCGGCGCCATTGCCGGTGCGCTACAGGCCAAGCGCTTGTTGATGCTCACCGATGTGCGCGGCGTGCTCGACGCCGACGGCAATCTGTTGACCAATATTTCGCCGCGCGATGCCGAAGCGCTGATCGAGGACGGTACCGTCTCCGGCGGCATGATTCCCAAAATCGAAACCTGTTTGGCGGCGCGCGCCGCCGGCACGGAGGCGGCGGTCATTTTGGATGGCCGGGTGCCGCACGCGGTGCTTTTGGAGCTGTTTACCGAACACGGCGCGGGGTCGCTCATTGGCTAGGGCCGGGCGGCGATGGGCGGCGCTTGCCGCTTTGGTGAGCGCGGCGGCCGGCGCGGCGGGCCTTGCGACGCCGGCGCATGCGGCGCTCGCATTTTGTAATCAGTCGAGCTACCTGTTGGAGGCGGCCAGCGCCCGCGAAACGCCAGACGGCTGGCAGGTGCGCGGCTGGGTGCGGCTGGATCCGGGCGCGTGTGCCACCGCCATCGATGAGCCGTTAGACGCTACGGTCTATTACGCCTTCGCGCGGACCCGCCCGGCCCATGGCGCCAGCCGCCGCCTGACCTCCGGCGGCCGGTTATTGTGCGTGGGTAGCGGTGACTTTGAGTTCGTCAGCGCCAATGGCTGCGCCCAGCGGGGCCTACAACAGGTTGAGTTTGCGCGCATTGAAACCGATAGCAAGACGGACTGGACCGCCACCTTTACCGAAAGCGGCGAATACGACCTGCCGCGCGCCCGCGTCGCCGGCGCCCAGCGCCTGCTACGCAGCCTAGGCTACAACAAGGTGATAATTGACGGGGTGTCAGGCGGCCGCACGACGCGCGCGATCATGGCGTTTCAGGCTGAAAACGGCTTACCGCAGACGGGCACGATCGACGCGGCGCTGTTCAGCGCGCTGGAAGCGGCTGCCAAACAGCACCAGCGGCGTGCGGGCTTTCATTTTTGCAACGAAACCGACCTGCTCGTCTGGGCGGCCATCGGCTACCAGCAGGCGGAGGAGTGGCGGTCCTCGGGCTGGCTGCGCGTGCCGGCGGCAACCTGCGTGCCGGCGCTTACCCGCGCGCTCGATCGGCCCGTCTATTATGCCTATGCGGAAGCCGTAACCGACGGCGGCGCGGTTGCCCAACGCGACGGCGCGGCGATGATTTGGGGGGGCGATCAGGCGTTTTGCACCAAGCCGACGCGGTTTTTCATCGACGGGCGCAGCAACTGTGCCGCACGCGGCTATGAGCAAGCGCTGTTTCAGCGCGTCGAGGTGTCGGGGGCTGAGGCGCACATCTTTACGCTGCGCTAACCGGCGCTTAGGCGGCTATGCCGAAATAATCGAGCATCCGCGTCATGTCGTCGTCGGTGAACGGAAATTCGCTGCCGCCGCGGGCGGGAACCAGGCCCGCGGATGTCAATTTCATCACGTGGGTTTGGATGGCGACCGATACCCGCATCGGCAGGCCGGTCCGCCATACCAGCGCCGTCATCGCCTTACCGTTGGCGGAGGCCATGACCCGCTGCACGTCGCTAATATGCAGCCCGGATAAGACGGCCAGCGCCAGCACAACCTGGTCTGCGTGTCCTGCTTCCGCGGCGTCTATGACGAAGGCTGCATCAAGCCGGCCTTGCGCGTGGGCGCGCTGCACGGTTTCAGCGGCGCGCGCTGTGGCGTCAGGTGCCGGGATTTCGTCCAGCCGCTGGGTGAGGCGGCTGGATAATGCGCGCCGGGTGGCGTCATCAAGCCCGGCTCTGTCTGCGAGGCCCGAGAGCAGGTCGCGGCCGACAAATTGCGCAATCCGCCGCACCGCCCGCAGCGATAGGTCTGCGCGCAAGGTAAGCGGGGCGTGCCAGGCGTGGATATCGTGTGCGGCCTCGATGATATCGTCCATGGTGCTGGCGCGGATGTCCGCGTCGGCATTGGTCAGCAACGCAGCGACGGCGGGAATGTCGAGCGTCGCCACCACCGCGTCGGCCACATCCGCGGCTAAGGGCGCGCGGCCGGCAATCGCCTCAAGGGCGCCGTGCACCTGGCTGGTGGCGATCAGTTCGATCAGGTCCGCGTCACTCAATAGCGGCGAATAGCGCAAGACCGGTCCGCAGACGGATAGTTCCATATCCCGCGCTAAGCGCTGGACTATGTGCGGCGGGGCGATTGTCGACGATTTGATTTCTTCCGCCAAAATGGCGCGCACCCGCGGCGCTTGGTCGCGGGCGAGCTTTTCCATCAGGTCAAGCGTCTGATCGCGCAGCTTGTGCGTGTCTTGGGCGGATAGATCGGGCAGCAGCCTGGCAATCTTGCGCGCTAGCTCCTCGCGCACGCCAGTATCGTCGTCGTCGGCCAATATGGCGTTGGCCTGGTGCGGGGTTTTGCCGTTGGCGGCGACGCTGGCGCGCGTCGACGTATCGGCGTCGTGCGCTAGATAATACAGCATTTCGGGCTCAAGGTCGGTGCGCGCTGCCAAGGCGCGCTTGGCGGCGGTATCCTGCGTTTCCAATAGGCCGCGGGCCTCTTCGTAGGCGAGTGCCCGGCGCCCGCCGGCGCGTGGGCCTACCAGCCGTTTGATAAAGCGCAACATCGCGTATGTCCTCGCGCGGGGGAGGGGTGCCGATGGTGTGGACCTAAACAAAGTCTAGGCGGGCAGCGCTAACGCAGGCTTAATGCGGGGGCGGGGCTGCCGCTAGGAGTTGTCAAGCCGGCGCGCGGGGCCCACATGTGCCCCCAGTCACACAGGTCGCACACCTCACACACCTCACACAGGGCACAGATGGCACAGATGGCAGAGACCGGCGCGCGCATCCAGCATCCCGGGTTTGACCATGTGAATGCGTGGATATTCGACCTCGACAACACGCTTTACCCGGCGCAGTGCAACCTGTTTGCCCAGATCGACGCGCGCATGGGGGCGTTTATCGCCAAAGAATTGGGGGTGGACCCGGGTGAAGCGCGCCGCATTCAGAAAAAATTCTACGTCGATCACGGCACCACCCTCGCCGGCCTGATGGCCGAACACGGCATGCCGCCGGGCCCGTTTTTGGACTATGTGCACGATATCGATCTAGCGGTGGTGGAAGAAAGCCAGGCCTTAGACGCGGCTTTGGCGCGGCTGCCGGGCAAGCGCTATATCTTCACCAACGGCTCGCACCGCCACGCCGAAAACGTGGCCGGCAAGCTGGGGGTTCTTAACCGGTTCGACGCCATCATCGACATTGCCGCGTGCAATTTCATCCCCAAACCACACGCCGATGCGTTTGGCCATTTTCTTGGCCATTCAAGCGCCGAGGCCAAGAAGGCGGCAATGTTTGAGGATATTGCCCGCAATTTGGAAGTGCCGCACCAATTAGGCATGCGCACGGTGTGGGTGCATACGGGCGCGCAATGGGCCACCGAGAAAGCCCATCACGGCAGCGATGGGGATCACGTCCACCACGTGACCGATAATCTGATAGGCTTTTTGCACGCACTGTAGCCGCCCAGCTGCCGGTTAGTTGGCCGGCCGCCGGCGCATCATTGCGGTTGACTGGACACCGGCTGTGGCTATCGTGCGCCGCGTTTGCTGTCCCCTTATCTCCAATACAGGCATACCCCCGATGAGCCTTGCCGACCTTGCCGCCACCATTGAAACCGCTTTCGACGCGCGTGAGACGGTGACATCGGCCACCACCGGTGATATCCGCGAGGCGGTGGATGAGGCGCTTGCCGCCTTAGATGCAGGCACCGCCCGCGTTGCGGAGAAACAGGGCAACGAGTGGCGCGTCAATGCATGGCTGAAAAAGGCGGTATTGCTGTCGTTCCGCCTCAACGACATGGCCGCCATCGACGGCGGCCCCGGCGTGGCCACCACCTGGTGGGACAAGGTGCCGTCGAAGTTTGAAGGCTGGGGTGATAACCAATGGCGCGCGGCGGGGTTTCGCGCCGTGCCCAACTGCACCGTGCGCCGGTCGGCCTATATCGCCCCTGGCGTGGTCTTGATGCCGTCTTTCGTCAATTTGGGCGCTTATATCGATACCGGCACCATGGTCGATACCTGGGCCACGGTCGGCTCTTGCGCGCAAATCGGCAAAGACGTGCACATATCCGGCGGCGCTGGCATTGGCGGCGTGTTGGAACCGCTGCAGGCCAACCCGGTCATCATCGAGGATAAGTGTTTTATCGGTGCGCGCTCGGAAGTGGTGGAGGGCGTGATCGTGCGCGAAGGCTCGGTGTTGTCCATGGGGGTGTTTCTCGGCCAATCGACCAAAATCATCGACCGCGCCACCGGCGATATTTTCATGGGCGAAGTGCCGGCCTATTCGGTGGTCGTGCCCGGGGCGCTGCCCGGCAAGCCGCTGCCGGACGGATCGCCCGGCCCCAGCCTGTATTGCGCGGTCATCGTTAAACGCGTGGACGCGGCGACGCGGTCAAAAACCTCCATCAACGAGCTGTTGCGCGAGTGACCCACACACCGGCCCCTTTAGACCCTGTGGCCCTGGCGGCGGCCTTGATCCGCTGCCCGAGCGTGACGCCGGCTGAAGGCGGCGCGCTCGATTTGCTGCAACAGACCTTGAGCAGCTTAGGCTTCACCTGCCACCGCTTGCCGTTCGAAGAAGCCGGCGAAGCCCGGGTGGATAATCTTTACGCGCGCATCGGCACGGCGGCGCCGAACTTATGCTTTGCCGGGCACACGGATGTGGTGCCGCCTGGAGACCTGCAGGCCTGGCAGGTGGGCCCGTTCGACGGGCGCATCGAAGATGGCGTTGTGTGGGGGCGCGGTGCCGCCGACATGAAAGGCGCCATCGCCGCCTTTGCCGCCGCCGCCGCCCGCCACCTGGCCGCCAACGGCAGCGATGCCGGGTCGATCAGCTTTTTGATAACCGGCGATGAAGAAGGCCCCGCGGTCAACGGCACCGTGAAGATGCTCGAGTGGCTAGAGCGCCACGGCGAACGCGTGGACCATTGCATCGTCGGCGAACCGACCAATCCGCACGCGCTGGGCGAGATGATCAAAATCGGCCGCCGCGGCAGCGTCACCATGATGATCACCGTCGACGGCAAACAGGGCCACGTGGCCTATCCGCATTTGGCCGATAACCCGGTGCCGCACCTGCTCGCGGTTCTAACCGCGCTCGACGGGTTGGTGCTTGATCAAGGTACGGAGCATTTTCAGCCGTCGAACCTGGAGATCACGACCGTTGACGTGGATAACGAGGCCACCAATGTGATCCCGGCGTCCGCGCGCGCGCGGATCAATATCCGCTTCAACGACGCCCATACCGGCAACGCCCTTGTGGCGCGCGTTGAGGATATGGTGCGTGCTATCGCCAAGCGCCGCGGGGCGGCCATCACTGTCTCGGCGAAAATTTCCGGCGAGAGCTTTCTGACCGAGCCGGGGGCGTTTGTCGGCCTGGTGGCGGGCGCCGTTGAGCGCGTGCTTGGCCGCACGCCGGAGCTATCGACCACCGGCGGTACGTCCGATGCCCGCTTCATCCACAGCCATTGCCCGGTGTTGGAGTTCGGCCTGGTCGGCGAAACTATGCACAAGGTGGATGAGCGGGTGCCGGCGGGCGACATTGAGGCGTTGAGCGCCGTCTATGACGCGGTCATTGAGGGCTATTTTGCCCGCGCGGCCGACTTTGCCGCCGAGCGCCATCAAAACAACGCCGTCTAAGAGGATAGACATGCCGACCGTGGCGGAGGCATTGCGCGCATTACAAGGGGCGGTAGCGCTTGCCCGCCGCGACCCGGATGCCAGCCGGTTCTTTGACCTGTCGGCGGATGCGTTCTGGCGCTCGTTCGGCGCCATCGTCTTTATCGTGCCGCTTTACATCATCTTTGTGATGGCCGACGCGCGGATGACCGCCGAATTGGCGCCGCCGCCGGCGCCGCCGATGCCCAGCATGCCGTCTTTGTTTGCTGCTGAAATCGTGGCATTGGGGCTTGATTGGGTGGCGTACCCGTTGGTGATGTTCTTCGTCACCCGGCAATTCGATCTGACCCGCCGGTATGCAGCCTATATCATCGTCTACAATTGGTCGTCGCTGTTGGTAGCGCTGGTGCTAACGCCGCCATCCTTGCTTTATGCTGTGGGCCTGTTGCCGGTCGGTCTGATTGTGCTTATCAACCTGCTCGCGGTTATCGCCTTGTTGGTCTACCACTGGTACATCGCCACCCAAGTGTTAGCGGTGCCAGGCGTCACGGCGGCCGGGTTTGTGGCGCTCGACGTGCTGCTGGACCTGTTCATCTTTTTGGGTGTGAGCTCGCTTATGCCCGCGCCGGATGTGCCGCTATGAGCGATCCGCGCCCGATCGGGGTCTTCGATAGCGGCATTGGCGGGATTACGGTGCTGCGGGCCATACACGATCTGTTGCCGGCGGAAGACGTGGTCTATCTCGGTGATACGGCGCGGCTGCCCTACGGCACCAAAAGCGCCGATACGGTGGTGCGCTACGCCTCGCAGGCGGCCGCCCGCCTGATGGCCCAAGACGTGAAGCTTTTGGTGATCGCCTGCAATACGGCAAGCGCGGTGGCGACGGCGCGGCTGGCGCAGCAATTTGCGCCGGTGCCGGTAATCGGCGTGGTTGAACCCGGGGCGGCGGCGGCCGTGGCCACCAGCAACAGCGGACATATTGCCGTGATCGCCACCGAGAGCACGGTGCACGGCATGGCCTATCCGCGCGCGATCCAAGCGCGGCTGCCGGATGCGCAGGTCACGCAGGCGCCGGCGACCGTCTTTGTCGCGCTTGCCGAAGAAGGCTGGGTGGCGACCGAGGCCACCCGCGCGGCGGCGCGCGCCTATCTTGCGCCGCTGTTTGCCGGGGCGCAGCACCCGGATACGCTGGTGCTCGGATGCACGCATTTTCCGGTGTTGAGCGATGCCATTCGCGCCGAACTGCCGACCGGCGTGGCGGTGGTCGATTCAGCCCATACCACCGCCCACGCGGTGGCATCGGCGCTTGGTGAGGCCGCAGCAGCGCCGGCCGGTCGCACCGGCACCGTGCGCTTCTTAGCGACGGACGGTCCTGAGCGGTTTGCCCGCGTCGGCCGCATCTTCTTCGGCCGGCGGATCGCCGCCGACGCGGTGGAAATCATCGATTTGTAGCGCCGTCACCCATAGTCCCATCACCCATAATCGATGTGCGTCAAATAAAGGCCGTGCGCCGGGGCGACCGGGCCGCAACGGCTGCGGTCGCGGGCGTCCAGCGCTAAGCGGGCCGCGTGCGGGCTTGTGCGCCCTTCGCCCACCGCCTTGAGCGTGCCCACTAGCGAGCGCACTTGATGGTGCAAAAAAGACCGCGCCCGCGCGCGCACGAGCACACTTTCCCCCGCACGCTCGACGTCCAACGCATCCAGTGTTTTAACCGGCGAAGCCGCCTGGCATTGGGCGGCGCGGAAGGTGGTGAAATCGTGATGGCCGGTGAGCAGTTGCGCGGCTGCGTGCATGCGCGCTGCATCGAGCGCAACCGGCACGTGCCAAGCGCGGTGGATATCGACGGTCAGCGGCGCCCGGCGGTTGATGATGCGGTAAAGGTAGTGCCGCTGTGTGGCCGAAAACCGCGCATCGAAGCGTGCCGGCGCGGCGCAAACGGTGAGGATGGCCACCGGGTCGGGTTTGAGATGGTGGTTTAATGCATCGCGCACGGTATCGGCGTCGGTGGGTGTATCGAGGTCGATATGGGCAACCTGGCCTAGGGCATGCACCCCGGTATCGGTGCGGCCGGCGCCATAGACCGTCACCGTCTCGCCGCAGAACCGGTGGATTGCCTCTGCGATCACCTGTTGCACGCCGCGGCCATTGGCTTGGCGTTGCCAGCCGACAAACGGCGTGCCGTCATATTCGATTATGAGCTTGTAGCGCTGGGTCACGTCAGCTGTATCACGTAAAACGCGTGCCAGCGGCAATGGCAAAGCCGCGCAAAAATTCATCCGCCTGCTGAACGCCCTTGCCGGCGCGTTGCACGCGCTCCAGCCGTAAGGCGCCTTGGCCGCAGGCAATGGTGAGCGCATCGTCCACCGCTATGCCCGGCACACCGGAAGCGTCCACCGGTGTGGCGCTGAGCACTTTGAGGCGCACCTTCGTGCCATCTTGGGCCATCTCGCACCATGCGCCGGGGGCGGGTGCTAGGCCGCGGATGTGGCAGTCCAGCGTTATGGCCGGGCGGGCCCAGGCAATGCGCGCTTCGTCTTTGCTAATCTTGGCGGCGTAGGTTGCGCCGTGCTCCGGTTGCGGTGTCGCCTCCAGCGATCCGCGTTCAAGTGCCGCCAGCGCGCGTGTCATTAGGCTTGCGCCCATGCGCGATAGGCGGTCGTGCAATTGGCCGGCGGTCTCGCGCGCGGCGATGGTCGTGCGTTCCATCAGCAGTACCGCGCCGGTATCAAGGCCCGCGTCCATCTGCATGATGGTTACGCCGGTTTCGCTGTCGCCGGCCATGATCGCGCGCTGGATCGGCGCCGCCCCGCGCCAGCGTGGCAGCACCGAGGCGTGAATATTAAGACAGCCAAAGCGTGGCGCATCGAGAATGGGTTGCGGCAAAATAAGCCCATAGGCGGCTACGATGGCCGCATCCAGATCAAGCGCAGCAAAGGCTGTATGCGCGTCGTGCAACCGCGCCGGTGTGCGCACGTCGATCCCTTGCGCTTGGGCAAAGGCGTGCACGGGCGAAACCTTGGCGGCCATGCCGCGCCCGGCGCGGCGCGGCGGTTGCGTATAGACGGCGGCCACCTCATGGCCTGCGGCGATTATCTCAGCCAGCGCCGGGACGGCAAAATCGGGCGTGCCCATGAAGGCAAGACGAAGGGTCATCGGCCACGTAAGCCTTTTTGTGCGCTAGGCGGTGGCGGCAAGCTTTTTTGCCTTGGCCAGCTTTTTAAGCACCATAGAGCGCTTTATCCGCGAGAGATGGTCGACGAACAAAATGCCCTGTAGATGGTCCATTTCGTGCTGAATACACGTCGCCAACATGCCCTCGCAATCGAGTTCGCGCAGTTCGTTTTGGTAATCGATGAACCGCACCCGGCAGGTGGCCGGGCGTTCCACATCCTCATAGAATTGCGGCACCGACAGGCAGCCTTCTTCATAGACCGCCATATCGCCGGCGGTGGTGAGGATTTCCGGGTTGGCGAAATACATCGGCTGCGGCTCCTCGCCATCGCGCGCTAAATCCATGACGATCACCCGTTTGGGCACGCCGATTTGAATGGCGGCCAGCCCGATGCCGGGGGCTGCGTACATGGTTTCCAGCATGTCGTCCATTAGCGCGCGGATACCGTCGTCCACCTTGTCGATGGGCTCGGAGATTTGCCGCAGGCGCGGGTCCGGCGCGGTAATAATATCACGTATGGCCATGGCGTTGAGATAAGCGACAGCCCTTAGCCCGTCAACGTGCAGCAAGCGCGCTATACTAACCGTTCCGGAGACCGATTCTCCGCCCATTACCAGGGTGTTTGCGCTATGGACCCGGTTTTTGTCCTCGCCACGGCCCTCATCGCCGTTGTGGCCGCGGCGGCTGCCGCTTGGGTGCTATCCCGCCATGGCCGCCCGCGCGCCGACGATGCCGCCCATGCACGCGCCCAAGCACAGGCCTTAGCCGGGCTGGCGGAGGCCCAATCCCACCTCTCAGGCCGGCTTGCGGCCATGGCCGACGCGCAAGCCAAGCGGGAAGCCGAGCTTACCCGTACCCTCAATACGCGGCTTGACCAAGTCTCGCAGCGCTTGGGCGATAGTCTCGACGACAACACCAAAAAGACTGGCGAAACCTTAACCCAACTCCACACCCGCCTGGCGCTGATCGACGAAGCGCAAAAGAAAATTGGTGAACTCTCCGGCCAGATGGTGGGCCTGCAAGACATTCTTGCTAACAAACAGGCGCGCGGCGCCTTCGGCGAAATTCAGCTCAAGGATTTGGTCACCGCCGCGCTGCCGCCGTCGGCCTATGGGTTTCAGACGACGCTGTCAAACGGCTGCCGCGCCGATTGCCTGCTGCAATTGCCCAACCCACCCGGGGCCATCGCGGTGGATGCCAAATTCCCGTTAGAGCCCTACCGCGCGCTGATTGACGCTAAGACCGAAGATGCCAAAAAGCAGGCCATGCGCTTATTCCGCGACGCCATGCGCAAGCACGTGGACGATATTGCCGCGAAATACATCATCCCCGGTGAAACGGCGGATTCGGCGCTGATGTTCTTACCGTCCGAGGCGGTTTACGCTGAACTCCACACCAACTTTCCGGCAACGGTGGAGGCCAGTTTCAAGGCGCATGTGTGGATCGTGTCGCCGACCACCCTGATGGCCACGCTCAACACCGTGCGCGCGGTGCTTAAAGATGCGCAAATGCGCGAACAGGCGCACCTCATTCAGGCGGAAGTCGAAAAACTCCTCGCCGACGTCATACGGTTGGACGACAAAGTATCCAAGCTCGGCCGCCATTTCGGCCACGCGCAAGAAGACGTTCGCCTGATCGGCGTGTCGACGGATAAGATCGCCAAACGTGGCGAGCGCATCGTCGACATGGAAATCGGCGAGGCGGACATGGACACCTTAGCGCCGCCCGAGCCGCGGCATGATTTGGTAACGGGGGACTAGACGCATGCAAACCTTCGAAGCTTTGGTCGGCGGTCTGAACGCGATCGTCTGGGGCGTGCCGATGCTGATTTTGATCGCTGCGACCGGCGCGTTTTTGATGGCCGGCCTGTTGTTCATGCCGCTGCGCAAGCTGGTCTATGCGTTCAAGCTGTTATTGACGCCACAGCGGCTGGGCGACGGCGATATCCAGCCGTACAAGGCGCTGGCCACAGCGCTGGCGGCAACCGTCGGCACCGGCAATATCGCCGGCGTGGCAACGGCCATTTTCCTCGGCGGGCCGGGGGCGCTGTTTTATATGTGGGTCATTGCCTTGGTCGGCATGGCCACGAAATATGCCGAAGCCGTGGCGGCTGTCACCTACCGCACGGTGGACCATCGCGGCATGCATGTGGGCGGGCCGATGTATTATTTGCGCTATGGCGTCGGCGCGCGCTTTCCCGCTGCCGGCAAAATCCTAGCGCTGGCCTTTGCGCTGTTTGCGGCCATCGCCGCCTTTGGCATCGGCAATGGTGTGCAATCCAATTCGGTGGCGCAGGCGCTGGAGACGAGCTTCTCCGTCGATCCTTTGGTCACCGGGATCGTGATGATGGGGATTGTCGGCCTGGTGCTGATCGGCGGCATCCGGCGCATCGCTGATGTGGCTGGTGCCCTGGTGCCGGTGATGATCGTGGCCTATGTGGGCGCGGCCATCGTCATTCTGATTATCAACGCTGCGGCGATCCCCGGCGCTTTCGCGCTGATTTTCCAATACGCCTTCGAACCGGCAGCGGCGGCTGGCGGCTTTGCCGGCGCCACGGTGGCCGCCGCCATCCGCTTCGGCGTTGCCCGCGGCGTGTTTTCCAACGAGGCCGGCCTTGGTTCGGCGGCCATTGTCCACGCGGCGGCCAAGACCAACGATCCGGTGGCGCAAGGGCACATCGCCATGCTCGGCACGTTCATCGACACCATCATCGTGTGCACCATGACCGGCCTGGTGATCATCACCTCCGGCTTGTGGACCTCCGGTGAAACCGGCGCCGCGCTGACCAGCGCCGGCTTTGCCGCCACATTGCCCGGCGGGGCGGAAATCGTCGCCGTCGCTTTGGCCATTTTCGCCTTCACCACCGTGCTGGGCTGGAGCTATTACGGCGAGCGCTCGGTGCAGTATCTGTTCGGTGAAGGCGCGATCTGGCCTTACCGGTTAGTTTGGGTGCTGGCGATCCCGGTAGGAGCGGTATTTGACTTGGGCCTCATCTGGCTCATCGCCGATACGCTCAACGCCATGATGGCGTTGCCGAACCTCATCGGCCTGTTGATCCTCGGGCCCATGGTGTTCCGCAAAACCCGCGATTATTGGGCCGCCCGTAGCGGCGGCACGCTGCCGGCGGAGTAACGGCGCTGTGGTGGTGGCCGGCGGTTAGAACGGCCGCCGTGCCTTCATGGCGGCGGCAAGCGTGCCGTCATCCAGGTAATCCATTTCGCCGCCTACCGGCACGCCATGGGCGACTTGGCTGATGCGGACACCGCAGCCATGCAATTGGTCGGTGAGGTAATGGGCGGTGGCCTGGCCATCCACGGTGGCGTTGAGCGCTAACACCACTTCGCGCACATTGGCTAAGGCCGCGCGGCCGATCAGCCCTTTGATGTTCAAATCATCGGGCCCGATACCGTCCAGCGCCGACAAGGTGCCGCCGAGCACGTGGTACTGGCCGGTATTGGCGCCGGCGCGTTCCAACGCCCACAAATCCGCTACCTGTTCCACCACGCAAATGACGCCCGCATCGCGGCGCGTATCGGCGCAAATGGCGCACGGGTCTTGCGTATCCAGATTGCCGCAGCGCCCGCACGCCACCACCTGATCGGCGGCGGTGTTTATCGCCTCGGCCAGCGGCCGCATCAGGCTTTCTTTCTTGGCGAGCAGGTGCAGCGCTGCGCGCCGGGCGGAGCGCGGCCCCAACCCCGGCAAGCGGGCGAGAAGCTGGATCAGCTGCTCAATCTCACTGCCTGCGCTGTGTTGGGGCATATAGCTAGAGGGATAGACCCGGCGGTAACGGGATGCCGCCGGTCACCGCCTGCATTTCTTCTTGCAGCCGTGCGTCGAGCTTGCCCTTGGCATCGGCGTGCGCGGCCACCAGCAGGTCTTCGAGGATTTCGGTTTCGCCGGGCACCATCAGGCTTGGATCGATTGTGACACCGCGCAATTCGCCTTTGCCGGCCAGCGTTACGGTCACAAGACCGGCTCCGGCTGCCCCTTCAACCTCTAGGGCGGCGATCTTGTCTTGCATGTCGGCCATGCGGGCTTGGATTTCTTGGGCTTGCTTCATCAAGCCGCCGAGATTTTTCATGTCTGGTGTCCTTTGGCCTATGTGTCTTTTGGCCTTATGTGTCCTGGGGGCCGTCGCCATTGGCCGGTGAGAGGGGCATGTGGGCCGCTTCCGCTGCAGCGTCGGCGGCAAGGTCGCGCACGTCGGTGATTTCAGCGCCGGGAAACGCGTCAAGGGCGGCGCGCACCAGCGGTTCTGCCTGGACTGAGGCCATCAAGGCGTCGCGGGCATCGCGCCTGGTGTCGGCGATCGTTGGCTGCAGTGGTGCTGCGTCCGGGTCGGCCTGGGTGATCAGCCAGCGCGCGTTGGTCCAGCTTTGCAGCTTGGCGGATAGGTCTTGCAACAGGCCCGCATTGCCTGCCACGAGGGCCAATTCTATGCGGCCCGGCGCGAAGTGTACGAGGTGCACGTCGTTTTCCAGCGCGTGCAGCAATTTGATATCCCGCTTTGCGGCGGCCAGCGCCACCACGTCTTCAAACCGCTGGAGCTGTGGCTGCTGCGGCGCGGTGTCTGTGTCCGGGGCGGGGTGTGCGGCCGCTGCCGCGCTGCCTTGTGGCCTGCCCCCCTCCGCGCCTGGTAGCGGCCGACCGGCCCCGCCGCCGCTAGCGCTGCTGCCGGCGGACGGTGTGGAAGCGGGCGCGTGCAGCTTTTTGATCAGCTCATCCGGCGATGGCAGATCAGCCGCATAGGCAAGGCGCACCAGCACCATTTCGGCGGCGGCCAGCGGCCACGGCGCGCGCTCGACTTCGCCCAACCCCTTGAGCAACATCTGCCAGGTGCGCGCTAGGGTTTTAACCGGCAGCTTCGCTGCCATGTCGGCGCCGCGGGTGCGGTCCAATTCGGCAATGGTCTTGTCATCTTGCGCCGCGTCAATGAGTTTAAGCCGCGTCAGCCAATGGGTCAGTTCCGCCATGTCGGCAATAACCACCGCCGGGTCGGCCCCGTCTTGATATTGCGCGGTGAGTTCTTCCAGCGCCGCGGCAATATCGCCGGCCATCACGTGCGCGAACAGGTCAAACACGCGGCCGCGATCGGCAAGCCCGAGCATCGTCCGCACGCTGCCGGCCGAAATGGCCTTGCCGGCATCGCCATGGGCAATGGCCTGATCAAGGAGCGACAGCCCGTCGCGTACTGAGCCTTCCGCCGCCCGGCCGATCAGCGCTAAGGCGCCGTCATCGAGCGTCACGCCTTCTTGCGCGGCGATATGCGCGAGGTGCTGGCCCATGGCCTGCGTATCCAGCCGCCGTAAGTCAAACCGTTGGCAGCGTGATAGCACCGTCACCGGTACTTTGCGGATTTCGGTGGTAGCGAAAATAAATTTCACGTGCGCCGGCGGTTCTTCCAGGGTTTTCAACAAGCCGTTGAACGCCGCCTTCGACAGCATATGCACTTCGTCGATGATATAGACCTTGTAGCGCGCCGAGGTGGGCGCGTAGCGCACGCTCTCAATGATTTCGCGGATGTCGTCGATGCCGGTGCGCGAGGCGGCGTCCATCTCCAGCACGTCCGGGTGGCGCGACGCCATGATCGCTGTGCAATGCGCGCCCAGCGCCGGCATGTCGATGGTCGGCCCCTCTATGCCGTCGGCGTCGTAGTTGAGGGCGCGGGCCAAAATGCGCGCGGTCGTGGTTTTGCCGATGCCGCGCACGCCGGTGAGAATAAACGCATGCGCGATGCGGTTGCTGGCAAACGCGTTGCGCAAGGTGCGCACCATGGCGTCTTGGCCGACAAGATCGTCAAAGGTTTGCGGCCGGTATTTGCGCGCCAGCACTTGGTATTCGGCGGGATGTCTGGCGGTGTGTTCGGGGGCCGGTTCGGCGGGGTATTCGGCGGGGTTTGCGGGCGTTTGCGCTGTGCCACCGGTAAGGTCGAGGCCGGGGTCTTGCGCGGTCATGCCAAGATCGGGGCCGTCATCCTGCGCTGTGTCGGACGGGGGCGTCATGAGATCGCGCAGTACTCCGGGTCAGGCGGCGGGCGGTGCGGGGGCGGGTGGGAGACTGGACAAACGACCCAGGCCGAATTCGTTACGGCTGCTTCCTTCCGGATCTGACCGGGTTGGCGACTTGGCCTGTCCGCCGCCAGCCTCCCGTGTCCTTTATATCAGACCCATGGGGCCGGCGCGCAACCCACCAGAACGCTAATCTGGCCGGTTTGCTCCCAGCGGGCCCGCATGGCAGGTTGCGGCCCGCACCCCTCCGCATCCACCCGATCCCTATCTCTTCCCCCGCAAGGCCTAACACCATGGCGCTGGAGCCCAATCCCAACATTTTTGCCAATAATCCGCTCGACCGCGCCGGCGACAAACGCACCGATGATGCCTGGTTGGCAGCGCGGATGGCCGATCCGGAAAGCCGCTTTGTGCCGTTTTACAAGCTGCAGCCGTTCGTGCTGCCGGAAGCGGCCCCCAGCGAAGGCAAGGACATTGCCTGGATGCCGCCGCGTATGATTGAGCCGTTGTTGACCCCGGCCGCGGTCACCGTGTTTCTCGGCATCAATGCCCGCGGCCGGGCGCTGTTTGCGGCCGACGTCACCTTTGGCGAGAACCCAGAAAACGGCGCCCTTAAAGGCTTGGGTGCGTTTGAAGATTTGCGCGGCCTGGCCATGAAAGGCGAGATCACCTCCGGTGAATTAGCCATCATGGCGCAAGCCAAAAGCATGATCGACTGGCATCTGCGCCACGGCTATTGCGCCCAATGCGGCCATCCCAGCCGGCTGGTGGAAGCAGGCTATAAGCGCGTATGCCCCAATTGCGGCGCTGAGCACTTCCCGCGCACGGACCCGGTGGTGATCATGCTGGCCACCCGCGGCGATAAGGCGCTGTTGGGCCGCCAGCCGATGTTTCCGCGCGGCATGTATTCATCGCTGGCCGGCTTCATCGAGCCGGGGGAATCGATCGAAGAAGCGGTGGCGCGCGAAATGATGGAAGAGGCGGGCATCGCTGTCAGCAATGTCCGCTACCACTCAACCCAGCCGTGGCCGTACCCGTCGCAACTGATGATCGGTTGCCACGCGCAGGCCGATACCGAAGACATCACCGTGGACGGTGTTGAACTGGAAGAAGCGCGCTGGGTGGCGCGCGACGATTTGCGGGCGGTGCTCGCCGGTGAAGACAAAGGCTTTTGGGTGCCGCCGCCCTTCGCCATCGCCCACCAACTCATCAAGAGCTGGGTGGCGCAGGGCTAGGTGGCTGCAATCTCCGCCCGGTAGGGGCTGGCCGGATACACGCCCAAAATCTTGAGCTCGCTGCAAAAGAACTGCAGCTCTTCGAGCGCCAGCCGCACGTTGCGCCGGTCCGGGTGGCCTTCGATATCCGCATAAAATTGCGTGGCGTTGAACGACCCGGCGATTTGGTAGCTTTCAAGCTTGGTCATGTTGACGCCGTTGGTGGCAAACCCGCCCATCGCCTTATACAGCGCTGCCGGAACGTTGCGTACACGGAAAATAAAGCTGGTGATCACCGGCTCTTCTTCCGCGGTTGCGTCATCGGGTTCTGAGGCCATGATCAAAAACCGCGTCGTGTTGTGGGCAGCGTCTTCCATATCGGTTTTGAGCACCTCAAGGCCATAGATTTCCGCCGCCTCGGGCGCTGCCAGCGCCGCGTGGCTGACGTCGCCGCGTTCTGCCACTTGCCGGGCGGAGCCGGCGGTGTCGGCAGCCACTTGCGCCGATATGCCAAGCGCGGCCAGCGTTTGCCGGCATTGGCCAAGCGCCATCACGTGGCTTTGCACCGTCTTGACGGTTTCCAGAGTGGCGCCTTTGGGCGCCATCAGCGCAAAGCGGATGCGCAAAAAATGCTCGCCGATAATATACAGGCCGGAATCCGGCAGCAGATGGTGGATATCGGCCACGCGGCCGGCCAGCGAATTTTCGATCGGGATCATGCCCAGCCGCGCCGTACCGTCGCTGATCGCCGCGAACGCCTCTTCGAAGGTTGCGCACGCGCGCGCCTGCATGTCCGGATACACCTGATGGCAGGCGATCTGCGAATTGGCGCCCGGCTCGCCTTGGTAAACGATGGTGGTGGTGGCGCTCATCTGGGGGTCCTGTCGTTGAAATAGGCGCGCGCGCGTTCAAGGTCTTCTAGGCTGTCGACGCCGATGCGCGTGCCTTCCGGCACGATGGCGGCGTCTATGCGCATACCATGTTCCAGCGCGCGCAATTGCTCCAATTTTTCGCGCCTTTCAAGCGCCGACGGCGGCAGCGCCACGAAGCGCTCCAGCGCCGGGCGGCGGAACGCGTATATGCCGATGTGATGGTATAGCGGGCCATCGCCGGCGGGGGCAGCCGCGCGGGTGAAATAGAGCGCCCGCGCGACAGGTGTGCCGGGTGGCGTATCGGGGGGCGTATCGGGGGTAGGGAAGCTTGGCACCAGCTTCACCACGTTGGGGTCGCTGCGTTCGCGTGCATCGGTGATGACGCAGGCCAGCGTCGCAATATCCACGTTAGGGTCGCGCAACGGCACCAGCACCGCCGTCAGCATCTCAGCGTCAAAGACCGGTTGGTCGCCTTGCAGATTGACGATCACGTCAAAGCGGCCGGCATGGTCGATCATGCGTGCGGCCGCCCAACAGCGGTCGGTGCCCGAGGGTAGATCCGGGTCCGTCAGCACCGCCGTGCCGCCGGCGGCGGTCACCGCGTCAACGATCTCTTGATCGCCTGCCGCTACGATGACCTCAGCACCGGGTAGGGCGGCCGCCCACTTG
>Ga0272441_10004351_pt1 | contig 25794 bp, 24 predicted proteins | sample SSMProp6N_FD_193582 | JGI IMG/M metagenome (GOLD analysis project Ga0272441, IMG submission 193582) | Marine sediment archaeal communities from Little Sippewissett salt marsh, Falmouth, MA, United States - SSM-Prop-6N | ecosystem: Environmental > Aquatic > Marine > Wetlands > Sediment ...
ATGTTCCAGCACGTATTATAGGAACGAACTCGGGCAATTTCATTCAACCCTGAAAATAACTGAGTGTATACTCTGATTTCCTTGCTTTATCACGGAGGTACCCATGCGCAAATCTCTGAAATGGACATTATTTTTCTTTATCCTGCTCGCCTTGACCGGCTGCAACCTGAAAGCTGCTCTCGAGGACACCCCCGAACCTTCATCTGAGCAATCGGAACCCCGGGATGTCTCGGATTGGGAGACATTTCCAGCTCAGGTGGAATCTTTTGAAGTCCAGGTCCAGGGGCCTGCGCCTGTTGAAATTACAATTCTTATCGAAGGAAGCTTCCCGGACACATGTTCAGAAATCGGGGATATCCATCAGGTACTCGATGGGGATACTTTTGTCATCGATATGACCGCACGGCGGCCCGCTGGACAGACGTGCGATGATTCCACGCCAACTCCCTTTGAGGGATCTGTTTCTCTTGAAGGCTACTCCCTCCCTGCCGGCACCTATACAGTCGACGTCAATGGAATTACTGAGTCATTCACGCTTGATGAAGACAGCACAAGCGGAACTGATACACTGCCCGGCACATACACCATAAGCGGTCGTGTGTTTCATGATGAATGTGCCGTCCTCACCGACAGCAGTGACACAGTCCTTGACAGCTCGGATGGCTGTGTTCAGGAGGGAGATACCTATGTCGCGAACGGTGCCCTGGACGATAAAGAAAAAGGCATCGACGGCGTCCTTGTATCCCTGGGCAGCGGCAGCTGCCCCTCCAGCGGCCTGGCGGAAGAGACGACTGATGAAGATGGAAAATTCACTTTTGCCAACCTGTCCGATGGTGACTACTGCATCTCTATCGACCCCCAGGACAGCCAGAACAGCCCTCTGCTCGTTCCTGGTATATTTACCATCCCTTCCGGGGAAGGAGAGCTCGAAGTATCCATCAGCAGTAGTTCGGCAAAGGATCTTCTTTTTGGCTGGGACTACGAATTCCTACCTGTTATGGATGAAACGGATTGTGTCAATTCGTTTGACTTTGTCGACGATGTAACCATTCCTGACAACACTGAAATGGCGCCGGGAGATTCCTTCGATAAAACCTGGCGGATCGAAAACAGCGGAACCTGCACCTGGTCGCCCGAGTACTCACTGGTCTTTACCGATGGAGACCAGATGGGAGCGCCGGATTCTGTACCGCTTCCTTCACAGGTGAAATCGGGGGAAACAGTGGATGTTACAATCACCTTCGCAGCCCCTTCAGGCGATGGGTCCTATCGCAGCGACTGGCAAATGGAAACACCGGGCGGAACCGTCTTCGGCACCGGAAGCGACCGCGACCTGCCCATCTGGGTCCAGATCAAGGTAGGAACAGTCACAACCCGACCTGACTTCGGCTCACCCGACTACACGGAAGAATTCAACAGCGGTGCAGCCTGGTACACCGGAGAAGACAGCCATACTTCGTTCTCGGTACAGAATGGTGAAATGGTCATGGTTGGGAAGAATCCAGAAAGCTGGGACGGCTGGAGCATAACTTCCGCCTATCTCTCTGACTTCTATATAGAGATGGAAGCGGAAACCAGTTCCTGCAGCGGCCTGGACCGGTACGGCCTGATCATACGTGCCCCTGACCTTAATCATGGATACCTGATCGGCTTCTCATGCAACGGCCGGTACTCAGTTCGTCTGTGGGATGGAGAGAAATTCAAGACTATCAAAGACTGGACAGCGAGCAGCCACATCCAGTCAGGCTCGAACCAGACAAACAGGCTGGGTATTCTGGCCGAAGGCAGCACCATCAGTATCTATGCCAACGATATATTCCTTGCTGAAGTTACCAGCAGTACATACGTCGAAGGCAGATATGGTGTGTTTGTTGCCTCAGCCTCGACCAACAACTTCAAGGCCAGCGTTGAATCCGTATCCTACTGGTCCTCTCCCTAAGCCTCTCCAACAGGGCTGCCCACTGGAGGCAGCCCTGTTTTTTCCTCTGCTGCCGGTTCCGTATCTTTCAGTATTGTTTTCCGTTAAAACTTTAAAATGCAGCCCGCGTAAGTTGGGGTAAAAATATCAGCAGCTGCAGGTATAATTCTCCAGGTGAAAACCATTTCAGCGTAATAGTCTGATCTGAAAACTCACTCCTGGACTTAACTCACAATATACCCTCAGGAGACTTGGATGCAGGAACTACAAGGCGGCAGCAATACTATCCTGACAGTAAACCTCACAACACAAACATCCTCGACAAGAGAAATTACCATAGAGGAACTAGAACTCTTCCTGGGCGGCAAGGGGCTGGGCCTGATGCTGTATGCAGAAACAGCACAACCACACACGCCGCCGCTCTCACCTCAGAATCCACTGCTGCTTCTTACAGGAACCCTCACAGGAACCGGGGCACCAAACAGCGGCCGCTTTTCTGCCGTTACACGTTCACCACTTACCGGACTGATGGCATCTTCCTCCTGCGGCGGTCCATTCGGAATGGCTCTCAAAACAGCCGGATACGACGGACTCATCCTCACCGGCGCCGCTTCCACACCGGTTTACCTTGTTATCCATCCCGATCGGGTGGAATTCCTGGACGCAGCATCTCTTTGGGGGCTGGATACGGATGCAGCCCAGGAGAAACTGGCACCAGGCCGTAAAGACGGAGCCCTTGTCATTGGCCCTGCCGGGGAGAACCTCGTTCTCTACGCGAACGCTGTTTCCGGGCACCGCCATCTGGGGCGCGCAGGGTTTGGCGCTGTTCTAGGATTCAAAAACGTAAAAGCGATCCTTGCAAAAGGCGGTGTTTACAAAATCGTTCCTCAGGATCCGGCTGGCTTTCAAAAAGCTCGCAAGAAAGCAAATCTTTATATCAACCGTAATCCAGCCACCTCAGAAATGTACAGGGAAAAAGGCACCAATGCACACGTTCTCCTGAGCAATCTTGGCGGAATCCTTCCTGTCCACAATTTCCAGGAAAACCACCACCCTGACGCGCAAAAAGTCTCCGGAGAGTTTTTCAAGGAGCAGTACAACACCACACCAAGCGCCTGCCGGCCCTGCACTGTCCTTTGCGGGCATAAAGGCACATACCCGGACGGCGTACATGAGATACCGGAATACGAAACAACGGCACTCTTTGGCCCGAACCTGGGCCTGTTCGATCCCGAGCTGATCACAAAAATCAACGATCGATGCCGCCAGCTGGGGATCGATACTATTTCAACCGCTGGAACACTCGCATACTGGATGGAAGCAAGTCAGCGAGGGCTGGTAAAAAGCCCCCTTCGTTTTGACTCAGGGGAAGGAATTCTTGATGTACTGGATACAATAGCTGCGCGTGAAGGGATTGGAGATGATCTTGCAGATGGTTCCCGCCATCTTGCCGGCCGCCTGGGCGGGATTGAGTTCGCCGCACAGGTTAAAGGCCTGGAAATCGCTGCCTACGATCCGCGCGGCGCATACGGCCAGGGGCTCGGATTCGCCGTGGCAAACCGGGGCGGCTGTCATCTTTCAGCAACGATGTTCCCCCTCGAAGTCTACTTCAATTTCCTGAATCCCTATCATGCTTCCGGAAAGGCGGTCTTTGTCCGTTTCTTTGAAGATCTCTTTAACGGTATCAACAGCATCGGCACCTGTATCTTTACGGTATTTGCTTACATCCTTGAATCACCGATCGCAAAATACACACCCCATCCTGTCCTTTCATTCGCCATGAAATACCTGTCCAGAGCAGTGCTCCCACTGATGGATGTGAGTCTGTACAGCAGGATGTATTCTACAATAACAGGTATTCAACTTTCTCCCGGAAAATTCCTGAAGGCTGGTGAACGGATTACCGTCCTTGAACGTACGCTGAACACCATCGAAGGAGTTTCTGTGAAGGAGGATATTCTTCCGTCCAGGTTCCTTGAGCCGTCCTCTCACGGCGGCAAAACCCGCAGCATCCCATTAAAGAAAATGCGCTCCATGTACTACCGCCTCCGGGGATACGATGCAGCCGGTATTCCCACCCGGAAAACCCTGGATCGTCTCCAATTACGAAGCCTGGTGGAATCCTATACATGCAAAGCGGTGCAAGCGGACATCCCGAAGGAAAGAATACCTGTCCCTGAATACACTCCTGAAATACTTCCTGGAAAAGCGCTGCTGAAAAGTGTCTTCGTAAAAGCGATTCTTTTTGTGCTCGGCCGGGCGCTTCAGTACGCGTCGAAAATCGACCCGGTCATCCAGCAAGAGGTTCAGCAGTGGCCGGAAGGTTATAAGGTTGTGCTTAAAGTTCAGCCAGACGGCCCAGGCCTTGGCCTGGAACGCACCAGCCGCCGCCGGCTGCATTCTCTGGGGAGCAGGCTGCAGCCAGAGGCAGCCGATATGGTGATCTACTTCAAGAACCTGGAAAGTGCCTTCCTGATCTTCACCACCCAGATCAGCACTGCCGGTGCACAGGCGCAGCACCGGCTCAGTTTACAGGGGGATATAGCACTTTCGATGTCGCTTATCCGCGTTCTGGATCGAATTGAGACCTATCTGTTTCCCCGTTTCCTGGCACAGAGAGCTGTCAAACGCCTGCCTTCGATACCTGTTCTGAAGCTTCACTGGAACAGGATACGTATCTATGCATTGGGTGTCTTGCTCGGATTCTGATTTACCCGAAAATGAGGAGCTTTCTTTATGTCCTACTTTGAGTTCTATAATCCCACAAAAATTCTGTCCGGCTCACATGCACTTGAGAACCTGCCGAACGAACTGACACTGCTCGGCGCACACCGCCCCATTGTGCTGACAGATCCCGGGATCCGGGATGCCGGCCTGCTGAAACACGTATTGCATGCTATCGATGATTCGACAGTCACCATTGCAGCAATCTACGATACGATCCCCCAGGACAGTTCACTGAAAGTTGTTCAGGAACTGGCTTTGATCTACCGCCAGAATCGCTGCGACAGCATAGTGGCTGTTGGCGGCGGCTCGGTCATCGATACCGCCAAGGGGCTGAACATACTTATCAGCGAAGCATCCGACCAGATGGATCGATTTACCGGCGCAGAGATGCTGGAGAACGAGATGGCACCCATGGTTGTCATTCCCACAACAGCAGGCACCGGCTCTGAGGTCACGCTTGCAGCCGTCATTGCCGACACAGACCGCCACCTGAAACTGGCATTTACATCATACCGCCTTATCCCGCACGTCGCGATCCTGGATCCCCGCATGACACTAACACTGCCGCCTCATCTCACTGCTGCAACCGCCATGGATGCCATGGCTCATGCTGTGGAGGCTTATACCGGATTGCAGAAGAATCCGCTGAGTGATGCATACGCCTTCGCAGCAATCCGGGATATAGCTGAAAACCTTCTACCCGTTGTGCAAAACGGCAAGGATCCTCAAGGCCGGCTGAAACTTGCTGCAGCAGCCTGTTTTGCAGGTATCGCTTTTTCCAATTCCATGGTCGGCGCTGTTCACAGCCTTGGCCATGCAGCAGGCGGTATTTGCGGTATCCCCCACGGCACTGCGATGAACATCTTCCTTCCATTTGTGCTCGAATACAACCGTCCGGCGGTAGAGGAGCTTATCGCAGAGCTGCTGCTGCCTCTTGCAGGCGCCACCAAATATGCCGAAACACCCGCGGAAAAACGTGCGGATGAAGCCATCAAGACAATCCGATTTTTTAAAGAAGACCTGAATAAGATCGCCGGCCTGCCGCGTACGCTGAGGGAAGCCGGAGTAAAACAAGACAAACTGGAAGCGATTGCTTCCGCCTCACTCGGTGATGGATCATTGATGTACAACCCGGTGGAAATGGATCTGGAAGATGCAATGGCCATTCTGAAGCGTGCCTATAACGGTCAGGATTGAGAAGGCAGCTTCTGGTCCGTTCTCTGAAAAGCAAGTGAGATTCTTGTACCGCGTTCTGGCGGTTCGCGATTGGATGCCCAGATTTCCCCTCCGTGCGCGTTCATGATATGTCGTGCGATCGCAAGCCCAAGCCCTGTACCAGGCGTATGCCGCGCTTCCTCGCTGCGGTAGAAACGTTCGAAAATCCTGGTCAGTTCATGCGGCGGAATTCCCACCCCCTCATCACAGATGTGAAGCACAGCATGCTGCAGCTCATCATCCATCGTGTTCTCTATCAGAATAGTTCCTTCACCAGGGCTGAATTTGACAGCGTTGTGAAGGACATTCATAACCGCACGTTCGGCATGCTCTTTATCAGCAAGTACGATGATATTATCTGTAATGTTATTAATGATGTGCAGGTTTTTTAAAGCTGCCTGTTCCTGGATCCGCTCGATTGGCGAGGAAACAAGTTCAGCCAGCGGGACGGGAACCAGACGTACCACCTGTCGGCCGGCTTCGATCGCTGATAGTTCGAGCATCTCTTCAGCCATCTGGTTCAATTCATCCACTTCGTGGATCATTTTTTTGGTCAGCGTGCGGCTCATTTCCGAATCTGCGCCAGCAGGACTGCGCATGGTATCCGCAATCAGCCTTATGGAAGTAAGCGGTGTGCGGATCTCATGGGAAAGGTTCGTAATAAAATCCTGCCTTGCACGGGAAAGCCTTCGAAGTTCTGTTGCATCCGTCAAGGCAATGCCAATATAGTCAGGGCAAGAAAGCACACGTGTGTTATAGGGAATATCCTGCAGATGAAGGCCCTGTTCGTATACTTCCCCCTGGGCTCCTTCCTGTGACTCTTTGATCAGATTTTCAAGCTCCAGTGAATGGGCATACGCGATCAGTGTCGTCGGGTTTTCAAGCGTTCCGAACAGTTTCTGTGCTGCCTGGTTCGCGTAGTGCACTACCATGTCTGCATCGACTACAAGCAGCAGGTCGTCGGTAACAAATGCAGCTGCCTCCAGTGCCTGCCGCAGGTGATGCAGCTCATCGAGCTTCTGCTGGTGCTGAAACGACTCCGTACGGCATTTGTCGGCAAGTTGTACCTTCTGCCGTTCCGAACGTCGCCATAGAACAAACAGGACCAGAATAACACCTGCAGCTGCCAGAAGCCATATATCCATGGTCAACCTTCGAAACGGTATCCTACACCGCGTACTGTGATGATTCTCTCCGGATCGGATGGATCCTGTTCCAGCTTCTGCCGCAGCCAGCGTATGTGCACATCGACAGTTCGTGGATCTCCCACATAATCATCCCCCCATACGCGCGTCAGTAATATATCCCTTGAAAGGACTGCTCCCCGATTGCGGATCAGCGTAGCCAGCAGTTCGAATTCCCGGGGAGCCAGGGAAAGCTCCTCTTCACCAAGAAATACCTGGCGCGAAATAAAATCTACCTTCAGATCTCCCGAAATCACACTTGTGTGGTCTCCTCCACCTGAACCCCGGCGGAGGGCAGCCCGTACACGGGCAAGGAATTCCCCCAGCGAGAAAGGTTTTACGATGTAATCATCGGCACCTGTTTCAAGCCCGATGATTTTATCCGATTCCGTACCCCGCGCTGTCAGTACAATGATCGGGACTTCGCTGGACCGCCGGAGTATCCGGCACACCGTCAGCCCATCGAGTATCGGAAGCATGATATCGAGGACAACCAGATCCGGTTCCGTTTCGCGGGCAAGCGCCAGGCCTGTCTCGCCATCTTCGGCAGTATGGACATCATAGCCCTCTGCCCGCAGATTTAATGCAAGCATATCCCGTACAGTTGGATCATCCTCGACAATTACTATTCTTTGTGTCATATTTTTCTTAACCTATTTTACTGAGATTCTTTTCATTGGATAATTTATTTGTTCTATAAAGTTCGGCAGGGGAGCGATTTATCTGCTGTGAGTGCCTTGTTGATTCCATCGATGCCGGCACTGGGAGATTCCTGTTTTTCAATGCCTTCACTGCCGATTCTACATCGTAATCTACCCTTCGAAAATCGACCTGAAGCCGCCAACTTAAATCAAGAATGGCATATTCTGCTTTAGTACCTTCAAGCGGGATACCCACCGAACCCGGGTTTATTATGCTGGTCATTCCGGTACGGCGATGATACTGTTCATGGGTATGGCCGACGCACAGCAGCTCACAGCCTGCCAGGCGGCTGACCTGCTCGAAGGTTGCGATGGGAAGATCAGCCATCAGGTATTCATTGATACGCCGAGGGCTGCCGTGAACCAGAAGCACACGCCTGCTGCCTGCTTTGAACCGCAGCTGCATTGGAAGCGTTTGAAGGAAAGATCGATTGGCATCTGAAAGCACATCTTTCGTCCAGCGAAAGTTCTCCATGACTTTCCAATACTCATCTACATCGTTTTCCCGACATCCGGGTTTATGCAGGTCGAACGCAGCGGCTTCGTCAAAATTCCCCAACACTGCTGGTATTCGGTGGTCATGGATAAAACCGACCACCTCATTTGGAAAAGCGCCATAGCCCACAAGATCCCCAAGGCAGTACACTGTGTCGACCTGCTCCGCATAGAGATCAGCAAAAACTGCTTCAAGAGCATGCAGATTGGCATGGATATCAGATATAACCGCAATTTTCATGGCCTCACTTCCATTATCCGAAGCGCCCCGTCACATAATCCTCTGTGCGCTTGTCATTGGGCCGCGTGAAAATGATGTCGGTATCATCATATTCAATCATCGAACCAGCCCGGTCGTCATCGATCATCATCATGGCTGTATAATCGGAAACCCTGGCCGCCTGCTGCATGTTGTGTGTGACGATCACAATCGTGTAGTTTTCAGCCAGCGCCCTCATAAGGTCTTCAATCTTGAGCGTGGCTACTGGATCCAGGGCGGAACAGGGTTCATCCATAAGGATGATTTCCGGCTCGACTGCGATGGCCCGGGCAATACACAACCGCTGCTGCTGCCCGCCTGAAAGCGACAGGCCGCTCTGGCTCAGCTTGTCTTTAACTTCATCCCACAAACCTGCATTCCGCAGTGAACGCTCTACGAGACCATCCAGGTCTTTCTTGAGCCCGTTCACACGAGCACCCCATGCGATATTTTCATAGATGCTCTTCGGGAACGGATTGGGCCGCTGAAATACCATACCGATCCGGCTGCGGATCTGCACAGGGTCGACTGTATGTTCGTAAATATCCAGATCACCAAGCATCACCGTTCCTTCAGTTCGTGATGCAGGAACCAGTTCATTCATCCGGTTCACGGACCGGAGCAATGTGCTCTTGCCGCAGCCTGAAGGCCCGATAATAGCTGTTATCTTTTGCCTGGCAATATTCATGTTGATGTCTTTTACCGCCAGAAAATCACCATAATAGATATCCAGATGCTCAATTCCTACTGCAATATCGGCCTGCTTGAGTCCAATGGAGGATGAGATCCCATCCTGGCTTTCTTCCCTTGCAGTCCGTTTTTTCTGTGATAAATCAACGCCAATCATTTCTGATCCTTTTCCCGGGGAAGCTCTGCTTCCTTCTAGGTTTGTTGCTGTGTTTTGTAAGATCCAGTAAACCAGCCGGTCCTGTAATCATCATCCGAACCGCCCACTGATATAGTCCTCCGTACGTTTGTCATTCGGCCGGGTAAATAACTCCTCTGTTTCTTCATACTCCACCAGGAAACCGGAGCGGTCCTCGTGCATCATGAAGAATGCGGTGTAATCAGAAGCCCTCGCGGCCTGCTGCATGTTGTGGGTCACGATAACGATCGTATATTCCTTCTTCAGTTCCTGGATCAATTCCTCGATCCGCATCGTTGCAATGGGATCCAGGGCAGAAGCCGGTTCATCCATCAGGATCACCTCGGGATGGACTGCCAGCGCGCGTGCGATGCACAGCCGCTGCTGCTGGCCGCCTGAAAGAGCCAGTGCTGATTTATTCATCGTATCCTTCACTTCTTCCCATAATGCCGCCTGTTTAAGGCTGTGTTCCACGATTTCAGCGAGCTGATTTCGGTCTTTCAGGCCGTGCCTGCGCGGGCCGTATGCCACGTTCTCGAATATGGACATCTTGAAAGGATTTGGCCTCTGGAATACCATTCCTACCCTGGCTCTCAAGGCAACCACATCCTGTTCGTAGAGATTCTCACCGTCCATGATCAGGCCGCCCTCAGCACGGGTACCCGGGATCAGGTCGTTCATGCGGTTGAAAAGCCTGAGGAAAGTACTCTTTCCGCATCCGGACGGACCGATGATTGCAGTGATCTGGTTCTGCGGAATCTTTATGCTGACCTCCCGCAAAGCACGGAAATCTCCGTAGTAGAAAGAAAAATCACAGGTTTCAATTTTGGTTGGATGGTGGTTATTATTCGCTGTCATCGATCTGCACTCATCCCCTTTGCCAACCTCGTCGAGAAGAAGTTGATGATTGCGTTTATCAATACATTGGCGAGGATCAGAATAGCGCCCGTCCCCATCGCCTTGTCAAATGCGGTAGTATCCATCGCCAGGTAATATACATGCAAAGCCATCGAACGGCCGCCGGACAACAGCGTTTTCGGAAGGTGGTGTGAGCCGCCGAGTGTGACATAGAACACCGCTGTCTCGCTGACAACCCGTCCGACGCTCAATACAATCCCCGTGATAATGCCAGGTGCAGCTGCTGGCAGCACCACACCCCAGATTGATTCAAGCTTTGTTGCACCAAGCCCAAGGCTGGCCTCACGATACGACTGCGGGACTGCCCGCAGTGCTTCCTCGCTTGCCCTGATAATCACGGGGAGGATCAGACATGCTCCTGCCAGTGATCCAGACAGCAATGAAAAACCGAAGTGAAGCATCGATACAAATAAGGCATAACCGAACAAACCAAAAATAATGGATGGGACACCGGAAAGCAGTTCCACACCGAAACGGGAAATCGAGACCAGCACAGGTATCACCCCTCTTACTCCGGTGGTTTCACCCGCATACTCATACAGATAGATCGCCGCTCCAACTCCGAGCGGTGTTGCGAACAGGATTGTGAGGCCGACAAGATACAACGTTGTAATGATTGTGGTCGAAATGCCGCCCTCAGCTGTAAGGCCTCCCTCAGGTGCCGTGGTCAGGAAATCCCAGTCAATGACCTTGAACCCTTCCAGGATTACATAGCCTGAAACCAGCAGCAGCACAATCACTGCCAGAATCCCTGAAAGCCACAGAAGCGTAAAAGCAATGTTCTGAGTCAGATGCCGGGATTTCAGATCCGATTCTCCATTGATACTTAGCTCATTTTCCATAAACGGGGTTTCCGCCTTTTCTACCTTTACTGCCGATGGATTTGTACTCATGAAATTGATCTTTCCCTGAGCAGCATTCTGGCTGTCGAGTTCACAATTGCAATCATCACAAACAGAACCACACCGGTTGCAAAGAGTGCATCCTCCTGTAATCCGGTGGCATAGGCGATTTCAACAGCAATATTTCCGGTAAGCGTTCTCGCCTGGGAAAGGAAAATCGTCAGCGGGTTTACACCCCTTGGTGATGGGATAATCACCGAGTTTCCGATCACCATGATCATGGCCATGGTCTCACCCAGCGCCCGTCCAATTCCGAGGATAATTGCAGCAACAATGCCGGAGCGGGCTGCAGGCAGGGTGACGTTCACAATCGTCTGCCAGTGTGTCGTACCCAGTGCGAGCGACCCTTCCTTGTATTCACGGGGAACCGCTCGGATGGCATCTTCAGCAATGTTTGTAATCGTTGGAAGGATCATGATCGCCAGTACAATCGATGCAGCAAGCAGTCCGAAACCCGAGTTGCCGGACATCGGGAACGTTTTCCTGATAAATGGAACCAGGACAACCATCCCGAACAAGCCGTAAACAACCGATGGAATACCCGCCAGAAGTTCAACTGCAGGCCGGACAACAGCCCGGACACTGTTCGGGGCGATTTCCGCAAGAAAAATAGCGCAGAACACTGCCAGCGGTACGCCGAACAGTATCGCGCCAATCGTGACATAGACTGATCCAAGGATCATTGGAAGGATGCCGTATTGATCCCTCCCGGGCCGCCAGATTTTTCCAAAAAGGAATTCTACGATTCCAAGCTGTGTAAACGTCGGCAGTCCTTCCTGGAGTGTAAAGAAAAGAATTAAGAAGACAATAATAATGGATACAAGTGCGGTTGCTAAAAAGAAAAATCTGATGCTTCGATCCAATATCACTCTGGATGTACGCATAAAGCGCACTCCTTTCTGATTTTACAAATTGACATAAACATTAAACCCAAATTTCCTTTCATGCCGGAGAGTTTTCCTGAATTCCAGTGGAAAACCCTTTCTTTGTGTTTCTGGCATTTCGAGAAAACCGCCTCATCATGGTTGGGACCACTCCCCTCCTTGGAGGGGAAAGCATGAGTCGGCGGAAGCAGACCATGCCGGGGTGGGTTCCTTCCTGGAGGGGAAAGCATGGGTCTGCTTCCGCCGACCCATGCAAGGGGTGGGTTCTTTTCATTAAACCTTTTACTCAACAGGGATCCAACCCTGATCGGTTGCAATCTCCTGGCCTGCTTCACTCAGCATGTAATCCAGAAAAGCCTGGGTCAGTTCGCTGGGTTCGCCACTGGTCAGCATGTTCAGCGGGCGAACAACCGGGTAATCACCGGAAGCGGCGTTTTCAACGGTGGCTGCCACGCCATCCACTTCCAGGCCCTTGACTTCGTCGTCCAGGTAACCCATGGACAGGAAGCCGACGGACCATTCGGTGGTCGAAACGGTGGTCTTGACTGCGCCGTTGGAGGGCAGAAGGACCGCGTTGTCTGTGATCAATGCGTCACCCATGACAATTTCTTCAAATGCTGCACGGGTGCCGGAGCCTTCTTCACGGGCAACAACATAGATCGGCTGATCCGAGCCGCCCAGTTCGCTCCAGTTTGTAATCTCACCGGAGAACACCTTCATGATGTCTTCCATCGAGATATCATCTACATCGACATCAGGGTGTGCTGCGATCGCAATACCATCGCGTGCGACGGTGTAGATCTGCAGATCGGGGAATTCAGTCAGTTCGGATTCCTTGATTTCACGGGAAGCATTACCGATATCTGTTGTACCTTCACCGGCTGATTTTACGCCGACACTCGAACCGCCGCCCTGGACATCAATCGTTACGTCAGGGAAGATGCCGGAGAACTTGGCTGCAACTGCTTCAGCGAGAGGCTGCACTGTGGTGGAGCCTGCAATGCTGACGCTGCCGCTGTATGTATCGCCTACGGCAATCCAGCCCTGGAGTGCAGCAATAACCTGGCCATCATGGCTCATCACGAAGTCGATAAATGCCTTGGCCAGGCCGGTGGGTTCGCCGTTTGTCATCATGTTCAACGGCCGGACAACCGGGTATTCCCCGGCAGCAGCTGTTGCTGCGCTTGCTGCAACGCCGTCAACTTCAAGTGCCTTCACGGATGAATCGAGGTAGCCCATCGAAAGGAAGCCGACGGACCATTCGGTGGTGGAAACTGTGGTCTTGACTGCGCCGTTGGAAGGAAGCAATACAGCTGTGTCAACGATGAGTGAATCACCCATCACGATTTCTTCGAACGCAGAACGGGTTCCTGAACCTTCTTCTCGGGCAACAACATAAATCGGCTGATCCGAGCCGCCAAGTTCGCTCCAGTTTGTGATTTCACCGGCGAAAAGCTGGCGGACCTGATCCATGGTAACGCCGTCAACATCCACACTCGGGTGAACTGCAACAGCGATGCCGTCTCGAGCTACTACAAATATGTTCAAATCGGCAAACTCTGCCAGCTCGGATTCTTTCACCTCGCGGGATGCGTTCCCGATATCTACTGTGCCTTCACCAGCGGACTTTACGCCCACGCTGGATCCGCCTCCCTGAACATCAACCGTTACGTCAGGGTACATTTCCATGAAAACTTTTACGGCAGCTTCTGCAAGGGGCTGAACTGTTGTTGAGCCGGCAATACTGAGCGTACCTGAGAGTGTTTCTTCGGCTGCTTCTTCAGCAGCGTCTGAGCCGCCCTGTGAATACGCTTCATATGGAGCACCGGCAACAGCGATCCAGCCTTCATCGACTGCAATCTGCTGACCTTCATCACTCAGCACGAAGTCCAGGTAAGCCTGAACGAGTTCGCCGGGCGCACCATTGGTGAGCATATTCAGCGGGCGCACAACCGGGTAATCACCTGCAGCGGCGTTGGCGGAATTAGCTTCCACACCGTCAACCATAAGGGCTTTTACGGTGTCATCCAGATAACCCATGGAAAGGAAGCCGACCGACCATTCTGTGGTGGAAACGGTGGTTTTTACGGAACCGTTGGAAGGTTGAAGTACTGCGGTATCTGCAATCAGGGAATCACCCATGACGATTTCTTCGAAGGCATCGCGTGTTCCTGAGCCTTCCTCACGGGCTACAACATAAATAGCCTGATCTGAGCCGCCCAGCTCACTCCAGTTTGTGATCTCGCCGGTAAAAATCTGGCGGACCTGGTCCATCGTTACATCATCGATGTCCACGTCAGGGTGAACCGTAATGGCGATGCCGTCACGCGCAATTGTGAAGATCTCGAGATCCGGGTAGGTTTCCAGCTCTGAGTCTTTCACCTCGCGGGAAGCATTCCCGATGTCGGTCGTTCCTTCACCGGCAGACTTGACGCCTACGCTGGAACCGCCGCCCTGAACGTCAATGGTGACATCCGGGTACATTTCCATGAATGCCTTTGCGGTTGCTTCGGCGAGTGACTGTACCGTGGTGGAACCGGCAATGCTAACTGTTCCTGATAATCCTGCGGCCTCCTCCGCTGCAGGTGCTTCAGCCGGTCCACAGGCTGAAACGATCAGGACGAGCGCCATGGTGAGCGACAACCAGATGCCTATCCGGGATTTTACTTTTACAGACATGTATCTTTCTCCTCTCAGAATTTTTGATTCTGAAGATTTATCCATAGTCCGTTTGTATCACCACGGCTTTAATAAAGCAGCAAGGAATCCTTAACGGTTCTTAATATGAAAAAAGGGGATATTCAATTTTTTTGTACCGGGCATGCGTGAACGCTGTTATTTTGATTTCACCCCACATAGATCCCGCGGAAAATCCGCATATCTTTCGGCCGGGGTTGTAACCCCTCTCAACCCACCTGGCACCACACCCCTCTCAAGATGACATGCTGGGAGGTACAAGTCTCCCGTCCCCCGATATGTCATCCTGACGAGGGCTGAATAACCACAGTATGTAGACAATGCTCATTGCCCGAGGAAGGATATTCCTTGACGCGCTATTCAATAGAGCACACCACAGAACCAGCACTCCTTCACTTTGAAGCCCTCTTTTCCCTGTGGCTTTTCCTGTCATTCCGACAGTACCTGTATATCTTTCGGCCGGGGTTGTAACCCCTCTCAACCCACCTGGCACCACACCTCGTCTCAAGATGACATGCTGGGAGGTACAAGTCTCCCGTCCCCCGATATGTCATCCTGACGAGGGCTGAATAACCACAGTATGTAGGCAATACTCATTGCCCGAGGAAGGATATTCCTTGACGCGCTATTCAATAGAGCACACCACAGAACCAGCACTCCTTCATTTTGCAGCCCCCTTTTCCCTGTGGCTTTCCCTGTCATTCCGACAGTACCTGTATATCTTTCGGCCGGGGTTGTAACCCCTCTCAACCCACTTGGCACCACACCCCGTCTCAAGATGACATGCTTAAGAAGCATGCCGCCCTGTCCCCAACATGCCCTGCCGCCCTAACATGTCATCCTTTAGTGAAGGACCCCTGCACTAATTCCCTAGCTATTGCAACGCTCTAGTTTTGAAAAGCATGGTGGAATTACATACCGCTTTGCCATGGCTTGCCGCAACATCATAACAGGATCAGCCGCGCATCAGTGGTCCCTCGCTAAAGCTCGGCATGACAGGAAAGCTGGGGTTGGGGAGAAGCTCCCCACAAATTCCTTCCATACCGAGCCTGCGAGGTATCTCTGGTCCGATTGATTCACAGATCAAAGCTCTTGAAACCGCATGGGATATGGATCATAGAAGACAGGGGCAGATTCTACTCACAACAGTCCATTGGCATTTACTTATGGTATCCATACAATATAAAATCATGAACACAAAGAAACTGGTTTTTCCTGCAATGATCCCCCTGTTTACCATCATGTGCGTGTTCCCGAACCTGGACACGAGCAGCTTCGCACATACAGAACCCGCCATCGAGGACCTGTCCGGCCGCTATGTGCCCACCGCCGAAACTATCGAACTCATCCGGGAAGAAGGCGGATACAAAATCCACGGCGACATTTCCCTCACACTGACGGCGGACAGGCGCTTCGTACTGTCCAATTTGCCCGACTGGTGGCACACAGACTCCAACATTCCAGGCGGCGGCACAGACTCCGGTGTAGGACAATGGAGCACTGTCGAACATCAGGAGCGGTACAACGTGGCGCTGGACTTCGATTCCAGGGAGGACTTCAGTTCAGACCCGGTCTCGAGCGGCTTGTCCACATCGATCCCCATTGTTGGCGACGCACCGCCATATAACCTGTGGTTCTATATCGGCGATCCCGACAGCAGCAGGATAATGGTATTCGAACGAGTAGAGGAAGACCAGAACTGATTTGAAGAGAAATCGAAATGAAGATTATAAGAGCAGTTTCAAATATTGCAGATAAAGCTTTTTTATATTTGATCCTGGTATTTGGATTGCCGGCCAGCATTGTCGTTTTGATCTACGGCAGCATCTCGATACAGAACCGGCGCAGCCTGCTAGAAAACGGCGTTGTCACGACGGCGACTGTCACCGATGTCCGGGTCGATACCGACGAAGAAGCCGGGTACGACATCCGGTATTCGTTCAGAGTCGGCGATAGAGCAACCCTGTATTCCCTGTCGGATGAGACAAAGCGCCGCAACCTTTGGTATCCGCCGACAGATGAAGAATGGGAAATAATTCTACAAACGAACGAGATTGAGGTCATCTACCTCCCTGAAAATCCCTGGAACAACCGCCCCGTAGACGGTGCAGGTATTGGGGATCCCATTGGTGGTCTGATACTCGGGATTCTTATCGGCATCATATGGGTATGGACTTTGATCAATACAATTAGAAGCAGGGGATCGGGCACTGATTAAACCGGATATGATGGGATATCGGGGTATACCGGTATGGGCGTGTTCACCATTGAGCATTTGACGCGTAGGGGAAGGTTTCACACTCGACGGGATAATCCATACGATCAAGATTGTACTGCGATAGGCAAAACATGAGGATCGCCAGCAAACCTTCCCGCCGTATAACGCGGTGGCAAACGGGGACACCGGGTGGAATGATATTTTGTGGCGCACCATGACGGACGGGTTTGCCAGCGGTATTTGACGCGTAGGGGAAGGTTTCACGATCGATGGAATCATCCATTCGATCGCAATTGCCATGCATGGGGAGAAACGGGACGATCGCCGGCAAACCTTCCCGCTGCATAACGCGGTAAAGACATGCACAACGGACACGATGGAAAACAGACGTATACCGAAACTGCAGTCCTCTGTGGATTATGAATTCATCAGGAAGGATCAATCAGATCAGGAAAGATCGAGCGGCTCTGTATCTTCAAGCTCTACGCGTGATGTTCCGGATAGCTGATCGACAAAAACAACCAGATTGTTAAAATCACCAGCTGCGGACGGAACCAGAATGCCTTCGAAGCCCGCCTCACGGATGAGTTCTCCCAATGCCTGGGTCTCTGAAAGGTCATCAGTCAACAGTTGATCCTCTGAGATATTTAATTTCTTGAGCAGAGCCGGGTCAGTTAAATCGCAAACCTTCCCCAGGGTGACTTTGATCTTTCCAACGATATACTTTTTCGGATGAGCCGGTCTGCGAGTGACCTCTGCAGCACAGCCTTTCCGGGTTCGTGAAAGATACAGCGCTCCGAATTCTTCCGGAGCATTGTACCTTCCTCCCCACCGGAATGCCCCATCCATTGTAAGCATGGATCGTTTGTAGGATGGAATAACTGCGCGATACCAGAACTGCCCGCTTATTTTGCGGGATGTGTATTCCGACAGCACTTTCCGCCATGCACCGAACAGGCTGGCCACGGTTTATGTAGGGATCCCTTCCGCCATTCTCCCCAGCAGTCGAACCACATCTCTCAGTCCGTATGGAGGGTCTTCCATGATCGCTTCGTACGGAGATTGGCCGTCAAGTTCTGGCTGGGGTGTATGGAAGAAATGCATCCTGCTTTCCTCATCCGGGTACAGATCAACCAGGAGATCCGCTGTTTCTGCAAGCTGACTTGTGGTAACTACGTGCAGCCCCCTCACTTTGATGGGTTTGTTTTTTGGCGCTCTCTCCCACCGGCTCACAGTCTCCGGACGCACGTTTCCCAACGCGACACCTGCCTGCAGCTGTGTCAGTCCAAGGATATTCCGAGCTTGCCTTACGTCTTCCGGATTCACCACCATCACAGTTGCCATTGCCCATCTCCTTCTGCATATAGTATAACATATGTCATGATATATATCTGGTTATATATCTGTAAGAAGAGCCGGATTTCACAGCCTTTTTGCGGAATACCAGGGTACTTGTGTACATTCTTCTTGCTTTTTCCATTCCTTTGTTAATACTTGGAACAAAAAACTGAATTTCTAATCCAGAGAAATATGTGTACGATTAAACTGTCCGCGGGGGAGGCCAGCGACATGTCCAAAAAGAAACTCTTAATGATCCTGGGTATCGCAGCAGGTGCCGTGCTGCTGGCGTTCGCGGTGCTCTATGGAATCAAGGTGCTTGCCGACAACGGCCTCATCAGCCTTTACAGGGACCCAACGATCAGGGAACTGCGAGGATATACCATGGATCTCAGGGACATCGACCGGATCGAGGTAATCTACAGGCCGGGGAAAGAATGGATCCGCCAGCCGGAAAAGAATCCGGAGATCGAGGAAGTCGTCCAGAACATCACCGATCCGGAGGAAATCCGGCAGATCATGAAGGGCTTCAAACGGGCGAATAACTACTATGGCTGCTGGACCCAGTGCGGGTTCTACTTCCGCCTGGACTTCTACAGTGCAAACGAGCTGGCCGGCACCCTCCTGGTGGGCTTCGACGACTGCAAATCCTTCACCACCGCAGACATAAAGGCTGTAGGCACAATGGCCAACGATACGCTCTATAACGACTACATCGTGCCTATGAGATAGGGCTTTAGGGATAGGAAAAGAACTTACATATTTGAAAGATAACCGGAAGATGTTAATTATCCAGGTATCTCTTCCCCTCCTACCCATCATCCATGTATAGTTTAAATGTGAGCATAAACTCTTACTAGAAAAATGCTGGCATTATGCAATGAACACAAGACAGATAACTGCCATCATGGCTCCGGTGCTGCTGTTGATCACGATGTATCCGGTTTTCCGGGGCCTGGCCAGGAAGTTCGGTATAGATCGGTGGAGAACAGCCTGGTTCCTCGGCCTTGTCGTCTACTGGCTGATATGGGGACTCGTTTTTCCCTGGCTGATCATCGGGAAAGACGCCATCCTCCACATTTTCCAACCGGGACAGCTGACCGGTAAAATCCTTCTCCTGGTCCTCTTTCCACTGGTCATGTCCGTCATCTTCAAACTGGTTTCGAAGATCGAATATCAAAAGCCCGACACAGCTGCAGCCATCATGGTCCTTTTCTCTTGTTTCGGGAACGGGATCTTCGAGGAATTGATATGGCGCGGCGTCTACCTCGAGCTCTTCCCGCAAAGTATCCTTTTCGGCATCCTGTTGCCCAGTGTCTTTTTCGCTCTCTGGCACTACATCCCCGGTTCCATCAATCCAAAGGGGAACGTGATCGGTCTGATGGCAGGATCAGGTATGATGGGCCTGTACCTGAACATCCTTGCAAGGCACACCCATTCCATCTTCTGGACGATGGTCATACACATACTGGGCAGCTTTATCACGGTATTGTAAATTTCGGCGGCCTGTCTTATAGTGATAAATGGGTGGATAACTATGACTATGAATAAAGCTCAATCCAGGAAAATTCTCCCCAAGCTCCTCCTTGCCCTCGTAATCGCCGGGCTCGTATGCGGGCTGGTGCTTCTCGCGATGCCGAATCTGACCTATGCCATGCGCAGTATATACCAGGTTGGTTTACTCTTCGCCCGCGTCGAAAGAGAAATCATGATGCCCACCGACTACGGCAACTATTACCGGGACCTTTTCTACAAGCATACCGAAGAGTTAACCAGGATTTACGCAGCTGATCCGGATCTGCGAGGGGATATGTACATGCTGATGAATCTCTATACCCCCCACATCGAGGCTGTTCTGGACGGGCGGGGCGACGAAGTCTCCATCACCAAAGACCAGGTAGAGCAGCTGGAAACGTTCTTCATGGCAATCGCAGCTGTATCCAATGAAGCATTACGCCTGGATATCGAAAGAGAATTGGGCAGAACGCCTCTCGAAGATTTTATCGGTTTGAACATGGACGAGACCCTGCTCTACATTGAATCCACCTATCAAAGAGATTTCCCGGAGTAGAAACGCCACATCCTGCCTTCAAAAGTCATCAGGTGGGCAGCTGGGGGAAGAATATAAGAACAGGACATCCCTTGAAAAATATGTGATAATGTAACACCGGAAACTACAAACTTAATGCACGCAAATAAGGGGATCAACTGATGGAACCTTTAGCACACGCCTCGATAGGCTTGATGGTTAAACCCGCCGCACCCAAAGCGCCGCTCTGGGCTCTCATCGCCGCAACGCAGGTGCCTGACCTGCTTTCCTTCGGATTTACCGCACTGGGCATCGAAAAACCCGGCTCTTCGACCATGGATTTCAACCAGGGACTCCAGACTTTCAGCCCACCATACTATCCATTCTCCCACGGATGCTTCATGTGCATTGTATGGTCGCTCCTGGTTGCAGGGATCGCATACCTTTTCCTCAAAGACCTCAAACCAAGTCTCGTGATCGGTTCCATGGTGTTCAGCCACTGGGTGCTGGATTTTCTTGTGTATTCCACGCTTCCGCTCCTTTTTGGAACGAAAAACCTGGTCGGCCTAGGCCTGATGAACACGAAACCCGGCATATTTGTCAGCATCTTTCTGGAGCTTCTTCTGATAAGCGGCGGAATCATTATCTATTTCAGAGCGAGGAAACGAACCGCCTAACCCAAAGGCGAACAGCGGTGATACGAATTACCAACAACAGGAACGATCCACAGGCAGAATCCTTTTGCTGCACATACCGCGACCCGGCATTCACTCAACTCGTATAGTTACATAATGGGGAGTTGACCATGTTATCGAGGACTTCAAAACGACTCATGCCTGGGCCAGGGTCTGGGTGAACCTGTCTATCATCGCTGGATTTGTTGTACTGTTCAAAATTCCGGTTGGTGAACCTGAACTGATCAGTCAAAGTCTGGACAGACGGATCGGCTATACACCGGAACAAGCCTTCTCGGCTGTGGCTTCCTACGGCGCCGACGGACGGACACAGATGGTCTGGATCCATATGTTGGACTTTATCCTGATCGCGCTCTACACAGCGATGTTCTGCCTGGTTCTATCCTGGCTTCTGCAGTGCGGCTTCCCGCCGGACAGCAGAATGCAGCAGTTGAACGTGGTCCCGATGATTGGCGGGTGTTTCGACGTACTTGAAAACATCTGGATCCTGACCTTGCTCCTCGCCTATCCGGCCCGACCGCAGGTGTTTGCATGGCTTTCGACCATCTCCACAGCGGGCAAATACAGCCTGGGCATTGTCATCATTCTGCTGCTTGTGATCGGGCTGGGAAAAGCCGCTGCAAACCGGTTCAGGGCTCAGGAAGATGCCTCGATCGGCTAAAATAATTCTGGTTTACGCTGCTATCATCTTTCCTGCTGTTTTTGTCTCAATGGTTGCATTATCCTTCTGAACACCTGTCCTGTGGATGGAAAGCCAGGGAAACTGTTCAACCGACGGGAGAAAATGAAAATCATGATTCACACTATCGTCTTCGATCTCTCTGAAGTGCTCATAGCCGGGCTGCTCGGCGTGGAAAAAGTACTATCACCGCTGCTGCACGTTCCGGAAGAGACGATCCTTCCCGCACTGGGCGGTGCGCCGATGGAGGAACTGTTCCGCGGCAAAGTCTCAGAGGAATATTATCTGAGCCAGGTCCTGCAGGAGCAGTCGCTGCATAAGCATGGTTGGAATACCTCTATTGATACACTGAAAGCGGTTTTTCGGAAGAATTTCGAACACCGTGTGTCTGGGATGGAGGAGGTATTATCAAAGCTTGGGGCAAAATACGAACTACTGCTGCTTTCGGACCATGCCCGCGAGTGGATCGAGCATATCCGGGAAATACATCCCTTTCTGGAAATCTTCGACCACCAGGTGTTCTCGTTCGAAACGGGACAGCTCAAAAAAGAAGCCTCTACATTCCATACGATGCTCCAGATTATCAACCGCAAACCCGAAGAATGCCTGTTTGTGGACGACAATCCATTGAACGTTAAGGCAGCCGGGGAAGTAAGAGTAATAAGTGTCGAATTCGAGGGAACAAAGCAGCTGATCGGCACCCTGCGTTCGCTGGAAGTATTGTTGTAACCTCATTTGCTTTGCCAGATAGGGGGCAGCATCCAGCTTCATCATCGCGACCCAATACGAACAAATCCCCGCTTAAGTTTTTGGGAGAAATACAGAATCATTCATCCAGCAGTCTTTTTTAACCGATGTTCAATACACATCTACGGAAGTAAAAATTTTTTCAGCCAGATGATGATCTGCCAGGAGATAATTATGAAATTGACTATTGATAACGTCAGCAAGCAGTACAACACCGGAACATGGGGTTTAAGGGATTTCAGCCTGTCCCTCCAATCCGGTATTCTCGGACTGGTTGGGCCAAACGGTGCAGGCAAATCCACATTGATGCGTATCCTGGCAACAATTACAAAACCTACAAGCGGAAAGGTCACCTTCGACGGCATAAACCTGCTGGAAGATCCGAACCCGATACGTGGAATACTGGGTTACCTGCCCCAGGATTTCGGCATCTATCCCAACCTGAACGCGGTAGAGTTCCTGGAATATCTTGCGGCCATCAAGGGACTGGAAAAACGTTCAGCCCGTCAACGTATTGAAGAGCTGCTGCAAATTGTCAATCTGAACGAGGTCCGCAAACAGCTCCTGGGCGGGTATTCGGGCGGGATGAAGCAGCGAATCGGCATTGCCCAGGCCCTGCTTAACGACCCTCGCCTGCTCATTGTAGATGAACCGACTACCGGCCTGGATCCCGAGGAACGGATCCGGTTTCGGAATCTGCTCTCCGACCTATCCGGTGACCGGATCGTCATCCTTTCTACGCACATTGTCTCCGATATTGAGGCCAGTGCGACACGAATTGCATTCATTCAAAAAGGTACGCTCCTTACGGAAGCTGTGCCTGAAGAACTGCTGCAGAAAGTGGACGGTAAAGTCTGGGAATGGACCATCCCCAGCGAAGACCTGCTCCTTATCAGGCAGCAATATATTGTCGGCGGCACAGTCCGCTGCCCGGATGGAGTTGAAGTGAGAATACTTTCAACGAGCCGACCAAACGTAAAGGCTCGACGGGTACAACCCCGCCTGGAGGATGCCTATCTATACCTTTTCGCAGAAGATAGAGAAGGAAAGACCTTATGAAAAGCCTGCGCATCCTTTACCATATCGTCAGGGCGGATTTTTATGAACGGTTTCGACGATACAACGTCCTGATTGTCATCGGCCTTGTTATTTTCCTGACAACACTTTATCTGCCGCCGCAGGATGTTGGCCGGCTGGCGTTTAATGTCGGCGGCTACCGGGGGATCTATAACTCGGCCTGGGTTGGAGCGACAGTAACGGTTCTGACCGTCATATTCATGTCCCTGCCCGGTTTCTACCTCGTCAAGAATGCCATCACACGCGACGAGGACACGAAGGTAGGCCAGATCATAGCGACAACTTCATTGAGCAAGGTTCAATACATCTTCGGCAAAATGATCAGCAACTGGGTGTTTCTTGCTGCAGCAGCCGGTGTGGGGATGCTCTCCGCAATGGGAATTCAGTTACTACGAGGAGAATCCCTGAAGATCTCCCTGTCCGGTTATCTGTTACCGTATCTCTTGATCACGTTGCCCATGATGGCACTTATGGCAGCAGCTGCAGTGTTATTCGAGTCGATCAGGAGATTGCGCAGAGGGTTTGGAAACGTCGTCTTTTTCTTTCTCTATCTAATTAATTATTGGATATTGATCGCGATGACGATTTTACTCCTGCAAAATACCGCTGGTGTTTCCGGTCCGTCAGTTCCCTTGATTCCGGAACCGACCGGTGCCCTGGAGATCTTTCGGAATATCTCAGCTGCCGGAATGGAACTCATCCCGGGCCATCCGAGTGGATTGGATTTAGGCAACCCTTTTCAGGTATACGGACAGATCGGTACCTTCGTCTGGACTGGAATTAACTGGAAAGCATCTTCCATTCTTGGACGCCTCTTGTGGGTTGCTGTTGCTATTGGAATAGCCTCGGCAGCGGCAGTACGCTTCGATCGTTTTGATCCCTCCAGCATCAAGGTCCGTGTTCGGAACAAAAAAGCGCCATCCCGTTCCAAACCGGACATCCATCCTGCCCAGGCTCCTGATTCCATACGGCCAGCCAGCACAGCCCTGTCTGCATCTGTTCGTCACGAAAACCGACTGAACAGCTTCCTTCACATTGTCAGCTCTGAACTCCGGCTGATGCTGAAAGGGCAGCGCTGGTGGTGGTACGCGGCTGCCCTGGGATTAATTACAGCTGCCGTGGCGCTTCCAGGCACCGAGACCCGGCAGATAATCCTTCCCATCGTTTTTGTCTGGCCATTGCTTATATGGTCACAGATGGGGAACCGCGAAATACAGAATCGTACGGATCAACTCGTATTCTCATCGGCCTATCCGCTGAGACGCCATCTTTCTGCCTCCTGGGTCACCGGCTTTATCCTCACACTGATAACAGGCAGCGGAGTGATCATTCGCCTTATCACGACCAGCAGCTGGAGTGCAGTGTTGGCGGTGGTTATCGCGGCGGCCTTCATCCCTGCACTGGCGCTTGCGCTCGGAGTCTGGAGCAGAAGCTCCAGGCTGTTCGAGGTGGTGTATCTGATCTTATGGACCCTGGGGCCGATGAATCGGATGATGGCAGCCTTCGGGTTTCCTATGTCTGCGGATCAATTACCGGTCTTAGATTTTATCGGCTCAAGCGATGCTGCAATATCTGCGGGAATACCATTGTATTATGCGTTGTTCACAATCCTGCTGCTGGCATTGGCTCTGATAGGAAGAAAGCGGCAGATACAGGTATAAACACCCCTTGAGACCCGGTCTGGATCATGCATGGAACAAGTAATCGAAGGCGTCTTCATAATCCAGACCGGGTCTCCTCTTTGATTTACTACCTTAGTGCCAAAACCCCGCCTATTTTTTGTAGGGGTCGACCCATGTGTCGACCCATCCTCACATACAAAGGTTTGCGCCATCCGATGGCAAGGCAGACACCATGTGCACACAACAAATCCGTCCATACACAGCCAAATATCATTTCGTAGGGGTCGACCCATGTGTCGACCCATCCTCACATACAAAGGTTTGCGCCATCCGATGGCAGGGCAGACACCGTTTGTATACGCCAAATCCGTCCATACATGGCCAAATATCAATTCGTAGGGGTCGACCCATGTGTCGACCCATCCTCACACACAAAGGTTTGCATCATCCGAATATCAAAACCCCTCATAAAACGCCGCAGGCTGCAGCTCGGGCCGGAACTCCGGAAACACCCCCTGCTCCACAATCCACGCACGTACGACTGTACACAGGTGGCACTTGTCCGCATATCCCTCCTCACGCGGCACAAAACCTTCCTCAGCAGCCAGCTGTGCCAGCCCGAAC
>Ga0272441_10004352_pt1 | contig 25782 bp, 18 predicted proteins | sample SSMProp6N_FD_193582 | JGI IMG/M metagenome (GOLD analysis project Ga0272441, IMG submission 193582) | Marine sediment archaeal communities from Little Sippewissett salt marsh, Falmouth, MA, United States - SSM-Prop-6N | ecosystem: Environmental > Aquatic > Marine > Wetlands > Sediment ...
GCATACGGATTCGAGGAGAACATACAGTCAACAATCGAATGGTACCGTTCTAACGAACAATGGTGGCGTAACCTGAAGGAAAAGCAGGCCGAGTACCAGGAGTGGATCAAATCCCAGTATGGCGAATAATTAACAGTCTTGCTGCTTGGATACAAGAAGATTTGAGCAACATGTAACCCGCGTCGGTGGCGCGGGTGTTTAATTATACTCCTTTACTTATCTTCCATTCAAAAAGCGTGGAAACTGGTCCACGCTGCTTTGTTAATAACTGCCCGTGCTTACGCCAAGATCCTTTTTAACACGCTCATACACACGTGTTTTTAACCTTGGCACTATTGCGTAGCGGAACTTCTCCCGTAATTCCGCTTTTAAGTCATCGATGGACTTCTTTGTGCGATTTTCAATTTCTGTTTTCAGATCCGGAAGGGACCCGTCTATGTCTCTCTTAATAATCATTCTGGCACCCATGTAAACTATCTACTAATCACCCAATAAGATTCATCTCCTGCCGTTACGGTTCAAATGGACGTATGACTATAATTCGGCATTTTTCTGAACCTCTTTATTGAGGCAGACAATCTAAATAAACATCACTAACCACGATTTTGCAGGAGAGCCCCATGCAATTAAAACACCTTATTACTATTGTGGTAATCGCAACACTCGCGCTTGGTCTCAAAGTACTTATAACGGCCTGGATGACAGACGACAATACGATCGACCACCGTATCGCGAAAAAAACAATGGAAATAATAAACTTTAACGAGGGGATTTTCGGTGATCATGTGACCGATATCGAGATCATCGCCCCCGGGGAATACAGGATACTTACCGACGGGATTGACGATCCTGTCGAGGCCGGGAAGATCGCACACAATGTCATTGCCGCCCTTTTTAACTCGGCTTTAGATCTCGAAGTCCAGCGGCATACTTTCGTAATCGAGGGATTTCAGGATGGAAGCCTTATCTTCAGGGGTTACGTTTCCGGAAGCATGATTCCCGAAATCACGCTGCATGGGCCGTTCGAAGGCGAAGAATACTCCCCTGAGACCGGATATGTTCCGGAGCCCGCGAAACCGGAGATCAGGTTAAATGTTTGAAACGTTATGATAGATGAAATAAAAAGGGGCATCCCGATCGATGTCCCTTTGATTTTGCATTTATTGAGTGTTAATCAGAACTCGAAAACCATTCCGTTACGGCTCATCTCCCACTCACCACGATCGACCGGGCTCCCGTTCTGATACACTACGAACGAATCCCAGCCGTAGAAGAACATCATCGATGCCCGCGTGACCGCGTCGGGTGATGTGCCCATGTAGAACGTGACATCGTAGTCATCGTTGAGTGGATTTCTCTGTGTAACAAGTATCGAATATCCCTCTGATGCGTACTCGATTCCATTCGCCGCGAATCCATTTTCATCCGCATCGAATTGATCCGTTTCTGACAACAGGTAGGTCACAGCCGAGTTGTAAAGCGGAGAACCGAGGCAGATTACGGATGTGTTTTCCATGTCTGATTCGGTGACCTCAGAATCGTACATGACCGTGACGCCTTCATAGGTTTCCATTATCGACTGACCGAGTGATTCGTAATGTTCCTTAAGGCTGACTTCGTCGGGAGCACCTGCTCCCATTCCACCATGACCGTGTCCACCCATCATTCCGCCCATCGAGGGAACCATGACATCCTCCCCGCTTCCCGGAAGTATCACAAGTACACTGTCAGCGGCAAGGGTCTGTGCAAGACTCGGTGGAATTTCATCCCTTGTGAGTTTTCGATAGATTGTGTGATGGGGATCAAGTTCGATCCTGCTGGCACGTTCACCAAGCAGAATCTCCATATGCATTACCGACCCGGCCACGTCGCTTACAAACTCGGTAATTTCTCCATCACCGAAACTTATACAGACCGGTAGCCTGAATACATGGTATCCGGGTTCCTGCACGACATCGAAAGTAACCTGCCACCCGTTTTCGACCTCCGTTTGCGAAACATTTTTGATACTAAGCTGCGGTGCACCTTCAGTTTCGAGCCAGCCATCAAAAAAATTGCCCAGATCGCGACCGGTGACGTCTTCAAAGGCGGCGATGAAATCGTTCCAGTTTGTGATCGTACCACCGTGACGTTCAACAACAATGTGAAGCGCTTCAAAGAACTCCTCGTCACCGATCATTTCCTTCAGCATGAGGAATATAAAGCTCGATTTGTCATACCCGATATCACCATCGACCGACGTCATCTTTGTCCAGAATTCCCGTACCGGGTAATCGGTATCTTCATCTACTTCGACCGAATAACGCACCATGGCTCTGAATCGCAGATGCTCCGCATCCTCCGGGCGATCATCGAGGATACTCCAGAAGTAGTTCGTGCAGAAAAATGTAAGACCCTCGCACCAGTTTCCGTCCGGCCAGTCGACGTACACGTAGTTGCCCCACCAGTTATGAACGAGCTCATGGGCAAGTGACCCTTCTGCCGTCGCGTACGGCATCCTCAGCACGCGCGATCCAAGCAGGGTAAATCCCGGCATCCCATATCCGGTCGTGAAGAAATTCTCAACTATGTCAAACCTGGTATAGGGATATTCACCAAGCATCTCCTGGTACGCGGGAACGTATTCCTCGAGCATGTCGAGAAACTGGCTGGACAGCTCCTCGTCATCTGAATATAAATACGTGCTGCATTCGATTCCGCCTATCGTGCGGGTTCGAATGAAGTACTGGTTCGCGACAAGAACAAGTCCGTCCGACGGAACATCAGAAATCCAGACTTCCCGGTTCATACCGAAAAACGACCCGGTCTCCCTCCCCTGCAGGTATCCCTGCGTGACGGCCTGCCAGTTTTCGGGAAGGAGGATTTCAAGGTTGTAGGTCGCCATGCTGTACTCGGTGTCCGGGTACCATCCGGATGAACTGGAAAGGTAAACACCCTCGGTTGAAATTATTCCGGTCGTGTAATCGCCACGGACTCTGCCAAGCGCTGAACTCGGATCGATAGGATCGTAAATCTCCCCTGAATAATCTACCGTGAATGATTCAGTCCCTTCAGGCAGAACCGCCTTCACGTTCATGAATAATTCTTCATCGGCGATTTCTAGTGCAGGATCCCCTTCAAAGGGAAGAATCTCGAATTCTATGGGCACATTTGCAGAATAAATGGAGTTAATCGTCAGTCCCCGGTTCAATGAAAATATAAACTCCCCGGAGCACGGCATGTTAAGCCCGATAAGGTCGGCTGCCTGTATCATGTGGGTTTCAGGATCGAGTTTAACGGCTATGTTGTGGGATTCTATGTCTACGATTACCGAATCTGGATTATTCCGGGAAAATGCAGGAAACGATGTTACAAGTACCAGCAGAACAGCAATGGTTAACCGTTTCATATTCTGTTCACCTTTCAGAAATTTAAAAGACAGGTCCGAAGCCTGTCTTAATTTATACAACGATATTTAAAGACGTTCAAGGAGCCATTGCTCAACCTGGTCAAGTGATACACGCATTTGTTCGGTTGTATCACGATCCCTGATCGTAACGGCCTTGTCCTCGAGAGTATCAAAATCCACCGTAATGCAGTAAGGTGTCCCGATTTCATCCTGACGCCTGTAGCGTCTGCCGATATTACCTGCAACGTCGTACTGAACGTTCCATCGCTCCTTAAGGTCAACGTAAAGCTTCCTGGCGACTTCCTGAAGCTCAGGATTTTTCTGTAATGGAAACACCGCGGCCTTCACGGGCGCCACATGCCTGTGGAACTTAAGGAGATTTCGTTTCTCCCCCCCGATTTCATCCTCGGTGTAAGCATCGCACAGACAGACAAGAACGCTACGCTCGACTCCTGCCGATGTCTCAATTACCCACGGAATATATTTTTCACCTGTGAGCTGGTCGTTATATTCCATGTTCTTGCCGGAATGCTCCTGGTGAGCCTTCAGGTCATAGTCGGTACGATTGTGAATACCCTCGATCTCCTGCCATCCCATCGGGAAGTTGTATTCGATATCGACCGCAGCGCGGGCATAATGGGCGAGATTTTCCGGTTTGTGAGGTTCCAGCTTCAGGTTTTCCTTACTGATACCCAGCGCTTCCTGGTAGAAATTCCATCGGGCTTCACGCCATTTTTCGTACCATTCGTCGCCAGTATCGGGATGTACGAAAAATTCCATCTCCATCTGCTCGAACTCACGTGACCTGAAGATGAAGCTCTTCGTGGTTACCTCGTTCCTGAATGCCTTTCCTATCTGGGCGATTCCGAAAGGAATCTTCTGACGGCTCGTGCTCTGGACCTGCTTGAAATCGACAAATATCCCCTGGCATGTCTCGGGGCGAAGCCATACGTCCATTTTTCCCGTTTCGGTCGAGCCTGCCTGCGTCCTGAACATGAGCTGGAACTTCTGCGGTTCGGTGAATTCCGATCCGCCGCATCTCGGGCATTTCCCGTTCACCAGATGATCCTCTCGAACACGGGTTTTGCATGACAGGCAGTCGACAAGCATGTCGTGAAACTCCCCGACATGTCCGCTCGCAACCCAGACATCCGGGTGCATGAGTATGCTTGAATCCATCCCGACCACATCGTCGCGCATCCGTACAACATGTTTCCACCATAGGGATTTAACATTATTCTTAAGCTCAATTCCAAGCGGGCCGAAGTCCCAGCATGATGCAAGCCCGCCATAAATTTCGGATGACTGAAAGATAAAACCCCTGCGCTTCGCAAGCGAGGAAATGGTGTCAAGTGTTAATTTTTTCTCTGTCATTTATACTCCTTCGGGGAAATTAAAAAGCCCCGCAAATCCGGCTGATAATATCATCCGTATCGAATCAGCGTCAATTGAGTTGTGAAATGTTCATATCTGCCATTGACACACAAAGTAATATTAGTTATAAATTCTGATTGTTCTCAACCAGACACATGTCATTATAAAAGAGGAGGACTGTGATGAGAAAAGTTATTCCGTTTGTACTTGTAATGCTGTTATTCTGCACGGGTTCCTATGCACAGGTGAGCATGGACCCGGATGAATGCGTTCATGTAAGAGTTGTGGACTGCGGTGCTGCGCTCTGCTGCGTTGTCACCATGCCCGACGATCATTACATGATCTACGATGGCGGGCACTGGCAGAATGACTGTGCAATCGAGACGGTGAGGGAACTTATCCCCGCAGGAAGTACGATCGACCTCATGGTGATCAGCCATTCGGATGCTGACCATCTTGGTGCAATTGACGAAATCTGCGACGAGTACGACGTCGACTGCGTGCTCAGAACCGGATACGAGCGATCGACTGCATCATGGCGTAATGCAAATGAAGCAATTGTTAACGAGACTGACTGCACTGACTACAACCTGACAAAGATGGACGAGGATCCGTCTCTTCCACAGCTTGATTTCGGCGACACATGGTCGTTCGGAGACGTCGACGTTACATTCGTCTGCGGATGGAGTGAATGCCCACAGGACTGGAGAAGCGAACTGACCTCGTCGGAGGAAAGAAACGCTATCAGCATCGTGACACGTCTGGAGTACAAGGGCCATTCAATTCTCTTCACCGGTGACACCGTCGGCAGGGGCATCGGTGATTCCTTCACGAAATGCATCGCGGCAGAAAAGTACATGATCGATAATTCATGTGATGTCTGCATCGATTCGGATGTACTGGTCGGGCAGCATCATGGCGGAGACAACGCAAGCTCATACGATTTCATCTGCGCCGTAAGTCCGATGTATGTTGTCTACTCCGCGGGTCATATGCACGACCATCCAACCGAGGGTTGTTTCGACAGGTGTTCCACTTACCTTACAAATGTGGCCGGAAGAGACTGCTGCTCGTACTTCAGGACGGACTGGGGCGATGACGAGCACGGTTACGAGGCTGAATACGGTTCGGGCTATGGAGACACTACAGCCGATGACGACGTTGATATTTGGCTGTTTGATGATCCCGCCCATGATCCACAGGTTTGCTGGTTACGAAATGACATCGACCCGCACCTGCGACCGTAAACAAACTGTTGCAGCTCAATTTTCAGAATCTGTTGTTGGAATTTTATCCGGGGGGTACATCGTTCGCACGTAATCGAGTGCTGCTATTATGAGCGCTATACCCATGCCAATTGCTACAAGCGGAAGCGGGACAATTTCCCTGTCCGCGAAATACGAAAGATATGCAAGCAGCGATCCGGGGATGATAATAAACGGCAGGTACCAGCGTTTCGGGTAGAAGAAGATAAATATCGTCGAGATAACGTCCGCCGGATACCAGTATCGCTCGTGCATCCTGACTAACAGGAACGGCATCATCAGCGTGCTGAACATCGCGAGTTTCAGTACCATTTCGGTATTTCCGAGAATTTTATTTCGACTTTTCCATCCAAGGAAACAGAACGAAACCACTCCCAGGAATGCGATCGCAAGGCTGATCATCCCGAAAATATCCCCTGCCCTGTTAACAAGAAAATCACGCGCTCCCGGAATGTTCCTTACAAAGATCGCGTACGTGTTCGGCTGTTTGAGAACAATGAAGATGATGTCGACAAATGGCCTAAGGAACAGCAGAAATGGTGCGATCATAATGACAATAAGCGCTCTGCGTCCCCACGGGTCCATCGTTTTAAGCTGATTTTTAACGGCCCTGAAAAAATAGACCGCAAGAAAAGCTGACACGATCGCTGACAATATGACCATACCGATTTCAGCCTTGCCATAGACCATGTTCCCGAGAAACTGTTGCATATTCGGCGCGTTATTGCTGAGAGCCGTATAGCTTCCCGCCTGTGACTTATAGAAGAAAAGAAGCTCAATAAAATTACGTCCGGCGATCGTCGCAGGGATTATGGAGATAATGTAGATAAGCGGGATCAGGACAACGTTCCAGATCGGCATCTCGCGTTTCAGCCATGACGCAATAAGAACGGGAGCCATGAAGATTGTCTGCTGCTTGAATGAAAAACCGAGCCCGAAAAACATGGTGAGAAGCCACGGACGGCCGAGCATCATGGTGTAGATCGTGCCCAGAAGGAACATGGTGTAGATGACATCGCACTGTCCCCAGAACGAGCTGTTTACCATCACGGTCGGACCGAGAAATACAAGCGCGAACACCCACGCGGGTTTTAAACCGGTTCTAAAATGCCTTCTGGCAATCAGGTACGCCAGTATCGCAAGCGGGAAGTCGAATATCATCGACATCAGCTTGATCGAGTACAGATCGGGAATCGGGATAAGGTTCGCAATCCCGAGGAGGTACAGATATGCCGGAGAATAATTTGAGAAGATGTGTTTATAAGCCCAAAATCCACCGTTGTCATGGATAAACGCATACCAGTTACTGAGAAACTGCTTGTAGTCACCTGACTCGAAATCACGCATGAACCATCTTAGTAAAAGCCCAAGGACGATCGATCCCGCAATTATCAACGTGGCTACAAGTTGGTCATTTTTTCCCGGGATTTCTTTTTTATTACGAGAGGATTCCATAATTTCGGGAGCCAGAAAAATAGCATCAAACGGCGATAGTTTCCAGTAATCAGCATGATACGGTTGATTAACCACCAATTGAACATATAATTTGGCCACATGGAGGACAAAAGAATATTCGACGCGAAGTCTTTCTGGCTGCTGATGGCTGCACTGCTATTGATGTTAATCGGTGCAGGGATCATGCTGGTTAAGTATTACTTCATCGTGCCGGATTCAGTATATCTGCTCGGACTCGGCAAGAACATGGTCACAGGACATGGGCTGACCATTAACGATGGTCCTCATTTCCGCTATCCACCCGCGTACGGCTTCATATCGGGACTCCTCTACCTCCTGATCGGTAATATCGAAACGGCCGGGCATATTATCAGCATGCTGAGCGGTGCACTTGCCATTTTCATCGTCTACGTCGTTACGGCACGAGTCTACAACCGGACGACCGGGCTGATCGCGGCGGGTATTATCGCCATAAATCCTCTCTGGTGCTGGATATCCAGCGCCGCTGCTGCCGAGGGATTCTACGCCTTATGGTACGCGACCTTCCTGCTGATCGTAATGTACCTTATCCGTAAACCCTCGATGTGGATGTCGTTCCTTCTCGGATTTATCTGCAGCCTCGCGTATCTCACGAGGGCGGAAGGTTTTCTCCTGATGCCGCTCGCGTTTATAACACTTCTGATCGCATGGTGGCGCGGACGTCACGAGTTCGGGATGATCCTGACTTCCCTGTTTGTCTTCATTATCGGCTGGCTGCTCCTCTCATTCCCGTATCTGCTCTTCCTCAGGGAAAACCTCGGGTATTGGTCGCTCTCCGGAAAAATCGTACAGAACATCGAACGTGTCAGCGAAGCGATATTTATCGGGGACTATGAATCTCTCAGGGATAATCCCCTTACCGATTACGAGTCGGAAGGATTGTTACCATACCTTGTCCATAATTTCCCGAGAGTTGCCGAGAGGTACATTCATTTCACATGGCAGGCTTTATGGGAAGCGATAACCAAAGCCGGACCCGTTCTGCTCCTCTTCCTCTACTACATATATCTCGCCCTCAGGGACGGGACAAAACGCGGATGGCACTTCCTTTGGTTTGCATCACCACTCCTTGTGTACCCGCTTGCCCATATCGAGAACAGGTATGTCACACCGACTCTTGTAACGCTTGTTCCCTTGTTAGCATGGGGACTGTACAGATCACTTCAGTCACTTAAGAATAAAGACAGAACACTAAAAGTGCGAAAATGGCTTGCAATCCTCCTTGTTCCCGCTCTTCTTGCAGGCCAAATAATGTACATCCTGAGAATTCCGGAACCACCCACCGAGGAGCGTGAACTTGCATTCTGGATGCGCGACAACGTGGAAGGGATCATGGATGAGAGGATATCCGCAAGATTCCCGTACGTGAGTTTTTACATGGAGAACGAGGATTTTCTATACCTCCCCAAGGCAGATACACTTGATGAAATTTTCGATCTGGCAATCGAGCGTGAGATTGATTACATGGTCATCAGTGAAAGACTGACCGCAGAAGTTCGTCCGGCTCTGGAGCCACTTACTGATCCTGATCTAACACCGGCGGAACTCGAACTTGTGCATGAGATAAATCTGCCTGGAACACCTGAACATATACTTCTTTACAGGATAAACAGGGAATAAAAAAAACGGGCTGGACAACGCCAGCCCGATTATTATCGTCTATATACTATCCTGGTGATTACTCAACTACTACTGTAAGCGGGCTGTCCAGCCAGTCTTCATGGTCTGCTGTGTCCTTAACACGAAGAATTGCATCATACACTCCTGTAGTGTATACATGCTGCGGTTCCTGGTCCTCTGATTCGATGTTGAATCCATCATAAACACTATAGCTGAAGTCCCACTGCCACTGAATGATGTCAGCAAGACCGTCCGGGTCTGTCGAATCGTCGAAGAACTGCACGGGCTGACCCGATTCGGGCTGGTTGGGTGCGTAATGCGCAGCGGCAACAGGTGGCAGGTTTACGTAGGTGACGGTGAGGGTAAGCGGAGTATCAAGCAAATCTGAATGCCCCTCCGAGTCGATCACCCTGTGCTGTATTGTATAGGTGTCGGGAGTATCAAATGTCTCAATGGTGAAGTCCCCGGACCCATCAACCTGGAATCCGTCACCGGCATCGTACGAAAAATCCCACTGGTAGGTTTCGATATCGTCGACACCGTCAGGATCCGTCGCATCGCTTGTAAACAGGACCTGTGTACCTATCGGTACTTCATCCGCACTCAGATTCGCTGCTGCCGTGGGAGGCTGGTTTTCAACCGCGGCTCCTACCTCGAGCATCTCGATCTGGTATGCGACAAACTCCAGCCAGTCAGGTGAGTTCTCATCCTCATCGTCGAGTACGCTGATAAGGCATCGATACGAACCCTCTGCCGCTGTCTTACTGTTTGGAACAGTAACTTCGTATGTGGCGTATCCTGATCCTGCCGATACGTAATCGGTGGTCAGGGTGCCGGTGAATAACTCGGGACACTCGACGACGGGATCATCGTAAGTGTTCTGTCCCTGCCAGTCATATACGTCAATCAGGAGGGTTTCCGAACCACCGCCAGCATGAAGTCCGACACTGTCAGGGTCTATTGAGACCTCGATTTTCCAGGGTTCCGGACTGTTTGCCTCATCGGGGAACTGTGTAATTGGATTTGTAACCGGGGTTGTTGTTGGCTTTGCCCAGGTTCCGTCGATAGCGTAACCCCACGGGTTAGGCTGGTCAGGAAGCACTATCTGGTACTGAACTGTCGTGCTTGACCCGGCGTACAGGCAGTTACGCGTGTTTCCGGGATTATCGCTGATAAATCTCTTGTAGGCGTTAATCTCGCCGTTAGGGGTCGTCGGGTGCGCGAGCTTGCCCTTGATGTAGCTCTGTACTCCCGTCGGTTCCTCGCCAACCGTATTGATGTTGTAAAGGGTCGTGTAACCTTCGGGATTGAGCACTGCGCCATCACCCAATGCCTGGTCAGATGTGGTCAGACCGGATGCGGTGAATGTGTGGCTTCCGTTGAAAAGAACGATCCCCCTGCAGTCAAAGACCGAGAGGTTAAGAAGCGGGAACGGATGATCGATGGTGATATTGATATTGAATGACCCTCCGGGTCCCGGGCCGAGGATCTGCGCCTTAAGGCAGTTTGTGCATGGACTCTGCTCAAGGTACTTAAGCGCGTTCAGGTGGATGTCCACGTTTCTCACCGGAACGGGATCGATTGTCTGAGTCGCCTCATCGTAGTACATCAGGAAATATCCCATCAGCCAGTGATACGACTCGTTATCGGCAATAGTCCTATCCTCTGTGGTAAAGCTCTGCATGTCATCTGTCGTGGGTGATGTTACATTTGAAACTGAAGAGCAACCGAATACCAGGAGAGAAAGCAATATTGCGATACCAACGTGTAAAAACTTGTACATTCTTGAAATGCCTCCGATTGGCTTAAAAGGTGCTATTCATTTAGTATAACCAAATGAACATATTCCGCAAGATACCAAACAAAAATTGGCATAAAAAAATATGGATTGTAATTTAATGTTACAATTCACCAATGATCCTGCTTATTGTTAATATTGTCACAAGAAAGACATGATATCAAGTAAAAACCTCACAACTCTTCTCTTCATCTGGATTTTTATGCAGGCAGTCCCTGTTTACGCTACGGGCGACGTTACAGTAATTTACGGGGACGATCCATCCGCATGCCTTGCACCGGAAAGTTTATTTATTAACGATGGGCGTTACTTTCTGGTCGACGGTCGTAACAATCTTGCCAGAATCAAGATATTCTCGGGTAACGGAACTCTTGAGAGCGGAATTATTTCAACCATTCCCCTCCCCGATGCTGCAAGCCTTCCGCCGGACATTCTGCCATCTCCGTGGGGCATGGACAGAATAGCGATTACGGAAAATTACGCCTTTGCGGTCCCGGCCTCGTGGGTCAACTCATCGGCTGAAATCTTCGAACTCCAGTCCGGTAACATGACAGAACGCACTCCCGACGCCGGTATGTCCATCAGTGGTATGACAGTCGGCCCTGAAGGAAACGCATGGGCTGTTGGAAGACGGTTTTTACTCAACCTTGGGGAATCGGGACCCGGTTCCATCAATCTGAGTTCCACCTTCGGCCATATAGACTCAGCCGTAGGGCACCCGTTCGGATTCGTTGTTCTGGAGCAGCCCGACATTGTACTGGTTGAATCCTCAGGACTTGTCAGGTGGAGTGTATCGCTTGACGATGGTGAGGGTACTCTTCTTTCACCCATTGATATCGCATGCGGTCCGGACGGAACGATCGCCATATGCGCGATCATGTGTGACCTAACCGTTCCCGAAGACAGTGACGAGTATTACCGGCTTCGGGGAGAAGCTATGATGCGTGACGACGAGGAGGTCCTCTTCGCAATCGAAGACGCCCTTAGAAGCAACCTCGGATTTGGATTTGTGCTCGTTGTTATTGGTGCCGATGGCACCATGACTGACATCATAGACCTTTCAGCCCCCCCGGTGGCATGTGCGGTTGACGACATCGGACGTGTCCACGTACTTTCAAACGGCCCTGACAGATGGGTTGTTTCAATACTGGACACCAGGCTTCAGGAAGGATTCGAAGTGTTCGATATCCCCCATGGCGTCCCCGGTCTTATCAGCCCGCACAGGCTTGCCGAAGGCCCGGGTGGCAACCTTTACTGGGATGATGTCACCACACTGGATGGTGAGGAAATATGGGGAATTGCACGCCTGAATCCAAACGAAAATCAGGACGTTTTTTCGCTTGGTCATTCCAATCCACCGTTTGAGTGGATCTATACAGAGCCACTTACAGATTTCATCAGGCAGACGACCGCTATTGAGGTTACACCTGACGCGATTTACATAAGCTGCCAGGATTTCGGTTTTGATATCCTCAACGACCCGTCACTCGCGGTCTCCGGTGAAGAAGCGCCATACACGCCGGGATTGCTCAAAATAGGCCATGACGGGATCCTCAGGGAAATTGTTTCACCCCCGGAAGGTTCGGGAGCGTCCTCGTTTGCATCCGATATTGTTTACCGCAACGGGGAGCTTATCACATCATGGGCGGCATCCATCCTTAACACTCCTGTCGCTATTCTTGACGGCACAGGCGAATGGCGGATCAGTTTATCCCGGCACTTTAACGGGCCTGTCGCAAACGCACACCTTGAATCATCCGGGGAATCGATTCTTGGATGGTTTGCATATCCCGAAGAAAATGGACTTGAGATGTCCGTTTACGACCTCGGTGGAAATCTTGACGGCAGTCGCCAGGAACAGAAACTTTCCACACTCGATGCACGCCTGCTTGCATCTGATCCTTCAACCGGACGGATCTGGGTTACCATCGATGATGGCGAGATTTTCGAGGTCAATCCAAACAGCATGTATGTTTCCTCATACTGGCCGAACAGGATAAATGACGCAGCCCCCGCACATGTACTCGACAGCGTCGTTTACCATAACGGTGAACTGGCGATCCTCGACAGGGAACACAGGGCTGTAATCAGCGTTAATCCGGACGCTTTCATACCATCGGGTTATTCTTATGAAGAGGATATTAACGAAGCGACCGGAATCATAAGAACTGCGTTCTGGCAATGGCGTAACACATATGGCTCATGGCCATCACCATCACCTGATGTACTGGACGAAGTCCTCGATTACGACGATCGCGAAGTTGTTCGACAGGCTTTTCTTGGCGGGAGAATCTATAATTACAGAATTGACGGCGAGGGTTATACCTTTACAGCATGGGGAGCTACATCGGACCAGGCTGTTTACGTCTGCACACACTCTGACACACAGGTAATATACTGAAAAATGGACAATACCTGGAAAACATTCGACAAACAGGATGAAAAGACCGATCAGGAAAAGGCGAAATCGCTTCTTGTAATTGGCGGGAGCGGCTTTATCGGTCGCCACATTGCAAAGAGATTCCTGGACGATGGCTGGGAAGTAACTATCCTCAACCGTTCAGGTTCCGAACCGGTACAGCACAGGCACGCCCGTTATATAAAGGCCGACAGGGACAATCCCGCCACAATGGAAAAGGCCATTGAAAACAACTTCTTCGACTGCACGATTGATCTGATCGGCCACAACGAGGATCGCGCGAGGAAAATCATCGAGGTGCTGTTCGGACGAACATCACATCACATTCACCTTTCATCGGAAAAAATCTACATGGTGCTTAAAGGTATCGCGCGGCCATGGCATGAAGATGATGATCACCTTGAAATTGATAAAGATCTCAATACTTACTCCACATGGTACACAACGGGAATCGGGAATCTGAAAGCTGAAAAGGTTTTGAAGCACGCACACCGTGAAAGAGGATTCCCGCTCACAATTGTCCGTCCGACGCATGTGTCGGGGATCGGGGATTCAACTCTCTACGACTACGTTCATATCAAGAGATTTCTAAGTTCCGATAAGATCGCAGTACACCCGACTTCAGGAAATTTCAGGCACATTCAGGTATCGGATGTTGCGGAAATTATCTACCGCCTCGCTGACAGAATGCATCGCGATCCCCCGGAGATCATAGGACGGGCATTCAACGCGGCGGGCGCGTCAATGCTCAACATCCGTGAGTACATGGAGATGCTCAGGGTCATTGTCAACCGGGATGTAAAACTTGTACCTGCAGTGATGGATGAAAACACACTTGATAAATATCCCTTCTTGCATGATGTAGATATCGTCCCCGACATCTCCCGTATCGAGAAGGTGCTTAATTTCCGTCCGCGCGGGATCGAACAGTTTATCGGAAACATTTGTAGCTGGTACATTGAAGAATACAAAGGTGATACACCCGGTATATTCGGCGATCTCGCCAGGCTTGATTCATCTTTGGAATGATTCTAAATCGTATGTGTGGTAGACTTCATTTATGGAGGGTAATCGCTGCATCATTATCGCCATCGACGGGCCTGCCGGGAGCGGAAAAACCACCCTCGCGAAAAACCTCGCACGTAAACAGGGCATTACATACCTTGACACCGGTGCCACCTACAGGGCACTTGCATATAAGGCCCTGAAGGACGGTGTCGATCCATCTGACGAGGTCGCCTCCGCGGCACTTTTAAAAACTACCCGGATAGACTTCAAACCCTCCCTGAATCCCGGGGAGAGCCAGGCTGTTATTCTCGACGGTGAAGATATCACCTCGCACATCCGGACGAATGAGGTCAGCAGGGCCGCGTCAGTAATAAGCAGGCACAGGGGTGTTCGCGAATCGCTTGTCGATATCCAGCGCGATATCGCCGATCGGCTTTGCGATGAAATGGAAACATTATTTCCCGACAATGAAATCCTTGGAATCGCTGTCGAGGGACGGGATATCGGGACAGTCGTTTTTCCGGAAGCACAGGTGAAGATATACCTTGAAGCAAGCCTTGATGAAAGGGCTGGCAGACGGATCAGGGATTTCGAGCCGGGAGAAGATGTGCTTACAGTTGCAAGGGCTGAAATTTCGGCGAGGGATTCAAGCGATTCGGAACGGGAGATTGCCCCGCTGAAGCCCGCTGATGACGCTATTCACATCGACAACACAGGCTGGCCAAAGAGTAAAACACTTCAGGTTGCGATTGACTCAATTCGCGAAAAACTTGGAGTTTCAACTGCTCAGTAACTACATTCCATAATGTAGTAACAGGTGCAATAAAAAGCGGCATCCGTAATGGATGCCGGCTGTTTATATCCCGATCTACTTCGGTAGCAGGAAGCTGTCGGGAGCAATAAGGGAATATTGCCTTGTTATCTTATTCCGTTAGGGCCGCCTCCGGCCTGCGTTCCGTTCCTTCTGAGATCCCCCTTGAGGAAGATATTGTACCAGCCCGGAATGGCATGTATAAACTGGCTATTTGTAAGGAAAGCCTTGTTGCTGATTCGATCGATCACGAATTCGGCACCGTGCTGGTCGCCAAGGCTGTCAATTATCGCACGGAGATTCCTGATCGCTTCGATCTCTTCCTCGTCATAAAGAAGTTCCTCGTGACGTGTACCGCTCTTGAGAATATCAATCGCGGGGAATATCCTGCGGTTTGCTAGGTCACGGTTGAGTACAAGCTCCATGTTACCCGTGCCCTTGAACTCCTCGAAGATCACGTCATCGAGACGACTTCCGGTTTCCACGAGGGCGGTTGCGATGATGGTCAGTGACCCGCCATCCTCGATATTCCTCGCGGCGCCGAAGAATCTCTTCGGCTTGTGAAGCGAATTCGGATCGAGTCCGCCTGAAAGGGTTTTTCCACTCGATGGCATTACGAGGTTATAGGCACGTGCAAGACGTGTGATACTGTCCAGCAGAATCACAACATCGCGACCATGCTCGACCTGGCGCTTTGCCTTCTGCAGAAGCATCTCGGATACCTGTATATGGTTATCCGGGCGCTCGTCGAATGTGCTCGATACTACTTCTCCCTTTACGCTTCGCTCGAAATCGGTGACTTCCTCCGGACGCTCGTCAATTAGCAGCGCCATTAGTACAACCTCGGGATGATTCTCGCTCAGGGCATTTGCGATCATCTTGAGGAGCACGGTTTTACCGGCTTTCGGTTGACTCACGATAAGTCCGCGCTGGCCTTTTCCTATAGGTGATATCAGGTCGATAAGGCGTGTCGAAATCAGCTTGGGACTTGTTTCAAGCACGAACCTCTTTTCGGGAAAAATGGGAACCATCTTCCTGAATATCGGTCGATTTTTTGCAAATTCCGGGTCCGCACTGTTAATTGCCTCGATTCGCAGTAGTCCGAAATATTTTTCGTTGTCCTTGGGAGGCCTGATCTGGCCTTGGATCACATCGCCTGTCCTGAGACCGAAACGCTTGATCTGACTCATGCTGACGTAAATATCATCAGGAGTCGGAGTGTATCCATTCCTCCGTAGGAAACCGTAGCCTTCCTGCAGAATTTCCAGCGTGCCGGTAGCAAACTCGTTACCGGTGCTTGCCGCCTGGGCCTGGATTATGGCCATGATCAGGTCTTTTTTCTTTAACGTGGTCGGTTTCTGAACTTCCGCATCCTTTGCGAGAGTTCTTAACTCGGTCAGCGTCTTTTCTTCAAGTGTTGAAATATCCATGTTATCCGCCTTGTTCTCCCCATTGTTACCTTCGTTTTCATAATCGGGTAACACATTGCGAGGTCGCCGTGAATGGTCCCGTGTACTGTGCCTCGGTGTGGACCGCCTGTTACTCCGCCCATCACGCCTGTTACCTGATGATCCACGGTTTCGCGTGTTGGGGTTGTCATCGAATTCCGACCGTGATGTCCTTGGTCTGAAATGTCTTCTGTTTCTTGTTCCGCTCAAAGATTAACTCCAAAAACTCTCCATCATCATAGATCGGATATTGTAATCAGGCCGTGGAAATGTCACGATCCACCAGGATCCGAATGTATGTCATGGATGGTAGTGTCTGTATCTTTTTTCTAAATTTTCTTTTGAGTTATCGCATGTAATCCCGAATATGTGCGCTGCACCAATTTATGTTTCCGGGATGCCCATTTCTGCCTTAGTCCTGCGTTTCTAGGATCAGGTCCACAGACCCGGCATTTTAATGTAACCTTAATGGTTCTAAAAATCTCTTATTACCGGTGTGCCGGCTGTACTGGACATGCGCAGTATTCTTGCGCCTAGACTGAGTATATATTTTTAAATAATAACTTCCTGAAGCTCCTCTTCCTCAAACAACATGCTTTTTCCGTTATGGTTAATTAATACAAGAAACAGATCAGGGGAAAACCACAGTGCTGTCTTGAGGGGGAGCCGGGGTAAAATAAGAGGCCCTATCCACCCTTTATATACACGGTTAAACGGAAGATGTCAAGGACTTGTATCACTATTAATTTCGACAGTCAAACCGCTATTTTGAACCTGAAATCGAATGCGTTGTGTATCGATTGCGGCTCTTAATGTAGACTGTTAAACGAGCCCGATGGTTCACAATGTCAACAGATTCCCGATACCTACAAACCCAGCGGGGCCGTGCACCTGAACAGTGAAAAACTCTTCGGGTCTTCTGCGTACCCGTGCTCCGGAATCAGCTCAATCGCCTGGTCCCGCGCCCAGTCAACTATGTGGTCCCACTCGGCTTCCGTAAGGTTCTCACCCCAAAGGCCCCTCGTCGATCTGAAAAAATCAACCAGCACCTCAGCATCGGGATACTCCAGAACGTCCTCATACCTGAATTCCTCGACATTTCCGAAATACTGCCTCAGAACCTCCGGAGCGCTTTCTGAATCAAACCCCTCCGTCCATTCATTCGACAGAAACCACCCGAAATGTTCACGGGCGTTTCGCTTGAGTTCCTGTAGCATCGGGAAGCAGCTTCTTGACCACGTGCTGACAACTACTCTTCCCTCAAGCTTAAGTATCCGTCCTATCTCGGACAGAATCCTGTCCCTGTCTCCCTTTCCGAGAACGTGAAGAGCCGTTACACAGTCGAATGTGCCGGATGGCAAATCGATTGATTCAGCATTACCCAGCCGGATATCAACTCCAACCCCCGCATCCTCGGCATTCTTCCTTGCAATGTCTATTACATCAGCATTCTGTTCGATCCCGACCAGTTTTCCGAGATGTCCGTTCGACCTTACCTTGATCAGGAAATCTCCAAGTCCGCAGCCAACGTCAAGCACCTGCTCGGACGGCCTTAGATCAAGGAGAAGGTAGGCAAGGTCGTATAGATTGTAACCCACCCTGGAATACTCGTTATGTATCTTCTGTCGAATCTGCAGCCTTGCCCATTCCGAATTCTGCTCGGGGTGCTTTTCCATAAAAATTTACCTCTGTCCACAAACCTTTACTGAATCATTATAGGTTATGGAATTTAAAAACCCAAAGTTGCGCGGGAATAAAAAAACACCCGGGTAAGTTCCCGGGCGTATTGATAATCCAGCTGATTTGTTTAATAAAGGTAGCGGTTCCAGAAGATATCGTACGCTCCGCCCATCGTTACGAGGTCTTCCCAGAACGCAAATATGTTCAGATTATACGATCTCACTATAACCGCCTCACGACAGTCGCCACCGGTTGAATTCGATATGGGTACCGGATCCGACCATGTTTCAAGATGATCCTCCGAATACATGTGGAATGTATTCATATTGCCAGCCTCGTTTCGTCTGATCACTATGTCGACGTAACTTCCGTCAGCCATTGCGTGTATAGCGGGACGGCTGTCCATAACCGTATTGTTGGTGAGATTAAACGTCCCGTTGAACGTCTCGCCGGAGTTGTTACTCGTACGGCTTACCACCTCCGCCTGAATTGTCAGCGGAACATAATGGTATACGGCGTGAACGTTCCCAAGATCATCCGCCGCGATATCCGAATGCCAGCAGTGGTTGTTGTATGAGCCAGTTGACAGCTTCTGATGAGCTTCAAATGATATACCATTATTTATCGATCTCGCGTAGTAAACATTACCGTAATACCATCCCGAGAGTTCCTCCCAGATAATGTGTATTACCCCATCCCCTCCGACAGCAATGGCAACTTCCTCGCTTGCAGTTGATGTGTCCGCGACCATTATGTCATCCGACCATGTGTTACCACCGTTATCGGACTTCTTGTAATATACATTGTAGTCATCATTTGATGTCCGATCGTCGTGCCACGCCATATGCAGGCTGTCACCGGGTCCGATTGCGAGTTTGGGGATTCTCGAGTCATTGGTCGCGTCAGTCAGACGTACCGGCGCATCCCACGTCTCTCCATAATCATACGATCGCGTGTAGTAAATCTCGCGGTTGTTGTTTGATATCTTCGTGGAATAGTAGACGACATGAACGGTGCCCGCCGAATCGACCTGGATATCGGGATAAAACTCGTTAGCACCGGATGTATCGAGCTTGATCGCATCCTCAAACGAAGCTGCCTGGTCGACCGATCGACGGAAGAATACATCAAAGCTGTTACCGCGATTCGAGTCGAACACCACGTAAACGTTTCCTGTCACCGGACAGACAGCACATTCGGCACGCCATGAATATCTTGGATCTCCCCCACCCTGTTCTGTCTCGGTTAACCTCTCCGGATCGAGCCATCTTCCGACAATCGGAACTTCTTCCGTCTGTATCGGAAATCCGAGAGGATCGACCTGGTCGGGTGGAAGAACGATTACATCATCCGATGAAAGCAGCGATATCTGGACCGTTTCTCCGGTCTGGGCCTCCGCAGTAATTCCTATAACCACAAATACTGTTCTCGGAACCCCGGGCGCGGTAGGAAGCACGCATTCCAGGAATGTGGCGTTACCATCATCGTTAAAATAAACGGGCGGGAATTCCTCGTAATCGATCCCTGCGTTAAAGCCTGTCTCGGGATCGTTCATATCATCGAAATTACCCCTGTAACCTTCGTGATCGTAGGACCTGTACGCGATTCTCGTATCGAGAAGCGGGGAAAAGTATCCATTTTCATCCGCATCGAGCCAGAGCTGAACATCCGTAAAGCTCGATGGCGATGCTGTACCTGTCTGATGGATTACAAGCTCATCCAGTGTGCCGTAGTCGAGATCACCTTCTATCGTCAGGGAAAGGGCGGGGACATCGAACATTCCCTTCGCAAGGTCCTCCTCGAACATATTCTCGCCTGTAACCGTAATAGTGTCGACTATCCCGTTGTCGGTTCTGATCTCAAGCTGGAAATCAAGCTCGATCGGATCGGGTTCGTAATAATCAAACCTGAGCGTTACATCAGCCATCGTGTCTTCCGTAATCGCCGGATTAACACGGAATACAAGCGGTTCGTCAGGAGAGAATGGCGTTCCCTGATAAACATATCCAAGGTAGACAGAGTCGTGAAGGATCTGTAAATTACCGTTCTCCTCGATCAGGGTCACCGTACAGTCGGGAGCCGCCTTTGTGCCTGAGTTTTTCAGAATGGGCTGGAACTCGATAATCTCGCCCGGATTCAGGAACCCATCACGGTTTCCCTGGCTGTAAAGCGGGTGATCGTCCTCGGCCGACATCTTGATGATTTCGAAATCTGGTGCCAGCGGAACCGTAAGAGCACGGTAGTCATTTATTCTTCCAGTCCCGAGAGCACCTACATACCCCGGATTTAATGCATCGATGTTATCCGTTGTGAAGACTATCTGGTCAACAATCTCGGTGTTTGTATAAGCCGGATACCATGACGCGACAAGTCCGACAAGTCCTGTAACCTGCGGGCACGCCATGCTTGTACCGCTGTATAGAGCATATCTCTGGTTCTCGGGTATTGAATTAGGATTTCCGGAATGCTCGTAGAATATGGATGAAGGAATCTGGTAACCGGGTGCGCTGACATCCACGGAGTCGCCGTAGTTTGAAAAACTTGCTTTTTTATCGTTCGAGTCGGTAGCGGCAACCGACACAACATGCGGGAATGACGATGGATAATGCGGAGTGGAAGTGTTGGAATTACCCGCAGCGGCAACGATAACCGATCCCTCGTCCCATGCATAGTTAATCGCCGCCTGTTCGGTGCCCGAACCGTAATAGCTTCCAAGCGACATGCTTATCGCCGCCGCTCCCTGGTCCGCGGCCCATATAATTGCGTCCGCGACATCGCTGTCCATTGCGCCACTGTCACCATCGACTGGAAACACCCTGCATGAAAGTATTTTCGCGTTCCATGAATGACCGCTTACACCCTCGCTGTTATTCCCGACAGCTGCGGTAATTCCGGCGCAGTGAGTACCATGTTCTACGTTGTTATCCGGAACACCATCATTGTTGTTGTCCACGCCATCACCGGGAGTTGCCCCGCCAAGGCCGTCACCGGGAGGATCGATAAAATCTTCGCCGTCGATAATGTTATCCACGAGATCGGGATGGTCGCGCATTACTCCCGAATCCACGATACTGAGTATTACATCGCTCGTTCCGGTCGTTATGTCCCACGCGTCGTAAAGCTGCATGAGATCGTTACCGTATTCCTGGTCTTCAAACGTGTCATCCGGTACGATGCACGTGTAGAGAATAGCGTTAAATTCCGCATATCGAACGATCGGACTCGATTCGTACTCCCTTATGTACCTGTTGTAATCATTAGAAGGGATTCTCACGCGGTAAACATCGATCTTCGGAATCGACATAAGGATTTCAGAATCAAGCGCAGATGCGAGAATTTCGAAATCGCCTGGTTCGGTTCCGGGAACGGTGCCGACAAGAAGTTCCCTTGTCGCTATATCAAACCGGGAACCTGATTCGGGATCGATCATTAACTCGATACCCGAATTTGCAGGATTCGGCCTGTCGTCATTTTCGTACGTCCTGATTTCAATGTCTCTCGAATGGCCACCTGCGGAAAGATGGATCTTCAATCGTGGCTGAATATCCGTCAGCGTGAAAGCCTTCATGGATGTACCGGAGTATGAATCAACCGGGACACCATCAATTCGTAGAACTCCTCCGGTAATTTGGAGCACAATGCTATCGACCGGCTCCGCAAGGGCTATTTCCAGCGGATATGTTCCATCGCTGTCGAGGACAATATCTCTGAAAGCCCACGGGAGAAGTTCGGTATTGGCTAACTTGAGAGATGCCAGAACGTTGTTCTGGATTTCGACTCCGGTTAGCACATAGTCTGAAGTTGACTTATTCTGATCATCCGAATTCGAATCGGGAATCAGGGGTGTCGAGGAACCCGAGCAACCGGCAATTATCGCGGCTGTCATACCGAGGATTAAGCAAAGATAAAACAGGTGACGCATATTTCCTCCATGCATCATATGCAGAGTGGATAGATTAAGTGAAATTCTTTCCCTGCGGACAGTCAGCCTTGCAGAAAGCATGCTGCAGATTGACCCGGCAAACTGAAATTCTACCTTCTTTTAATGATAAAGGATACGGTTAACCAAATCAATACCGGGGAATTATTTAATGCGACTTAAATAATAGATTTTTTAAAGTTTTTTTGTAAACCGGGATAAATTATTGCCAAAAAATCAAATTCATGGTACATTTCACTGTCCGCCACAAAATAAAAGGGCGGAGGTTTTTTTGCCATGAAACCAGGAATACATCCAGAATATCACTACGCAACTGTTAAATGCGCATGCGGAAACACCTTCCAGGTTGGAAGTACACGCGAGGAAATCCGTGTAGAGCTCTGCAGCGCATGCCACCCTTTCTTTACAGGTAAGAAGAAAATCGTCGACACCGCAGGACGTGTCGAGCGCTTCAAGCGAAGGTATGCCGGAAGCAAGGGTACATACAAGGTATCTGAAGATACTACTAGTGAGGAAGAATAAATCTCTTCACAGAATTGCAATGTCAGGGCTATCAGGCTAACCTGATAGCTCTTTTGCTTAATTTAGGGTCAATATCTGGTATCTTCCGAGACAATTATAATAATGCCCGACAATATCCCGAATAATCCCATACACGCAGACGATCAGACGGATGTTACTGACCCCGCCAAGATTGATGTAAAGGATCGATGCAGTCAGACAAGCCTTTACGGCGGACAGGCGGTAATTGAAGGCGTTATGATGAAGGGCCCCGAGCGTACGGTGGTCGCGTGCCGTGCTCCCGATGGTGAGATAGTTAAGAAAATCCTGAGGGAAGGCGCGGACGAAAGAAAAAAGAACTTCTGGTACAAAACGCCCTTCTTCCGCGGATTCCTGATTCTAATCGACAGCATGTCGATCGGTTACAGGGCGCTTTTGTTCTCAGGTGATATAGCTGATCCGGATGCGGGGCCCAGGAATCCATTCGTAGAGAACATAATCATCTTTGTGGCACTTCTCATCGCACTTGTTGTATTCAAGTTCATTCCGATCTTCCTTACCAACCTGATCTTCGGTTTTGGAATCAGCTTTGCCGTAAAGACCGACGCTGTCTCGATCGGGCAGAGTGTCGGCTTTTCCGCCGTCGAGGGCGTTATCAAGGCCGGTGTACTTGTCACCTACATGCTGTCCATCAGGCGCATAAAGGATGTAAGAAGGGTTTTCCAGTACCACGGCGCCGAACACAAGACAATCAACGCTTACGAGGCGGGAAGCGACCTCAGCGTTGACGATATTGTGAAGTACCCCACCTTCCATCCAAGATGCGGGACAAGCTTCCTTTTCGCCGTCATTCTCATAAGCCTTCTCGTTGCATGCTTCTTCCCCCTTATCACACTCGGCCTTTTCGGAAACCCGCAGCTTGCACTGAACCTTGGAGTAAGGTTCGCGATGCACATCATCTTCCTGCCAATTATTTCCTCAATTGGCTACGAGTTCATAAGGTTCACCGCAAGGTTTAACCCTAACAGCCTGTTCATGAAAATCCTTATTACACCGGGAGAACTCTTCCAGAAAATTACTTCCCTGGAACCTGAGAAAAACATGCTCGAAGTATCAAGGGTCAGCATGCATCTTGCGATGGGGCTGGAAGGTGTCGACGCACCGGACCCTGAACAGCCGTCCGCTCAACCGACCGAAGACCGATCACCCCCCGGGAAATAAAATCTAATTTCCGTTAATTGTTGCTCATCTGCGAAATCCTTCTGTCCGTAAAATGGATAATACTAGGGAAGGAAGAATGAGTAAGTTGACCGGAGAAATATCATGACTAACCTGGCAGATATAATAGTTCCCGCTTTTTCGGACGGAATCGACGATGTTCAGATTACCAACTGGCTTAAAAGCGAGGGGGACGATGTTACTTTCGGCGAGCCGGTGGTAGAGCTGGAGGTCAACAAGAGCGCGGTTGAGCTTGAAGCACCCGCCGAAGGGATCCTTGAGGCTGTTTACTGCTGGGAGGGAGAGGAAGTTATCGAGGGCGAGCGAATAGGCGTTATACGGATTACGGGCGACGAGATTGACGAGGAACTTGATTTTAGCGATGCCGATAAGTACGATTTTTGATCCTGAAACGTTTAACTGATCCTGATTCACCATACAGGTATTTGAAACAGCGGCAGGATATATCCCTGCCGGTTATTTTACCGGTTATTTGTTTCTGTTATAATCTGCGCGGAGGTGTGGCCGAGTGGTTTAAGGCGACGGTCTTGAAAACCGTTGTACCGCAAGGTACCGGGGGTTCGAATCCCTCCACCTCCGCCACCGTTTCCTTCCGGGCAGGTATTCCCGATTAATTCTGTCAATTCTATTCTCGGAGATGATCCGCATGTCCAAGATCAGGTTTCTATTTCCGCTACTGATCCTTACGCTGTTTATTACTACGTCCTGCACGAAAGGTCCACCCGCACCGGGACAGACCATTACTCTTGAAGAACAGGGAATTACGATCGGACTTTCTGACGGCTGGGAGGCCGAGGTCGAGGGTGCCGACTGGACACTCTGGCAGCGTGTACAGAAGGGTCGCGCGGAAGAACCGTGGATCATCCCACCTGTCACCGTAACCAATGTCGAACTCGGTTCGGTCGGACGCGAGCAGCGCATGATGCAGTGGCGCCTTAAAGGTGTCGTCGGTGAATTCGATCCGACCGTCAATCCCGAAAGTTCACCCGACACCGTGCCGCCCGGACTCTGGGCACTCGACTCGACCAAACTGGAACTTCTCGAACAGTCACACAGGATTCTTGAATGGTCGGGACTCGAAGGTGTCGAGGCAGAGGCGAGGCTTTATGAAAACACGCACGGCTACGCCGACACGAGTGCTATCTGGCACACGTACACGGTTGCGTTCACCCATGACGGCAACACGTACGAATTCGTCATGTCGCTTCCGGACACTATCGACTACCGCGACTGGATCGAGCAGTTCTGGTCATCGATTCAATCGTTTACCTTCTAGAAACTGGTAGATTATCCGCTAATTCTGTTAAGATACCGCACGTGGGATTCATAATCTGCGAACATGAGGCCTGATATGAAATACATGCACGTGAAAATACTTCTCCCGATCCTGGTTATTTCGCTTATCGCGTCTGCCGGATGCTCGCGGGAGCTGACGAGTGGCGAATCAGGAGCCGATCAGCCGTTCGAGCTTCCGAGGATTCCGGTGGGTGTGCCCGATCAGAATGTGTCCGCTGGACAGGGCGACATTACGGGCGATCTGCAGATCTCGGAGAACCTTCCCGAAGAGGAAACTCCGGAACTGTCAGAGCTAATGGACCGGGGACGCATGGCCCTGCTGAACAACGACTACGATCTCGCGATCGAATCGTTCACCAACGTGATCGAGATCGATCCGAACCATGTCAGGGCGCTTTATAACCTGTCGCTTGCCTATAGAAGGCTCGAAAATATCGATAAGGCGATCGAGTACGGCGAGCGGGCGGTCGAGGCCGATCCCGACACGCTCTACGTCCATCA
>Ga0272441_10004353_pt1 | contig 25776 bp, 24 predicted proteins | sample SSMProp6N_FD_193582 | JGI IMG/M metagenome (GOLD analysis project Ga0272441, IMG submission 193582) | Marine sediment archaeal communities from Little Sippewissett salt marsh, Falmouth, MA, United States - SSM-Prop-6N | ecosystem: Environmental > Aquatic > Marine > Wetlands > Sediment ...
TTCCTGGGCACCTCAATGATCGCGACGACATGCTCATCGCCGCGCCCGCGCCCGTTGAGCCGGGGCACGCCAAGACCTCGGAGGGTGAGCACGTCGCCGCTCTGCGTGCCGGTGGGAACGCGCAGCTTGCTGGTGCTGCCGTCCACGGTCGGGACGTCGATTTCTGCGCCCAGGACGGCCTGGCTGTAGGTGATGGGCACGCGGCAGACCAGATCGTCGCCCTGTCGCCTGAAGAACTCATTCGGTTCCACGTGGATATAGCCGTAGAGGTCTCCTCGCTCGCGATGGTCGTCGCCGAGCTCTCCCTGGCCGGGCACGCGGAGCCGCACACCGTCGTCGACGCCTGGCGGAATGTGGATGTCGATCGGCACTCGCGTGCGGACGCGCCCGGAGCCAGAGCAGTCGGGGCAGGGCTTGTCGATCACACGTCCGGCGCCCCTGCACTGCGGGCAGGGCGTCGAGATGGCGAAGAAGCCGGCTCGCTGCTGCACCTTTCCCATCCCGCCACACATGGGGCACTGGCGGGGCTGGGTGCCTGCTCGGGCCCCCGTGCCGCGGCAGGCCTTGCACGGCTCACGGCGTGTGACCTCGATGCTCTCGGTCTTTCCGAAGCAGGCTTCGCGCAGGGTGACGTGCAGGTCGTACTGAAGGTCGTAGCCGCGGCGTCGGCTCCGCCCCCCGCCGAAGCCGAAGAAGCCGAGCTCCTCGAAGATGCTGGAGAACAGGTCGGCGCCCAGGACATCGTCGAACGACGAGAAATGCTGGAAGCCAGTGCCGCGGAGGCCCTCGTGGCCGAACTGATTGTATCGGCGGCGCTTGTCGGCATCGCCAAGCACCTCGTAGGCTTCCGCGATCTCCTTGAACTGCTCCTCGGCCTCCGCGCGGTTGTCGGGATTGCGGTCGGGGTGGTACTTGAGGGCCAGCTTCTTGAACGTCCGCTTGATCTCGTCGGGCGAAGCGTCCCGCTTGACTCCAAGGACCTCATAGTAGTCGCGCTTGGCCATCGCACAGGGGCCCTACGGGCACAACGAGACACGCAAGGCTGTCATGACCTCAGGAGCGCGCGCGCCGCACATGAGTACGGTACGTCCTGGCGGCGGCTGGCAGTCAGCCCCCGGTTCGCTCCTCTCGCCGCCGCTTGCTGTGCCACACATTGGCCCAGTTGCTGATCTTCTCCTTGCGTTCCTTGTCGGAAACTGGAGAGGGGATGTTGAGCGTGCCGCCTCCGACTCGCCGCAGAGCATCGGCGGCCGCGCGCCAGACGGCCTCCTCGGTGTCGTCGCGGGCCAGCTTGATGAGCGGCTCGATCACGAGGGAGGCATTGATGCCCGTGCGTTGCAGGGCATCGACCACGGCGACGCGCAGGGTGAGCCGGTCGCGGTCTGTCCGTCTGCGTGCCTCGGCGACCATGGGATCGGCGTCGGGCTTGGCGGGCGCGACCGCGGCGGGTTTCTCGGTCTGCTTGAGCAGGGAGAGCAGGAGGGGCACCCCTTCCTTCTGTACGAGGGGCTTGGGCCACTGGGCGATATCACGCACGACAGCGGACTTGATCCAGACGGACTGGCCGGAAGCGAGTGCCTTCGTCTTGAGCACAGTCAGGGCTGCTGAAGTCTCTGCGCGGGCGATGGCGCGAGCCGACCAGTAGCGGAGGGCAGCGTCACCATCCTCCTTCTCGAGCCACGCCGTGAGCATGGGCAGCGCGGGGCCCACCACCTTGGTTGCTTCGCGAGCTTGGGCGAAGAGAATCGCCACATGCATCCGCACGTTGTCGGTCTGGGTCTCCTGTCCCAGTTTGATCAGGCGTTGGGTCAAGGGCCCTGCGTTGAGCAGGAACGCGCTGCGGAGTGTGTTGCGTGCCCTGATCCTGATCTCATCGGGGCGCGAGAGGTCGTCGAGAACCTTGATGGCTGTCTCGAAGCGGCTATCCGGGGCGGTGCCGGCCAACGCAGGGTGGGAACCGAGGACGAGCGCACACAGGGCGATCTGGCCCAGACACACGAGCGGCAGTCGCATTTCGGCTCCTCTCTCTTCAGAGGGTCTTGACTGCGTTCAGTGGACGCTGCCTTCAACGGGCTTCTTGCCCTTGCCCTCCTCGATGTCCGTCACGAGCGTCTCGGTGGTGAGCATGACCGAGGCGATGCTGGCGGCGTTCTCGAGGGCGGTTCGAGTGACCTTTGCGGGGTCGACAATGCCCGCCTGGAACATGTCGACGAACTTGGCGGTGTTGCCATCGAAGCCGACCTGGGGCTCCTTCTCCTTGACCTCGGCGACGATCACGGGCCCGTCGGCGCCGGCGTTCGAGGCGATGAGCTTCATTGGGATCTCGAGCGCGCGGGCCACGATGTCGACGCCGAGCTTCTCGTCGCCGCGGGCTTTCGCACGGGCGTCCTCGACCGCGGGAATGACGGTGAGGAGAGCCTTGCCACCACCCGGGACGATGCCTTCCTCCACGGCAGCACGGGTGGCGTGAAGGGCATCCTCCACGCGGGCCTTGCGCTCCTTAACCTCAGCCTCTGTGGCTCCGCCAGCCTGGATGATGGCCACTCCGCCGGAAAGCTTGGCCAGGCGCTCCTCGAGCTTCTCGCGGTCGTAGTCGCTCGTTGTGGTCTCGATCTGGTAGCGGATCTGGAGGATGCGCTTCTGGACGTCCTCAGTGGCGCCGCCTCCGCCCACGATCGTGGCCTGGTCCTTGGTGACCGTGATGCGGCTGGCCGTGCCGAGCTGGTCGATCTCCACGTTCTCAAGGGCCACACCGAGGTCCTCGGCGATGAGGGTGCCGCCGGTGAGGATGGCCATGTCCTCGAGGAGGGCCTTACGGCGGTTGCCGAACCCAGGGGCCTTTACGGCCACGCACGCGAGGGTGCCGCGCAGGCGGTTGATCACCAGGGCGGCAAGAGCCTCGCTCTCGACGTCCTCGGCCACGACGAAGAGCGGCTTGCCCATGCGTGCGACCTTCTCGAGCAGCGGGAGGAAGTCGCGGACGTTGCTGATTTTCTTCTCGTGGAGCAGCACCAGGCAGTCTTCGAGCACGGCTTCCATCGCCTGGGCGTTGGTCACAAAGTACGGGCTGAGATAACCCCTGTCGAACTGGAGGCCTTCGACGAACTCGAGGGCGGTCTCGATCGTCTTGCCTTCCTCGACGGTGACCACGCCGTCCTTGCCCACACGCTCGACGGCATCGGCGATGAGGCCGCCGATGGAGGGGTCGTTGTTAGCTGAGATGGAGGCGACCTGAGCCACTTCGGCCTTGGTGGTTACGGGCTGCGCGATTTCGCCGATCCTGGCCACGGCGGCAGCTACGGCGCGGTCGATGCCGCGCTTGAGCGCAAGGGGATCTGCACCGGCCAGGACGGCCTTGAGGCCCTCGCCGTAGATCGCCTCGCCGAGCACCGTGGCAGTGGTGGTGCCATCGCCTGCCACGTCGCTCGTCTTCGAGGCGACCTCGCGGACCATCTTGGCGCCCATGTTCTCGAAGGGGTCCTCGAGCTCCACTTCCTTGGCCACCGTCACGCCGTCTTTGGTGCTTGTGGGGCCGCCGAAGCTTCGCTGGAGGAGCACGTTACGCCCTGTGGGACCGAGGGTCACGGCCACCGCCCGGGCGAGCTGCCGGATACCCTCGAGCACCTTCATACGGGCATCCACGTCGTATAGGATCTGCTTTGCCATCCTGTTGGACTCCAGTCTTCGTCTACTTGGCCTTGTTGATCTTTGCCAGGGCCTCGGATTCGCGCAGCACCTTGTACTCGACGCCGTCGATCGTCACGTCGGCGCCGCCGTACTTGCCATAGAGAACAACGTCGCCGACGGCGAGTGCTGTGGGAGCACGGGACCCGTCGTCCAGCGACGCGCCGGGGCCTACGGCCACGACCGTCCCCTCCTGGGGCTTCTCCTTGGCGCTGTCGGGCAGCACGATTCCGCCGGCCGTGGTGGTTTCTGCCTCAAGGGGCTCGACCAGCACGCGGTCGTTGAGGGGCTTGAATCTCATTGCGCCTGCCTCCAGAGCGCGTGTCGGGTCATTCGGAGTCTTCGTCCTCGTCGGCTTCGTCCTCGTCGTCTTCAGGCATCGTGCTCACGAGGCAGTCGCTCATCAGCAGCACGGTGGCCACGCTCGCGGCGTTGGTGACGGCGGCCTTGGCTACCTTGGTCGGGTCGATGATGCCGGCCTCCATGAGGTCGCAGTACTTCTCGGCGACCACATCGAAACCGAAGTTGCCCTGCTCCGCGAGGACCTTGTGGAGGACCACGGTGCCCTCGAAGCCTGCATTGCGGGCGATTTGCTTGAGCGGGGCAGCGAGGGCCTTCCTAAGGATGTCCACGCCCATGCGTTCGGAGGCAGGGACTCGGAGGCCGTCGAGGGCGGCCGCAGCGCGCACGAGAGCCACGCCGCCGCCGGGCAGGATGCCCTCCTCGATGGCGGCACGGGTGGCGTTCTGGGCGCTCTCGAAGCGGGCCTTCTTCTCCTTCATCTCGGTTTCGGTAACGGCGGCCACGTTGATCTGGGCCACGCCGCCGGCCAGCTTGGCCAGGCGCTCCTGGAGCTTCTCTCGGTCGTAGTCGCTGGTGGTGATCTCGAGTTCCTTGCGGAGCTGGCGGCAGCGGCCACTGATGGCCGCAGCGTCGCCGGCACCCTCGATGATGAGTGTGTCGTCGGCGTCCACAACCACCTTCCTGGCCTGGCCGAGGTCGTCGAGGCTCAGGTTCTCGAGCTTGAGGCCGAGGGCTTCGAAGATGGCCTTTCCATTCGTGAGGATCGCGATGTCCTGGAGCATAGCCTTGCGGCGGTCGCCGTAGGCGGGGGCTTTCACGGCGCAGCACGAAAGGATGCCGCGAAGCTTGTTCACGGCCATGGTGGCGAGAGCTTCGCCCTCGACTTCCTCGGCGATGACCAGGAGCGGCCGCTTGGCAGCGGAGACTCTCTCGAGCAGGGGCACGAGGTCACGTGCGTTGCTGATCTTGGCCTCGTGGATGAGGATATAGGGGTTTTCGAACTCGCAGATCACTTCCTCAGGGTCGGTCACGAAGTGGGGTGAGAGGAAGCCTCGGTCGAACTGCATGCCCTCGACGACGTCGACGTACGTCTCGGTGCCCTTGCTTTCCTCGATCGTGATGACGCCGTCCTTACCCACGCGGCGTATGGCGTCGGCGATGGTCTTGCCGATCTCATCGTCCTGGTTGGCAGCGATGGTGGCGATGCGGCGGATCTCGGAGTCTTCGATGGGGCGGCTGAGCTCTTCGAGCTTCTTGAGCACGGCCTCGACGCCCCGGTTGATGCCGCGAACGACGGCGATGGGGGCGTGGCCGGCGGTGACCATCTTGAGGCCTTCGGCGAAGAGGGCCTCGGCGAGCACGGTGGAGGTGGTGGTGCCGTCGCCAGCATCGTCGCTCGTCTTCTCGGCGGCGGCTCGCAGGAGCCGGGCGGCGAGGTTCTCCGAGCGCTCCTCGAGGTCGATCTCCTCGGCCACCGTGGCTCCGTCGCGGGTCACTTTGGGGCTTCCCCAGCCCTTGTCGAGCACGGCATTCCGGCCGCGCGGCCCGAGGGTGGACTTCACGGCTCGGGCCAACTTGCTCACCCCGTCGCGTAGCGCGGAGCGTGCGTTATCCTCGAACACAAGCTGCTTGGCCATTCGGCAGTTCCTCCTTGGCACGCAACTTCAACGACGATGGCATTATAGCGGAAGCGTCCGGCCCCTTCAACCCCTATCCGGGCACTCGCTTTCCACTCTGAACCGGTGAACCAGGCTACAAATTCCGTGCCAATGTGTGGTGCCTGCGGTCAACGGGTGCAACTGCCTATGGCACATGAACTTCTGGGAGCAGACGTTTGGCGTCAGTCGAGGGGGTCTGCCAGACTGGCAGGCCAGCGGGGCGCCGGGCACGCTCTGGTTGTCATTGTGGCAGCGCAGGAGGCGCAACGGGCGGGATGCCTGGGGTGCTCTGGGTTGGCGACGTCAGACCTCGGCCGCGGCGAGGCCAACGCGGGCGTCAGCGAAGCAGTTCATCGGACACTTCGTGAGCGCGGCGTCGGGGTCGGTCCACTTCTCGAAGTCGATCTTCGGCAAGCCGTCTCCCCACTGGATGGCGCCCGACTCGGTGGCTTTCACGCACTGGCGGCAGGAGATGCATCCGACGGAGCAGATCTCCTTGACGGTCTTGCCCTTGGCAGGGTTGGAGCAAGCGAGGTAAACGCGGTAGCGGCTCGGAAGGATGCTGATGATGCCCACGGGGCAGGCTGCGACACACAGGCCACAGGCACTGCATCGCTCCTCGGAGATGACGGGCAGGCCGTTGGGGCTCATGGTGATGGCATCGAAGGGACACACGGCGGCGCAGGTGCCGAAGCCGAGGCAGCCGTGCTTGCAGGCTTTCGGGCCGCCCTGGATGAGCGCGGCGGCGCGGCAGTCGCGCACACCTGCGTAGTCGGCCTCGCGGCGCGCCTCGGCGCGACCGCCCTGGCAGCGGACCACGGCGCGGCGGGGCTCCGGCCCGGCGGCCTCGACGCCCATGATTGCCGCCACGACCCGGGCATACTCGGCGCCGCCGGGCACGCAGCCGTCCACGGGGGCCTCCCCGTTGGCCACGGCCACGGCGAAGGCCGCACAGCCCGCATAGCCGCAGGCACCGCAGTTCGCGTTGGGTAGTGCCTCCAGGATCTCCTCCACGCGCGGATCGACGTCGACGTGGAAGCGACGGGACGCGATGGCGAGGCCCGCGCCGAACACGATGCCCAGGATGCCAAGGCAGACAAGGGACACGAGGATGATCGTCACGGTGAGTACTCCTCGCAGCAGCCGGGCCGCGCGCTTATCGCCCAAGCGAGAGCCGTTCGGCACACAGGTTGTCGATACGGCTCGCGCGGATTTTCTCCATCGTTTTCTGCACGTCGTAAGGCACGCGGCGGTAGACCACCTGGCCGTCGCACACCTGCACGTAGCAGGCTCGCACATCGCCATCGCGAGGCTGGCCGACCGAGCCGACGTTCACGACGACTTTCCCCTGGCCGAGTTCAAAGCGGTTGCCAAGCTCACTTGGCGTCCAGAAGGACATGCCTTCCGTGAACACGCCGGGGAGGTGGGTGTGTCCCACGAAGCAGGCGTGCTCGAAGCCGGCGAGAATCTCCTCCATCTTCGGCGGATCGATGTCCACGTCCTCGGGGAAGATGTATTCGGTCACGGGATCCCTGGGGGAGCCGTGGACGAGGAGCCACTCGCCGCGGCTGTGGCGCTGAGGCAGGCTGCGCACGAACTCCCAGCGACGCCGGCGCGCGGCGAGCGAGAGCCGACCCGGCGTGAGTCGCTGGCGGGTGAGTTCCACGGCCTGGCGGGCCATGGGGTTGAAGCCGATGGCGGAATTGACCACGGCCCAGTCATGGTTCCCACACAGGCATAGCGAGCACCGGCGTTGGACGAGGTCGATGCAGGCTTCAGCGTCGATGCCATAGCCGACGACGTCGCCGAGACACAGGACTTCGCTCACGCCCTTTGAATCGATATCGGCGAACACGGCCTCGAGGGCTTCGAGGTTCGCGTGGATGTCGGAGATGATGGCCGCGCGCTCGGCCATAGGGGCCCCGATACGGAATCCGGTGGAGGGGCTGGCACAGATTGCCCCAATTATAGGCGGGGCGTTGCGCGAGTCAAGGCCGAGGGGCGGCGAGAGTGGCGAGCGGAGTCGCACAGCGCACAACGCGCGGCCTCCGATGCCTCAGCCGGTTGGGCCGTGGGGCGCGACGCGACAGACCTCCGCGATGGACGTGATGCCTCGTGCAGCCTTCTCCAGGCCGCTGAGCAGCATGGGCTTCACACCCGCGGCAACGGCGGCGTTGTGGATGGCCGCGCGGTCGCCCCCCGCGGCCACGGCCTGACGCACCCGGTCGGTGGGCACGAGAATCTCGTGGATGGCCGTGCGGCGGCGGTAGCCCATCCCGCGGCACGCGTCGCAGCCCTTCGGGGCGTAGAAGGTCACGTCGGGGTGTTGCTGGATGAAGGCCACGGCGGCGGGCGGGATCGAGTGCACGTCGGGCGTGGCCGGCTCCTTGCACTCCGGGCACAGCACGCGCACGAGCCGTTGCGTGACCACTCCCGCCAGCGTGGAGTTCACCAGGAATGGCTCGATGCCGATGTCGAGCAGGCGGCGGATCGCACAGGCAGAGGTATTGGCATGCATCGTGGTGAGCACGAGATGGCCGGTGAGGGCGCATTGCACGGCAATCTGCACCGTATCGAGGTCGCGCATCTCGCCGATGAGGACCACGTCGGGGTCCTGGCGCAGGATGCTGCGCAAGGCACGGGCAAACGTGAGGCCCTTGCGCGAGTCTACCTGCATCTGGCCCACACCATCGAGCCTGTACTCGACCGGGTCTTCGACCGACAGGACGCAGCTCTTGTCGCGATCGATGTCCATGATCATGGCGTACAGGAGCGTCGTCTTGCCCGATCCCGTCGGGCCGTTGCACACGACGATGCCGTTGGGCAGGTGGCAGAGCTTGCGGGCGGTGGCCAAGTCGTCGCCCAGGAGGCCGATGCGTTCGAGGTCGAGCACCACGGCTTCGCGGTCCAGGAGGCGCATCACCACACGTTCGCCCCGCACCGTGGGGATGAGCGAGACCCGCAGGTCGAGGGCCTTGCCGCTCACACTCAGCGCGATCCGCCCATCCTGCGGGAGGCGGCGCTCCGCGAGGTCCATGGCCGCCATGATCTTGATGCGGCTCACGAGCTTGGGGTAGAGGCCAGGCGGCGGGGACTCGATGTCGCGCAACACCCCGTCCACCCGCAGGCGGAGACGGCCGCGCCCGTCTTCGGTCGGGTCGAAGTGGATGTCGCTTGCCCGTTGTTTGTACGCGGCGGTAATGGTGGTGTTGATCAGCTTGATCACCGGTGGAGCATCCTCGAGCGACTGGAGATCCTCGGTGAGCGACTTCGCATCGCCCGCTTCCAGTGCATCGGCGATCTCGCGCATCCGCTCGTCCAACTCGCCACTGGCCTCGCCGAGTGCCACCGCGATCTGCACGGCCTCGGGGAAGACGCTCGGGTAGGCCTTCATGGCGGTCGCCAGGCTTTCACCGTCGCGAATGGCAGCCGCAACGCCTTCCGTGGCCTCCCGGAGACTTGGGCCGGCCACTTCGGCGGCCACGAGCTCGAACGCCTGGAGAATGGGTACGCCCGAGAAGAGCAGGCGCGCCAGCGCCCGCCAGTAGAGCACCTGATTGTCCTCGGTGGGCGACGAGGGCGCGGCAGGGAGACTGCCGTCGCGCAAGCCGTCGACGATGCGCTCCGCGATCACATCGAGCACCCCGCCAGCCTCGCCTGCGCGCACCATCGTCCGCACTGAGGCCGAGAACACCAGCTCGTGGGTTTCCATCGCCTCCGAGAAGGGTTCGCCGGCCGAGATGGCCTGGATCAGCACTTCAGCCACGCGCGCCAACTCGGTCTCCGCCAGTTTCTGCTTGGCGTGTTCGAGCGTAGCCACAAGGGGGCGCCCCTTCTTGAGGTCGGCTGCGACGGTCCGCCAGAAGGTCACGTGGTGCTGCTGTGTGAGTGACATAAGAGGCTCCTTTCCTCAGGACTCGGCCAGGATGTGGGCCACCTCGCTCTGGGCGCTGGCGAGGCTGTATGCCCGCTCACGCGCCGTAACCCATTCAATGAGCCTGCTGCGGCGAATCCGCAGCTGACCTGCCAGCTCGAACGCTGGCAGCTCGAGGATCAGCTCCTCGAGGTCGTCGAGCGAGATGCGCAGGAACGCCGCCGCCTCGTCGAGCGTCATGACCTCGGGTGCGCCGCTTCCCCTAAGCTCCTGCGAGACGGCGCGGCGGACGTTGAGCAAGGCGCTCGAGGGAGGCTCGGCATGGGGGAGGAGGGCAAGAGCCGCGTCGAGGCGCTCGATAGCCTCGAGCTGGCTTCGGCAAGCTCCGCAGGTAGCTACGTGGGTGCGAACCGCTCGGGCGCGCTCGGGAGTCAGGTCGCCGGCCGACAGGCAGGCCAGCTCCTCGCGGGTCACGCCGCAATCCACGGGTCTTCTCCTTCTATCCGAAGTCCAGGGCGAGGGTCGCCCTGGCACGGTGGATGAGGGTCTTCACGGTGTTCACGGGCACGCCGAGCACATCGCCGATCTCGCGGTAGCTCATCTGCTCGAAGGCGTAGAGCACGATGGCCTCGCGCTGGCGCTCGGGCAGGGCTGCGATCAGGTCTCGCAGACGGGCCATCTGTTCGCTGCGCTCGAGCCGTTCGGGCGGCGAGGGACCATCGGCGGGCGGCTCCGCCAGGTCGAGGCCGCTTCGGGCCGCCATGCGGCGCCGCACGCGCCGGGCCTCCAACTCGTTCAGGCACCGGTTCCGCACGATCCGCATGAGCCACGAGCGGAAGTGCCCGTGTGGCTGGTATCGCTCTGCGGTCCGTGCCACGGCCATGAAGGTCTCCTGGAGCATGTCCTCCGCCCCGTCGGCCCGGCCGAGCATCAGGTGGGCGAAGTTGTAGACCGGTGCGCGATAGCGGTCGAACAGGGTGTCGAAAGCCTCGGCATCCCCATCGCTGTACATCGCGAGCAGCTCATCGTCAGTGATGTCGGCCACGTCGCAGCTCCGCCCTGTGGTTCACGTTGGCGCGTCTACTGTACTGAACCGCCGTGAAGGCGGATTGTTTCATGGGATGGGGCGCACGTGTGGTCGCCTGGCTACTCGAAAATCAGGGTGCCGAAGCAGAGCGGCTCGCAGAAGCCTGTCCCGAGGTCGTTGGGCGACCACAACGAGAGCTGCGGCTGGCGGCGCCCCGCGTAGCGCTCGCGGCCGAAGTTCGCTGCCCACTGAGCCTCCGGTTTCGGAGCTGGCGTGCCGAGCGACGCGAAAGGGACCGCCAGCTCGGCGGTCCAGCGCTTGCCCGCAGCGTCGATGTGGATGGCCATCGACCACGACGGGTTCCAGCTCTTGTTCTCGGTGGGCACGGCCGGGTCGTAGCCGTGGCGCGCGTCGTAGCAGGCATCCCGGGCGGCGCCTGCGATGAAGTGAGTATAGCGCGTGCGCTGTCCAGCGGGGTCGAGGAACACCTTCACGCACTCGAGGTTCCAGATGTCGGCATCGTGGCCCTTGGGGTCCGTGCGCATCTTCGCCACGTCGGGCTCGGCGCACTCGAAGGCGATGTAGAGCTTCTCGCGGTCGTAGATGACTCGCACGGACGTCTCGACATCAGCCGCGGCCCCGCCGATGCCCAGGACGGGCGATCGTGGAGCAGCCTTCCAGGCGTCCTCGAGGCGTCCGTCGATCTCTGGCGCGGTCTTCGCCCTGGGCACGCGAATGGTCGATGGCCCCTCCTTGCTGCGTTCGAGCCGCTTGAGCATGGCATCGAAGTCCCAGTTTGCAGGCGGCCCTGTGCGCGAGTGCATGTGGCCACCCTCGCGAATGTGGGCGGCCACCGTGCCCCAGCCGGGGTACCACTGGCGCACGTAGTCGCGGTCGTAGGCCAGCACCCTGGCCCGCCACGCCTTCCATGCCTCGACTGCCGCCTTCACGGCCAACAGGTTCGCCTTTGTCTTCTTCGTCATATAGGCACGGTAGAGCGTGTACACGTGTGCGTTGGATTTGAGGTAGTCGAATGCGTCGCGGGTGAGGTGCACCCAGCCCTGGGCGCGTTGGGAATCGGCCTGGGCCTCCGCTGCGTGCAGCAACGCCTCGAGGCGGGTGAGCACCGTGGGCGGGTAGCGGGTGGCGAACTCGGTCTCCGCCCTCGAGGTCCCCGGCAGCGTGGGCAGTTCCTGCTCCACGACGCTGTAGAGAAGGTTGAAGAAGCGCAGCATGGTGGCAGCGGCTCCGCCGTAGAGGCAACCACAGTACTCCGCGACGAGTTCGGCGTGGTCGAGGCTCGGCTCGCCCATCAGGCGGGCGGCGGTCCAGTAGGCAGGGCCTTCGAGGCCCCAGTCCTCGCCGCCCCCGCAGTAGTACATGCCGATCACGTTGTGCTCGTGGAGCATACGAATCTCTTCGGCAACCTGGGCGGGACCGAACTTCGGGCCGAGGCCCGCCGGGTGATACGTGCCCCAGTAGTAGACGTAGACGGTCATCGCCCGCACCTTGTCCTTCCACGCGGCGAGTTTCTCGGGAGTTGGGCCGCACACCTCAGCCACCACGTTCTCGCCGAAACGCTCGAACCGCTTCGACGGCCACGTGGTGGGGCCGTAGACGAGGAGATGGACAGTGCGGTCGGGGTAACGTTCGCGGCATCGGTCTGCGATCCACTTGTGGGGCACGAGGATGCGCTCACACGGGTAGTCGGGGTGGCTGGCGTGGCCGAACGCCCAGCGCCGCTTCCCGCCCTTTGGCCCGGAGCAGTAGGCATCCATGGCGTCGCAGGTGGGGCAGCGGCAGGGTTGGTAGCCATCGCTCTGGCCGAGCTGAGCCCATTCATAGCCATCCTCGAACCTCGCCGTGATGCCCTTCAGAAGGAGTTGCTGCACCTCGGGGTTCGTCGAGCACAGGTGGTTGCCCTCGCTCGGCGCGCGCTTGCCGCCAATCAAGCCGAAATACTCGGGATGCGTGTCCTTGTACTTTGCGTAGGGCACCCAGACGTTCCACGTGTGGCCGCCAGCCGTGTAGATCCGCACGGACGTGCGGAAGTTGTTGGCCAGCGACGCCGGCGTGCCCACGCCGTAGAGGTAGCGGCCGTGGCCGTAGGCGAAGGCAGGCGTCGACTCGATGCTCAGGTCGTCGGGCACACTCACGTGGTCGGTCCTGGGCACGTGCTCTCCATGGGGGGAAGGGATGAGCCAGCGAATGCCCAGGAAGCGTTCGAGGAACACCGTGACGGCTCGTGCGGAGCCCTTCGCGCCGAGGTGTGTGCGGCGACCGACGCCCGCTGTGTCGCGGCCGATGAGGAACAGCGTGCGGCCCTTGACCACGAGGCGGCAGCCGTCCCAACGCAGCCCCTGGGCGTTCACACCTGCCGCGGCGGCCAGGCGTGTGGGGCCGAGCGCGATGAGCGTCCCGGCGCCCTGCTTGCCCTCGGCGCTGGCGGGAAGCTCGGCGCCCGTGGCCTTCTTCACATAGTCCCTGAGCCATCCCGCCGCCCTTGTCAGATACTCGTCCGCCGGAGTCGGTACGACGATCGTCGCTTGTGGCTTCCCCTCTCGCACGATTTCGAGGGCTGTCGCCCTCAGTGACGACAGAAGCAGCCAGACGCACACAAGCAGCGCGACGCGCCGATGCATCGTCTTCCTCCTGCTGAGTCAGGGCGTGGCGGGCGGACGGTCACTCCTGGGCCGCTGGAGCCTTGTCCTTGCTGCCATCGAAGAGCTTGACGTCGGGCGGGGCCTGCACGGAGACCACGGTGAGCCCGCTCGGGCCGGCGATGGTGCCGTGGAATTCCCCCTCGGAGACCAGGATCACGTCGTCTTTCTCGATCGGCACCCGCTTGTCGCCGATGCGGATCTGTCCGTCGCCATCGAGCACGAGGATCAGGTCCTCGGAGTGCTCGTGGGTGTGGGGGCTGAACGCCACCCCAGGCTCGAACTTCGCGTAGTTGAAGGTCAGGTGCTTCGCCCCGTTGTGGGGGCCGTAGACGTTCCGCGTGTCGCCCTTGCCCATCTGGAATGCCTTGCCTTCGGTCATCTTCCGGATCTGCATCAGCACTGTCTCCTGTGGGGCGGTGGTCGCGACGGTGTGGTTCTACCATGACGGCGGCGTGCAGAGCAAGCGCACGACGCATCGAGGAAGGTCCTTGATCGGCAACGGTGGGTACGTAGGATGAGGGGAGAAGTGGCACCGGTCCACGGGCCGACATGCGCGCACCTGTCGAGGAACAGCGATGGCAACGATGGAGAACGTGCAGGCGGCGTTTGCGGGCGAGAGCCAGGCCAACCGCAAGTACCTGGCGTTCGCGAAGAAGGCCGAGAAGGATGGCTTCCCCCAGGTGGCGAAGCTCTTCCGAGCGGCAGCGGCAGCCGAGACCGTGCATGCACTCGCTCACCTGCGGGTGATGGGCGGCGTGAAGGACACGGCGGCGAACCTCCAGGACGCCATTGAGGGCGAGGGGCACGAGTTCCAGGAGATGTACCCCTACTTCATCGCTGAGGCCGAGAGCGAGGGGGAGAAGGCGGCCCTGATGTCCTTCCAGAACGCCAACGCGGTGGAGGAGATTCACCACGGCCTGTACGGCAAGGCGCTCGAGGCCGTGAAGGCGGGCGACGACCTGCCCGAGGCCGCGATTTTCGTGTGCGGCATCTGTGGGAACACGGTGCTCGGCGAGGCGCCCGAGAAGTGCCCCATCTGTGGTGCACCGAAGGCACGCTTCAGCGCAATCGACTGACGCGGCGGGCGGCAGCGCTTGGGGCTGAGCTGGGTCGCTCGGCACGCTTGACACCGCCCGGCGTCTTCGGTAGATTACTGGCATCCCGATGAAGCCCAGCAAGGGGCGCGGCTCCGCGACCTGCCTGCCGGTTTCCTTCACGGTCCTGCAATACTCCCGTCCCTCCTGTGTGGGGCTTATGGCCCCCGCCGGGGAGCGTCCATGACCGACCGCTTCGTCTTGTTCACCCGGCTGCGGCTCCAGAACTACAAGCTGCACGCCAACACAGAGATCGATCTCGCGGAACGCCCGATCCTCCTCATCACCGGGGCCAACGGCTCGGGGAAGACCCAGGTGCTCGAGGCGCTCCGCCTGTGCCTGGGCGTGCATCCGGCACCCAGCCGCGCCCGTGGCATGGTCTCGGTGATCGGCCCATGCGGCGACGATGCCCGCCTCGCCCTCGACGTCCGCAACCCGGTGGTGAACGAGCACCGCCTGCTCAAGCCGCCAGACGAGGAACTCGCGAAGGCTCTGGACCACGACGTCATCCGCATCGCTACGCGTGTCACCCGGTCGGGCAGCGTGCGGTACCGCGTGGGCTCCGCGCAGGCCGAGGCTCCGACGGCCCGAGTCTCCGGCCGCCAGTTGCGCGATGCGCTACGCAGCGCCAACATCCAGGCCGCCAACCGCCTTGCCTTCACCGAGGAAGGCGTGGTGGACGTGTTCGCCGGCGAGAGCGGTCGCAAGAAGCTCGAGAGCCTGCTCGAAGCCACCGGCCGCCTCCAGTACCTCGAGGACCTGCGGCAGGCGCTCATCCACCTCGACGACGCAGCCCGCCAGACCGACCCTCTGCGCCAGAAGCTCAAGTGGGAACGCGACCTGGTGGCCTCGATCCGCGAGCGCCTCGAGATCATCCGCGAGCGCAGCAAGTACATCGAGCAGCACGCCGCCCTGTGCATCGAGCACGCCTGGGCCATTGTGCGCGACCTCGAGGTGGCACGCGACGCCCTCGCCGCACGCACCGCCCGCGCCCAGGCCCGCCTCGAACGCTGCTCCGCCTCCCTACAGGTTGCGGAGGACACGCTGGCGCGCACGCAGGCCGCTATCGACGAACGCACCCGCGAGGCCACGGAGACCCGCGCCGCTATCACCCGCGAGAAAGCCACGCTCGAACGCCTCGTAGGCCACAGGCTGCGCCTCCAGCAGAACCTGGCGGAGGCCACCAATGACCTGGGCCGCCTGGGGGCCGAACGCGACGAGCTTGCCGCCATCGTCTCCTCCGAGCGGGGACGCACGGACACCGCCCGCCTTCAGCAGCTCCAGCAGGAACTCGCGCAGGCTGAACACGAGATGGCCGGGCTGCTCCTCGAGATCGAGAGCCTGGGCGCCGCTACGGGCGAGGAGGCCGACCCCGAGACTCCCCGCAGCTCCCGAGCTCCGTCTATGACCCGCTTCGAGCTCGAGATGATCGAGGGCTGCGTGGTCTTCCAGCAGGCCGTTGCCGAGCGCAGGATGGGGCGCGCAATCATCGGTCCCGTGCTCTCCATGGTGAGCGTACGCTCGGGCGAGGAGGCGTGGGAGCCGGCCGTGCGCTGCCTTGCCGGCCGCCACCTGTTCGCCTTCATCGCACGGGACCGCGGAACCTACGCCCAGGCCAAGGCCCTCTTTGATGAGATCTTCCCCCGCCGGAAACCGCCCATCATCGTCGCCCGACACAGCGACAACGTCCCGAAGCGCGAGGCCCCGGCTCCTCCGAGAGCCGTGCACGCACTGGCCCTCGACCTTGTGGATGGCGACCCGCAGTGCCTGAGCTTCCTGGCCAGAGTGCTGCGCGGCGCGGTGGCGGAAACGGGCGCCGATGCGAATGCCCTCACTGACTTCGCGGAGCAGGCGGGCCGCCCGGTGCTCTCGGCGGATTGCCAGAGCTACTACGCCCCCTTCGGCGGGTTCACGCGTCCCCCGGCCCCTATCGTCACGTCGCTGGGCACGCCGCTCATCGCCCGGGGAGGCAAGTCGGAGGGCAGTAAGGCTCTGGACGCGCAGCGCGCTGAGGCGCGGCAGCGCGAGTTGCTCCGCCGTCACGCCGCCATGGCCGTGAGAGCGCGGCGGCTGGACGACGAGACCCGCAAGCTCGGCGTGAAGCCGCGGGTGGTCGAGCGCCTGCGAAACGTCGAGGAGCGCGTGGCCACGCTCCATGCCCGCATCGCTCAGATGACCGACGAGAACACGCGGCTGCTCGGGCAGATCAAGGTGCTTCAGGAGGTCATCAACGAGATGGTCGCTGGCGAGAAGCCGCTGGGCACGGACATCGATGAGCTTCAGGCGCACCTGCGCAACGCCCAGGCGGAACGGGTCCGCTGCACCACGCTGATCGCCGAGGAGCACAAAGTGCTCCAGCGATTCCGCGACGAGATGGCAGGGCTCGGCACCCAACTCGCGGCCGCCGATCAGGACGCGGCGGCGCTCGGCAGGCGCCCGCCCGAGGTGCGCATCACGGCCCTCGTGGCCCGCGAGAAGAGCGAGGTCAAAGGCAAGCTCGACGCCATCGTCGGGCAGACGGTCGACGAGGACAACCTCCGCCGTAAGGAGGAGGAGCTCGAAAGCCTGGAGACGTACGTGGCCGAGCGGACGATGCACATCGAGCGCCTCCAGGCCGACGTGGGGGGGCGCCGCGAGATTTGGCAGCGCGAGGTGCGGGCCATGGTCGAGCACCTCTCGCGCGTGATGCAGGCGCTCCTGCGGGGCGGCGCGTTCCGCGACGTGCGTCTCGAGGTGGCCCACGTGGAGGACCCCGAGAAGGCGGAACTCGCCATCCGCGCCCGCACCAAGGGCGCCCAGTGGCTCGACTACCGCGAGCTGAGCGGCGGCGAGAAGGTGCTCTGCACCGAAGCCCTCATCATGTCCCTCCACACGATGAGCGATTCCCCCGTCCACGCCATCGACGAATTCACCCAGCGGCTCGACAAGTCGAACGCCGCCGCGGCCTTCGATATCGTCCGCAAGACCTTCGAGATGACGTCGAGCACCCAGGCTCGGCTCCTACCGCAGTTTGTCCTGTTGTGTCCCGAGGCATTCGGCCTCGAGGACAACGAACTGATCCGTCACATCGTGCTCGTGGAGGCCAGGCTCCGTGGCTCACGAAGAGGGCGAAAACAGCCCTGAGGATGCGATGCTCTCGCGTCTGTGGGAAATCGCCCACAAGTACCAGCGGCGGCTGGCGCGCGGCGAGGTGGTTCCGCTGGCGGAATCGGAAGGCGACCGACGCACGGTGGAGCCTTTCGGGCAACACCTGCGCTCCAGCACGGAGCGTGCACTCGACGGCGCCACGTACCGGTCGCTGTCCGAGATGCAGGTGCGCCGCGATTCGCGGCGTCTCCTCTCGAACCTGCCCGCGCGCGTGCGCCTGGCGCGCCTGGGGTTCGAGGTCGCCCTGCGGGCGAAACCCGTCGTCTTCGTCCACGGGCCGGGCCAGGTGGTCAGCGGCGGCCTGCTGGCCTGCGTGAGCTACGCAGGCGAGGCCGTCGCCGAGTCCGAGCGCCCCGAGGAACTGGCCGAGCATCTCGACGAGAGCGAGAACCGCGTGCGCATGCGGGACGTGGACGAGGCCACCCTCGAGCAGATGCGGCGCGACGTGAAGCACCGTCTTCTGGGTTCCCGCTTCAAGGCGGGCGGCCTGGCCAGCGCCCTGACCAGTAGCGAGGCCGACCTTGTGAGCCAGCTCGCCCGGCGCGGCGAAATCGCCATTGTGACGGACGGGGAGGGCAACGTGGAAATCCGCCAGGGGTCCCCCCGAGGGCGCTCCGCACCCACTGTGGCTGTGGCCTTGTGTCCCCAGGCGAAGGGGAAGAGCCGTGGCTGAGGAAGTCGTACCCGCAACACCGCAGCCGGCGGAGCCCGATGAGGACCTGCTGCCCCAGCTCATGGCCGTGCTCACCGCCCGCTGGCGCGACGAGAACGGGCGCCTGGGCGTGGGCGCACCGCGGCGCAGGCTGCTCGAAGCCCTTCGCATGGACGAGGTGCAGCTCGAAGCCCTTCTCCAGCGTCTTGCCGAGCGGGCCGCTGTCCTGGGCCTCGAACTCCGCGACTACAAGCGCACCGGCGACACGTGGTGCTGCTTGACCGCCATCCACGGTGGCCCCACCGAGCTCACGGAAGTCGAGCAGGGCGTCCTCGGCCTCATCATCCACCTGGTGCACAAGAGCGGCCGACGCCGCTACGCCCCCGCCGACGCCATCCGCGAGATCCTCGTCGGACGCGAATACCTCTCCGAACACCAGCTCCAGAACGTGCTGCGAAGGCTGGAATACCACGGCTACGTGCGGCGCAGCCGTGGAACTGTGGCCCTCGACTGCCGCACCACCCTCGAGTTCGATGAGCACGCGCGGAAGGAGATCGCCGACCAGGCGAAGCTTCTCATCCTGTGACCCGCTGGCGCACGAGGGACGCACCATGCCCGCCGACGTCGCGCTCGTCTCCATCCGCTGCCTGGGCCACGGCGGCAGCATGCTGCTGAGCGAGGCCATCCTCGAGGGGTGGAAGATGTGCAACCACTGCCACCTGTTCATCTGTCCTTCCTGCGCCGAGGCGTTCGAGGCCGAGAAAGGGGGCGCGTGTCCCGGCTCCCAGGCCACCGAGCGCCACACGATGGACCTCGTGGAAATCCCGACCGATGAAGTGCTCCTGTTCGTCCAGCGGGCCATCGAGGCACCCCAGCTAGGGCCGCTCGTCTACGACGTGTTCTTCCGCGGCCGCTCGGTGCAGGTGGACCCGCTCGGCACTGCCGTGCACCCGCCCGTCGAGCGTCGCACGCCGCCCGACGACCCGCTCGCCGTGCTGCGTCGCGAGGACTGGAAGCGTTACGGCGTGGTGATGGTCAAGCGACGCCGCGGCCGCTATGTGACCTGGGGACCGGTGAACTAACCGTGAGTCCGAGATGCACGAGCCCACCGCCACACATCACGTCTACATCCTGAGCCGTGTGGTCGGCGAGATTCTCGCCTTCTGCGAGCGCGAGGCACCCTGCGAGGCCCTCGGCGTGGTGGTGGGCGAGCGCTGCCAGTGCGAGGGGCAGCGCTACGTCCGCGTGGTCGACTGGGGCACAGGGGCTGCCGATGCAGGTCCCGCCCACGCACGTTTCACGCCCGAGGGAGTGGCGGAATACCACATCGAGCTCGACGAACGCTACGGCGCCGACCGCGATCGCCCGCACCTGGTCGGCGTGTTTCATTCGCACCCGTTCGGCGGCGAGCCCAGCCTCTCGGAGCGCGACCTCGCCACGTTCGGCGGCTTCCCTTACGACACGCCTGGGAACGTGTTCATTCTGGTGACCCCCCGCACAGGCCATTTCCTGGTCTTCGTGCGCGAATCCTCCGGGCAACTCGTGGAGCAGGAGTGGGTCGAGTATGCCCCCTTCGCGGGAACAGCCGACGGGCATTGAGCCCGATGACCGCCACGACCGCACCCGCCGATTCCTCGGGGCACGCGGGCTGGCGCGGGTTCAGCGCTCCCACGTGCTCATCGTCGGCGCCGGAGCCGTGGGCAACGAGGTGGCCAAAAACCTCGCACTGGTCGGCGTCGGCCGCCTCACGCTCGTTGACCCCGACGTGGTGGAGCTCTCGAACCTCAACCGGTGCATCTTCTTCCGCCAGGCCGATGTGGGGAAGAAGAAGGTGCACGTGGTCCGACGCGAACTGCGCCGCGCCGCCCCCGAGACCCAGGTGTCCACGCATGCGCGAGGCATCCAGGACGCTCCCGACGACGTGTGGCAGGCCGACGCCGTGGCGCTCTGCGTGGACAACGAGCTGGCCCGCTTCTACGTGAACGCGCGTCTTCTGGGCGGCCGACGCCGCATCCCCGTGGTCAACGGGGCGATGGCCAGCACGTGGGTCGAGGCCAGCGTCCTCATCCCGGGCCGCACGGCCTGCCTGGTGTGTCTGTGGAGCCAGGACTACCTGGAGTCCGTGCTCCGCGAAGACGTGGCGCGCAAGTGCGACGACTTCTTTCAGGAGACGCGGGTCAAGTTCCCCACGATTTCGTGCTTGACAGCGCTTGTGGGCGCGATATCATCGACGGAGGTGGTGAAACTGCTCGCGGGTGCGTCGGGCGGGATGCACCCTGCCATCGGGCAGCGCATTCGCTACGACGTCCGCCGCCACGACCTCTCAGCACAGGACATCGTGCCCAACCCCGCGTGTGTGGACGCCGTGTGCAGGAAACACAGGAAAGGGCGGGCCGCTCGGTGACGCGTCGTGTCGCCGTCTCGTCTGCCCTCGTGGAGAGAGCCCAGTGAGTGAGTCGAAGGACCATACGGACATCCTGGTAGATGTGGAGCCGGCGAACAAGACGTTCCGCGTGCGCGTGGAGCGCGATTCGACGGTGGCCGACCTGGTGGATGCCATCATCGAGCAGTGCGAGACGGACGGCGTGAACGTCCGGCGCTGGGCTCGCGACCGAGTGGGCCGCGAGAACGTCTCGCTCGTGCTGATGCGCAAGGCAATGAGCGATTCGGTGCTGCCGCCGACGATCGAGTTCGGCCGCGTGGAGCCGGTCCTCGAGCCCAACGAGCGCTTCAGCCTCGACGCCACCGCCATTGTCGGGTGAGCCACACGTCGATGTTCCGTTTCCCCGCCAGCGTGTTCAACGAGCGGATCGGCGTCTTCGTCGATAGCTTCTACGACGAGATGCGGCGCCTCTACGATGCCCAGGGATGGACATGGCAGGAGCCGGTGCACGCCCCGGGCAAATGGCAGCACCCCGACTTCGATGTGCGCATCGCGCGGCGGTTCGGCGACCGTGCCGCACGGACACTCGAGTGGAAGGCCCACAACCTGCCCGGCGTGGCGGCCGTGAGCGCGGCAGGCCGTGTGACCGTGCGGAACGAGCAGCGCTTCCGCATCGACGTGCCTCGCTCCTACCCCAGCAATCTCGGAGCGATTGTCGTTCGGTGCATGCTCGCCCTCTATCACCCCCGCATCGGCCCGAGCGGCCGCGGCGCGGCCTGCCTCTACGTGAACGGCGAGGTCGACCGCGTGCTGCTGAGCATCGTCCGCCAGGTGCTTCTCGACCCGGACTACGTGCAGCCCCCGTCGCTCTTCCGCGGCCAGGACCGCGGGACGAACCTCGAGGCGATGAACTGGTACGAGACAGGGCCGCAGCGGATTCACGCGCGACTGCTCGACCTGTGGGCCGAGGCCCACGGCGCCCGCCGCTTCGTAGCACCAGGGAAGAAGCACCGGGGCGTGACCGTCGGCGGGCAGTAGGAAGCCACGCAATGCACGGGTTGTGACGAGACCACAGGAACGCCGTAACGCACCGTGCACGGCGCGATCCGCCATGCTCTCCAGCCGAGGGTTTGCTCCCTTCGGCATGGGCACGCATTGGTGCCTCTGGAAGGGTGGGCCGAGGCGGCGGATGCAGGAGCCCGTATTCGGGGCAGAAGCGATGGATAGCAGTCCGACGCGGCAGTCAGCCGGCGGGGGAGAGCAGGGCGCCTCGCGCACCCGTCCGCGCATCCTCGAGGCCACCGAAGGTGAATGGCACGAGAAACCGCCGCCCGACCGCCAGCCGCAGTTCCGCTGCATCGTGCACGGCCCCGGCTCCGCGGTGGGTCGTCGCCTGCCCGACAAGCCGGGGCCTCCCACACAGCAGCCGGAGTGATCAGCCACCTTATGAGGCAAGGGCCTTGCCCAGCTCTCGGGCCTTCTTGAGCAGAGCCCTATTCTTGCGTATCTCGCCGGCTTCCCACGCCGAGCCGTAGACCATGCCCGCAAACTCCGCCCCCATGTAGCCGCAGGCATCCTGGAACATACGGATAGCGTTCACGGCGCCCGAGACGAATGGGTCGGGGTCGGCATAGGTCAAGGCGATGGCGATGCGCTTGCCTCTCAGGGCGTAGTCGCGTTCGTCGCCCAGAGCATACCAGCGGTCGACGAAGAGCTTGGTCTGGGCGGAGACGGTGAAGAAGTAGATGGGGCTGGCGACCACGATCGCATCGGCTGCACGGAGCTTGGGGTAGAGCTCCCGCATGTCGTCGTCGAGCACACAGTCGGTCTCGATGTGGCCTTTGCAGGCGTTGCACGCCGTGCATGGGCGGATGTTCATCCTGTGGAGATGCACGGTCTCGGCCTCTGCACCCGCGGCCTTGGCCCCGGCGGCGATGCGGGCGGCGAGGACCGCGCTGTTCCCCTTCCTGCGCGGGCTGCCGTGGGCGATGAGCACCCTTCTGGGCTTCTTCTCCGCCATAGCGGGCTCCTCAACCGGGCGGACTACTCGGGCTGTGTGAGGTAGCGCTGGAGGGCGGCGGCCAGGTCGCGGCCGAAGGCGCGTGCACTCTCCGCCGTGACCTCTCGCCCCCTGGCGTTGGCGTAGGGAATCTCGAAGCTGGTGGCCAGGCGGATTCCCTCCAACTCGCTGCCCCAGCGGCTGCTGCTCTTGCCACCGCCGTAGTTTTTCGCCGTGTTCCAGGCCTGGCCGAAGGGCAGGTTGTCGCTGGCACGATAGACGAGCGGCCCCTTCTGGACTGTCTCGATCACCTTGCCGAAGGCCTGCTGCTGCTCCCAAACGGCTTCGTCGTGGTTCCCGACCATGTAGATGACCTCGTTGTGGGCGCCGCGGATGTGGGGGCAATGAAGGTCGAAATGCACCTTGAGCCGCCCCTCCGACCACTCCGGCACAAGCTTGCGCACGGCGCGCACCGAGGGATACACGCTCTCGCCGTCGTAGTCGCGGTTGTGGTCGCGCGGCTTGCGGTTCTTGCCTTGGTCGCCATCCTCCACACCATCCTTGTCCATGAACGGCACGATGAGGAACTCGACGTGCTCGCGGAGCCACTTGCCTGCGTCCGTGTCGCCGAGGACGGTCTCGATGATACCCTCGATGCTGTAGCTGGCCATGCACTCGCAGGCGTGGTGCCGGGCGGTGACGAGCACGCGGCAGTCCGGCTCGCCATCGAGCTTGCCGGCGTGGAGCCGCTCCGTGGTGCGTCCCTTCTTTGTGGTGCACAGGGCCCGCGTCCTGAGATGCGAACTGCCGGCGTAGCGACGGAGGAACGCTTTCAGATTGGCCTCGAAGTAGGGCATGGCGAAGCAGAAGCGCGTCTCCTGTGCGTCCTTGGGGAACGTGTAGCGGAAGGAGTTCCCCTCCACCGCCTTCGCGCCGAGCCACGACCAGGCCTTGCCGCCATCGGTGCTCACGGCCGGCCCGCGCACGCCGAGCACGTTGCCTCGCGTGAAGTAGAACGTGAGCGTGCGGCCAGCCGCGCCGCGCACGCGGAAGTGCCACCAGAACCAATGGCCCGCCGTGTCGCGCACGTCCTGGTGGAGGGCCACGAAGTCGCCATCGATGCGGTCGACGATGACGTTGCCGCCGGGGAAGCTGGCATCGACCGTGAACGCCTCCTCGGCGTTCGCGCGGATGGCCAGCGCAACGAGTGGGAGCCACAGGAGTGCCAGGACGACAAGTCCGTCTGCGTCGTGAACCGTGGTCACGGGTGGGTCTCCTCGCAGAGGGCGAAGCGCTCGGTCACATCGGGCGGAAGGCCGCGCGGGCGCCCATCGCGGCCTGTGCAGCCGTGAACCGTGTAGCCCGAAGCGACAGGGCGGCCGCTCATCGACAGGATATGGTTGACGAAGGTGATGCGGACGCGCGTGAAGACGGGCACCCAGGTCGTCAGGCGGAACCGCTCGCAGGCTCGGAGCGGGGCGAGGTGGCGGCAGAAGGCCTCGCTGACGGGCAGGAAGACGCCTTCCCGCTCGAGCTGGCTGTAGGGGAGTCCCACGCTGCGAGTGAGCTCGTTGCGGCCCACCTCGAACCACGTGTAGTAGCTGCCGTAATAGGCCACCCGCTGGGCGTCCGTCTCGGCGTAGCGGACCATGAGCCCGTCGGTCACGGAGCGGGCACCCGGCGGCGGCCCTGCAAACAGCTCATCGGCCTTCTTCGAGAGCACGATGCGTTCGACGCACTCCTCAGCAACATCGCGGAACGACTCGGGAATCGGCAGCACGTCGCCCGACAGGCCCACCAGCACGTCGGCCATCGCGCCCGTGGCGAGCACCGTGCCATCGTCCACGCGAACGAGTTCGGTGTCGAAGCGGACCCGCTTGGGCGCCACCTCGGAGAGGCGGATGCGCACGAGCACCCAGTCGTCGTAGACGGCGGGCCGCAGGAACCGTGCACACGATTCAGCGGCGGTGAGCAGCAGGCCCTGGGCCTCGAGGTCGGGCGGGCTCAGGCCAAGTTCCTCGAGCAGGGCCACCTCGCCCACCTCCCACCAGGTGAAGTAGGAACCGTAGTAGGCCACCCCCTGGGCATCGGTTTCGGCATAGCGGACGCGGAACGGTGCGGACTCACAGGGCATGTCGGTCTCTCCCCGGCCGGCCTCCTCGGCGTTGCATGCGGCTCGTGAGCAGTTCGCAAGGAACGTGCGAGGCCGCGAATGCGACCTTGAAAAGCGAGTGGGCATATTATACAATCCCAGTGATCCAGGTCAATGCACGCGACGCCCCCGGGAGGCGAAAGGAACCGGCATGCCACTCATCGCAGACGCTTCCGCTGCACGCGAGGTCATCGCAGAGGCACGCGAACGGCGGGTCGCCATGATCAACCTCAACCCCGAGGCCCCACGAGGCATCGAGGCCTGTCTACGCGCTGCCAAGAGCTATGGCGAACGCGTTGGGGCCGACGACCTGCCCATCTTCCTGTCCATCTGCGGCGTCTACCATGGCCGCCCCCAAATCAAGCTCTACACCAGCCTGGCCGACCCGATGTATGGCTTCGATGCCTGGCTCCACGACATCGCGTTCTACACCGACCCCGACGGCCCGTTCGGGCGCGTCCGCGTGCTCACCCACCTCGACCACGGCCAGCCCGATGGCGATGCCCCAATCCTCGAACACCGCATTGAGAAGCTCTCAAGCGTGATGTTCGACGCCTCGACGATGCCCTTCGAGGAGAACATCGCGGCCACCGCACGCTACGTCGAGCGCTTCGGCGACCAGGTGGTCGTCGAGGGAGCGGTCGACGAGATCTTCGAGTCGGGCACAGGCGAGCAAAAGAACCAGATCACCACTGTGGAGCAGGCAGGGCGGTTCGTCGAACAGACGGGCGCTGACCTCATCGTGCCCAACCTGGGCACCGAGCACCGGGCCTCGGCCCGGGAACTGCGCTACCACGGCGACCAGGCCCGAATTCTGCGCGACGCCGTGGGCAAAATCCTCGTCCTCCACGGCACCTCCAGCCTCTCGCCCGAGGACTTCCGAGGGCTCAGGGACGATGGCATCGCCAAGGTGAACATCTGGACGGCCATCGAGAAGGCCGGCTCACAGGCGACCGTGCGAAAGGCCCTCGACGAACTCGGCAACACGTTCACTGAGGACGAGCTTCGCGAGCTGGCAGACGCGGGCAGCATCGGCACCCGGTACTTCGACCCACAATACAGGGACGACGTGTGCTCCGGGCGCCTGTATCCGAAGCTCGACGGCTTCGGCGAAGTCGTCCGCCGCGACGCCTGGGTCAA
>Ga0272441_10004356_pt1 | contig 25774 bp, 24 predicted proteins | sample SSMProp6N_FD_193582 | JGI IMG/M metagenome (GOLD analysis project Ga0272441, IMG submission 193582) | Marine sediment archaeal communities from Little Sippewissett salt marsh, Falmouth, MA, United States - SSM-Prop-6N | ecosystem: Environmental > Aquatic > Marine > Wetlands > Sediment ...
AGACTCATCCTGATTGCACATTGCTTCACATCGATCCGATTGCTGCCACGCATGGTTCCTGTTTTGCCGTGCTCACTTTTTGTTACCCGCCTCCGGACTTTTCTTCCAAACAGGGAGGGTGCAAATGCTTCAGGTTCGAGATGGCCGGTGAGGTATTATCGGTACTTTCGCATGAGGCCCGCGACCACACCCTGAATCGTAAAATCCCCCTGGCGCACCCGGATGGACGTCATGGACGGATTGGCGGGGCGCAGTTCGATTTCTTTGCCCCTGCGGAAATATTTTTTTACGGTTGCTTCACCGTCGACCAGGGCCACCACGGTTTGCCCGTTTTCCGCAACGGACTGTCGACGGACGACAATGGTGTCTCCGTCAAAGATGCCTTCTTCGATCATGGAGTTTCCGGTGACCTTGAGGGCAAAGTATTCGCCTGCGCCCATCATTTCTTCCGGTACATCCACGGTCTCATGCTGTTCCACCGGCTCGATGGGACTGCCCGCGGCCACCAGACCGGCCATGGGCAGCACCACGGTGGTCCCTCCATGTTCGATGAGTCGGATGGCCCGCTTCTGATTTTTGCGTCCCGTGCGGATGTATCCTTTGTCTTCCAGTTGCCGAAGGTGTTTCTGGACCGACTGAAAGGACTGAAATCCGAAATGCTGCCGGATTTCGTCGTACGAGGGAGCGAATCCCCTGGCCTCGATATACTGCTGAAGATATCGATACACGGCCTGTTGTTTTTCTGTCAGCATGGCAGAAGAAAGGTAGGTATAAAAAAGGTATAAGTCAAGTTTTTTTTAAAAAAACCTTCAGAAACACAAATGTTTTCTGAAGGTCGTTATGTCTTCGTATTTGTTCGGGGATCAGTATCCGAAAGCGTGCGGCAGCACTTCGACAATCCATGGAATGTAAGTGACCAGCAGCAGGGCTGCCACCATGACCGCATAAAACGGCAGCAGGGATTTTGTGACCCTTGCGATTGTGGTTTTGCCGATACTGCACCCCAGAAAAAGAACGGATCCCACGGGTGGCGTACAAAGCCCGATGCAGAGGTTCAGCACCATGACAATTCCGAAATGCAGGGGAGAGATGCCCAACTGGGTGACAATCGGTAAAAAGATTGGGGTGAAAATTAAAACTGCGGGTGTCATGTCCATGAAGGTTCCCACAATGAGCAGAATGAAATTGATCATCAGAAGAATAACAAATTTGCTTTCAGAAAAACCGATCAGAGCGGCGCTGATGTTTTGAGGAATGTTTTCATAGGAAAGAATCCAGGACATCGCTTTGGAAGTGCCAATGAGCAACATCACAATGGCGGTTGTTTCCACGGTTTTGAGCAGAATCTCCGGCAATTCCCTGATTTTAACTTCCCGATAAAAAACCACGGAGAGGAGTAACGAATAGAGAACCGCGACGGCGCTGGCCTCGGTTGCAGTAAAATAACCGGCTATGATACCCCCGATGACAATAACAATCAGCAGCAGACTGGGAATCGCATCCAAAAATTTTTTTATCGCATGAATGAAATTGACGCGTTCACCAACCGGATATTTTTTAATCACAGCCACAACCGCGCATACGCCCATCAGTCCCAGACCCACAAGAATACCCGGTAAATAGCCCGCAATGAAAAGGGCGGCAATCGAAACCCCTCCGCTTGCCAGGGAATAAACGATCAATACGTTGCTGGGCGGAATGAGCAAACCGGTTGTAGCGCCTGTGACTGTGACGGCTGTATTAAAATTCTTATTATATCCTTCTTTGTTCATCATGGGAACCATAAAACCGCCAATGGCCGATGTTGCGGCAGCTGCGGATCCCGAGATCGCGCCGAAAAACATGCAGGCCAATACGTTGACATATGCCAGACCGCCGGGAAACATGCCGACCAGCACTTTGGCGAAATCCACAAGACGACGGGCAATACCCCCTCGGCCCATGAGCAATCCGGACAAAATAAAGAACGGGATGGCGAGCAGGGCAAAACTGTTGATTCCCGTCGCCATCTGCTGTGCAACCGTTATAATCGATGGATCCGGAGGAATCGTGAATAGCATGGTCAGAATGGTCGTAATGCCAATAGCGATCGCAATCGGCACGCTTAATAACAATAATACAACAAAACTGATAATCAGGACAAGCACGGAAAGTTCCATGATGTCTCTCTCCTTATTTTTCTAAGTTCTGAGTTTAATCCAGTGCACTGATTTGGTGTGCAGCATCGGTTTCGTTATCACCCTTCATTGCTTTAAGAATGAATCCCAGGGCATAAAGCATCATCAGTATCCCTGAGATGGGCAGAACCGTATACACATAGCCCATGGGAATTTTAACACCCGGAGATATCTGGTTCAGCCGAAGTGTCAGGTTGACCAGCCGGAATCCTCCAATGACCATAATAAAGAAAGCAAACAGCATTACAAATGAGTTGACTAGGATATCAATGATTTGTTTTTTTATTCCTGTCAGTTTGTATGTCAGTATGTCGATTCCCAGATGCGCTTTTGTGTAGAGGGCGTGACTCGCCCCCAAAAGACCGATCCATATCAATAAAAATCCTGCTAATTCCTCAGTAAACGAGCTGGGATTTCGTAAAATGAACCGTGTGACCACCTGCCATGTGACATCCAGTACGATTGCGGCCATCAGTACAATTAAGAATTTTGAAACAACCTTATTAACGATTTTTATAAACTTTTGCATGAGTGTGTCCTTTTTATTCAATGGCTTTAATCTCTTGAATCAAATCATAGATCGGCGTCCCCTTGAAGGATTCATACATGGGGATGACTTTTTCCCGGAAAGGCGTTTTATCCGGATGGATGATCTGTACACCTGCTTCCTGTACGACTTTTAATGCCTCTTGGACAGCCTCTTTCCAGTACTGACGTTGTGCCAGAACTGATTCATCCACGGCTTCCTGAAGCCATGTTTGTTCTTCAGGCGTCAGCCGGTCCCAGACGGCCCTGCTCATCAGGAGAATATCCGGAACCGATGTATGCTCATCCAGGCTGTAATATTTACAAACTTCATAATGACGGGAAAGATGAAAGCTCGGAGGATTGTTTTCTGCGCCATCCACAACCCCTTGCTGCAGTGCTGTGTATAATTCACCCCAGGGGATCGGAGTCGCTGATCCGCCCAGGCATTTCACCATTTCCATTGAGGTAATGCTTTTCATAACGCGAATTTTTAGTCCGCCCAAATCATCCGGAGTTTCAACGGGATGATTTTTCGTATAAAAACTCCGGCTTCCGGCATCGTAATAGCACAGGCCGCGAACCAGATAATTCTGTCCGGAGAGCAGGAGCCGATTGCCGATCTCGCCATTCAATACCTTCCACCGATGTGCTTCATCCCGGAACAGGTAGGGAACACCAAAAATTTTCATTTCTGGTACGAATGATTCCAAAGGGGCTGTTGAGACTTTGGTCATGGCCAGACTGCCGATCTGGAGCATTTCGATGAGCTCTCTTTCATTTCCCAGTTGTCCGCTGGGATAAATATCCACCTTCATCTTTCCCCTGGACTTTTCCTGAAGCTTTTCTGCCATGACGACCATACCTTTATGCACGGGATGCGATATATCCAGTGCATGAGCCAGTTTTAATACCGTGACTCTGGATTGAGTCTGGCAGGACATAAAAATGATTTCCAGAAAAAGCAGAATACTGAAAAAATGTTTCATTCAGTGTCTCCTATATATTCGCTCTTTAAGATGATTTTAAATCTCGTGCACTGATCTCTTTGATAAATTTCAATAAGGGTTTAGAAAATTCTTTTCTTTCTAATGCAAATTCGATTGTCGTTTTTAAATAATCCAGTTTATTACCAATATCATACCGTCTGCCTTCAAATTTATACGCGATGATTTTTTCACGCTGCATTAAGATTTTTAAAGCATCGGTAATTTGAATTTCATTATTTTTACCTTTCGGTGTTTCTCCAATGGCTTTATAAATTTCAGGAGTTAAAATATATCGGGCTGCAATTGCAAAATTGGAAGGTGCTTCCTGAGGAGACGGTTTTTCGATAAGATCGGTGACCTCCATAATGTGCTCGCTGATTTTATTGCCGCCGAGAATGCCGTATCGGGATACTTTTTCTTTGGGAACAGTCTCCACGCCCAGAACAGAACATTGATACTGTTCATAGATGTCGATTAACTGGCGGGTCACAGGAATAACGGATTTCATCACTGTGTCTCCAAGCAATACGACAAACGGATCATTCCCTGTATGCCAATGCGCCTGATAAATGGCGTCTCCAAGGCCATTCATTTCCTTTTGACGAATAAAGTGAATATTTGCCATATCGGCCAATCGCCGGATTTCCGTATAAGCCGCTTCGGCGCCCTTGTCTTCCAAATGCGTTTCAAGTTCAAAATTGCGGTCAAAGTGATCTTCAATCGCGCGTTTCCCTTTACCTGTGATGACCAGAATGTCTTCGATTCCTGCATCAACAGCCTCTTGAACCACATATTGAATCGTGGGGGTATCAATAATGGGCAGCATTTCCTTCGGCTGCGCTTTGGTGGCCGGCAGGAATCTCGTGCCCAATCCTGCGGCTGGAATGACCGCTTTTTTTACCATTACTTAACAGCTCCCAGGTTATAAAATGTAAGGTTTAATCACCCGTGCATTGACTTTTTTCAATTCAACTGCCAGTTTATTCAGCATCGCATCATCATTATAGATTCCTATTATGGATCCGCCGCTTCCTGTAAATTTTGCTGAAGCGCCGCATTGGCGTGCTGTATTCACCAGATTCCGGTTCGGATCCGTGATTGTCATGATCTTTGCACGGCATTCAAAATTTTCATTCATCAAATCGTGCAGCACTTTATATCGACGATTTTGAATCGCAGATTTTCCTTCTTCTGCGATTTCCGCAATCCGGTTCAGTGTCTCGATAACTTCCGGATCATTCTTTTCCCATCTGGCACGAACCGTGTTCAGCACTTTACCCGATACTTTACTCAAATCCGTTCGATAGGCAATAAACAGCTTTGGTAATTTATCTGGATCAAGCCGCTCATAGTCTCCGTGTCCCTTGGATCTCATCAAGGCTTTATCAAAATTCATGTACACACAACCCTCATAGGTCTGAATGACCCGATCCTGCAATCCGGCGTTAATACCCAATTCATTCGTTTCAGCGGACAAGACGATGTTGGGCATCATTTCAGGGGGGATCTCAATATCGTAAAAATGCATCAATGCCCGCATGGTGGCAGTGATAATCGCGCTTGATCCTGCAAGGCCGACCTGACGGGGAATAGAGGTTCTGTATCGAATGGTGAAATTTTTATGAGAAAACTTAAAGCCATGCGCCATACAATATTCGAAAAATGTCTTAATCGCCGCTTTTAAAAGCCTCGCTCCTCCATAATATCCGGTTTGCTGTACGGATTCGACCAGATGATATATATTTCGGTACACATTGATATCTTCAACCTGATGTTCGATATGAAGTTCAGGAGATTCATACAGCGATACATGCGCGCTGAAATTACGTACGATAATTGAGATGGTTTTTCCAAAATAACCATCTGACGGATTGCCCAGGAGACCGGCCCGTGCAAATGCGCGTTGTTCAATAATCATAATGGCTCATGCTTTTGGTTCGTGTCATAAGATAATAAAAGGTATTGTCGTTTTGCATTGATAAATAAAGAAGCACTGCCACGCTTTTCTGACAGTGCCCTTGCTGTCAAAATTTATCTTACAGTCATACACATTTTTTAAAGTGGAAAATCTCATCGATTTTATAAGATTTTCCAAAAATCAGTACTTCATTCAACGCAACAGGCATGCCGGGCTGAACAGGAAATAAAGCAACAGGGTCAGTCCGATCACAATCAGTCCGACAATCTTGGCTCCAGAAGATGTTTTTAAATCCAGTTTGCCTTTTGATTTGAATTCAACAGGCGTTTTCAACGGTGCGGTGATTGTCACAATTGCCATGACTACAAGGCACAATCCAAAACAGATGGCCATACGGTTCAGGAATTGCACCTGCGGCATCGTAAATTTTATAATTCCATAAGCTGCAATATTGGTAAGCAGCCCAATGACACCGGAAACAGGCGGAGCCTTGCGTATCAGCAATCCGAATGCAAATACAGCCAAAATTCCGGGAGAGATAAATCCCTGACCCTCCTGAATGATTGTGAAGATACTGTTGCTGATCTTTGGATTGCCCAGCTGAGGAGCTAAAAACACAGCAATGATTGAAAAAATAAACACACAGATCCGGCCCAGGGTGACAATTGTTTTTTGTGAGGCCTCGGGCGAGATATATTTTTGATAAATATCCATGGTAAATATGGTGGAAGAAGCATTCAGCATGGCAGCCAGAGAACTGACCACGGCGCCTAAAAGCGCGGCTAATACAAATCCGACGAGGCCCACACCCTGGGGAAGCACATTGCCCAGTAATTGAGCCATGGCAGTATCATATTTATACGCGATAAATTTCTCTGTTGTTGTGGGTTTGCCTGCAGCTTGCGCAGCGGTTTTTATCATTGAATTAAAGGCCGTCACTTCACCTGACAGTGCTGGAAATACATTTTTCCATGCTTTATCTTCACTGGTAAATATTGTAAATTCAGAAACTTCTGTCTCCTCCAGCGTGGATTTGTCAATCGGCAATACAAATGGATTCAACGTTTTCAGATTATCCAGGGATTCTCCGCTTTCAAACACCGCTAACATATAATGGCCCGGCTGCCAATTGCTGATCAATGAATCAGCGGGCGATTCGATGACATCGACCAGTTGTGTGGCCGGATTTGCCTTGACATATTTGGTCATCACCTTGGCATTGTCCCGGATGGCTTCTTTCTGCATGTCTCCTGAAAACAGGTTGAAAGCAATAATGCCCGGAATCACAATGACAAAGGGAATGATCAGTTTTAAAAAGGCAGCGAATACGATCCCTTTTTGTCCCTCGCGTAATGAGGCAGAGCCCAGGGTCCTCTGAGTGATGTATTGATTGAGTCCCCAGTAATAAAAGTTGGGAATCCAGAGTCCGAGAAGCAGAGCCGTCCAGGGCAGAATAGGATCATCTGCTGGTAAAAACATATTCATTCGAACTTTGTTCAGTTCCCAGAACCGGGACATGGTTCCCTGTGCGGCAGGCAGGCTTTTTATGGCGAATTCACCGGTTTTAACATTTACAATATGAGCCGCTTCCGTGGCTGCTCCCAGCTTTGAGAATGCAAAATAAAGGATAACGGCTCCACCGATAATCAGAGCGCTTCCCTGTATCAGGTCTGCCCAGGCGCATGCTTTCAATCCTCCGGCAGCCACGTACAGCATCGCAATAAGACCGATGACCAGGGCTCCTGTGGTTAATGAAACTGAATATCCCATTTTACCGGCCAATGTGCGTATGGTCAGTGCGCCTGAATAGGTGACCGATCCTAATAAGAGCATATAGATAAACAGGGTTGCAACAGCCATAATGGTGCGGGCTGCACTGTTGTAACGAACTTCCAGAAATTCGGGCATCGTAAATATGCCGGCCTTCAAAAAATAAGGGAGAAACGCAAACGCAACAATCACGAGTGTGATCGCAGCCATCCATTCATAACTTGCAATGGCCAATCCGACATGGCTGGCCGCATTCCCGCTCATTCCAACAAATTGTTCTGTCGAAATGTTTGCTGCAATCAGAGAAAAGCCAATCAGCCACCAGAAAAGACCGCGTCCGGCTAAAAAATAATCTTCAGATGTTTTTTCTTTGCGGCTTTTGAGAATACCCACAGTCACCACACTGATCACAAAAATCAGAAAAACAATGACATCATAGATGCTGAACCGCATTGGTGTTTTCCTCCCAGTTGAATCGTCTGTTGTATAATAATAAATTCAATATAACACGAAATTGAGTGCAAATCAATTTGTTTTTCACTGGAATTTTTAAATTTATCGACAAAAAAATCATGTTTGTGTTTTTAGCAATTGATGAAAAAAGCTTGCTTTTATTAAAATTATTAAGTATAATTGATATGCCAAGTATACCGAATATACCAGGTACGATTCATGCGCATTAATCATACGAGTCATATTCCTTTGTACAAGCAAATTATTGACGATATCAAGAGTCAAATCAGTACGGGAACGTTGAAATCTGGTGATCAAATTGAGTCCAATGCTGAATTGGCTAAAAATTATGGCGTCAGTTTGATCACTGTTAAAAACGCGCTTGCCAGTTTAATAAAAGATGGATATTTGTTTGGTCGTGCGGGCCGGGGAACGTTTGTGGCCGATCCGGATCAATTTATTACCCCTCCATCGGCCGGAAATCTGGGTTTTGTTCTCACCAATTTTTCAAATCCCTATTTTACAGGCATATTACATCATCTTGAATCCCGAGTCAATGATTTTGGATATCGATTGCTTGTCTCATATGCTTCAAACAGTACTCATAAAGAAGATGAACAGATCCGGCATTTTATTGATCTGGGTGTCAAGGGCTTAATCATTGCTTCGACGGAACATATCAATCGGGTGTCAGACGCCGTACGCGAACTTCATGAATCGGATTTTCCATATGTGATGACCTCCTATGTGGAAGATCCATCTATTCATTATGTGGGTACTGACCATGAGCAGGGTGCCTATCTTGCTACTGCGTACATAATTCAATGCGGTTACCGGGAATTGGGATTTATCAATGCAGAAATGGGCAATCCTTTGGGAAAATTGAGGCGAAACGGATTTTTAAGGGCATTAACATCGGATCAATTGACCTGTCGGTCGGAATATGAATACCATTTTCCAGAATCCCGTCAGGATTTTCAATCAGGATATGAGATTGGGCAGCATTTTTTGCAGTTGTCTGCAAGGCCCGAAGCCATATTTGCTTTCAATGATCATTCTGCACTGGGTTTCGAACGTGCAATCACTGAGGGAGGACTGAAAATTCCGGATGATGTCGCTTTGGTCGGATTTGACGATGTCGCATTCGATGTGCCACCTCCGGTTGCCTTAACAACCGTCCGGCAGCCTGCCGATGCAATTGCTTTTCAGGCTTTGAAGATGCTTAACCATCAAATTGAGAATTGTGAATTTCCACATAGAAAGATACTGAAACCGAAACTCATCGTCCGGGACTCCTGCAGCAATCGAATGTCCGGGCAATAATCGAATCCATATGAATAAAATAAAAGAAACATTCTTTTGAAACTATATAAAAACTCAATAGGAATAGGAGATCGGTTCGGAAAACAGGGCATTGCCCAGCTGAATGCAATGGTGCTGGCTGAAGAGCAGGGAATTGCAATTTCACCGGTCTGGAACAAATCGTTTCGTGAGCATTATATCATTGGCACCACACAGGAAGCGGTTCGCGCTGAAGCGGATGCTTCTGTAAAAAGCCTTGGATGGAATCATGCCTATTTTGTAGATGCGGATCATATCAACCTGAATACAGTAGATGATTTTATTCCCCACAGCAATTTTTTTACACTGGATGTTGCCGATGCGATCGGTGTTCAAGCGGATCCGGAAGACATTCAAAACTTTGCAGAAAGTCATTTGTCTCTGATTGGTCATTTGTCGATTCATCATTTAGATGAGAAAATAGAGATCAATTCCGGTTTTTTATATCAAGCTGCAGAAAAATATCTGTTTGCGGTTCAGGAGGCTGGAAGGATTTACCGACATATTAAAGATAAAAAGTCTGAACCGTTTATAACTGAAATCAGTATGGATGAAACGGACAGTCCTCAAACGCCTCAGGAATTGCTTTTAATCCTGGCCATGATTCAAGCCGAAGAAATTCCTGCAGAGACAATTGCACCTAAGTTCAGCGGGTGGTTCAACAAAGGTGTGGATTATGTGGGGGATCCGGATAAATTTGCGAACGAATTCGAAGCCGACATCGCTGTGATTGAATACGCGATTCAAAATTTCGATTTGCCTGTTCAATTAAAACTCAGCGTGCATTCCGGAAGTGACAAATTTAAGCTCTACCCGATCATCCGTCAAATCTTGAAAAAATATCAGGCAGGGGTTCATTTAAAGACTGCTGGAACGACCTGGCTGGAAGAATTAATCGGTCTTGCAGAATCCCGGGGAGATGGATTGCAGATTGCCAAAGAAATTTACCGGACGGCGTTCCATCGATTTGATGAACTGTGCAAGCCTTATTTTTCTGTTATTGATATCCATCCAAAACGGCTGCCAAATCCTGAAGATGTGAATGAATGGAGTAGCAGGCAATATGTGGATGCTTTACGGCACGATCAAGCGCATCCGGCATACAACATGCACTTTCGGCAGCTGCTCCATGTGGGATATAAGGTTGCTGCGGAACTTGGAGACAGGTATCTCAATGCATTGCAGGAAAATCAGAAGATCGTCAGTCGCCATGTCACCGAGAATCTGCTGCAGCGGCATATAAAACCATTGTTTGCCGACTGAAGCATGCATAAATAAAACCATAATGAACAGGAGTATTTATGAGTTATATTGAAGACCTATTTGGATTATCCGGCAAAGTCGCCGTTGTCATCGGTGGAGGAGGTGTATTGGGGGGAGCCATGGCCGAAGGTCTTGCAAAGGCGGGTGCCGGTATCGCCATCGTTGATTTACATTGCGACCATGCAAAAGAAAAAGCATCATTGATGGAAACATTTGGTGTTGATACCTGTGCAATTGAAGCCGATGTCTCGAAAAAATCAGATTTGCAAAAGGCCTTTGATGAAATTATGAATAAATTTGGTCATGTGGATATTCTCATCAATGCACCCGGTATTAATTCCGGAACCCCGTTTTTTGAAATCACCGAGGAGGAGTGGGACAAGATCCTTCAAGTCAATCTCAAGGGAATTTTTATGGCATGTCAAATTTTTGGAAAACGGATGGTCAAACAGGGAGCCGGGAGTATCATTAATATTTCATCCGCGTCTTCAGGCCCCCCGCTGTCACGGGTTTTTACCTATGCGGTCACCAAAGCGGGTTTGAATAATCTGACACAAAATTTGGCCAGGGAATGGGGGGTGAGGGGTGTTCGGGTGAATGCGATTGCTCCCGGATTTTTTCCTGCCGAGCAAAATCGAAAACTGTTGACACAGGAGCGAACCGATAATATTATGCGTCATACGCCAATGAAACGTTTCGGAGAACCGGAGGAACTGGTGGGTGTGGTCATCTGGCTGGCTTCGGATAAAACTTCCTCATTTGTAACAGGTGCGTTGATTCGGGTGGATGGCGGGTTTACAGCCATGACTATATAAGAAAAACGCTTGTCGTATGTAATAATTGTTCAGCAGATTTATACAAAACCATCAGTGGAGGAAATAATGAGTCAATATGATTTTGGATTAATCGGCCTGGCGGTGATGGGGGAGAATCTGGTTATGAATATGGAATCCAAGGGCTTCTCTGTGGCTGTTTTCAATCGTACGGTCGAAAAAGTGGACCGGTTTGTCGAAGGCCGTGCAAAAGGGAAGAAAATCAAAGGATGTCATTCTATTGAGGAATTGACAGCAAGCCTGAAACGCCCAAGGAAAGTCATGCTGCTGGTCAAAGCGGGAAAGCCCGTGGATGATTTTATTGAGCGCATTATCCCGCATCTTGAAGAGGGAGATATTTTAATTGACGGAGGCAACAGTCATTTCCCGGATACGATTCGCAGAACGGCGTATGTCGAATCCAAAGGATTGTTATACATTGGAACGGGTGTTTCAGGCGGAGAAGAGGGTGCTTTAAAGGGACCGTCCATGATGCCCGGGGGATCTCCCAAAGCTTGGCCGCATGTTAAGAATATTTTTCAAAAAATTTCTGCAATAACAGAAAACGGCGAACCCTGCTGTGACTGGGTTGGTGAAAATGGCGCCGGCCATTTTGTTAAAATGGTACACAATGGCATCGAATATGGCGATATGCAGATGATTACGGAAACCTATCAGATGATGAAGGTGGGTCTCGGCATGTCCAATGATGAGATGCATCAGGTATTCGCAAACTGGAATCAGGGGAAACTGGACAGTTATCTTATCGAAATTACACGGGATATACTTTCCCATAAAGATACGGATGGGAATGATGTACTGGATTTCATTCTTGATACAGCGGGTCAGAAAGGAACCGGAAAGTGGACAGCCATTGAGGCTCTGAACCTGGGACAACCGCTCACATTAATCGGTGAGGCGGTATTTGCACGCTGTCTGTCTGCTTTAAAGGAGGAACGGAAAGCGGCTTCCAGGGAACTTGCCGGACCCGGATCCACATTTGAAGGGAATCAATCTCAGTTTGTTCAAGATTTGGAACAGGCGTTATATGCCTCAAAGATTGTCAGTTATGCACAGGGTTACCAGCTCATGCGGGCTGCTGCTGAAGCGTATCAGTGGAATCTGAATTATGGCGGTATCGCCTTGATGTGGAGAGGGGGGTGTATTATTCGATCCGTATTTCTGAAAAAAATCAAAGAGGCCTTTGATCAAAATTCAAATTTAACCAATTTGCTTTTGGATCCTTTCTTTAAGGAAGAAGTAACCAAAGCACTGCCTGCATGGCGCCGTGTTGTGAAAACTGCCGTTGAATTGGGTGTACCTGTTCCGGCATTAAGCGCTGCTCTTGCTTATTATGACGGGTATCGAAGTGAGCGTCTACCTGCCAATCTGCTGCAGGCACTGCGGGATTATTTTGGCGCCCATATGTATGAACGAATTGATAAACCAAGGGGTGAATTCTTTCATACCGACTGGACCGGGCACGGAGGAGCCACTGCTTCAAGCGCGTATATTGTTTAAGAATATAAATGAACCTTATGAAAACCGGCCATGTTTAAAAACATAGCCGGTTAAAATTTATTCAAAACCGGGGACGGCCATGCTTATCGGTAGCGGATACTATAACCGATGTTTATCTGAAGATGAAGTTCGGCACATTTGCGCCGAGGTATTTGAACATCTGTTAAAGCAGGGTCAGAAAATTTTGTTCATTATTCCTGATCATACGCGTTCTGCTCCTATCGACATGATGTTTAAAGTCGTTTATGAACTGTTGTCTTCTAAAATGGATCATCTTGATTTTCTTATTGCATTGGGCACCCATCCTCCGATGAGCCAGACCATGATTTGCGAACGTGTGGGAATAACACAGAAATCGCAATTAGAGAAATATCCGAAAGCACGATTTTTTAATCATCATTGGAATGATCCTGAGCAACTGATGCATATCGGTACACTCGGCTCGTCTGAACTGTCGGAAATATCAAATGGCTTGATGAGCGATTCTGTGGAGGTCACCATCAATCGTATGGTGATGGATTATGATCAGTTGATTATTATCGGACCCACCTTCCCGCATGAAGTTGTTGGATTCTCCGGAGGCTGCAAATACCTGTTCCCCGGGATTTCAGGTGCCGAAATTATTAATATGTTTCACTGGCTTGGCGCATTGATTACCAATCTTGAGATTATCGGCAAAGCGGACACCCCTGTTCGTCAGGTTATTGACCGGTCTGCACAGTTTTTACAAATTCCGGTTCACTGTATCAGTCTTGTGGTGACAGGGGATCATCTCGCCGGTTTATACGCCGGATCCTGGAACGAAGCCTGGAGGAAAGCGGCTCAGCTTTCTGAAAAACTCCATATCATTTATAAAGAGCATTCGTTTCGACGGGTTTTATCTTGTGCGCCGGATATGTATGATGATTTATGGACAGGTGGTAAATGTATGTATAAACTGGAGCCTGTTGTCGCGGACGGAGGGGAGTTGATTATTTACGCCCCTCATATTTCTGAAGTTTCAGTGACGCATGGGGAAATCATTAAAAAAATCGGTTATCATGTACGGGATTATTTTACAAACCAGTGGAAGCGTTTTCATGATTTTCCGGGCGGAGTACTTGCCCATTCGACCCATGTTAAAGGTGTGGGGACTTATCGGAACGGGATTGAAAAATCCCGGATACGGGTCACTTTGGCCACTTCGATTCCGGAGAATGTTTGTAATCAAATCAATCTGGGCTATCTTGACCCTGCGTCCATTCATCCGGAAGATTGGATGAATCGTGAAGCAGACAGGATTTTATACATAAAAAAAGCCGGAGAGATGCTTTATCGATTAAAACAGTGATTTTACACGATTCATGACAATTGGAGGATGCGATTATGGCCCTGACATTGAGATCTGAAACCGACTGTGTATTTGATGAGATTTCAATGGGTGAGATTATGCTGCGTCTGGACCCTGGCGAAGGGCGCATTCATACGACGCGGCGGTTTGAAGCCTGGGAGGGGGGTGGCGAATATAATGTCGCCAGAGGATTGAGACGGTGTTTCAGTATGAAAACCGCGGTTATTACAGCATTTGCGAAAAATCCGGTGGGTGAGCTGCTTGAAGATTTGATTCTGCAAGGCGGTGTTGATACACGATTCATTCGCTGGATTCCTTATGACGGCGTCGGGCGTGAAGTCCGGAACGGTTTGAATTTTACTGAACGCGGTTTTGGAATAAGAGGCGCTTTGGGGTGCTCGGATCGGGGGCATACGGCAGCCAGCCAGATGAAAGCGGATGATTTTGACTGGGATGAGATATTCGGAAAAACAGGCGCGCGCTGGTTTCATACGGGCGGGATTTATGCCGCACTTTCAGAAGGGACACCGGAAGTGATTATCGCAGCGATGAAAGCGGCAAAAAAACATGGAACCATTGTCAGTTATGATTTGAATTATCGTCCTTCATTATGGAAATCTGTCGGTGGACAGAATAAGGCACAGAAAGTCAACCGGGAAATTGCCAAGTACGTGGATGTAATGCTTGGCAATGAAGAGGATTTTACTGCTTGTCTGGGTTTTGATGTGAAAGGTGTCAATAAAAATTTAACCGAATTGGAAACGGACAGTTTTAAACAGATGATTCAAAAGGTTGTGAAGGCGTATCCGAATTTTATGGCAGTGGCCACAACACTACGGAGCGTGAAAACTGCGACCCGAAACGATTGGGGGGCTGTATGCTGGTATGATGGGCAATTCTATCAGGCAACACATCGTCCTGAACTTGAAATTCTGGATCGAATTGGAGGCGGGGACAGTTTTGCATCAGGATTTATTTATGGAATGATGACATTCGGAGACGGGCAAAAAGCAGTGGAATATGGTGCTGCGCATGGTGCCCTTGCAATGACCACAGCGGGCGATACCACGATGGCCAGGCTTTCCGAGGTGGAGAGGATTGTTGGCGGCAGAGGCGCCCGGGTTGTCCGCTGAGTGAAAGAAACTGGATACATTTAAAATGCTTGAAAGATTTCAGGAAGAAGCGGCACTATTTCTTTGATTCGAGTCGTAATCCTTTGATAGGATGGCTGAGGCGGGTTCCATTCTTTATCGGACAAATGATCACTTCCAATCAAAATTGCGGCAATTTTTTTATGATAATATTGAGCGATCGCAAACAGTGCGGAAGATTCCATATCCAGAGAGAGACATCCTTCATGTCGGTATCGAATGATTTTATCAGATGTCTCTCGAAATGGAGCGTCTGTGGTCCAGTGCAGTCCCTGAAAACATGGAACACCATAGGATTCAAGCCTTTGACAGATGATTGTATTTAAATGAGTGATTGTCGGAATAATTTCATCTGGAGGCACATAATGCAGAGAGGTGCCCTCTTCCCGGATAAAACGACTGGGGACAACAGTATCACCGGATTTTATTTTAGGATCCAAGAGACCGCATGTCCCAATGATGAGAATGTTTTGAATGCCCAGTTCAATGGCAATTTCCAATGAAAAACCTGCAATGGGAGCTCCCATACCGCCGTATATCATGACATGTGGAACGGGTTGTTTAAAATGCAGGAATTTTGATTCAAACAGAAACTTGGATGAGGATGCCGGCTGTTTTTTTATATACCGCTCAGGATGCGGGATTAAACTGAATATACAGTAGGGCGGCAGTTGAACGGACAACAGATGCGGAGCGAATTGACAGATGAATTCATGGGGTGTAAAAATAGAGCCCGTATGTTTCACATGGATTGAATGCATGATTTTAATGCTACAAAAATATATTGTTTTTTGCAAGACATTATAGCATTGAAATGTCTCATCATGAAACATTTTTCTTGACATTTACTTTTTAATATTATAAATTTGACGGTACCAATATTTAATGTTTTGATTGTTATATATTTATCAAAGGTGTTTTTACAGATTTCAAATTGTGATTGAAAATCAGGCACTTTCATGTTGAGTTTTTATAAAATCGTGATGATAAAAGAAGCATAATTATAATAATAACAATAAGTAAATATATTTGAAAGTCATCAAAGCATATGTTTTGGCAAGAAATTTGCATTAATCCCATTGAGAATTTTAAATTTAATGCCTTAGGGAGGGCACGATCATGAAACGGCTAGCGATTGCATTGTGCATTATATGTGTCAGCGGACTGGCTTTTGCCGAAGGATTCAGCATCAGCAAACCGGACGCAGTGGGCGGCAGTCTTATTGGAATGACGCAGGATAAAGCATCCTACGCCTCCGGGACTCCAATAAAAGATGAGCTGGTTATTGGTCCGGGTGTTGAGTTTTTCCTTAAGTATGATGTATCACCACAATTTTTTCTGACATTAGGAACAGGAATCAGCACTCTCAACCATTCACTGGATGTTGATAATTTTGTCAGTTGTCGAACGACAGTCATTCCTACAATTGAATTAAAAGCGGCATACAAACTGATATCCGGGAACCAATTTTCACCCTTTATTATGGCCGGTTTATATGGATTCGGGTGGCAAAGTACCTTAAAAACTGATGAAACCACCACCTATCCGGATAGCCGAGCCTATGACGGCGCCATGTTTATTGGCGGGGGAGCAGAAATACCCATCAATGATAAAGTAAAATTTATGGCCAGCGGTGACTTGAGATTTGTCATGACATCCGATGAAGATCCGCAGCCCAAATATTGGGTGGCCAAAGCCGGTCTTGCTTATCAATTGCCCGGCAGACGCGGTGATCGTCCAATCAATGAAGAAATCGAATATCCGCTGGGTGATGATGAATTGGCTTCTCTGGATGATCTTTTTCAGGACGGCGGCAGTTCCGATGATTTCGATGATCTCGATATGCTGTTTGCGCCTGAAGAAGAATCCACCGGAGGCATGGCGGAATCTTCCACAGGTGATTATGATGAGCTGGATGAACTTTTTGGCGATGATATGTCGTCAGACGTCGCATATTCAGAAGAAGCAGGGACACTGCAGAACCGAATCAGCAAGCTTCGGAATGAAATGGATGAAGGGTTTAATCAGCTTCAGCATCTGCAGTCCAGAGTGCAGGAAAATGAAAAAGTGATTGCCTCACTTTCAGGAGACGTCGCTGGAAATTATGCGGGTATCGGTGGTCAGTTAAACGATCAACAATTTAAACAACAGTATGAACAGGTCCTTCATAAAGTATATTCAAAACAGTATAAAGCGGCCATTGCCGGATTTCAATCGCTGATGAACGGTAATCCCAATCACAAATTGGCCAGCAATTGTCAATACTGGATTGGAGAGTGCTACAATGCGATGGGTGATTATTCCAAAGCGATTCAGGCATTCAATACCGTAATGGAATATCGTTCTTCTTATAAATTTGATGATGCACTGATTATGACAGGGCTTTGCAGTATGAAAATAGGTGATAATGAACGTGCCCGGAAAAAATTTCAGGAACTTGTCAATCGGTATCCTGATAGCGAATATGCACCGAAAGCCATGCGTTATTTAGGGCGATTGTAAATGAATATTTTCAAATGAATGTATAGAAGGCTGATCATGATTAAGATCAGCCTTTTTTTTTAAAAAAGAATAAAAAAAATTTTACTTTATGGATTCTTTTCTTCTTTTTAACGCTATGATTGAAACAAATATGCTGATTTCATACAAAAGAATCAATGGCAATGCCATTGTAATTTGACTGGCAGGATCAGGAGGGGTAATAAGCGCTGCAAGTATAAAAATAAATACGATACCATATCTGCGGTATTTTCTCAGGAAAGCCGGATTGATGAGTCCAATTCTTGTGAGCAGAAATGATATGACTGGGAGTTCAAAGATTAATCCTGTAACAATAATGAGCCGCAAAACGAATCCAATATAATCATTTAAATTGATTTTAGCAGTAATTGTCTCAGTACCCATACCGTATAAAATAGGTAAAATAATAGGGATCAATCCCCAGTAGGCAAAGGCGATACCGGATCCGAAGCATAACAGTGTTGAAATTAATCCAGGAAAAAAATATTTTTTCTCTTTTGCGAACAATCCGGGAGCGATAAATTGCCACATTTGATAAAATATAACGGCAGCGGAGGCGATCAAACCGGTGACCAGAGCAGCTTCCATGCGAACAATAAGCGCTCCGGTCGGTTTTAAAAAGATAATTTCGGCAGGATTTTCCAGCCCGTCATTGGGTGCAGTTAAAAAATCGAGCAGTTTGTCACTGAATGGAAATGCAACAAGTGTAAACAGAATAACCGATCCCAGGCATTTCAGGATCCGCCAGCGTAATTCCTCGAGATGATCGAGGAAGGGCATTTCTTTGGTGTCTTTGGTTACTTGACGGGACATTGATTCAATTAATTGTTAATCCTGAAAATCCAAGGAAAGCCAATGCCATACAAGCGGCTGTGATAAATGCGATCGGTGTTCCACGCATGGACTTTGGAACATTGGCAAGTTCCAGTTTTTCGCGCAATCCAGCCATTAATATCAATGCGAGTGTGAAGCCAATACCGGACATAAAACCATTGACCAGGCTTTGCAGGAAATTATAATTCTCATCGATATTCAGGATTGAAACACCCAGTACTGCACAATTTGTCGTTATCAATGGAAGGTATATTCCAAGTGAGCGATACAAACCCGGACTTAGTTTTTGGATCACCATTTCAACAAATTGGACCAGTGAAGCGATTACCAGAATAAACGCGATCGTTCTTAAAAAGGTTAAATCCGGCGGATTCTTATGAAAACATCTTGCGATGATATTGATTGGCGATGGTTCAAGGAAATAATGAAAAATTGACCATGTTACCACAGAAGCAATACTCATGACAAAGATAACAGCCATACCCATACCCAAAGCTGAATCCAGGTTTTTTGAAACACCAATATAAGGACACAACCCGAGAAAGCGATGCAATACAAAATTGCTTACAAAAATAGCACTTACAGAGATAATGAGCAGCATTTTTAATTCCATGGAGATAACTCCCGGATGTTATGAATGATGAACGGTACGATAATGCTCAAACCAGTTTAAAAATCCGATCAGCAGTCCAATTGTAAGAAAAGCGCCAGGAGACAGAATCATTAATAATACGGGTTCGAATCCTGTTCCGAATATGGTCATTCCCAGCCAGGTGCCGTTTCCGAGAATTTCCCGAAAGGTGGCAATTGTAATCAGGGCAGCCGTAAATCCAATTCCCATACCGAAAGCATCAATAATTGATAGAAAAACGGTATGTTTACCTGCGAAAGCTTCTGCGCGTCCAAGAATAATGCAATTGACAACGATCAATGGGATAAATAGTCCCAGACTATGATGCAATTCAGGGAAGTATCCTGCCATTACAAGATCGACAATTGTCACAAAAGTTGCAATAATGCTGATATATATTGGAATGCGTATTTTTGCAGGAACCCAATTCCGAATGAGTGAGACAATGACATTCGAACAGAACAGCACAAAGAGCACAGCCAACCCCATACCAATCGCATTTTTTACAGAAGTTGATGTGGCCAAAACAGGGCATAAACCCAGCATCAGTCGAAATACCGGATTTTCACTGAATATGCCTTTTGTGAATTCTTTGAATCTGGACATAATTACTCCTGATGATTCAGATTGTTAAAAAGAATTCTGGATTGTTCTGAAACGGCATTTGTGATGGACCGGGAAGTAATTGTCGCACCGGTAATCGATTCAATCGTCCCCCCGTCGTTCTTTACTGCTATTGTTTGAGCATTTTTTTCTTGAAATTGCCGTTGCCACCATGGATTTTTATCGCCTGATTTTATTTCTGTGCAACGTGCCCCCAGACCGGGTGTCTCTTTTTGATCCAGAATGTTGATTCTATTGATTAATCCAGCTGTATCCACACCGACAAGTGTCCATATCCTGCTTGAATATCCTTGAGCATAAGCTGAAAATGCGTAACCGGTTAATTGCGTTGTATCTTTATTTGCATAGCCTTTGTAAATGACCGTTTCATTCAACTTTTCCTCGATGATGATACCGCTTTCTGCTTCAGGAAGCACATAAGCAAGCCCCAAAGACAATTCTTTTTGTTTTTGTGCTTCAATTTTTGGGGCGGTGAAATGATTGACTAGCGCCAGTGCTCCGGAAGCAGTCAGTGTCACTGCCATGAGGATCAGAGCATATTTTATAATTTCTTTCATTAATTAATCAACCTCCGAACACTTTTGGACGGGTGATTCGGTCCAAAAGGGGTGTCACCAGGTTCATCAATAAAATAGAATAAGATACGCCTTCCGGATACCCACCCCATAATCGAATAATTACCGTTAATACGCCACATCCAATGCCAAACCAAAGACGGCCAGCAAACGTAACAGGAGAAGTTACCATATCGGTCGCCATGTAAAAAGCACCTAAAAACAGACCACCGCTTAAAATGTGAAACAGTCCGTTTCCTGTCAGCAATCCATCGACGCCACCAAAAATCGTTGTCAAAATTGCCACTGTGCCTATATAGCTGAGAGGAATTTTCCATCCGATAATACGACGGTAAAGCAGAAAACAGGCACCGATTAGGATCAATAATGCAGAGACTTCTCCAATACATCCGCCAATATTTCCAAATAACAATTGCCAGTAGGCGCGATTCAATTGATATAAAGATTCTGTGGCCTGTGTGACCTGTTCAGGCAGGAATTCTGAACGGTGGATCAATATTTCACGCATTTGTTTAAAGACAGCCAGAGGTGTTGCACCTGTCATGCTGTCGATTCCGGATAAAGATTGCATTCCCCTGGGAAATGTTTGAAAAACAGTCATGTGAACAGGCCAGGAAGCCATTAAAAATGCACGTCCGATTAATGCTGGATTCATTGGGTTGAAGCCCAGACCGCCAAAAATTTGTTTTCCTATGAAAATGCTGACAAAAGCGCCAACAAGGGGTATCCAAAGCGGCACACCTGCAGGAAGATTATAAGCAAGCAGCAATCCTGTCAATATTGCACTGCCATCGAACAGCGTCACAGGCCGTTTCATGATTGTTTGGCAAATCCATTCTGTGGCCATTGCTGAAAGAACAGCGATCAGAATAATCCACAGAGCTTTAAGTCCAAATATATAAACAGACCAGGCGCCTGCTGGAACAAGCGATAAAATCACTGAATACATGATTTTTGGGACAGATAAATTATCCCGAAGATGGGGAGAGGCGCTGATATGCAGATTCATTGAATAGTATCCTCCTCAAATATATCAGGATAATGCACGTATTTCGTTATATCGCATTTTACCCAATTTAATATAATGTAGTAAATGTCGTTTTGCCGGGCAAATATAGGCACAGGAACCACATTCAATGCAATTCAGTAAACCATATTTTACTGCATCTTCAATTTGATCATGTTCAATGTAACTGGTCATTCGATTGGGCATTAGTTTCATTGGACAGATATCCACGCAGCGGGCACAGGAGATGCAGGGTTGTTCATCAGGAATTTTTGCATATGATTGATCCAGCACAAGGATACCGGAGGTGCCTTTTACAACAGGGACTTCATCGGTGACCTGAGCAATACCCATCATCGGTCCGCCATTCAATACTTTCGAAGCGGAGGGAATATAACCGCCGCAAAATTCAATTAAATTTTTAAATGGTGTTCCGATTCTCGCCAGTACATTTTTAGGTTGAGCGATACCCGGGCCGGTGACCGTAACAACACGTTCGATGAGGGGCTTGTCGAAATAAACAGCTTCATATATAGCAAAAGCAGTCCCTACATTTTGAACAATACAGCCCACATCCATGGGTAATCCTCCTGAGGGAACACATCGCCTCAGGGCCGCATATATTAATTGTTTTTCTCCTCCCTGGGGATATTTAACAGGTAAAGATAAGACCGATATTTTTTTATACCGCTTGGTCCTTTTTTGCATTAACTGAATGGCATCCGGCTTGTTTTTTTCGATGCCGATAATCACGCGCTTGACATGTAATAAACGCATAATAATATGAATGCCTTTTACAATTTCCTCAGTTTTCTCAAGCATCAAACGATGATCCGCTGTCAGAAACGGTTCACACTCGACTCCATTTATCAAAAGCATATCAATTTTTTTATCAGAAGGAGGAGAGAGTTTCACATGGGTAGGAAACGAAGCACCTCCCATTCCAGCCATACCTGCGTTGCGAATTCTATCCAATATTGTATCTTTATCAAGATCATTGATATTTAAATTCGAGTTGTGGTTTGAGAATGATTGATCCTCACTGCCATCATGCTCAATGAGAACAGATAATGATTTTATTCCCAGTGGATGTGGTAGAATTTCAATGGATTTGACGAGACCGGTTATTGGAGCATGTACCGGGACCGAAACGAATTTGGTTGCTTTCGATAAAGGCTGACCAGTTTTGACATGATCGCCTTTCTCAACGATGCATTCTGTAGGAGCCCCAATATGTTGCTGAAGAGGAACGATTGCCTGTTCAGGAATGGGTGCCTTTTCAATAATTTTATGCTCGGTTAAATGTTTAAATTCAGAGGGATGAATACCCCCGCTGAATGTTTTTAATCGCATGAATACTCCTTAGGACGATTGAGATGGATCGGAGGAAGTATTTGTTTTTAGATCATTCAGCTCTTTTAAAAACTCTTCTTTGTCTTTAAAATTTCGATATACCGAGGCAAATCGAACATAAGCCACTTCATCAAGCTTCCGAATAAACCGGATGACAAGTTCACCGATCCTTCGGCTGGGAACTTCATACACCATATCCATTTCAATACGCGATTTGATTCGGTGTACAATATTGTCGATTTGTTCAATTGAAATCGGGCGTTTTTTGCATGCAATTTCAATGCTGTGTCTAAGCTTGTCAGTGTCGAAGGGCTCCCGACGGCCGTCAGATTTGATTATCGAAAGTGTTTTATTTTCAATTTCCTCAATCGTTGTAAAGCGTCTATTGCATTTGTTGCAGAGTCTTCGCCTGCGGATGGCTGATCCATCATCCCGAGATCGTGTATCCAATACACGGTCATCATCGATACCGCAAAAGGGACATCGCATTTATAAATCCCACAATGATTGATACAATGGAAATCGAGAGCTGATTTCAGATACTTGATTGTTCACATTTCGGATGACCGTGTCATCATCGGAATGACTCAACACTTGATCAATTAATTTAGCGATCATTTTCATTTCATTTTCTTTCATACCTCGAGTGGTGAGTGCAGGAGTTCCGATTCTTATGCCACTTGTGACCATCGGACTTTTTGTGTCAAAGGGCACCATATTTTTATTGACGGTAATGCCCGCTTTTTCAAGAGCAATCTCAGCTGCCTTTCCAGTAATGTTTTTATCGGTCAGATCCAGAAGAATCAGATGATTGTCTGTACCGCCTGAAACCAGCTGATATCCTGTCTCTATCAATTGCTCTCCCAGACATTTTGTATTTTTAATAATTTGTTCGCAGTATGTGCGATATTCAGGAAGAAGGTTTTCTTTCAAAGCCACAGCCTTGGCCGCAATGATGTGCATCAAAGGACCGCCCTGTATGCCGGGCATAACGGCGCTGTTGATGATCTCGGACATCAGTTTGATACGACCGCTTTTTGCAGCTTTAATGCCCAAGGGATTTTCCCTGTTTTTGCCTAATAAGATCATACCGCCGCGGGGACCGCGAAGTGTTTTGTGTGTTGTTGTTGTGACAATGTCGCAATAGGGCAGTGGATCAGGATGAAGCTGAGTGGCCACAAGTCCAGCGGGATGAGCGATATCGGCCATCAGATAGGCCCCGATACTGTCCGCGATTTCTCGAAATTTTGAGAAGTCGATAAATCGAGGATAAGCGCTTGCGCCGGTGACAATCAGCTTTGGATGATGTTCCTTTGCCTGCTTCCAGACTTCATCAAAATCGATGGTCCCTGTATCCTGAGCAACACCATAAAAGACAAAATTGTATAATGTTCCCGAAAAATTTACCGGACTTCCATGGGTTAAATGTCCACCATGCGCCAAATTCATGCCAAGTACAGTATCTCCCGGTTTTACTAAAGCCATATAAGCAGCCATATTTGCCTGTGATCCGGCATGCGGCTGTACGTTTGCATATTCACAATTGAATAATTTTTTTGCCCGTTCACGAGCCAGATTCTCTGCCTCATCGACAAATTCGCATCCTCCATAATATCGTTTGGCAGGGTAGCCTTCTGCGTATTTATTGGTCATGACGCTTCCTGCGGCTTCGAGCACAGCAAGACTGACGAAATTTTCAGATGCAATCATTTCGAGCGTTTGATGTTCTCGTTTGATTTCAGATTGTAAAATTGTAAATATTTCTGAATCCAAATGTTTAAGCTTTTGCAAAAGAGGAGCTCCTATTCTGGCTATATACAGCAAATGGGACATATGTCCCATTTGCAATAGTTATATTATGATGAATAATAGTGTTAGGGAATCCATTCATAACAAGGCCCTTCCGGACGGGTTTGGCCCTTATGCATGAACATATCGGCCCGTGTTGGCAGAAGGGGTTTTACATAGCCGATGCGTCTGTTTGCATCGGATTTAGTCGAAATATCTTTGGTTGCTTTCACATATTCATGATAAGCCAGCTCATAGGTTAATTTATCACTGAATTCTATTTTTCCGTCTTTTGTTTCAGTGCATTTATCCGCAGCAGTTTCATAAATAATTCCCCTGGTGATATAGATATATCCATAGTCAGGATTAATGGCCTTGGCTTTGCTCACTTGAGACAGTGCTGCAGTATAATTGCCCATAGACGAGTAGGCAATTGCCATATTGCACAATGCGCCCAGATTTTCGGCTTGAAGTGTTAAAATTGAACGATAGGCATTGACTGCTTTACTATATTGACCGATTTCCTGATAACAGTGTCCGCTAAGCTCAAGTATTGTTAAATTATCAGGTGCCACTTCCATGGCTTTTTCAAGATGCGATACGGCCTTTCGAAATTCAAATAAGTCCATATGATTTCTGGCCAAATCAATACGATGCTGAATATTCTCAGGATCCTGTTTAACAAGCTTTTCCAGGGATTGAATAATTTCTTCCGTATCTACACCGCAATCTTTCATATGTCCGGATAATTTCTGCAGAATGTCTGGATTATTAGGATCTCTTGATAGCCCTTCCCGGATTGCAGTAATGCCATCTTCGCAATTATCATTGAGGATCATTAATTCACCCAGTTCAACCCAGTAAAGAGAAGTATCCGGGATTAGACCCGTTAGTGTGGTATACATTTCAATGGCCTTTTCAGTCTCCCCGCGGGTTTTATATATATAGGCTAACATTTCATAATTATACGGATAATCCGGTAATTGTTCTGTCCCTCGAATATAGGACCATTCTGCACTGTCCGGGTCGGCGGGATCCTGATGCATATAACATGTGCCGAGATATTGATAGACTTTTTTTAACCGGCGGTCTTTGAGGCCCATAAAATCCATAAAAGCAATTTTCCGGAAATATTTTTTTGCGTTTGTAAAATTATCCTGTTTATAATGTTAATAGCCCAGGCTCCAGAGCAG
>Ga0272441_10004357_pt1 | contig 25770 bp, 19 predicted proteins | sample SSMProp6N_FD_193582 | JGI IMG/M metagenome (GOLD analysis project Ga0272441, IMG submission 193582) | Marine sediment archaeal communities from Little Sippewissett salt marsh, Falmouth, MA, United States - SSM-Prop-6N | ecosystem: Environmental > Aquatic > Marine > Wetlands > Sediment ...
GCTGATCGAGTTCATCAACGCGGCGTCGGGCGGCATCTGTGAGGAATGTGAAGTGATCTGCCAGTGCGTCGTGGACATCGCCATCGTCTGCTGCCCGCCCAGTGAGAACTTGGGCTGCATCTACTTCCCCTACGTCCTTCAGCAGGAAGCGGGCTGGATCACCGGTATCGGTCTGTCGAACCTGAACTTCTCCGGTGCGGACTGGTCGCCGACGATTACCTTCACCGATAAGGACGGTGGAACGTTTGATGCTTCACCGACTTACAGCGAAGGAACGGTTGCCTTCAGCATCGATCAGTTGGTGACGGATAATGATTGGGAACCCGCAGAGGGTAATGGCTGGTTGAAGATCGTGCTGTCCGGCACGAATCCCTGGATCGATGCCTTCGCCTACTATATGTTCACGCTGGACGATCTGATGTTCGGTGCGGCCGTGCATGCGAAGGAGTGTCCTTGCGGCAGTTAATTATTAATATGCAACACGTGTGCTGAAAGGCACGTCGATGTTGGAACTGGTGTTGAAAATGCGGGTGGGCCTGCAAAAGGTCCACCCGTTTTTCAAAGATGTGCCGGACGGGTTAATCCGCGCCCGGCGATGTGAACGAATTACATATGTCTCAGTGAAAAGACAAATAGAAACGCGGTTAGGGGCGGGTATGATATGAAACGAGGTAACAAACTGCGGATACTCATAGTAGTATGTATTTTAGCCGTTTCTTTCCCCATCGCAGCGCTCGACGCGGGTGAATCGAGTAACGCGGAAATAATCCCCGAATGGCATGTGGGAGATATGTGGCGGGTGGCGGTGTCCTTCACAGCCGACGGGGAAAGAGGATCGCGACCGGTTGCCTGGACATACCGCGTCAGGCAGGTCCCCGGTTCCGGAGAAGGGTACGTCCTTGCGGTGTCCTGCGATGAAACGGAACCCGGCATTACGGTGCGTCTCGTGTACCGCCAGGATTTCTCTCTGGCGCGCGTGACCATGTTCCGCACCGTCGGCGGGACTGCGCGTAAAGTCAGTACGTTCTATGAGGCGGGAGCGCCGGTCATGACGAGAAGAAGCCCGGTACCCTTCGACACGCCCGTATTCCCCCTGACGGTTACAGTACCGCCGGCATCCTATAAAACGGTAAGACACATGTCGGACGGGCTGAAGTACCGGGTCACCTTTACGCAGGAGGTCACGAAAGACAAAAGTGACGCCGAGGGTCTCGTCGTCACCTGTTCCGCAAGCGACGGCATGACATTCACCCAGCGATGGCTGCCGGGACGGCCCTGGCCGGTATATGGCGAAAACGACAGGATGACATACAGGCTGGTGGATGAATGAAAAAGATTCTGCTCCTGATGATACTGGTAATCATGCTCCTGCCCGGGGGGGCTCGGGCTGATATACATGAAGCGGATTATGTCCCGTGGTCGGGGCACTGGTGGCCCTTCAGAAACGGCGAACTCGTCCGGGGCTATTATCCCCGGTGGGAACCATCGCCGCTTGCCAAATATGATTACGTTGTTGAGGGCAGATATGAAGGTCCCGCTATGGATTATGGCCGGGATCACTACTACGATACGGAAGCGCCGTACTACTACGGGCTCTGCATGGCATGGGCCACTGCCGCCATGCTGGAGCCAGAACCCGTTCATAAAGGTGTCTACGAGAACACGCCATTCTGTGTTGGTGACAAGAAGGGCCTGATAACGGCGGCCTACGACGGTGTCCGCCGCCTGTACCACGGTGTGAATACTCCCCTCGGCTTCCATCAGGTCCTGGAAGATATTATTGGCACGCAGGGACTGCCCATCATCATCGATACGGGTGTCGGGGAGGAGGTGTGGAACTATCCCGTCTATAAATACGATTCCTCGTATACCGTTCACGGCAACGTGCGTCATTACAGCGTAACGATCTATATGGCGGACGATGACGTCGATCCCGATGATGTGGGAACGGTTGTCAGACAACGTCGCTATTATTACTATTTCGTTATGGACGGTGACACGGTCATGGAGACCGGCTGGGAACGGGGATCCGAGACACGATACCCCAAGAAAAGCTGGATGCCCTTCGGGACGGGTGATATCGATAATGGCCTGGATTACGATACGGTGAAAGACATCATTGCCACGGACGGTGATGCCTTCGAGGGCAATGACACGGCCGAGGAGGCGGCATCCATCGCTAATGGGTGTTATTCACTGGTTGCCCTCGGTACCGATTGGTTTCGCACCGCTCTCAGGGCGGGTGATCGATTACGCGTCCACCTGATGGCCGACGTGGACGGCGCGGCTCATCTCGATGGCGGTTTTGTCCTCAGACTGTATGATCCCGGTCTGACGTGTATCGCAGAAACGGCCGTGGTGGAACTGGAAGAGGGCCGGCTGATGATCGCGGCGGACGAGACGGGGGACTATTATTGCGCGGTCGAACCCGTCAAACCGGAGCGGGAACCCTTCTACCATCTGTCGGTACAGCGGGAACTGGATTTCCAGAGTTACTTTCCCACAATACCGGCCGGTTTGTGGGTGACCGGTATGGCCGTGCTCGATGCGGACATGAACGACGGTAGAATAGACATGACGGTGATCGACACGGAGGGGCATCCCCGCACCGATTACCGGAACGATGAGGCGTCGTTCATGGTAGGTGTCGCCGACACGCATTTCGGGCTTGCCTGCCCCGATAGCGCCTATGTGCGTGTTGATTCTGATCATACCGTGAAAGGTCTTCATGTCACGCAAAGCACCTGGGATACCCGTTTATTCGGCTCCAATATCATCCCGGGGGAACGGGCGACGGATCGGCTCTTTCTCCCTGATTGTGAGGTGACACCATGGAAATGCGACCCTCAGGTGGCGATCATCAATGTGGGCGCTGAAAGTGAAACGGTGACGCTCGCAGCCTATGGGCAGGCCGGTGACCTGCTTGGCGAGAACACCATAGAGATATTACCGGGAGAGAAGTGGACCACAAATGTTTCTGATATCGACTCGGACACACTCTCCTTCACGGCGATGGCGATAAGCGGCCGGGCCTGTCTAGTCGGTTGCGTTGAATACTGGTCCGGCATCATGACCCTGTACAGGGCGGGCGAGCTAGTGCCGCTCCCCCTGGAGCGGAGCACGCGGCTTATTGCGCCTCACGTGGCGTCAGCCGTGGAATGGTCTCCGCACGGCTCGTGGCGGACGACCATCGCCGTGATGAATACGGGTGATACGGAATCGGCGGTGACCTTCTCCGCCCTTGACGGGAGCGGTAATGAAATCGCCACAGCCGCTTCCATACTGCAGCCGAATGAAGCCTATAAGGGCGAGGTGGGCGAAATTTTCCCCGGGGTCTCCGCAGCAGCCATCGCCGCGATGGAGGTTACCTCCGATGGAGCGCTTCTGTGCGGTTCCCTGAGGTATTCCATGGATGACGGATACGTGAGCGCGGCTATTCCCCTGGCCGGTCCCGGCGAGTCGATGCTGCATCTGTCCCATCTTGCCTGTTATGATTCCTGGCATACAGGTATCGCGGTAATGAATACGGGATACACGCAAACAATCGTGCGCTTTTCCCTCATGGATGCGACGGGCGCCACCAGTGCCGAGGAGCAACGTTCACTGCTGCCGAACCAGCGACTCGTCGCGACGATCAGGGGACTCTTTGGCGCCCGTTACTCCCCGGCTGTGGCGCGATATCTGAAAGTGGAGTCCGTATCCGCGTTTCCCCAGTCGCTCAACGGGCTCTATCTGATGACGACGGGTGACGGCATGCGGATGAACGGGGACATTATGGAATAAAAACATGAGACTGGAAAAGACGGGGCGGCATGAAAGCCGTCCCGTCTTTTTTTCGGGTTTGTTGTCTATGATATGATGGGATGGCGCCGCGACGGGATTTTTCTGCCTGCGCATGTGCCGTCCCTATCAGCCACCAATGTGCCGGTAGCATCATTGCGAACGGTGTGACACCGCGCCCGCCGTGTCCGGTTATTTGATTTGCTGCGGCATTTCCTTCTTGATGGATTGCGGAATCTTTCGATCCTCATGCTTGAGGTTCAAGCGCCATGAACCTCGCTGCCATAACCACTCTTCCTTCAAGGGCAAGTTGAAATCGAAACCCATATGTCTTACATTGATGGTCACGTGTACTATCGCACGGGTGCCGCCGTCGAGGATTTCCAATTCATCAATAGAATATCCCTTGACCGGCACGTTTGAGTGAAAGTGATAGGATTTACGGGGAACCTTTTTCTTGTATTCGTCAGTGGTAAGATTGTAAATGGTTTCGGAGTCCTTGTTTGTTTTTGCCGTCCATTCCTCTTCTACCCGCTCCCGCAGGGACTCTTCGGTTCCGGACGCGGGGTAGAACGAAAAATGGGCGCATCCCGCCACCATTATCACGGTGACGACTCCAATCATTATACGGATCAATCGGTGTTGCATCACTATTGTGCTCCTTTTTCTTTCTGTTCCTTCAACACTCCTTTGATGAAATCCTCAGGCGACATATCCTGGAGTCTTTCGATTTCCTGCTGTTGCGCGTCGAGTAATCGTTCTCGCTCATTATTGATCATCTTTATCATGTCAGTACCCGTTATGGCGAGAATGTCCTTGTCTTCAGGTACCATGCGGCTCAGATAGATATCTTTTGCGAGAATCGGTATGATCGTGCCGTCTTTCACTTCTTCCATCCGGATGTATCCCAGATGCTTCCCGCGGTCACCCATCTTGAAAAGAGGAGTGCCCGCCGCAAACTCGGGCGCCGTCATGTCCTGCGATCCTTTACCACTGGACTGCGCACTGTCACACTGTGCCTCATCATCCTCTGATTCAGATGTGTCCTTCTTCTTAAACGTGTCCCGGTCAAGTCCCGCCGTGATGGCGATATCGATGCCTGAAATGCCGGCAAGGAGCTCCTGTGTTTCCACACTGCCGAGCTGTGATAGGAGAATTACCACATCCGCGTTCTTCCTGACTGCGGGGAGAAGTTCAAACAACGCCTGCCGGGGGGGTATGACGTGAATGGTAGTGATCGGATCGAGAGGCGGCAATGTTTTCAATGCCTCATCAGGCATCACACCGACTATCGCGATGTCGAGATCTCCCGCCTTTGTCATGACGTATCTTTCCGTGAAGGGTGTTTCCCCGTCATCATAGGCAAGGTTCGAAGCGACGCAGGGGAAGGAGAGTCCGGTGACCTTCTCACGAAGAAAGTTGACGCCCAGGGAGAAATCATTCACGCCGATATTCATGGCCGCATATCCTATGGCATCGATTGCCCTTAATCCTGAACCGACAATCATTTTTCGGATGCTGGCGGAAAACCGGCGGGGGAAAAAGCCACCGCAATCGAGAAGAAGAACAGGGTCCTCTCTGTCTCGAATTTTCTGGATCATGTGTGCATTTCGAGCAAGACCGCCCGAACGAGTTCCCCCTCACCCATGTACCGGGGTCAGTTGCCCCTCTATGTCTCCCGTGTAGAGAATCGTTACGCCGTTGGATGCTGTCGCTGTCACCGGCATGATAACGAATGCTATAAGCGCGGCACATACTATGAGTCTTTTCAAAGATATTTTCCTCCTCGTTTTATTCATAAAGAAAACCGCCCATGCGGTACGGTCCCACTCTTTAATGAACGATCTTTCTATAATAAAAGAAGCTGAAAATCAATCATGATTTACGCTGTGCCGATGGGGGCAATAAGCTGGTGTAGGGGCGACGTCCCTCATGTTCCATAAGCCGTAGCGAGACCGTGGGCGCGCAATCATATTTGCAAATGCCGAGAAATGTGGTAGCACTATAATCCATATCATGAAATATTGAAATACAGCATCCGTCATTTATGCATCAATGCGGCCACGCCCTTAGGATAGGTCGGGATCAAGACGACGGCTTGGCAACGATGCCGGATGTGAAGGGTTAGACTAAAATATGGTATCGTTTTTCAGAAAAATTCGACAGGTCGTGAGCCGCTTGGTGGTCTGTTGTGAAAAACAGGCTGTGGTGCCCCTCAGGAGGCGTGATTACGATGATCGCTTTTCCATGACTCTTCGTGAGTGGATTCGCCGTCACCAGCGTGAAATCGTTTTCGACCGGGTCTTCTGGATGGGCATACCCATTCAGAAGAATCCCCTGGATACCTGGATTTATCAGGAAATCATTTATGAGACTCAGCCAGACGTCATCGTGGAGATCGGAAGCCGTTACGGTGGCAGTGCCCGGTATTTCGCCGACATTCTTTCCCTGATCGGGAAGGGAATAGTGGTTACCATTGATCGCAATCACAGTGATTTTCAGGTCGACCATGAAAGGATTACTAAGCTGACGGGGAGCAGTTCTGATGAGGACATCCTTGCACAGGTACGGGAAATCTGCTGGGGGAAAACCGTTATGGTTATACAGGACGGTGATCACAGAAAGGAGCAGGCCCTGACTGACCTCAGGAATTACTCTCCCCTTGTGAGCGTGGGGAGTTATTTCATTATGGAAGATGGTATTGTCGATCTTTTTCATGCCGGTGACGGCGTGGGATTTTCGAAGGAAGGACCACTGGCAGCCGTCGAGGCTTTTATGGAGAAGACCGGTGAATTTGAAATAGATATGACGCGGGAGCGCTATCTGGTGACGTACAACCCGAAAGGGTTTTTAAAACGTGTGCGATGACATTGTCCAAACGGTGACCCCGGGGTAATTGGTAAGACCGTGACTTAAGAATCAGTGTTCAGTGGCACGGGACAGCGCAAAAGTTAAAATTTAAGATGTGACCCTATGTTTCGATTATGGTTTATGAAGAAACGGCGTGATTCCGTATCGGTGCCTGTTCGCATTGATACCCTGGCGGTGTGTCGCGACACGATCCGTGATGTGTGCGAGGTGAGTATAACGGCACCCTCACCACATCAGAATGCCGTCCGGAAACCGTTTTCCTTCAATGGATGGATTGTGGGCAAGCACGGCGTTTTTACGGAGATAGATATCGTTGTGAATGGCGCTCATTTCATGACTATTCCCGTGGATATCCCGCGGCCCGATGTCCGTGATAAAATTGCGCCATCGTCGCCGACTGATACCTTCGGGTTTAATGCCTATTGCAATCCCTACGCGCTGCCACGGCACTTTACCATAGAGGGTCATGCGCGCTCGGCCCAAACGGGGCGCGTCAGAATCTTTACTCTTTCCGGCGAGAGAAAAACAATCGGTTTGGATTACGAGATGACGATAAAACCCCTTGTCGTGACGACGCTGGGCCGCACGGGAAGCACCTATCTCCTGGGCCATTTGAGTGCCCATCCCGGTATCAGCGTCTACAGGCCGTTTCAGCTCGAAGCACGGTATGCGTCCTATTGGGTGCAGATGTTTCTGTCTCTCAGTCATCCCCAAAGCTGGCTCTTTCCCCTCGCATCGTCGGTATCGTCCGATCCGGCATGGATACTGGGGAGTGAGCATGAAAAGAATCTCCATTTCGCCGTGTATGACGATATGACGGGGTGGTTCACCGGGACCTATACGAATGAACTCTATTCCTTCTGCATGCGGAGTCTGGAGGAACACTACCGCACGGTTGCTGAACTGCAGGGGAAGAAAGAGGCCCTGTTTTTTTCAGAAAAGTTTCTGCCCGGACCGTTTACGGACACACTGCTCAGTCTCGTTCCTGCCTCCCGCGAGATCATCCTGGTCAGGGATTTCCGGGACATGTTTTGCTCCATTGATGCCTTTAACAAGAAAAGAGGCTTTCTCGGTTTTGGACGGGAGGCATTTTCAACGGATGAAGACTATATTTCCCACGCCCTCAGGAAAGGGGCGGAGGCGTTGAGTGATGCGTGGCGTAAGCGCCGTGCGTCCGCCTGTCTTGTCCGGTACGAAGACCTGGTGCGGAATCCGGAAGAGACCCTGCGTAATATTTTCGAGTATTGCGACGTTGATGCATCCCCGTCTGGAATCCGCAGTGTTATGCGGCGGGTGCGAAGAACCAAGCCGGAGAGCCAGAAAGTTCACAAGACAACGCCTGATGCACGTCAATCGATGCAAAGATTTCGGAGCGATCTTTCTCCCCATATGTTGGATCTCTGCAACCGGGTGTTTCGCGATCCGCTGGAGTTGTTCGGGTATGATGTCGAGAGTTGACATGCGGGACCGTTTTTGACATAGTTTCGCCTTTCATAATACCGGCTAAGTAGCGAAAAGACCGATGTTTCTCTGCCGGGAAAATCAGTACGCAGGGGATGAGAGAGGATGCAGGAAGATTCGATTAAAATCATCATAAATCCGGTATGGATATACCGACGCTTGTGTCATTACCGTGATCTCATCCGTCAGTTGACCTGGCGGGACGTCATTCTTCGTTATAAGGGGTCCTTTATCGGGCTTGGGTGGTCTTTCATTCAGCCGCTTCTCATGTTGTGCGTCTATACATTTGTCTTCTCCGTTGTTTTTCGGGCGCGCTGGGGTGTCCAGTCCGAAGAAACGCGCATCACCTTCGCCCTCACCCTCTTTATGGGCATTATCACCTTCAATCTCTTTGCCGAGATGTTGAACGCGGCGCCCACCCTTGTCCTGTCCCGGGTCAACCTCGTCAAGAAGACTGTATTTCCCCTGGACATTCTTCCTCTCGTGCGCTTTTTGAGTGTTTGCGTCAATGCGCTTTTCAGCCTCATCGTCTTGTTCATTGGTGTCCTTGTGGTTTATCGTTCCGTGCATTGGACGGCTCTCTTGCTTCCCCTTGTATGGTTGCCCATGATGATGTTTTCCCTCGGCGTCGGTTATTTTCTCGCCTCCCTGGGTGTGTTTGTCCGGGATGTTAATGCCGCCGTGAGGGTGATCACAATGATGTTCTTTTTTCTGACGCCCATCTTTTATCCCATAAGCGCGGTACCGGAGAACTTTCAGGTGCTTATACGATTCAACCCCATCGCCATTTTTGTGGAAAACGCCCGTCGTGTGTTTATCTGGGGCCTGTGCCCGGAATGGCTGTGGCTTGGAGGAGGGTACATCTTTTCCCTGGCCGTCCTTATCTTCGGGTACGTGTGGTTTATGAAAAGCAAAAAGGCCTTTTCCGACGTGATGTAGAAATGATGAATGGTATCGCACTCCACATAGAGAATCTGGGCAAGTGTTACCAGATTTACGACAGGCCCGTCGATCGATTGAAGCAATCCCTGTTCAGGCACAGGAGACGCTTTTACCGGGAATTCTGGGCGCTCCGCGACGTTACGCTCACCGTGAAGCGGGGCGAAACGCTGGGTATTGTCGGCTCCAACGGATCCGGCAAAACAACGTTGTTGCAGATGGTCTGCGGCACATTGCGGCCAACGGCGGGGCGAATTTCCGTGTCGGGCAATATCGCGGCCCTCCTTGAACTGGGTGCCGGATTTAATCCCGAATTCACCGGTCGTGAGAATGTCTACATGAACGCCGCGGTGATGGGATTGAGCCGTCAGGAGATCGATGAACGATTTCAGGATATCGCGGAATTCGCCGACATCGGCGATTTCGTCAATCAGCCCGTCAAGGTCTATTCGAGTGGTATGTATGTCCGGCTGGCCTTTGCCACGGCCATTCATGTTTCTCCCGATATCCTTGTGGTCGACGAGGCCCTCTCCGTCGGTGACGCCCGCTTTCAAAGGAAGTGTATGGCGAAGATACGGGAATTCTGCGAACAGGGAACGGCCCTTTTTGTGACCCACAGCAGTACCGCCGTGACGGAACTGTGCACACGGGCAATCTGGATTGAAAACGGGCGTCTGCTGATGGACGACACGCCGAAGCGAGTTGTCGAAAAGTATCTCCAGTACATGTACGAGGGAATCAATGCCCTGTCACTTCCAGCCGATAATGTGCCGGCCACCGGGAGGGAAAGTGACACGGACATGTCGGGGTTTATTGTCATTAAAGAGTCCATGCGGCAGTTCGGCGACCGCCGGGCCGTCATTGAGGGAGTGAGAATTGCATCACGGGGACAGCGAAACAGCGTTGCGTTCACCGGCACATCCTGTGAGATTTCAATGCTGATAAAGGCTCATGATTCCATTGCGATGCCAATCATCGGGTTTATCGTCAAGGACAAGTTGGGCAGGGATATTATTGCGGACAGCACCACGTATATGAGGGATGCCATTACTCCCCTTGAAGCGAATAACCGCTACCTTGTTTCCTTCGTCCTGACATCGTGGCCCAATTTGATAGAGGATGAGTATTCCCTGACCGTCGCCGTTGCCGACGGGGAGGCGCATCAGCACTCACAGTGTCACTTCATTCATGATACCGTCATATTCAGGAGTATCCCCGTGAGAAAACCGCAGGCCCTCATGTCCGTACCGGATACCACGGTGACCTGCAGCGCGGTGGAGTAACGGCATGCATCAAAGTTCACTAGAAAATATGAAGATATTCAAGGACAGATACCTGGTGGGGTGCCGCGATGAACCGCTGCACATCCTCGACCTCGGCAGTTGCGACATCAACGGCTCCTACCGGCCGCTCTTTGAAGAAACTGGATGGCGCTATCGCGGCATGGACAGGGAACCGGGTCCGAACGTGGACATCGTCCTTGATGATCCCTACCGGTGGCGCATGCTGCCGTCGCGGTGCGCCGATGTTATTGTCTCGGGACAGGCCTTCGAGCACATCGAGTATTTCTGGATTACCATGCTGGAAATCGCCCGTGTTTTGAAACCCGGCGGACTGTGCTGTCTCATCGCGCCCTCGGGCGGTTATGAACACCGGTATCCCGTGGACTGCTGGCGGTTTTACGGCGACGGCTTTCACGCCCTCGCCCGCTTCGCGGGGTTGGAAGTCAAGGATATATGGACGGGAACGGATCCCGGGGTCGCATACAGCGACGAAAGCGCGCTCTGGAGGGATACGGTCATGGTCTGCGCCAAACCGGCATGGTCTGTTAAAAAACGCATCATGAACACACTCGCACACCGTATCCTCGTGGCGGGCATAAGGAATTGATAACGGCAATGACGGAAACGACGCCACACCGACCAGGAGAAGTATATTACAGCTGTGAATGGCTGGAAGGGGGAATCGCTTTCAGCCCCCGGGGCCTCTACCATTGCTGTATCGTCCACCATGGACGGCACGGGTGGCCCTTCATCACGGCCTTTGAGGGCGGCGATCTCCCCCTGGAGACGATACAGGCGGCGCGCCGGGTATTGATCGCCCGGAATCAGGAAGGCGGCTGGGGACCATGCCGGGGATGTACCTTCCTGGAGAAGAAGGCCTGGGAGGAGAACGCCTATCCCTTCACAATGATTAATCTCAGCCATTTCACCCAGTGCAACCTCCGCTGCAGCTATTGCTATCTCTACAAGGAGATGACGGCCGATGCCTGGTGGAATGATCCCGAATGTATTGAAAAGGGGAAGAGGCCCCTTGATCTTTACCCCGTTTTCCAGTCCATGCTGGAGAGGGACCTGATTTCGCCGGAGGGCGTCATCCTGTGGGGCGGCGGCGAGTGTGCGCTCCTGAAGGATTTTGAAAAGCTTCTGACCCTTCTCATCGACGGGGGCCTGCGGAACAATATATCCACCAACGCCACCGTATTTTCCGCGGCCATCCGCGACGGTCTCGTGGCGGGGAAGGTTAATCTGACCTGCAGCGTTGACGCGGGGACACGCGAGACCTATGCCCTGGTCAAGGGGAAGGATGTTTTTGAAAGGGTCTGGGAAAACCTCGACGACTACGCAGCGACGGGAGGAGAGGTATACGTGAAGTATCTTTTCATTGACGAGAACAGTAACGATGCGGATATCATGGCCTTCGTCAGACGGGCCCGTGAGATAAACGCCACCCGCATTATCTGCGATACCGATGCCTTTGATGCCGTTCTCACGAAAAAGATCACGACGGCCGTCTCCGTCATGCGGTATGAGGCGGAACGCGCGGGGATCCCCGTCATGGTTCAGGGATGTGGCGAGGTGGGCTTTCCGGAAAAGGAGGTGGTGGCGCGGTCCGACCGCACCATGAAGAACATTGTCTTTACCGCCGGCCGTAAAGTAAAGGATTTCTTCTCCGGAACGAAAGAAGTACGCGATAAGGGACGGATGAATGGATAAAAAAGCCCGTATTGATTTCTCCAATTATCCCATCATCTTCGACGCGCCGGAGCGCCTTACTGATATCACCTCGTGGCACGGGCACATTCCCTTCGCCTTCTTCATCGTACAGGCCCTGAAGCCGGCATGTTTTGTCGAGCTGGGCACGCACCGGGGCGATTCCTACTGCGCCGTCTGCCAGGCCGTGGATACCCTCGGTATCGCATGCCGCTGTCACGCCGTGGACAGGTGGAAAGGCGATGCGCAGGCGGGATTCTATAACGACGATGTCCTTGATGAGTTGAAACGGTACCATGATGCGCGCTACGGCCCGTTTTCGACATTGATACAAAAGAGTTTTAATGACGCCGTTATGGACTTTCCCGACGGGAGCATCGATCTTCTTCACGTCGACGGTTTTCATCGATACGAGGTGGTAAAACACGATGTCATGACGTGGCTTCCCAAGATGAGTGCGCGGGGCGTCATGCTGATCCACGACACGCAGGTCACCGAGGGAGATTTCGGTGTGTGGAAACTCTGGGAGGAACTGTCGAACGGTTACGAGACCTTTGAATTCATTCATTCCCACGGTCTCGGGATCCTTCGCGCCGGTGATGATGTGACGGGAGATATACAACGTCTTCTCGAAAGTGATAATCACTACCGTCGGTTCATCCAGCACTTCTTTGCCGCCCTCGGTGAAAATATCGTCAACAGACGGCAGGTGCAGGAATTAACGACCTCGGTAACAACTCTTCAGAATATGGCGACGGTGCACCGGCGGATGATCGAATCGAAAGACGCAATCATAGAAAAGCTCGAAAGAGAAGGGAACACAACGAGCGAAGAACAGGGGTAATACACTGTGAGCAACGAGGGGATCTCTCCGCGGGTGAGTGTCATCATACCCGCCTACAATCACGAGAGGTTTATTGACGAGGCGATCGAAAGCGTTCTCTCACAGACCTGCCGCGATCTTGAATTGATCGTGATAGACGATGGTTCCGCTGACGGAACGGGCGAGCGGGTGAAACGCTTCGACGATCCCCGTATGAGACGCTTTTCTCAGAAAAACAAGGGAACGCCCCGGACCATCAATAGGGGGATAAAACTCGCCCGCGGCGAATTTATCGCCATCCTCGATTCGGATGACGTGTATCATCCCGAACGCCTGGAACGATTCGTTGCCATGATGGACGAAAGGCCGGACTGCATGTGTGCCGCGTCACGTGTCCGTCCCGTCGATGACGAAGGACGGCGTCTCACTGCGGCGTCGGCGCATGGATCATGGGTTGCCTGGTATGAAGAAGCCATCGTCCATGTCCGCAAAGACAGTGATTTCCTTGTCTCCCTGCTCCGCTACAATTTTGTCGTTTCCACGTCCAACATCTTCGTCCGGTCCCGGGTGTTCGCGGAGCAGAAGGCCTTTAACGAACTCCTCGCCTACTGCCATGATTATGAATTCCTCATCAGGATCGTCAGCCGGTATCCCTTCGTATTTCTCGAAGAGGAATTGCTCGATTATCGGCTTCATGCGCAAAACACCATCAGGGAAAACGAATTTCTGAAGCACCTGGAGGTGCTGTACACCCTCTTTCACGTTGTCAATGTGAAGGAGATCCTTGCGCGCCGTTTCCCGAACGATCGTATCGCCGCGCCGCTTTTCCAGGAATTGTACAACAATCCGGAAATCAATCCCCACCGCTTTGCCGTGGAGTACATGGAGATCATTAACGAGAAATCCCGCATTATTGAAACTCTCAATCAACAACTGAGAGAGAAAAACGCCGCGTTGGATGAGCGGGACAGGCGTCTTGCCGAAGCTGACAGGTGGCTGCGTGACCTGCAGAAGCAGGCGGAAGAGCGAGAACGGCGGTTTGCCGAGGCCGACAAATTGCTTCGCGATTGGGAGGAAAGAGTACGGGGGCTCACGCGGGAAGTAGAAGAAAAAACGTTTATTCTGGAAGGGATTTACAATTCCCGGAGCTGGTTATGGCTTACCCGATACCGGTCTTTCAGGTTGTGGTTGGCGTCTACCCGTGATCTGTGGCGGGGGCGGATGAGAAAGGCTCTCCGTATAGCGACGCAACCGATCAAGTCGGTCAGGCGAGAGGGGTATCCTGACAGGCAGCCGGAGGATAATGCGGTTGACCCGCTGCACGTCGAGATCATTCATCCCCTCGAAAAAGACCGGCCCGTTGTGGTGCATGCTCTGGCGAATTTCATGATGGGCGGGTCCAGCCGCCTCGTGGCGGACCTGGTGGAACACCTCGGGCACCGCTATGATCACCGGGTGGTCACGTCCTATGCGCCGACGCCGCCCGCCTTCAAGGGATTTCCCGTTCATGTCTTCCCGCGGTCGGCCGATGCAATCATGGCCTTTCTGCGTGATTCTCAGGCTCGCATGCTTCATATTCATTATTGGGGCGACTGTGATGAGCCCTGGTACCGGGAGGTGTTTGCGGCGGCGCGGAAACATCCGTGTCGCGTCATCGAAAACATCAACACGCCCGTGGAAACGTATATCGATGCCGTTGTCGACCGGTACGTCTACGTGAGCGACTATGCCCGGCATTTTACGTCACGCATTCCCCTGTCCTCACGGGTCATCTACCCCGGCAGTAATCTCGATATGTTTCAGCGGGAGGGCGCGCCGGTCCCGGACGATACCATCGGCATGGTCTATCGACTGGAACGGGATAAGCTCGATGCGGACGCCATCCGGGTCTTCATCGATGTCGTTACGAAACGTCCGGGGACACGGGCGATCATTGTCGGCGGCGGGTCGTTCCTTGATGCCTATCGCCGACAGGTCGAACGGGAAGGACTTGCAGAGAGCTTTGAGTTGCCCGGTTACGTGGACTACAGAGAGTTGCCCCACTATTACCGACGTTTTTCCCTCTTCGTGGCGCCGGTATGGAAGGAGAGCTTCGGCCAGGTATCGCCCTTTGCCATGGGGATGGAAATCCCCGTCGTGGGATATAATGTCGGCGCCCTGCCGGAGATACTGAACGGGAGCGAGTGCCTCGGCGATAACCGGGACGAACTCGTCCGCATCATCATCGACCTTTTAAATGACAGGGAAAAGAGACTCGCCATCGGCCGGCGCAACAGGGACCGGGCCCGGGAGCTCTTTTCAATCGAAGCCATGATCGACCGCTACGCGCAACTGTACGGAGAAGTCCTCGACCAGTGAAAGACGACATCGCTCTAAAATCGCTGACTGTCCTGCTGCCCGTCCATGTCTTCTTCCCCTCTCACTTTTACGGTACGGAAACGTATACCCTTGAACTGGCGACGCAATTAATGAAAATGGGTCATCGGCCCGTCGTCCTGACGGCGACACCTTTCGGGGAGAAGGGTGCGGGGGAACTACGGTCTCTCTACCGGTACAAAGACGTTCCCGTTCACTGCATCGACCTGAACCTGTTGCCTCACCATCGTTTCAAGGACACCTATTACCGTCCGGAACTGGCCGATCTCCTCCGAACTGTCATTACGGAGATTCAGCCCGATATCGCCCATGTAACTCACTTGATCAACCATACCGCCGTCCTGCTTGAGGTCCTCAGGGATATTCCCATCCCCGTCGTGGCGACGTTGACGGATTTTTTCGGCATCTGCCTCAACAACAAACTCGAGCGCTATGACGGCATCCTCTGCCGGGGCCCGGACCGCTTGTCCGTGAATTGCCTCGCCTGTTACCTGAAGGCCGGGGGCATCAATCCGATCAAGAAATACAGCGCGGCCATTGCCGGCCGGCGGCCGGGTCTCCTGCGGCTGATGGCGTTTTCCCTTTTTGTCATGACCCGTCTGCCGGGATTCCGCCGGGGGCGTCTCGCCGGGCACGTCTGTGACGTCACGCACCGGCAGAGGACGTTGCACCGCCTGTACGATACGTATCGGACGATGATCGCGCCCACGGACTTTCTCTACGAGGCGTACAGTCAAAACGGGTTCTACCCGGACCGACTTCGAAAAATCAATTTCGGCATCGACCTTTCCCGGATCAGTCCGTCCGTTGCTCCGCGCGTGAAGACGGATAATCATGTGCGCTTCGGGTATATCGGGCAGATCGCCCGTCACAAGGGAACCGATCTTCTCATCGAGGCCTTTCGGAGACTTCCCGGAAACCGCGGGTCACTCATTATTTACGGTCCCGCCGATCAGGACCCCTCCTACATGGAGGAGTTAATGAGCATGTCCGCCGGCGACGGCCGCATCGAGTTCAGGGGGACCTTTCCTTCCGCGGAACTGATCGACCGTCTTTCCGAAATGGACTGCCTCGTCATTCCGTCACGCTGGTACGAGAACAGTCCCCTGGTCCTGCTGTACGCGCTGGCCACGCATACCCCCGTCGTTGTGACGGATGTGAAGGGGATGAGCGAGTTTGTCGTCAACGACGTCAACGGGTATACATTCAAAAAGGACAGTGTCGAAAGCCTGCGGTTCGTCATGGAAAAGATCGTCCGTGATCCCGGTGTGATAAAGCGGCTTTCGGCGAAGGCGTGCTATACGAAAGATGTGTCCGACCATGCGGCGGAGGTGCTCGATATATACAATACCATCCTGTCACCTTCGGCGGACGGTGCCGACTGACATGAGAATCCTCTACGTGACCCATCAGTTTCTTCCCGAGCACGTTGCCGGGACTGAAATCCTCACCTACCGAACGGCGAAGGAGTGTATGCGCCGCGGACACGATGTTCACGTCTTCACGGGGTGCAAGGTGCCCGATCCCGCCGGCGTTGAGGCACCCTTCGATGAGTATATCCATGAGGGCATATCCGTGTCCCGTTATTCCTTTTCCTGGGATACTGCCATGGGTACACGCAACCAGATGTTGGAGGAATATTACAACGAACTCGTTCACGGTTACTTCGCGGATATGGTGAGACGACTTCGGCCCGAACTCGTGCATATCCATCACCTGCAGCGTCTGTCCGCCTCTCTCATCGCCGTCTGCCGTGATAACACCATCCCTGTGATATTCACCGCCACCGATTACTGGACGGTCTGTCCCATATGCCAGCTGCTGTTGCCCGACGGGTCGCTCTGCCCGGGTCCCGACGCGAAGGGACTGAACTGTGTCAGACATATGGCCGAGTTCATCGGCCGGGGGCGGGTCCTCCGGTTTCTGCCCGATGGCCTTTTGTCGCCGCTCCTCACCGTTATGACGCACCGGGCGTGGCCGGATACGCGGTACGGACCGAAACTGCGGGCACTCGTGAACCGGCCCGCCTATATCCGTTCCATGATGGCAATGGTTGACAGGATACTGGTGACGACGGATTTCATGAAAGAAAAACTTTCCGGGTTCGGCATCGACGAAGAGAAATTCATCGTGCTGCCCTTCGGTGTCGAGTGCCGCGACGGCGCACCGGAGACGCCCCGTGGCACGGGGAAGACGGTGCGTTTCGGCTACGTCGGGACCCTCTCGCACCATAAAGGGGTCCACGTTATCTGTGAGGCCGTCCGTCGCGTCCGTGCGGCTGTCTCTTTCACGGTAGATATCTACGGCGATGAGGATCTGTTCCCCGCGTACGTCGAAAAACTGCGCTCCATCGTCGGCGCTGACACAAGGGTTCGATTTCGCGGCACCTTTGCCCCGGAGCGTCTGTGGGACGTCCTGGACGGCATGGACGTGCTGATTATTCCGTCTTTGTGGTATGAAAATACGCCGCTTATTCTCCATTCCGCGCAGGCGGACCGGGTCCCCGTTGTGGCGTCGAATCTCGTCGGTTTGAACGAGATCATTGCCGACGGCGAAAACGGTCTCCTTTTCGAGCCGGGCGATGCGGGTGGGCTGGCGCGTATCATCGAAAGGCTCTGTGACCGCCGGGGACTGATCGACGGGCTTTCACAGGGGGCTCGACCGCCGCTCTCCATGCCGGCCTATGTGGACAGGCTGGAGGAAATCTATCGTGATGTCGTCACAAAAGAAACATAAGAGCGTTTTTTGAACTGATTTTGCGGACAGGATCATGATGTGAGGGCTCGGGGATAATGCTATTTAATACGGTAGAATTTTTCCTCTTTTTTATCGTCGTTTATTTCCTGTATCGCAGTGTGCCCTGGCGATGGCAAAACCGGCTGCTCCTGGTTGCCAGCTATGTCTTTTACGGGTTCTGGGACTGGCGCTTCCTGTCACTCATTCTCATATCCACGATTGTCGACTATGTCTGCGGTCTGGGGATCGAGAGATCGCAAGGTGACGGCAAACGGCGCCTCTATCTCATCGTCAGTGTCTTCTGCAACCTTTCTATTCTCGGTTTTTTCAAATATTTCAATTTCTTCGTGGACAGCCTGGTCGGGCTGCTCGGATGGGTCGGTTTCTCCGTCCATCCTGTCACCCTCCATATTATCCTGCCCCTGGGCATCTCTTTTTACACCTTCCAGACCATGAGCTATACGATCGACATATACTATCGCCGTATCACGCCGACGCGGTGTCTGTCGGAGTTTGCTCTCTTTGTCGCGTTCTTTCCCCAGCTGGTGGCGGGGCCCATCGAGAAGGCCCATAATCTGCTTCCCCAGATTCAGTCCCCGCGGCGTATTTACGGGGACGATGTCACCGCGGGGACGTTCCTCATCGGCTGGGGGCTTTTCCAGAAGGTCTTCATCGCCGACAATCTGGCGCACATCGTCGATCCCGTCTTCGCCGGTGATGGACCGGTGAACGGCGCCTGTGTCCTGATTGCCGTCTATGCCTTTGCCTTTCAGATACTCTGTGATTTCGACGGCTATTCCAATATCGCCCGCGGTGTGGCGCGATTGATGGGTTTTCATATCACCGTTAATTTCAGGACGCCCTATTTTGCCACCGACCCGCGGGATTTCTGGCGGCGGTGGCATATCAGCCTCTCCACGTGGCTCAGGGATTATCTCTATATTCCTCTCGGCGGAAGCAGGAAAGGGACAGCCGCAACATACCGCAACCTCTTTGTCACCATGCTCCTCGGTGGATTGTGGCACGGCGCGAACTGGACCTTCGTTTGCTGGGGTGTCTATCACGGAGTCATCCTCATGATGCACCGGTTTGTCCAATCCTTCCATCATGAGCGGAAGAACGCGGGAGAACAGAGACGGCAGATACTGATTACCGTGATCAAGATCGGGTTCATGTTTCATGCCGTCTGTTTCGGCTGGCTTGTGTTCCGTTCTCAATCGATTGCACAGGTCTTCGACATGGCCCGCGCCATGCTGTTCAATTTTCACATGACGCGTGATATCGTTTCTCCTGCGGTGATGGTCCTTTTTTTGACGGGCATACTGCTCGTCGTGCACTTGTGCCAGTATATCAGGAAAGACGTGATGATCGTCCTGAAGTGGCCGGTGCCGGTGAGGGCGTTTCTGTATGTCCTGTGTATCTATTTAACGATCATATTCGGTGAAACGGGTGGGCATGAATTTATCTACTTCACATTCTAAGCGATTTCCCACGGCCTTCATCGTAACGGCGATCGTCGTTGTCATTCTCGAGGCGGCGGTGTTCTCCGGGACCTATCTCCTGGGTGATGTCTCCAATGTGTCCATCGTTTATAAGGAGGAATTCATCGAAGAACCCGGTGACTACGACGTTGTCATATTCGGCGCGAGCCGGGCCCTGGCCATTGATGCCCGGTCACTGGAGGGGCTGGATAACAGGTTCAGGACCGTTTATAACTGTGCGCTCCCTCATTTGGGCACCTCCCTGGAATACGCTCTCACTTTGAGGAAATACCTGGAGAACAAGGAAAAACCCGATGTGATACTGCTGTCCATTCCACCGGAGATGTTCGGTATTACCGATAAGGAAGGTATATTTGCGGGCGATCCCCAGGGGGAAATGGGACGTTTCAGGCGGTTTTTTTCCTGTGTCGACCTCATACGTTTCGTGCCCTTCCGCGAAAAATGGACTCTTGTCGCGGACTATGCTTATACTCTTTTGCCGTCTGCGAATCATGCATTCTTCGTCAGGAGGATATTCCCGCTGGACAAAATTCCCGAGTGGCGAATGCGCCTGGGCTGGGCCCGTGCACACTGCGGGAATAACCGGGCGGCCCTGGAGCACATGATACAGACGAACGGCCAGGTCATCTATCACGCGGACGCCGTCGTTTCGGAAGAGGCCTTCGACACGGGACTGCCCGCGCAAAAAGATGACAGGATATCCCTGGATAATGTATCGCGCGCACATAACGTGACCCGTTTCATAGAGATTGCCTGTGAGGAGAACATACCCGTCCTCTTTTTCTTCATGCCCGTTATCGACGAGCGGTATCAGGTTATGAAGGAGCGTGGCTTCATGGATGCCGTCGAGGCGAAATTGAGGACGTGGGAGAAAGACTATCCGAACGTCCGGTACTGTCGTTTTTATGATATTGCCTATGACAGGCAATACTTCGGTGACTGGTCGCATTTGAACGCCGCGGGCGTCGAGAGATTCAACACCGAGCTGCGCCGCAACTTTTCTCGGTTGATGGATGCGGCTCACAATGTTTCACGGGCATTGCCCCGGCACCCGTGACAATACGGTAATAGCGATTCCCTTTGCGAAGACGGGAAAGGTGTTATATATGCTGTATGCTCCTTTGAATATATCCTGCCGCGCGCGGCGGGGTGACTGACAAACGGTGGGTGTCGTTGGTGGTCCATCACGACAGAGAAAGGATGGTGTCTGAAAAATGCGGTGTGTGATCTTCGGCGGTGCGGGCTTCATCGGTTCCCATTTGGCGGATGCCCTGGTCAGACGGGGTCATGAGGTGCGGATATTTGACCGGCCTCATGTGAGCCTGGAGAATCTCAGGGACTCCTTAGATCGTATCGAAATCATGGAGGGGGATTTCAGTAATGCCGCCGACATCGACCGCAGTCTGGTGGAGATGGATGTCGTTGTCCATCTTGTATCCACGACTCTGCCGGGACCATCGAACGAGAACCCCGCCTATGATGTTGAAAGCAATGTCATCGGGACCATTGCGATGCTCAAGAGGGCAATGAAACAGGGCATTCACAAGGTGGTATTCGCCTCGTCGGGCGGAACGGTCTACGGCGTCCCGCGGACGCTTCCCATCCCGGAAATCCACGAAACCCAACCGATCTGTTCCTACGGCATAACCAAACTCGCTATAGAAAAGTACCTGTCACTGTTTCATCACCTGTATGGACTCGATCATGTCATTCTCCGGCTGGGTAATCCCTACGGTGAGCGTCAGAGGACCGATGCCGTACAGGGTGCATTGGCGGTATTCCTCGGTAAGATCCTGCGGCATGAACCGATTATCATCTGGGGGGATGGTTCTGTGGCGCGGGACTACTTTTACATCAGCGATTTGGTGTCGGCCTTTGTGCACGCCGTTGAAGAGACCACGCCGTCACGCGTATACAATATCGGAAGCGGACAGGCGACATCGCTCATGACAGTGCTGTCGACTATCGAGAAAGTGACGGGTGAAAAACCGGCGATCAATTTTACGCCCGCGCGCAGACTCGACGTGCCCGTCAACTGTCTTGACATTTCCCGGGCGAAAGAGGAAATGTCCTGGACGCCGCAGGTGGGTCTCGAGGACGGTATCGGCAGGACCTGGGAATGGCTGAAGCGGTTACATTCGTGATGGACGGTAGGAGGGCGTCACGACCTTGTCAGATGAGTGACCTTCGAGGTGGAATGACTTTTCTGAATCACGGAGTGTTCAGGGTAAGACGACAACGGAATAATCGGAGGCGGTGAGTGGTTTTCAGCTCGGTGACATTCGTGTTCTATTTTCTGCCCCTTGTCCTCGTGGCGTATCTGCTGTTGCCGGCGAGAAATATTGTGCTTCTCTTCGCCAGTCTCGTTTTTTATGCCTGGGGCGAAACGTATTTTATCGCCGTCTTGATGGTGTCCATCGGTCTCAATTATCTCTTCGGGATTCTCATAGAGAAAAGCTACGACGAAAAACGCCGGACGACAGCGCTCTTTCTCGGACTCGGCGCCGACCTGGGACTGCTCTGTCTTTTTAAGTATTTGAATTTTATCGCTGATAATCTGAATGTGTTTCTCTCCACCGGCGGCTATGCGCCCATCGAGATCCATCACATACACCTTCCGCTGGGTATCTCCTTCTTTACGTTTCAGGCCATGTCCTATCTCGTTGATGTCTACAGACGGACAGTTCCGGCGGAAAGGAACATTTTTAATCTCGGTCTGTACATAGCCATGTTTCCCCAACTGGTGGCCGGTCCCATCGTGCGGTTCAATCAGATCGCCGACCAGCTGCACAAACGGTCCGTGACGACCGATGCCTTTTCTCTCGGTGTCAGGCGCTTCGTCGTCGGCCTCGGGCAGAAGATGTTGATAGCCAACATTCTCGCCGTGCCGGCGGATGCGATTTTCGCCGTGCCGTCGGAGGGACTCACTCCGGCGATCGCCTGGCTGGGCGTGGTTGCCTATACCCTGCAGATCTATTTCGATTTCGCGGGATATTCCAATATGGCAATCGGCCTCGGTCATATGTTCGGCTTCACGTTGCCGGAGAACTTCAATTATCCCTATATCGCTCAATCCATTACGGAATTCTGGCGTCGCTGGCATATTTCACTGTCACGCTGGTTCCGCGATTACCTCTATATCCCCCTCGGCGGTAACCGGAAAGGGTCCTACAGGACCTATGCCAATCTGTTCGTCGTCTTTTTCCTCTGCGGTCTGTGGCACGGGGCGAGCTGGAACTTTGTCGTCTGGGGTTTGTTTCATGGATTCTTCCTTGTCGTCGAGCGTGTCTGACTGGGAGCGGTACTCGAAAGACTGGCGATGCCCTTTAGGCACGTCTATTCACTCATGGTCATACTCTGTGGGTGGGTCATCTTCCGGTCCGAAACCCTGACGTATGCCGGCGATTATCTCGCGGCCATGGCGGGCCGGTCAGCGGGAGACGGTATGCTCTATTCCGCTCATCAGTACCTGACACGGGAAGTCATGGTCATACTTGTCGTCGGCATCATTGGATCGGCGCCTGTTGTCCCCTTTGTTAGAGACTTTCTTCAGAGGGCGTGCGCTTCACGGATGTCCGCAGGCGGCCACATTATCCAAGGCTCGCGTCTGATCGTCTTTACGGGGTTGCTTCTCCTGATTGCCATGAGTCTTGCATCGCAAACGCATAACCCATTCATCTATTTTCGGTTTTGATTCTTATGGGACGTGACGTCATACGTAAATGCTCGTGGTACGAAAAAGCACTCATCGCTGTTTTCCTCTGCATTATTTTCACACCGCTCACCGTTCAGGTGATAGCGCGGCATTCCGCCGTCTCCCATGCGGAGAAGAGGCAGCTGGCACAACCGCCGTCCTTTCCCGGCACAATGGATGCGGTGAATGCGTTTCCGAAACGTTTCGATCAATTTGTGAATGATCAGTTCGGTCTCCGTCCCCTGTTGCTGCGATGGAACAGCCGGCTCAGATGGCGGATCGGTCTCGATGTCAACAAAAAAGTACTCTGCGGGCGTGAAGGGTGGTTTTTTCTGGGAGAAAGGGACGATATTATATCCCAGTATCGCGGTATCAGCCGTTTTTCCGACAGTGAATTGTCTGAGTGGATCGATGATATCACAGCATGGAATGCATGGTGCCGTGATCGGGGTATTCACTTCGTCGTTGTTGTCCCGCCCAACAAGCACTCTATCTACGGGGAAATGCTTCCGGACAGCGTCGGTGGGCCCATCGGGCAGACCCGCCTCGATCAAATCATGGAAATCGCCGCCGGAGATCCGCGTCTTCCCATCGTTGATCTGCGGGAGGTCCTTCGTGTGGGGAAAAAAGAAATGCCCGTTTATTACAAGACGGACAGCCACTGGAACGACATCGGCGGATTCCTTGCCTACCGTGAACTGGTGAAAAGTCTCGCGGAGCACTTCCCCCGTATCCGCCCTTTGTCTCTGGATGATTTTGAAATAAGAGAGGCAGCAAAGGCCGACGGCGACCTTGTCGCCATGCTCAACCTCCAGGGGACCGTCAGCGAAACTGTTCCCAAGCTTGTCCCTGTCTTCGACAGTGCCGTGATAGAGCATCACGTCACGGGACCGCCCGACGACGGAAGCAAACGCCGCCATTATTTTACGACAAGCAGACGATCCCATCCGGTTGCGATGGTTTTCCACGACTCCTTTTTCTGGGGCATGGCTTCCTATTTAAAGGAGAGTTTCAAGCGCATGACCTGTATCCATCACGGAGGGCGTCTGGGGTGTGATGCCGCCCTGATTGAACAGGAGAAACCCGATGTGGTGATACTGGAGTTTGTCGAGCGGAATGCCGGTACGGAGACATATGGTCCTCCGGTGACTGCCGTATTCGATAGACCTCAATTGGGGAAGAAATTCTCTGAACACCGTATACCCCGTTCCGGTATGCCCGACGGATGTGTTCTCTGCCGCGATGTTGATTTCGGCGCCCGATTCCGTCTTGATCAGTGCACACTGACGGAGACCGAAGACGGCCTTTCCATGATGCTGTCGTGGAAAACCCTCCGGGAACAGCGGTTGCTCTATACCACCGCCGTTCATCTTGTCGATGCAAAGGGGACAATCCTTTCTAAAATGGATTATCCGCAGGATCTTTCCCAGCGGATTGTCGGGACGAATGCATACTGGAACGATACCATCACCATGCCCCGCGAGAAACTTGCGGGAGCGACCGCGATGGCACTGGCGCTGTATATCCCCCGTTCGGAGATGCTCACGGTAAACGGCGGGGAAACCGATTGGGGTGGCAAACGGTTGTTGATTCACCTGAAGAACGGTTATTGAATGGTCAGTTTTTCAAATATATGAAGGAACATTTGAATTGAACGGTGGACGGCTGACCCATTTGCCGCCGCGTGCGGTCTGAAGAGCCGGCGAAAAGGGATAATTGAAGAGAACATTTTGACTTTTTCGTTAATAGTGGGATAGTCGTGGGTAGAAGACAACCACATCGTAACAGAATACGAGAACACGTCTTTCAATGATTACAAATATGACGGGATACGGGTTATATGATGTGTGGTGATCGGTCGTCGCTCCTCGATATCGTTATCGTAAATCATAACAGCACGGAGGAACTGCTGGCGTGCCTGTCCTCCATCGAGCGGTCCGGTATGGGGCGGGAGTCCGTCGTTGTCGTCGATAACGGGTCACACGATAATGTGGACAGGGTATACCATTATTTTCCGCAGGTTACACTGGTGAAGAATTATGGTAACGCCGGTTTCGCACGGGCGGCGAACGACGGCATGTCGCGGGGTACGGCGGATTTTGCCATGATCATGAATCCCGACACCATGGTCAGCCCCCGTTTCTTTCAGACCATGTGTGATTTTATGACCGCGAATCCCGATATCGCCGTTGCCGGTCCGAAGGTGTTGAATGAAGACGGTACACTGCAGGGTTCCGCCCGAGCCTTCCCCACGCTGCCTACGCTGCTCTTCGGGCGGCGGTCGCTCCTGACCATGTTCTTCCCCCGATTGTCTCTGTCCCGGAAAAGCGTACCCGCCTTCAGTTCCGACGGCGCGACCCCCATGGACGTTGAATGGGTCTCCGGCGCCTGCATGCTGGTGAGGCGGGAGGCTGTCAACGCCGTCGGGCCCTTCGATGAACGTTTCTTCGTCTACTGGGAAGACGTCGATTGGTGTCGGCGCATGCGCGACGCGGGCTGGCGTGTCGTCTATTTCCCGCAGGCATCAATTGTGCACCGTGTCGGCGCGAGCAGCGATAAACGATTTATGTGGTCACTGCTGACCTTTCATGCCAG
>Ga0272441_10004358_pt1 | contig 25768 bp, 12 predicted proteins | sample SSMProp6N_FD_193582 | JGI IMG/M metagenome (GOLD analysis project Ga0272441, IMG submission 193582) | Marine sediment archaeal communities from Little Sippewissett salt marsh, Falmouth, MA, United States - SSM-Prop-6N | ecosystem: Environmental > Aquatic > Marine > Wetlands > Sediment ...
GAAGTACTGTTTTGGTCCGGCAAATAGACCGGAAAAACTCGACCGATAGACCCGTCCGCGAACAGCGGAATGTAAGTTCACCTGCATACCCAACGGCCTTTCTTCTCTGCGGTCCGGCGAACCCACGCCGCGACATGCTGCCACACCGGAAAATTGTATTCAACAACAAACCGCAAGCCCAGGCACGCCGCAGCAGATATCGTAGCACCGAACTTAGAGCTTGAAAACGCAACGCACATAGCGGACCTTATGGCTGACAACCCGCATGACAAAAACCGTACAAGACCTGAACGCAAAGGCCCGGTGGCTCCGCATCGAGACCCTCCGGATCCACCGAAACGCGCCCGAAACAAGGATCGCGTCGGGTCTCTCCTGCGTAGAGATACTCGCCGTCCTATACTACGGAGGCATTCTGCGACACAAACCGACGGACCCGTCCTGGGCCGGCAGAGACAGACTCGTGATCAGCAAGGGACACGGCGGAATTACTCTGTATCCCATCCTCGCCGAACTGGGGTATCTCGAGCCGAACGAATTGGCGCAGATCGGCCGCCCGGGTTCCCGGCTTGGCTCTATCCCCGACGCCACCATACCGGGTTTCGAAACCACGAACGGCTCGATGGGACACGGGCTGGGGCTGGCCTGCGGGATGGCATTGGGATTGAAGAAGCGGCATCGTGACGAATCGGTATTCGTGCTCTGTGGCGACGGAGAACTATTTTCCGGCGCAATGTGGGAGGCCGTCATGCTCACAGGTCAACTCGGGCTCGACAACCTTTGCGCGATCGTCGACAACAACCAGCGCTCGATGCTCGATGATGTCAAGAACATCGTGGATATGGCACCATTGCCCGAGAAGTTCGCCATGTTCAAATGGTCCGCCGCCGCGGTAGACGGACACGACGTGCAGGCGCTGCATACGGCACTCGGGAGCATGCGAAAAGAGCGCCAGGCCCGACCAAAGGTCCTGGTCGCCAACACGATCAAGGGGAAAGGGATCCCCTCGCTGGAAACCGACCCGCTCTGCCACACACGAACGTTGTCCGCCAAGCAAGTCGAAGATGGAATCAAGAGCCTCTCATGAGAGACAGACCACGCACCATGCGCGATGCATTGCTCGAGCGGATTGTGGATCGCATGGCCGAGGATCCGAAGATCCTCTTTGTGTCGGCCGATTTCGGTGCGCCACGGCTCGACACGTTACGTCGCGGGTTCGCACAACGCTTCGTTAATGTCGGAATTGCAGAGCAGAACCTGATCAACGTCAGCGCCGGACTCGCGCTTGAAGGCTTCGTCGTCTATGCCTACGCGATCGCTCCGTTCATCTCCATGCGGCCCTATGAACAGATCCGCAACAACCTGGCCATGCTCGCACAAACGCGAGATATCAACGTCAACCTGATCAGCGTCGGGGCCGGCGTGAGCTACGAAGTGTCAGGTCCAACCCACCACTGCCTAGAAGATCTCGCGATCATGAGAACACTACCGAATATGGCGTTCCTATCCGCAAGCGACTCGCAGATATCGGCCGCATTCGTCGACTACACGATTCGGCACAGCGGGCCAAAGTACGTCCGGCTCGACGCCAAAGCGTTGCCTTGTATCCAGAACCAGGTTGAACAGGAGGATCTTGATCAAGGCTATCGGGAGCTGGTCCGCGGGCAGGAGATCTGCATCGTCTCCACGGGCTACATGTCCCACAAGGCTCTACGTGTCGCGAAACACATGAATGGCACAAACCACCCGCCGGTCGGAGCCATCGATCTATTCGTGCTCGAGCCCCTCAGCGAAGACGCGCTGTGGACAACGCTCAGCCGCTACAAAACGATCGTCACCCTGGAAGAAGGCTTTGTCGGGCGCGGCGGCTTGGACTGCCTGGTCCGCGACCTGGTCGCGCGACGTGGGCCTGGCCGCCGCGTTCGAGCACTCGGGTTCCCTAGCCGGTATCTGTTCGAAATCTGCAACCGCGAAGCGCTTCACCGGCTCTGCGGGCTCGACCACGACAGCATCATCCGTGCGATCTCCGACCTGTCGGTCTCCGAATAGGCTCTTGGCCTCCGGTTCTGTCCGGAATCCGTTTTGGCTGTATTGCCCCGGCCGGGCTCGCTTATCCGCGTGTGGTTACCCCTCCTTCGCCCGGCGGGCTCAGAAGGGCGAGAGGCAGCACTTTGAGTGCTGCACACCGAAGACTATGCCAACAGCCGACGGCGGAGCTGGACGGACAGCATCTTCTGGATGTGCGCGCGGACCTTCGGTCCAAACTTCCGCTCGACCATCGTCTGGTAGGTCCCGCTGCCGAAATAGATATTGAAGGCCTCGTCCCGAAACCGCAAGACTTTGGCAGGGCTCAGGTACCGGGTTGGCAACGGCTGCGTCTCGTAACTGTGTTGGCTGAAAGCCGACCAGTTGTCCGACACCGTCCCCGCAGCCGCCTGCTGCGTATACAACGCAGAACCGGGATACGCCATGACAGTGTAGAAGTTCGAAAATTCGCAGTTCAAGCGCAGGGCCAGGTCAAGCGTTTCCTGCATTGTCCCCAGCGAATCGTCCGGCAACCCGAACATGTAGTTACCGAGTACGTGGATGCCGCTGTCCTGGATCCGACGCACGACACCCTCGATATCGCCAACGATACGCTTGTTCACCCCGGCCCGCACTGCCGTATTGCCGGACTCAATACCCAGGCACAACCAGTTGATGCCCGCCCGCTTCATCTTCGACAACAGCCTGAGGTCAATCGTATCGACTCGGGCATAGGCCCAAATGTTCAGTTCATGGCCTCGCGCGGCGATCAAGTCACAGAAGCGCGCAACTCGGTCCCGCGCCAACACGAACAGTTCGTCCGCCAAACGCACGTTGCGTACGCCGTATTCACGCACCAGAACGTCTAACCATGAGACAACCCGGTCCACCGACCAATACCGGATACCGGGCTTTCCGAAGATCGCGTTGATGCAGCAGTAACTGCATGAGAACGGGCAGCCCAAGGACGTGTACAACGAGACGTACGGCGAGCGTACGTCGCAAAAATTCGGCGCCGTGCTCTGCTCAAAATCCTGGAAACAGTGCCAGTTGTGCGCGCGGTACCGCCGCAGATCATCCAGCGCATCCCAAGCGTAGTCCGGAAATGCCGCGTCCAGGTCCTGCACAACCGATGCCGCGCCCGTGAACCGCGGAGCGCCATCAAAGGCGTGCCATAGGCCGGGAATTTCGTCAAGCTGGCAGTCCCCCCGGTAGTGCAGCGCCAAACCCCTGACGGTTTTGGGACCCTCTCCCGCAATAACAAAGTCAACCGACTCCTCTTCGAGCGTCCGCACGGGCAGCGAGGCCGGATGCGTCCCGCCAAATGCCACCGGCAGATCCGAATCAGCCGCTTTCAGATCCGCGGCTATCGCACGGGCAGCCGGCATTGTTTGCGTCGAGGCGGAAGGGTGATGACCATAGACCATCACGACGACGACACGCGGCGCGTGCCGGGCCAGGATCTCCGCCGTACGGGCAGGGCTCCATCCGTCGAGGTTCACGTCGTAGACGGCGCACGTGATGCCGTGTTGCCGCAGATACGAACAGAGCAGTGTGGCCCAGACAGGAGCGTCGATCGCAGTAAACTCAGCGGCCAAATCCTGATAAGTCCCCTTCAGGTTTCCCGGATGCACGAACAGCACGTCGATCGCCATGGCATGTATCCCCGCCGCCCCGCTCAACGGTCCTCGTCGAAACCAACCCGCTCTCGAATGATGTACCCCGGCCGCCGCTTCAACGCCTGGTGCATGTTTCCGACATAGATGCCCAACACCCCGATCGCAACCAGAATCACGCCAGCCAAGAGTACGAGCATTCCCATCACCGCGGACCAGCCCTCCTCGGAAAAACAACCCGCGATAATGAGCCAAGCCAGCCAAATGAAGCCAACCAGACCCAGGATGACTCCAGCCCAAACTGCGACATAAAGCGGCATCACCGAAAACGCCGTCAGCCCACGCACAAATTCTTTGTACGGGTTGGAACTGCGGAGCAGAGAAAACTTGGTGCGCCCCGCAAAGCGTGCCTCACGTTCGTACGGCACGGTATCTTGTCGGAACCCTATCCACGCGACCATTCCCCTTAAGAACGGGTCCGGCTCCTCGATCTCCAGCAGTGCATCAACCGCGCGACGGGACAACAATTTGAAGTCACCCGCATTCTCGCGTATGTCGATCGAGGCCACGCGATTGATTAGCCGGTACGCCTGCCGCGTCAACCACATCTTCACGCTGCTCTCACCGTGCCGCGCGGTGCGCACAGTGTGGACGACCTCTGCACCCGCTTGCCACGCATCGAGCAGGGCAGGAATGACCTCGGGTGGGTCCTGCAAATCCGCATCCATGTAGATGACTGCATCGCCGCGCGCGTGGCGAAAGCCGGCAAGCACGCACGGGGCAACGCCGAACCTTCGCGACATGCTCACAATGTGGATCGCGCGGTTCCCCTCTCTCTCTTCCGTCAGCAACGAAAGAGAATCGTCCGTCGAAGCATCGTCCACGAAGATCATCTCGTGACGAAACGGAAGCGCCCCGAACATGGTAGTCACTCGCCGAATCAATTCGGATAGGACCTCCCGCTCGTTCCGAAAGCTGAACACGACGGAAACCAAAGGCTCGTCACACATCGATCTCTTCCTCAAGACACACATACCACCCTTCGTCGGCAACATGGACGCGTGACAGCCCGTTCGCCGACACAAGCCGTCGCATTTCTCATTTGGACGTCCCGGCTTGTGGGGGAGGCTTCGGCCGCATCACATAGAACTGGAACCGAAAGTTGCCCCCCCTCGGACCCCGCGGATGACCGGGGATCACTCCCACGGCCTGGTAGTTCTCCATCACAGCTTGTGCCACCGGGCAAAGACGCGAGGCAGCCTGCGTCATGATCACAAAATCAAACTCCTTCTCCGTAAACGGTGCGGTCAATTCCTTCTTCATTTCTTCCGTCACGCCAGAGTAATCCATTCGACCATTGACCCATTTGCTCGGCTCATCCGGCAGATAGCCCCGCAACGGCTGTCCAAACACCTTCTGAATGTAGGAAAAACCATACATGCAAGTCCGGCCGGACCGAAACACGTTCGCTATGCTCTCATACTTCTGTCGATCGTGACGATCTGCCAAATTGTAGGGGTAGTCCTCAATCGCAACAACCAGCCCGAACAGCAATTGTAGCAGCGGCACCCAAAGAATCGTCTGACGCCATAACGACGACTTCTCGCTATTCGCGAGCTTGGCCAGAGCTGCATACCCGCAAATCGCGAACCCAGCGAGACTCAGGACCTGGTGCAACCCGCCGCTCCCAATCTTCGGACTACTGATGCACGCGACTCCAAACCCGCTGGCACACATGACGAACTCGGGACGCAGGACCCGTTCCCAAAATCCTCCGAATCTGTCGTCAAGCAGATAGAAGAGGGTCAAGAGCACTGTGAAACCGCCAATACCCATCAGGTTCCGAAGGACCACCTCCTTGAGCAAACGTTCCAATACCCACGGCGGGCCGAGGTTGGCGGCAAATGTCACCCGCAGAAACTCCTCCCCGCCAAATCGTTGTATCAAGACGAGTGAACTCCCCAGCATCGCCAGACATGCAAGCACATAAGGAAGCACCAAACGCCGGGACTTCAGAAGCAGCAGGACCGCCGCTGCCACTACATAGGCCAAGCCCGTCTGCTTCGCGAGCGTCCCGAGGCAAAACGCAAGCGCCGCTGCCAATACACGCGGCGCACTCAGGGGTGCACGCAGCAAGAGAAACCCGGCGGCAACGAGGACGAAATGCAGGGCGTTCACGTTGATATCGAACGCCCACGGCCCAATCCCGCCGATCACATTGGTCACGAACACGGTCGCCGGAACGGCCAGCGTCAGAAGCAGATTGTGTCCAGTGGCCCGCCAGGCAAACGCGAGCAGCACTACCGCGAAGAAGACACTGCACAGCAGACTCACAAGCCTGGCCAACACAAAAGACGGCCCGAACAACTTGAAACCGTTCCCAACAATCCACCAATATAGCGGCGTGTAAGTCACCCGTGCGTGGTCCGTCGCATTCGGAGCATAGAGTGGCTTGCCTTCATAGACACGGTTGCACATGTGCATGTGCTGGTAGGGGCCGTTGTCGAAACCGTAATCCAAAAAAAAATGATTGCATGCAAAATAGCCCAAGGGAAGCTGCGAAAGAAGAATCAGACAAACCGCGACCTTCTGCGCCGGCGAGGACGCGCGAAAAGCCTTCACAATGCCACGGAGGGACTCGAGGCCCCCTCGCGCTCCCTCCTTCCTCAAGCTACCCCGTTTCTCAAGCATAGGACTCCTCTTCCCATAGAATGACCGTTATTATGGTCCCCGTCGCGTCAGGCCCGCAAGCACGAAATCCCCCGCTCGAATCCATTTTTCTATTCAGCGAAACTCGGTCACGATCTTTCGAACACAAAAACATATTGACTTTTGTGCTTTCCCACAGTAAAATTTGGTTTAGTTCTACGTAGTCCTGAATAGCCTTGACCATGAACAGTGGGGTTCCTGCAATGAGAATCGTCACGCTGCCGTTCCCCTCCCGTACGTCTTCCTCCGCCGCGCTCGCCCCTCATTCATCCGGTTCGCCCCACGGCCCGGCCTTCGGGTGGCTCGCATTCCTAGCGATTCTACTGTTGGCAGCCCCCTGTGTCAGCGCCACCACAAACGGGCTGTCGCTTCATTATGCCTTCAACTCAGACGAAGGCGGAATTGTGTCGGACCAAAGCGGGAACAGTCACACGGGCACGATTAGCGGTGCCGCCTGGTTCGACGACCCTGAACGGGGTGGCGCGATCAGCTTCGACGGCAACGATGATTACATCTCCGTCGCCGACGAGGCGAGCTTTGATTTTCAGATCTCCGATGACTTCACGGTCTGCATGTGGATCAAGGCCACTTCGACGATCCATACCCGGGTGTTTCTCGCAAAAATGCAGCACATGAACGATATTGGATGGGAGATCTTCGACAGCGAAGGCAAACCGGTATTCCTTCTTCGTCAAGGGGTCGGAAACAGGATTCTCAGGAAAGTCGGAACAAACATCAACGACGGGGCATGGCATTTGTGGAGCTTTGTCTGGGCCGGCTCGCGAGGATACAACTCGACGAACATGCACATCTACAGGGATGACACAGAGCTCGCAATCGCGGTAGACGACTCCGCCGGAACCGTTGGCAGCATGCTCAATGACCTGCCGGTCAGCATCGGCGCGGACGGCGACGGGAACTGCAATGCTTTCGCAATGGAGGACGTCAAGATCTACAGCCGCGCACTTTCGACAACGGAAATCCAAGGACTCCACGAAGCGAAGCAAGGCCAGCTTGTCGTCTACTACGCTTTCGATTCTGACGAAAGCAGCATAGTCATAGATGGGAGCGGGCACGGCAATACGGGTACCGTCAACGGTGCAACATGGGTGGCAGACGGTGCGGACGGTGGCGCTATGGGCTTCGACGGCGACGACTACGTCCTCGTACCTGTCGATCAGAACGATTGGCGCGAACTCAGCTATTCGTTGTGGGTCCGTTTCCACGAACCGCCGCCCACCTCCTACGACACGATCATCAGCACGGATAGCGGAAGTTACGGACGAGGCCTCAGCGCGGACAACAAGACAAACCAGCTTTACATGTGGTTCGACAATTGGGCCGAGCCCACAGACATGTTGCCGTCGACGGGCGTGTGGCATCATATTGCGCTCTGCTACACGCCGGGCGACAGCCAGATGTATTTCGACGGGCAGGAAGTATACAGCAACACAACAAGAACCAATGAGCCACCCTACGGCGATGCAACCGATATTCTGCTCGGTCTCCGCAACAACTGGTATGATCGCGGGTTCGCCGGTGAGATTGACGAATTCCGGCTCTACAATCGCAAGCTGACGGCTGAGGCCGTTCAGCAGATGTACAGCGAAATAGCGTCCTCGGACCTCCTGCTGCACTATACGTTTGACTCTGACGAAGGTGATATCGTTCTAGATCAGAGCGGCAACAACCACACCGGCTCTGTCCTCGGTGCCGCCGTCTGGACCGCCGGCGGCAGAGATGGCGGTGCCATCTCCTTGGACGGGTCGAACGACTACATCCGTGTGCCACGCCAACCGGATTTGGAGCCCGAGGAAGTCTCTATGGCAGCATGGGTCAAACTCGCCGAACCGGCCACAACACACCAACTCGTGATGTTCAAGAAGAACCCACGCGACTACTGCCACGAGGGCTACCGCATGGGATTCACCGACGGAACCCTGTTTCAAACGCTGGCGAGCAGCGGAGGTGTCCAGGACCGGCTCAAAGCGAGCGGGACGATCCAGACCGGAGAATGGATGCACGTGGTCGCAACCTTCAAGCAGCCGGACATGTATCTGTATGTCAACGGGATTCCGCGAGGGCACCTGCTGCATCACTATCCCATATCGCACGACCCCTCTCGTGACGTGCTGATTGGGGCGGGAGATAACTACCTGGATGTGCTTGGCGGCTTCCTCAAGGGCCAAATCGACGACGTGATGCTTTTTGGCCGTGCGCTGTCCGGATCCGAAGTGGCCGCATTGTGCGGCAACGAACCTCCTCAAGTCGCCCTGACAAGTCCCCCGGAGGGAGCAACTTTTGCGGAGGGCGACACCATTGATCTGCAAGCCACAACCTCCGACGCGGACGGCACAATCCAGAAAGTGGAATTCTACGCAGGCGCGACAAAACTCGGAGAGGATACGAACGCCCCCTATGCCCATGCCTGGCTGTGCGAGCATGACGGCCCCTACTCGTTCAAGGCCAAGGCAATCGACGACCTCGGCGCAAGCACCTTGTCCGACCCCATCAGCATCAGCGTCGTCTCAACAGGCGCCGTCACTGATACGCTGGTTCTGCACTATTCTTTCGACGCCGACGAAGGTGCGATTGTGACAGACCAGAGTGGCAACAACCACACCGGAACGGTCAACGGCCTGCCCACCTGGAATCCCGAGGGCAGACTCGGGGGTGCCCTCTGCTTTGACGGCTCAAATGATTACGTCCGTGTCCCGCGTCAGCCCGACTTGGAGCCAACCGAGATAACCATGGCCGCCTGGATAAGGCTCGCGGAGCCGGCGACGACACATCAGCTCGTGATGTTCAAGAAGAACCCGCGCGACTTCTGCCACGAAGGCTACCGCATGGGATTCACCGAAGGCACGCTCTTTCAGACGCTGGCCAGCAGCGGAGGCGTGCAGCACCGAGTGAACGCGAGCGGAACGATACCCACGGGGGAATGGGTGCATGTGGCGGCCACGTTCAAACAACCCGATATGCGTTTATATGTAAACGGCGAGCCACGAGGACAAATGGCCCACGACTATCCGATATCCCACGAGCCAACCCGCGACGTGCTGATCGGAGCCGGAGACAACTACCTCGATATTCTCGATGGTTTTCTCAAGGGCGATATTGACGAAGTGAAGCTCTTCAATCGCGCACTCACACCGCAGGAGGTAGGGCAGGTCTATTCAGAGGCCTTCTCCGCTGCCCGACTGGTCATGTGGAACAAGCTCGGGTCGGAGCAAGAGGTGCAAAACAGCGCGTTCGGACCAGACCTCGAATTCTATGAGGGTAGCAGCGGCAACGACGTCGAGGCCGAGCGCTCGTACCCCGCCGGCAGATTTGGGGAGGGCATCTCCATCGACGGCAGTTACGCGAACCTTGACTATGTGCACAATCTGGTACTGAACAGCACCGAAGGCGTGCTCGATCCGGACCAGGGATGCGCGGAATGCTGGGTGTACATGGAAGCACTGCCCGTAGGCTTTTCCCACGGGATGTACCGGTTCTTCGGCGGCGACTCCGGGCTTGACGAAATTGTCGGACTGTGCGCGGGCAATAACGGCACGACCGAACCGCATCTGTTCGCGTTCGCTGCATTCAACGGGACCCGGCAGAGCGCGTACGCGCCAATGACGGGAATCGTGGCGACCGAGGAATGGATTCATGTGGCCGGCGTCTGGAACCGCACGGGGATCGACGGGTCGGCCGACACCGTACGTTTGTATCTTAACGGTCAGGTGATCGCAGCCACCAATGCCAGCGACTGGGGCACGTCGCCCGACGGCCAGATAGACATCTGCGGCGGGAACGATGCGAATATCGCGGGCAAGTTCAAGATGGATAACCTGAAGGTCTGGAGCTACGCCAAGACCGATTTCGGAGACCGATTCCACGAAGGGCTCCAACCCAGTATAGTACTGACCGTGGCCGGCGATCCGGCCGAGTACGATGGGCCGCACCCTTATGCTTACGGAATGCATGAACTCGCGGCGGGAGAAACCTACACGAACCGTGTGAGCAGCCCTGCCTATGCGTCCGGCTCTCTCCGACGGGTGTGCGACGGGTGGACAGGCAGCGGCGACGTGCCCGGTACGGGCTTGGACACAAGCGTAGTATGGACCGCGACGCAGGACTCCGGCCTGACCTGGCAATGGACAACGGAATACCTGCTCGACACGGAGACGACGGCGAACGGCAGTGTCGGGCCGGCGGACGCCTGGCACACGAACGGCGCGCAGGTCGAGATCACGGCGACACCGGACGGCAGCTATGAGTTCTCGTACTGGTCCGGCGACGTACCGGTCGGCGAAGAGACCCAGAACCCGCTGACGGTGACCATGGACCAGGCGCGCCAGGTCACCGCGCATTTCGCGCAGGGCACGTATTCGATCGTGGCAACCGCGGTCGGGACCGGTACGATCGCGCCGAGCGGGCACGTGGCGGTCGCCTCGGGCGCGGACCAGACCTTCACTATCACACCGGGCCCGAACGCGAGTATAGAGAATGTCTCGATCGACGGCGTACCCATGGGCCCGATCACCGACTACATGTTCAAAAATGTCGTGGCGAACCACACGATCTCGGCCAGCTTCTCGTTGAACGCGTTCGATATCTGGGGCAAGACCTACTACTACGGGCCGCAGACCGGCCCGATCGTGGTGGAAGCCTATGATGCGGCGACCGGCACGGTGCGCGCGGCCTGGGTCCAGACCGACGGGCTCGGGCCCTATACGTTGGAGAACCTGCCGGCCGGCAACGACTACTGGCTCCGCGCGTTCATGGACGTGAACCTGGACGGGCAGCGCCACAACATGGAGCCGTACGGCGAGTACGGCTTGAACCCGCTCCAGAACCTGCAGGGCAACGTGTACAACGTGAGCATCACGCTCGGGCGCTTGAGCACGCCGCAGGGCGTCGCAGCACGCGGCGCGCTCGGCAGCGTGCTCGTGAGCTGGGCCGCGAACACGGAGCCGGACCTGACCGGCTATCACGTGCATCGCTGGGACCCGTACTGGAGCGTATGGGACCGGCTGAACGCGACCCCGATCACCGCCCTATCGTACCGCGACACGGACGTGACGGCCGGGATCACGAACTATTATTACGTGAGCGCGGTCGGCTGGGTCGGCTGGCTGAACGGCTATGTCGAGAGCCCGTCATCCGCGATCGTGAGTGCGGGACCGGGCAGTGTCCGGCTCTGGATGCCGGACTATTACGGGCCGACCGGCAGCGTGGTGCGCTTGCCCATCAACATCGCCGATGCGGAAGGCGTGCTCGGCACCGATATGCAGCTCTCGATCTCCTACGATCCGACACTGCTGACCCCGGTCTCGCAGCTCGACACGAACGAGGCGACCGTCGAGACCACCGCGTTGACCGACGGGCTGACCGTATCGAACAATGCGGCAAGCGCGACTGGCCAGCTCGACATCCAGACAACCGCCGGCACGGGCGGCGGCACGAACCATGTGACGATCCGGATCCTGGGCTGCGGCTACGAGAGCGGTCCGAACCAACCGGTCCCGATCCGCGCGGCTTATTCGCTGGACGGCGGCACGAACTGGACCGGCATCAACGACTACAAGGACATCAACAACGGCGCGAGCTACGCGGAACACGTCACCAACGTCGACTATGCCACGAATGTCGTGGTCTATGTGCAGGAACTGGGCGAGGACCGCGAGGTGATCTCGAACGAAGGCGGTCCGTACGTCCGGATCCTGCGCAACGGCGATCAGCTCGACGAGCTGCCCGGGGTCTGGGACGACACGGATATCGTGCATGTGCTCAAGCCGTATGTGAACGGCTCGCTCCAACTCACGATCCCGGCCGAAGACGCAATGGTCCTGTTCGAACTGGGCACCGAAACCAATGGGCCGGCTGCCGACTACCAGGACGTGGTCGCCTACATCGCGTTCGACGAGGGCGCAGCACTCGCCGGCGAAGGGCATCTGTTCGATGTCCGGTTCCAGGTAGCGCCCGGCGCGGCGCCCGGCGAGAAGCAGACGAATACCTTCGTCTCCGTCACACTCAAGGACCAGGACGGCCAGACACTGCCCGTCGACTCGACCGATACCGCCGTGTTCACTGTGCAGAACACGTATTTCCTGGGCGATATCAACGGCGACGGGGTCGTGAACGTGAGCGGCGATTTTACGCTGGCCATGAACCTCGCGGTCGGGCAGCGCGAACCGACCGCGCTTGAGCTGGCGGCCGGCGACATCGACGGCGACGGCAAGATCACCAAGCGTGATGCCACGCTGATCAAGCGGATCGCGATGGGGCTGCCCATCAACGAGAGCGGCGAAGGCGGTGCCGCGGCGGCCGGCGCGCCCGGACCGGGCACGGGCGGGTACGTGCTGAGCATCACCAACCACGAGGGCCAGGCCGGCGCCACGGTGCAGGTGCCCGTCACGCTGGACAACACCGAAGCGGTCGCCTCGATCCAGCTCCGCGTGAACTACAACGCCCAGATCCTGGATGTGCTGAGCGTCAGTACGACCACGCTGAGCGCCGGGTTCGGGCTCGCCTACACGAACCAGGCCGGCGCACTGGACATCATCCTGAGCCGCGAAACCGGGCTCGGCGCGCAGAGCGGCGCGATCCTCACGATTCAGTTCGCGGTCGACGCGGGCGCGGAGCCCGGCGACTACACCAAGCTCACGCTCGCGCAGGTCGAGATGGCCGACCAGTACGGGGCCGAGCTCGGCTGGTCCTCGGGGATCGATGTCGAGAACGGGAGCCTCTGGGTCGTGCTCGACGACGGGACCGACTCCGACGGGGACGGCGTCTCGGACTATGCGGAGCAGACCTATGACGGCTCGGCAAGCTATGCGCCGTGCGATCGGGTCACCAACCCAGGCGGTACCGACCTGAATCCGAACAAGATCGACAGTGACGGTGACGGCGCCTCGGACGGCGCCGAGATCGCGGCCGGGACCGACCCGCTCAAGTCCGACGCGTTCACGGCCTATAACGATCTCGGCTGGTTCACAGGCCAGATCACGAACCGGATCACGACGTTCACGACCACGAACGGGACGCCCGGCGCGGTGAGCGCCGGGCTGCTGGTCGATTACGCGACCGGGCTCGACACACCGGTCACGCTCACCGTGACCGGCGTGCACGTGACCTACTCCAACCAAGGCGCGCAGCCGGTCGCAGCGACCGATGCGGGCCGCGTCTTCGACGGCAAGGTCGATTGTCTTGGGGCCGTCACTTATCAGACGCAGGACCTGGTCCTGAGCCTGACCGGCCTGAACCCGAACCTGCGTTATGAGCTCGTCGTCTACAGCGACCGCGACGAGGCCGCGTATGCCGATCGCATGCATCACAGCGTGCTCTCGGATGCGGACGGGTTCCGTAACGCGAGCAGCGAAGGCACAGCCGTCGGCACCACGAGCATGGCCGATGATACGGTCACCTACTGTTCCGGCTACAATGCCGCCGCGGGACTTGTCGCGCGGTTCACGGATATCGATCCCGGCACGAACGGGCAGGTGACCCTGACTCTGGACTGCGATGTGGGCAGCGACCATTACACCTACGCGAACGCATTGATGCTCAGGGTCGTCGCGCCCGGGCTCTATGGCGATACACTCAAACTGCATCAGGCCGCGACATGGAAATACCGGAAAGGCACCGAAGAGGCGTCCGACCCCGCCACAGCATGGCGCACGCACGGGTTCGACGATGCGGCATGGCCCACCGGCGCGCTGCCGATCGGGTACGGTACGCCCGGCATCAGCTATGGGACCACGCTCGGGGATATGCAGGATAGCTATACAACCGTATTCCTGCGGCGCGAGTTCACCGTGCATGCGCCGGAGCTGGTCACACAACTGAAGCTCAGTGCGACCTACGACGACGGGTTCATCGCCTGGATCAACGGCCAGGAGGTCGCGCGTGTGAATGTCGCCGGCGCTACCGGGAGCTTCCGCGCCCATGACACGACCGCGGCCGGCGCCCTGAATCTCGCGCAATGGTCCGCCACCCTCTCTGGCGCGGAACTGCCCGCGTTGCAGGCCGGCCCGAACACGATCGCGTTGCAGCTCTTCAATGCGCTCGCGACCAGTACCGACCTGCTCATGCGCGTCGAACTCTCGACCGGCGAAGGCACCGTCATGGCCGGCGATACGGACCGTGACGGCATGTCCGATCTCTGGGAAACCGGCTGGTTCGCCTCGCTTGCCGGCAAGGCCGACGACGATTCCGACGGGGACAGCGTCTGGGATATCAACGAGTTCATCATGGGCACCAGCCCCGACGATATCGCGCAGTATTTCGCGGTCGCAGTTCGCCACACCAACGGCCAGATCCAGGTCTCGTTCCCGACCGTCCAGGCGCAGGGCGCAGCCTATGAAGGGCTGGACCGCTACTATGCGCTGGAGACCCGGCCGGAACTGACCGACGCCGCGACCTGGCAGACTGTGCCCGGCTACGACGGCATACTCGGCCAGGGCCAGACCGTGACCTACTCCACCACCAACGGGTTCGGTGCCGTGTTCCGCGGCAAGGTCTGGCTCGAATAACAGAGATCTCAGCCGTACTCGTACACATACTCGTACACGCAACTCTATCCCAAAGGCCTTTTGGAAAGATCCGCGTGTAAGAGTACGTGTACGAGTACGGAAGATCGCATCACCAAGAGGAACGCGGACTGGCCGTCGCCCTCTCTACAGGCATCCCCCCGGATCCCAACTCATCGTTCAGCACTCATCATTCAGCATTTCCCCCAGCCTCCCTCAAATTTCCAATTTCAAATTTCTAGTTTCTCTCCACCATCCACAACCCGCCAACATCGCCGCTCGACGCGAAGAGTCAAACTTGACCCCGACGCCCGTTTCCCCTATAATTCATGCGTTTTGGAGTTTGCCGCCCAAACGAGGGGTTATCAAGAAGGTGGGGTGCCTGCCATGACGTCTGACACACCCTCTGCTCCGTCCGCGTCCCGCTGTTCCACCAGACGGATCCTTCCAGGACGCCCCGCAGGTTATCGCTCGGCCTTGGCTGCCCGCATGTGCATTGCGCTTATCGCGACCCTATTATCTTCGCCAGGAACCGGAACTGCCGATCTCACAAACGGGCTGGTGCTGCTCTACGCCTTCGACACCGACGAAGGAGCCATCGTGACGGATCAGAGTGACAACGGCCACACGGGTACCGTTAGCGGCGCCACGTGGATGGCGGAAGGTCACACCGGTGGAGGAATGAGTCTCGACGGAGTCGATGACTTGATCAGCGTCAGTGACGAGGCCGATTTCGACTTCGATATCGCTGATGATTTCACCGTGTGCATGTGGATCAAGGCCTCGTCGACCATCCATTCACGGGTTTTCCTTTCGAAGATGCAGCACATGAACGATACCGGCTGGGAGATTTTCGATAGTTCTGGCCAGCCCGTGTTTCTCTTACGTCAAGGCGTAGGCAATCGGATCCTCAGGAAAGTCAACACCAACATCAACGACGGCGCGTGGCACCTGTGGTGCTTTGTTTGGGCCGGCTCAGCCGGCGTCAACCCCACAAACATGCACATTTTCAGGGACGGCACAGAGCTGCCCATCGCGGTCGACGACTCGGCAGGAACGATCGGCACGATTCTCAACAACCTCCCCGTTACGATCGGCGCTGATGGTGACGGCAATCACAACGCCTTCGCCGCTGATGCAGTCAGGATCTACAACCGTGCCCTGTCCAGCAATGATGTCGAGGAACTCTACATCGCTTCTCCAGACGGGAATCTCATACTCCACTACACGTTCGACACGGACGAGGGTGCCATCGTCACCGACCACAGCGGCAACGGCCACACCGGCACCGTCAGCGGTGCAAGTTGGATTGCCGACGGCCAGAGCGACGGCGCCATGAGCTTCGACGGCAGTGGCGACTACATCAACGTGGCCAATGAACCCGATTTCGATTTTGACATTTCTGATGACTTCACCGTGTCCATGTGGATCAAGGCGTCGACCAGTATCAATCAGCACGTTTTCGCCGCGAAAATACAGCACGGCAATGGAACGGGTTGGCAAATCTACGATAGCGCCGGGCAACCGGTCTTCCTCCTGCGCCAAGGCGTAGACAATCGGATTCTCAGGAAAGTTACGGCCAATGTTAACGATGGACTCTGGCATCTGTGGAACTTCGTCTGGCAAGGTTCTGCCGGGGCAGATCCAACCAACATGCACATTTTCAGGGACGGCGCAGAACTGCCTATTGCCGTGGACGATTCCGCAGGAACCATAACCAGCATGCTCAACGATCTACCAGTAAGACTCGCCGCAAATGCGGAGGGTAACTACAACGCGTTCGCCGTTGACCAGTTCAAGATCCACAGTTGCGCGCTGTCCAGCAACGACATCGCAGCGCTCTACACTCCTCCCCCCTCCCCACAAGGGGAGTTCCTTCTTCACTACACGTTCGACACGGACGAAGGCAGCACGGTCACTGACCAGAGTGGCTGCGGACACGTCGGCACGGTCAGCGGAGCGACGTGGCTAGCGAATGGCTACATTGGTGGCGGGATGAGCTTTGACGGGAATGGCGACTATATCAGTGTGGCCAATGAAAGCGACTTTGACTTCGACGTCTCCGATGACTTCACGGTCTGCATGTGGATCAAGGCGTCCGCGACCATCCACACGCGGGTCTTTATTTCAAAGATGCAGCACATGAACGATACCGGCTGGGAAGTCTTCGATAGCGCGGGGCAGCCTGTCTTCCTTCTTCGCCAGGGCGTCGCGAATCGTATCTTGAGAAAAGTCGCAACAAACATCAATGACGGTGCATGGCATTTGTGGAGTTTTGTCTGGGCCGGCTCGGACGGGGTCAACCCGACAAACATGCACATATTCAGAGACGACGCAGAACTGGCCATCGCCGTCGATGATTCAGCAGGAACACTGGGCACAATTCTCAATGATCTGGAGGTCAGAATTGCTGCGGACGGCGACGGCAACTACAACGCGTTCGCCGCTGACGACGTCAGGATCTATAGCCGTGCACTGTCCGCCAGCGAAATCGAGACGCTCCACGCCACAGGCGGACTACAGCCGCACGACCTGGTGGTCAAAGGCGACCCGGCCGAACACGGCCAGCCGCAGCCGCAAGGCTATGGAACGAATCTGGTCGGGGAAGGCATCTCCTACACAAACTCGGTGAACAGCCCGGCCTACGACTCGGCCACGCTCCGATACCTCTGCACCGGCTGGACCGGCACGGGCGACATCGCCGGGGCCGGCACGGAAACCGAAGTCGCGTTCACCGTCACACAGGACTCGGAGCTCACCTGGCACTGGTCGACCGAGTACGGGCTGAACGCGCAGGCGATCGGCTACGGGAAAGTCTCTCCTGTCAGCGGCTGGTTTGCACCGGGCAGTACGAGCGTGACGGTCACGGCCACCCCGGACCCGGGCTATGCGTTCGTGGCATGGTCCGGCGCCACGAACGGGTGCACGGTTAACGGTGCGGAAATCACGGTACCCATGACGCAGCCCCGCGCGATCACGGCCGAATTCACGCGGCCCCGGCTCGGCTGTATCCCGACGAACCTTGTTTTCACGGGCTACCTCTACGAGACGACCGCGCCGCAGACGCTCACGATCACGAACGCGGGTGACGGGACGCTGAGCTATACGATCGGCTCGAATGCCGCGTGGCTGGCGGTCAGCAGCCCGACCGGCGCTGTCGTCTCCGGCCAGGCCGCGCAACACAGCGTTGTGGCCGACGCCGGCGCCCTGGCGCAGGGCACGTACCAGGCCAGCCTCACGGTCCAAGCGCCGGGTGCCGCGGATGCGCCGCAGCTCGTGCCGGTCACGTTGACCGTCGGCATCTCGCCGCGCGCGACGGTCGGCGCGATGGGCAACAACGAGTCCGGCCAATGCAATGTGCCGCCGGGCCTCGCCGGCACCGTGGTCGCGCTGGCGGGCGGCGAGTATTTCTCGCTCGCGCTACGCGCGAACGGCACGGTCGTCGGTTGGGGCGCGAACGAGTCGGGCCAGAGCGCGCCGCCCGGCACCCTGACGGACGCGACGGCGATAGCCGCGGGCGCCTGGCACGGGATCGCGCTGCGCGCGAACGGGACCGTCACGACCTGGGGCGACAACACGCATGGCCAGCGCAATGTGCCCGGCGGCCTGACCGATGTGAAAGCGGTCACCGCCGGCTGGGCGCACTGCGTCGTGCTCCGTTCGAACGGCACGGTCGTCGCATGGGGCAACAATACCTACGGCGAATGCGATGTGCCCGGCGGGCTCGCGAACGTCGTGGCGATCTCGGCCCAGTCCTACGGCGCGCATACGCTCGCGCTGCGCGCGGACGGGACCGTCGCCGCATGGGGCGACAATTCCGAGGGCCAATGCAACGTGCCCGGCGGCCTGAACAATGCGACAGCGGTCGCCGCCGGCGGCTACCACTCGCTGGTACTGCGTTCGGATTCAAGCTTGATGGCCTGGGGCAACAATGCGGTCGGGCAATGCGATTTCCCGCCGGACCTGACGGACCCCGTCGAGATCTGTGCGGGTGAAGGGTTCTCCATGGCACGCCGGCCCGACGGCTCGCTCGCCGCCTGGGGCTACGACACGGACGGCGAAACGGACATCCCGCTGCATGTCTCGAACGTCGTCGCGTTCGCGGCCGGCGCCATGCACTCGCTCGCAGTCGGGCGCTGGGCACAGCCGCGCGCGAACGATTTCGATGGTGACGCGAAATCCGATCTCGGCGTGTACTATCCGCCGGGCGGCAACTGGTACGTGCTCAAGACGCAGGCCGGGTTCGACGTCTACCAGTTCGGCTATGCGGGCACCGTCCCGATCTCCGGCGATATGGACGGCGACACGCAATGTGATTTCGGGGTCTACTTCGCGCCCGGCGGGAACTGGTACGTGATGAAGAGCCGGGCCGGGTTCGACACTTACCAGTTCGGCTACACGGGCACGATCCCGGTGACCGGCGATTTCGACGGCGACCGGAAGTGCGATTTCGGGGTCTATTACCCGCCCGGCGGGAACTGGTACATCATGAAGAGCCGGGACGGGTTCGACACTTACCAGTTCGGATACAGCGGGACCGTCCCGATCACCGGCGATTTCGACGGGGACGGGCGCTGCGATTTCGGGGTCTATTACCCGCCCGGCGGGAACTGGTACGTCATGAAAAGCACCGACGGGTTCGACGTCTACCAGTTCGGCTATGTCGGGACACTGCCGATCACCGGCGATTTCGACGGGGACGGACGCTGCGATTTCGGCGTCTATTACCCGCCCGGCGGGAACTGGTATGTCATGAAGACGCAGCAAGGGTTCGATGTCTACCAGTTCGGGTACGCCGGGACCGTCCCGCTGGTCGGCGACTATGACGGCGACGGACAGGACGATTTCGGGGTCTATTATCCGCCCGGCGGGAACTGGTATGTCATGCGCAGCAGCGCCGGGTTCTGGGTCACACAGTTCGGGTATGCCGGCACCATCGCGCTCGGTGCGCCGAATTATTGAGCCGGCCGTGATCCCTGAAACGTCGTCTGGAACGTAATCCGGAGATAGTGTCCCAAAAATGTAAGAGGAACATCCGCACCTTTGGGCTCCCAAACCTCATCCCAAACTTCATCGCGAACTTAATCGCGAACGCGCCCGAAGGGCGCAATCTCCTCTCCGAACTTAATCGCGAACTTCATCGCGAACAACGCCATTGGGCCGTGCCTGGCTCGGGGGCGGCATACGCGGCAATCCTTGATCTGGGGAAGAAAGCCCCCTGTTTGAAGCCCTTTCGAGCGCTCGGTCTCCCGTGACTCGAGGCGCGCACTGAGCTAGTTCGCGATGAAGTTCGGGAGAGCAACGGGGCCGGAAGAACGGTACGGCTGGCGGGCGTAGTTCGCGAGGAAGTTCGCGTTCAAGTTTGGGACTGCACGCCGTTGATCCTCCCACGGTTCTGGGACGCCATCAATCTAGACCCAGATTATGTTCGGGATGCGATTCGAAGATGAAATGCGGCCGGAGGCCTCGTTCCAGATTACGTTCCAGATCACGTTCGGGATGATGTGCAGCCCGCGGCCCCGACTTTCGCAGCGGTCGGGATTCTAAACACGCCCCCTCCCCACTCCCTCCAATTTCCAATTTCCAATTTCCAATTTCGAATTTCAAATTTCGAATTTCCAATTTCAAATCTCAAATCTCAAATCTCAAATCTCAAATCTCAAATCTCACTTAATCAACAACCCGATCACGATCCCGACCACCAGGAACCCGAGCATCGCGATCGCCTTGATCGCGCGGATCGTTCCGAAAATCAGGTTCAGCCGCATCTCGCCCGTGTTCAGGACCAGCACGACAACGGCGAGTATCAGCAGGATAAGCGCGGTGATCAGGCGTTTGCTCATCGGTTCGGTTCCTCCCTGTTTGGTCGGGCACCTTACTGGAGATTGGCGCCGGTGTCACGTGCGGGTTTTCCTCGTCGCCCAGCCGGAGGCGGGGCAAGTGGCCACTTGGGCCCGCGCAGCGGGCCCGACGTGGCAGGTTTCAGTTTCCAGTTCCCAGGGAAGACTCCCTGAGCTGCATCGCGAACTTGATCGCGAGATACTGGCCCAAAACCGTGGGAGGGTTCAGCGGCTTGTAGTCCCCAACTTCGTCGCGAACTTAATCGCGAACTACGGCCGCCGGCCGCAGCGTTCTTCCTGCCCTGTTCCTCTCAACTTAATCGCGAACTTCATCGCGAACTAGCTCCGTGCGTGCCCCGAGCCACCGGAGACTCAGCGCTCGAAAGGGGCTGCAAACAGAGGGGATTTCTGCCCCAGAACAATGATTGCCGGGTATGCCGACCCTGAGGCAGCCACGGCTCAATAGCGTGGTTCGCGACGAAGTTCGCCAACGCGACCCGGCCCTCCCACGGTTTTGGGACACTATCTCGCGATTGGGCTTGGGAGAAGAGCCACACGGCACTCGGAGGACAACGTCTCCGCAGAAGCCACCACCCCCCTCCGCCCGGACCCGCGAGAAAGAGTGCGACCAAGAATTCCCATTCGCCGATCTTCATCGCACTCGTTATCGCCACTCCCGCCGGACGGCACTCAGAGGACCCACCATCCACCACCCACAATCCACCATCCACTCCGCCCTTGCATCCGGCGTAGCCATCGGTTATCATCGAGGTGGCTCTTTGCAAAACGGGGGCGCACTGGTTTCGACGGGTAGGTTGAAGCTGTAGTTGCGTGTCGAGGACCCCGGTTGGCCTCGTAAAACATCCGGGAACACACACAAAAGCCAATACTGAATTGGCCCTCGCGGCTTGACCGCGACGTCTCCCCGCCGACGCCTGCTGGGCGGTGTGAGGCGACGACAGCAGGCTAGTCTCGTTATCGGGTAGCCGGATAACGGGGCGAAACCTTTTCGTGGCTGCTGGCCGCGCGTAGAGCCTGTCTGCCGGCATTGCGCGCAGCGAGACTTAATAGACAGAACACACACGTAGATGCTGCAGTGACTCCTATGCGGACGGGGGTTCGATTCCCCCCGCCTCCATTTTTTCGATTTCCTCAGGAATTCTCCACTTTCTCAGGCCGGGTTACAGCGCCACTTACAAGAGGTGTGCCCGGCGTGCCGCTTGAAAGATTCGCCGTGGTTCATTGACGGGATTGACCGAATTGACCGCATTGTCAGTGGCGTCAACACGGTCAATAACGTCAGTCGTCTTGCAGCGGCCTGCTACCCCTGCAGTTCGGGAACGAAGAACATCCCCAGAACTCGCCCTTGGCCGATCGTCTCTTGCGCATCGGCTTACCGCATTGCGGGCAGTCCGGTCCGGTTTCCGCTGCCTGGGCTCGGGCTTCCAGTCGCTTGGTGGTGAGCCGCTCTCTGAATCCGCCCGTCTCTTCAAAGGTCTTCCCCTGTGCCGCAATTTGCTTCTTGAGCATGTTCACGGCCCGCCCGATGATGATCAGCATGGCGTTGGCCACGACCACGTCATCTTCCGAGTCCAGCCATTTCGCATATTTCTTGCGCTGTTCCAGCGCATGCTTGGCAGATTCATGCACTACGTCGTCAGTGAACGTAGGGGCGTCGAGAGAGATGGCGTTGATCTCCCTGGCCTCCGGCGAATGCACTGACCACGGCACTTGCCCCCTATCGATGATCCATATCTCGAAATCGCCCCGCAATTCGCTCAGACTTGCTCGGGCGACATCCGTGAGAACCATCTCGGTGTCCTTGGATGTCGCGGATCGCTCGGAACCCTCGACGATGTTCTGGCGCCCGCTCCGCCCGCCCTGGGTCATCTGATCGTACTGCCTGCCCTTCGGATCATAAAACTTCGTCCCTTTCTCGCGAGGGTCATGCGTGAGGAAGCGCCGACAGAAACGCAGTGTCTCCAGTTGGATAATCGTGGCCAGGGTGAACGAGTGCAGTTTGCGGAAGCCACCGTGTTTGTCGAAAAGCTCAGGCATGGAAGGAGACTAGCCGTACCAGCAGCAAAGTCAATATCGCCCGCGTTGACGCTACTGACAATGGCGTCAATGCCGTCAATCGGGTCAAGGAATCACGCACAAGGACTACCCCTACCAGGCAAACACGACCCCCAGCACATCCTTCGGATTGTCCGCGAGCATATCGTAGATCGCCTGGCACTCCTCGGGCTTGACCTCATGCGTGATCAGGTCGTCGGCCGAGAGCCGGCCTTCGCTCATCAGGCGCAGAATCAGACTGCGTTCCCGGTCCTTGGTCCACCGGAAGTAGATGTGGTCGGCCTCCGGCGTTCTCGGCTGGATCGCGCCGAGTATGCTGACCTCGCGCAGGTGCACCTCGTCCAGGAAATTCATCTCGACCGTGCCGCGCGGCGAGCCGAGCGCGACCATGCGCCCGGCCACGCAGGCCAGCTTCACGGCCGTCGGATAGACCGCCGGCTTACCGGTCGCCTCGAGCACCACGTTCGCGCCGTCCTCCACGCACTGCGCGCGGACCGCTTCCGTCAGATCGTCGATTTCCTTCGGGTTGATGCACACATCCGCGCCGCGCGGCTTCGCCTTGTCCAGCCGGAACGGATCGAGATCGATCGCGATCACCGGCACCGCGCCCGCCAATCGCGCGAGCGTCACGCTGAACTGGCCGACCAGCCCGAGCCCGAGCACGACGACCGCCTCGCCCAGCTCGATACGCGCGACCCGGATCCCGTGCATCGCGATCGCCGCCATCACGAGCAGCGACGCGTCCCGCGTCGCGACGTTGTCCGGGATCTTCCGATACTTGTCGCGCAAAATGCCGTGGCTCGCATGCCCGCCCTGGCCCGCGACGCGGTCGCCCGGCTTCACGTAGGTCACGTCTTTGCCGACCTCCAGCACCGTGCCCGCCGAGCAGTAGCCGGTCCCGCGCGGATACTCCGCAGTCCGGTCGCCCGGATTCCCGCCGTGCACCCAATTCCAGATCTCGGTGCCGACACTGACCGCCGTGTACGCGTTCTCGACCAGGATCCCGTCGTCGGGCACCGGCCCGAACTCACACTCCGCCACCTCGATCTGACGCGGGCCGTTGCATTGCAGGCGCCGTCCTTTCATCTCTGTCCGCTCCTTTCGGGAAGTCTGCTGTTATCGAACATCCGCGCGTTGTTATTGCTATATTAATTCGCAGTCGCGCGTCAAGGGCTTGTAGCGCTATGGCGTGCGTTCGCGGTGGACGAAAGCCCTTATTCCGAGCAAAGGACACAACGCGCAGAAGCGCAGACCACGCTTCCCGCCCGACACCCCCAGCAGAGGACACAGCGTTCGGAAGCGCAAGCCCGCGCGCCCGCTCGGATCGCAGGCGCGCCTGCCGTGGGATCGACCGGCACTTGCGCTCCCAAACGTGGTTGAAGGCGGCACTCAAACTGCCGCACTCCTAAGGTTCAAGAAAAACCACGTTGACGCTCCCACCGCCGCACACCTATCTTGACAGGACGTATCAACGCCGCAAACCGGAGGCAACAGCATATGGCCGAGTTCCCGCGCACACAGATCGAGGATGTCAGCATGCCCCGGCTGATTGTCGGGACAAACTGGTTCCTCGGCTATTCGCACCAGACCAAGGCGCGCAACAAGTTCATCAAAGAGCTCCAGACCCGGGAACGGCTGGCCGACATTCTGGAAATCTTCCTGCGCGCCGGCTGCGACGCGATCTACGGGGTCCGCCCGGAAAGCAAGCATCTGACCGACGCGGTGAAGAACGCCGAGGACCGGGTCGGCCGTCCGTACATACGGATCGGGACCCCGCACCTCGAGATGGGCGGCAGCCCGAAAGACGAGGACGCCAACAAGGAGACACTGGACGGGTTCGCGGAGATCGGCTGCCGGTTCTGCCTGCCGCACCAGTCCACGACCGACCCGCAAGTCGACCGCAACGCGCACTGCATCCAGGGCATGGACACCGTCGCGGCCATGATCCGGGAACGCAACATGATCCCGGGCCTCTCCACGCATATGCCGGAGACCATCATCTATGCCGATGCGACCGAACTCGATGTCGCGACCTATATCCAGCTCTATAACGCGGCCGGATTCCTGATGCAGGTCGAGATCGACTGGGTGCACCGTATCATCTGGTCGGCCAGGAACCCGGTCATGGCGATCAAGCCGCTCGCCGCCGGCCGGCTGCCGCCGCTGGTCGGACTCGCATTCAACTGGGCGACACTGCGCGAGCAGGACATGGTCGTGATCGGCTGCATGACACCCGACGAAGCGCGGGAAGTGATCGATATCTCGCTGTCCCAGCTCGAGGGGACCGGGCCCAAGGTTGACCTGCAGAAGACACGCTCGAAGAAGTCGTTGGAGTATACGGACGAGTAGGTTTGAAACTTGAAATTTGAAACTTGAAATTTGAAATTTGAAATTTGAAATTTGAAATTTGAAATTTGAGGGAGATTTGGCCGAAGCGCTATATGCTTCCCTGGAAACTGGAAACTGAAAACTGGAAACTGAAACACCGCTGACAACGGGCACAGGAGGAGACAAGGATGAGCGAGACAAGGGAACTGTTCAACGGCAAAGATCTCACGGGCTGGAAGGCCACGCGCAACCCGGACGCATGGGGAGTCGAGGACGGCATGATAAAGTGCACGCCCGCGAAGGGCGGCAACCTCTGCACGGAGGATCAGTTCGGCGATTTCGAATTGGAACTCGAGTACAAGACCGAGCCCCAAGTGAACAGCGGCGTGTTTTTCCGGATCGTCGATTTGAACGACTGCGTACACACGGGCTACGAGATCCAAATCCTGGACACCCACGGCAAGCAAGAGCTGGGCACCCACGATTCCGGCGCGCTCTACGACATGCTCGCGCCGCGCGTGAATGCCGTGAAGCCGGCCGGTGAATGGAACAGCATGCGGATCCGCGCGCAGGGCGCCGAGGTCCAGGTCGACCTGAACGATCAACGCGTGATCGAGGCCAACGTCGACGACTGGGACACGCCCGGCAAGAATCCTTA
>Ga0272441_10004359_pt1 | contig 25758 bp, 21 predicted proteins | sample SSMProp6N_FD_193582 | JGI IMG/M metagenome (GOLD analysis project Ga0272441, IMG submission 193582) | Marine sediment archaeal communities from Little Sippewissett salt marsh, Falmouth, MA, United States - SSM-Prop-6N | ecosystem: Environmental > Aquatic > Marine > Wetlands > Sediment ...
TGGCTGTTGGGTGTTGGATCTGAACCGACGCGGTCGGGCAGCGCCGGCCACGCCATAAGGATCGGAGCAGAACAAAACGCTGGTGCTTATCGTCGCTATCGCGCCGAAAGCACAGCGCAACGTTGGCAAGAAACATGAGTGTCAAAGGAAGAGCGATGTGTCTGGCCCTTGGCTGTCTCAGCCTCTTTGGCTGTGCCACCCAGCCGGTCACGAAGCCGATCGTGTTGTTCGTTGATCCGGAGAAGTACGTCGTGACATGGGACGGAGAACCATTTCCGTTTGCCGAACTGCCCATCGTCGTCCATGCCGCAAAACCCGGTCAAGTTCAAGCCGTTGTCCGGATTGACGGAACCAATGTGACCATGGACGTGAAGGAAGGGGTCGATGGAGAGGATCTCTGGTCGTGGCTGGTGTCTCGCAGCATCTCGGAGACGGAAACGACAAACGCTCCAGCATCGGGATTGCCGAACAAGAGCGTGGACCACGACAACTCAGGGCGCGCGGACACACCCTGAGTTGAGGGTCACGCGTGAGCGTCAGGCTTCTCAGCAGGTTGCGGGGACGCACCCCACGGGTCCGGTGAGCACTTCGCTCACTCCACCTCGATCACGAGCAGGCGCATGGGGCTGTCCCCGGAGTTGACGATCCCGTGCGAGTGCCCGCGCTCGACCAGCGAGATGTCGCCGGGCCCGATCGGGTGCGGCTTGCCGTCGAGCATCATGGTCCCGTGTCCCTCGACTACGAAGTAAATCTCTTCGCCCCCGTCGTGCGGGTGTTCGCCGATCGTGGTGCCGGGCTCGAGCGTGTCGTCGTGCATGAACCGGATCCCGACCTGGCTGTCGCCCTTTTCCAGGACTTGCCGGATGGCGATCTTGCCGGTGCCGTTGTGGCAACTTTCGGTCTGGCCTTCGCGCATCTCGTCTTTGTGCCTGATCATTTCTTCCTCACCTTGTCCCAGTCGAACACCATGAAAAGTTTCTCGGTTTCCCGTTTCGAGAGCGCCTGGTAGACCTGCGCGGCGTGATGCGGATCGACGAGCTCGTAGAAGCCGTCGACCTGGATATGCCCTTCGGCCAGCCAGCGCAGGCCGGTCTCGAAATTGCGGAAGATGCTGTGCGGCTGGAATGCCTCGGCATGGTGCGGGATCTCCCATTCCCAACCGCTGCGCAGATGCACGTAGTTGCGGAACACCGGGCCGCGCCCGTGTCGTCATGAGGGTTGTCATCGACACGCCCATCAGCCGGGTGAACGAGGCCTTGACCGCAGGCAGAGCATCCGGGACTTTCACGGTGTCCCGCGCGGCTACGCGCTGGAAGGACTGGTGTTTGCCCATGCAGAACAAGACATCGCCGGGCTTGACGGTCTCCCCGACCTCCGCGCCGGTTTCCGTGACCCTGAACACGGCGGCGTAGCCGTGCGTGGTCGGCTGCTTGCGCGGCTTGTGATACATGGCCAGCTCCGTGCCCGCGCTGATCAGCGTGCAGAGCGTGTCGCCGAGCACCTGGTCCGGCGCCTCCAGCACGGGACGTTCGCGCGGGAGCAGACCCGCGGCTTCCTTGTCGGTGAAGCAGACAGCGTAGTCCTCAGCGCTCATATCGCGATTCTTTCCTCGACAGCCACGGCGCGGATGTGTTCTGCGCCGGCCCGGTAGTCCGACTCTTCAGTCATGTGCTCGAGCATCAACGGCATGTCGGCATCGAGTTTCGCCAGCTCCCGAAGGAACGTGCGGTAGTCCAAATGTCCGGTGCCCGGCCGGCATTCGCTCAGGTGCACGGTCAGCCCGTCTTCGAGCCGGATGTCTTTGGCGTGACAGCTCTTGATGTACGGGCCGAGTTTCGCGAAACAGTCCCGAAGAAAGGCCGTGTTGTCGAAATAGACCTGCGGGCTGCACACGATGTTGACCGGATCGAAATGCACGCCGAACCCGTCGCGGTCGATCGCTTGGATCAGGCGCAGGTAGTCATCGGCCGAGTCCGGATACAGCCACGGCATCGTCTCCAGCGTGTAGACCGTGCGGGTCGGGTTGACCGCGTCGATGATCTCGCGGCAGGATTCGACAATCAGCGCGAACGTGTCGTCGGTCAGGTTGTCCCGGTGATGGCCTGCCCAGCTCTCGCCGCGCGAGCCCGAGCAGTTCACGCAGCAGCGCGCGCCGATCCTGTCGGCAAGCGCCAGCCGCGCCTTGCACTTCTCCAGGGACTCTTTCCGGATGCTCTCATCCGGACTGACCGGGTTGTTCCCGAACGCGCCGACCTCGGCGATCACGATGTCGGCGTCGCGCGCCGCCTGCTCGTACGTCCGGACCGTCGCGTCGTCGGCCTGGTCGCCGACCGGGCAATACGCGGCCGTCCAGCCCATGTCTTTGACCGCCGCGATCCAGGAGTCCGGATCGTTATGGGACTTGAAGATCTTGCCGCCTAGTCTCATCTAACCAGTCCTTTCCTAACCACAACGGGCATGGCGTGGTCTGCGGCCGCAGGCCGCGCCTAGTCCTCTGTGGCTAAGCCCCTTCTGTGCTTGTCAGCTTGGCGGGCCTTCTTGTCTCGATCGACCGGTAGATGGCCAGCACCAGCTCGAGGGATCGGCGCGCTTCCCGCGCGCTGGTCAGCGGCGTTTGTCCGGTCCGGATGCAGTCGGCGAAATGTGCGTACATCGTTTCGTACTCGTTCTGTGCGACCGCCAGCTCGGTCGGCCCGCTGCCCGCGGTGCATAGCTGAAAGGCCGGCTGCCAGCCGGGCCCGGTGCTCTCGATGTGGCCTTCACGTCCGTAAAGGGCCATCGCCTCTCCGCCGGGCCTGGCGGCCATGCCCCAATTGCAGAGGAACTCGGCGATCGCGCCGCGCGCGAACCGGATCGTCGCGACGACGGCGAGTTCGGCCTCGAGCGCGGCGGTATCGATATCCGCCGCCGCATAGAGTTTCAGCCCGCATTGCTGTTCGGCAATCCGCGCGGCATGCGTCTTGCCGCCGATCCCGCGGATGCCAATGATGCCGATCGCTATCTTCTTCATGGGCGTTCAGCCGAGACCTCGCGGTCTCCGTCCTCCCTTTTGAGCGCGGCCCGATGTTCCGCCACAATATGGGCGGGAACCGCGCGAAGTGCAAGCCAGACCAGGAGCGGCAGCACGAGCAGGTCGTCGAGATGCCCGAGGACCGGGACGAAATCGGGAATCAGGTCGATCGGCGAGAGCGCATAGGCGACCGCCGCACCGAGCAGCCACCGCGCGACCCGCGGCGTGCGCGGGTCGGCCAGCACCCGGCGATAGAGCGCGATCTCACGCTTGAACCGCCGCCCGAATTCCCTGAGCCTGCCCATGAGCAACTCCTCTGCTCCGAGTTCGTCTCCCAAGCCATCTCTTGCCCGCGAATCACGCGAATGACGCGAATAGGTAGCACTGCGTCGGGACCCATTCGCCTAATTCGCGTGATTCGCGGGCACAAATTCTCGCTCGTTGCGCGAGCCCTTCTTTCGCTTTGTGTCGGACCCGTAGCGCGCTTTGCGGTAGGCCAGCGGGCCCATGCCGTGGCGGCGCTTGAACAGCTTCGAGAAATAATAGATGTCCTCGTAACCCACGGCGCGGGCCACTTCCGTGATGTTCAGGTTCGCGTCGCCCAGCTGGTAGGCGGCCTCTTCCATCCGCAACTGGATCGCCAGCTCGATCGGCGAGATCCGGAAGTAGTGCTTGAACATCGCGCCGAAATACGGCGGCGACAGCGCGGCCATGCGCGCGAGCTGCTCGAGCTTCAGCGGCCTGCTGTAATGCTCGCCAATGTAGTTGCGGACCGCCAGGAAACGACGCGGGATGCCCGCATCGTGAAGCACCCGGCGCCTGGCCTGCCGGCGCACCTCACGCGCGAACGTCGTGAGCGTGTTCTCCACGATCACACGGTCCGGCCGGTGGTTGCCCGTGAACTCGGTGTACAGATCCAGCACGCACCGCTCCATCGAGCGCGGCGCGTCCAGCGTGATCGGTTCGTTCACCGGTACGCGGTTGCTGCGAAAGAGCTGTGTCACAAATTGGCCGCCGCAGTGCATCCAGGTGTGTGTCCATTCACCTTCGTCGCTGCCGAAACGGGCCGGTGCGCCCGGTTCGCAAATCAGAAGCGTGTTCGGCGGCCATTCCCGTGTGCGGCCCGAGGTCCGGATGTAGACCGGATCGTAGAACAGCAGAATCAGGTGGTGCAGACGCCCCTGCGGTGCGTCCGACGTGCCGCCCCGTGTCATCCGGTAGGCCACAGTCCGGATCCACAGATGCCGGCCCGACACCAGCCATCCGCGCGCCGACGAGTATTTGAACGGCTCCATTACAATGTGATAATACAAAAATAGGCTGTAGTTGTCCATTCCGAGGCGTTCGAGTATGGACAAGAATAGATGGAAAAGACAAAGGGTGGGCAGTGCCGGAGATGGGTGCTGCCTGCTCTCACCAAAGCGAAGGAGTGCACAATGTCTCGCAAGCTTGCGATCATAGGGTTCGACTCGATTTCGTTGGGGTTCCTGGAACAGTTCGTGAAGCGTGGCGTGATGCCGACGGTGGCGCGTTTGATGGAGCAGGGTTGTGTAACGCAGACGTGGCCGTGTTTCCCGATGGAGACGGGCACGAACTGGGCGTGTCTGGCGACGGGCGCCTCGCCGTGGGTAACGGGCTGCAACATGTCGACGCACCTGCCGGGCTGGCCGTTGAACAAGCGCACGCGCGGTTTTCCGGGCGAGCTGTGTCTGGCCGAGCAGCTCTGGACGACGGCGCACAAGGCGGGCAAGAAATCGATCGTGTTCGACTGGTCGCAGTCCTGGCCGTTGCGTTTTGAGGAGGGCATGATCCACATCGGCGAGGACGGCCGGCCGGACAACGCGTTTCGGGCGTTACAGGACGACATGGCCTACACCACGCATCCGCGCAAGCCGGGCCCGCACGTGACGGAGATCAAGCCCGTACCGGCGAGCGGATGGGGAAGTGCGTCGGCGGACGCGCTCGAGTTCGAGGTCGCGATCCAGCCGCGCGAGGCGAGCCGCTACAAGATGGTCGCGCCGTTGCAGGCTCTGATCTGCAAAGGCGCTGAGGGCTACGACCGGATCGAGCTGTACGCGGCGAAGGACGCGCCGGAGCCGCTGCACGTGTTCCGGCTGGGCGAGTGGACGGAGTTCAAGCTGCACACGTTCACCGCAGACGGCAATCCTGTGGAGGCCGGTCTGCGCGGGAAACTGCTGATCCTTGCGCCGGACGCGTCGGAGGTGCATCTGTACCTGAGCGAGATCTATCCGCAGGGCGACTTCGTGCACCCGAACGCGTTGGCGCCGGAGCTGGTCGAGAAGTGCGGGCCGTTCATCATTCAGTGCTCGCGCCAACAGGTCGTACAGGGCGGCGCCTCGGACATTGCGACGTACTTCGACGAACAGCACTATCTCGGGGCGTGGTGGAAGAACGCGGCCGGGCACCTGCTCGCCAACCACGAATGGGACCTGTTCATGCTCAAGTGGCACGGGCCGGACTGGACGAACCACCTGACGATGTACATGATCGACGAGCGCCATCCCATGTACGAGCCGGCCCGCGCGGAAGAGGGCTGGGCCCTGTGGGACAAGATCATGGGCTGGGGCGACGAGATCGTGGCGAAAGTGCTCGAGGTCGGCGGGCCGGAAACGGTGATTGCTCTGGTCTCCGATCACGGCGGCGACACGTTGCTGCCCGGGCTCGGCGGCAGCGGACACGGCGACGCGAACGGGGTACTGAAGAAGAACGGCTGGCTGGTCGAGGACGAGGCCGGCAAGATCGATTGGAGCAAGACCAAGGCGTTCGGCGCCGGCCATTACGTGTATCTGAACGTGAAGGGCCGTGACCCGGACGGGATCGTGGACCCGGGCGACGAGTTCCTGGCGCTGCGCGAAGAGATCGTCGAGGCGCTGCTCGACGAGAAGGACAAGAACGGGCGGCACGAACACCGGGTCGTGCTGCCGATGGAGGATGCGGGCCGGCTCGCGGTCGGCGGGGACCGGGTCGGCGACATCTTCATGGTGCCGCCGAAGCGGCACCCGCTCGGCAAGATCGACCACGAGGAGTTCTGGAAGCACAACAGCCGCGAGCAGACCGGCACGTGGGACTGGCCGTGCCTGAACGCCGGCTCGCATTCGGACGACAGCTACTTCGTGCTCTGCGGGCCGGGCGTCAAGAAGGGCGTACGCCGCGCGCGGCCGACCCTGATCACGAGTGTCGCGCCGACCTGCGCGACGGCGCTGGGGATCCCGGTCCCGGCCGATGCGGATGGGTCGGTGTTGTGGGAGTTCTTGGCGTAGGTGTTGGGTAGTAGGTGGTAGAGCACGGGGGTGCGGATCGGAATCGGTAGCAGTCGACAGCAATCGATTGCGGTCGGTAGCAGTCGACGGGAGTCAAAGAAGGAGGAGAACCACAATGACGAGATGGCTCACAATCACGTTGTTGCTGACACTCGCCGGCCACGCACTCGCGGTCGAGGACCCGCTCCCGACCCAGCGCAAGGACTGGAAAGTGCGCTGGCTGCTGCTGAAATACTGGGGCAACGAACTCAGGGAGAAGCCGGAGACGTGGCCCGCGGTGCAGCGTTATGTCCGTCGCGCGGACGAAGCCGGCTACAACGGGATCGTGTTCATGACCCGCGCGAAATGGTTTCGTGGCGAGCACGCGGCACTGTGGCAGCAGCGGCTCGGCGAGCTGGGCAAGCTCGTGAAATCGCTCGGCATGCAATGGCTCGTCACGTGCGTTTTTGCCAAGGGCGGAGGCACCGCCGAGATGGCGGAATCGTTCCCCGTCAGGGACGCGCCGCTCGTCGTGAAGGATGGCGTGCTGGTGCCCGTGCCCACCGCCGAGATCCGGAACGGTTCGTTCGAGGAGTTCGAGGGTGACATCCCGACCGGGTTCAGCCTGCCGGAAGCCGGCAAGCACGCGTTTATTGACCAGACCGGCCAAGCCTACGACGGCGAGACCTGTATCCGGGTCGAGAACTTCGAGGAGGTGCGCGGCCGGCTCGCGATGCCGGTCCAGCGTGTGGCCGTGAAGCCGTTCCACCAGTACCGCGTCTCGTTCCGGTTGAAGATCAGCGACGATTTCAAGTCGAACGTCATCGTCATGGCGCTCGTGCCGGGCGAGGGCGGCAAAGACCGCGACATCTGTTATCAGCAACCGATCGTCGGGCGCAAGCCCCCACGCAACAAGTGGTTCAGCAAGGCGGCCACGTTCAACAGCTGGGACAACGAGAAGGTGAGTCTGCTGGTCGGCCCCATCAACTGGGGCAAGGGCACGAAAGGGACGTTCTGGCTGGACGATATCCGGATTACGGATGTCCCGTTCCTGAACGTTAACCGGCGCCCGGAACTGCCGAACAAGATCACGGACCTGGTCGGGCGCGCCTACAAGGAAGGGCGCGACTATGCCCGGATCATGGATCCGAAGTGCGGCTGGGCCTGGGGGCCGAAGTCCCCGAACCACTACGGTGTGCGGCAGGGGCATCCCGAGATCGCGGTCCTGCCCGGCGGCGCGTTGCGTGAAGGGCAGAAGGTGCTCTATACCGGCTACCATATCGGGCTGTACGGCCGGTACTACGGCAAGACTCCGTCGCTGACCTACGACGGGGTCTTCAAGATGTATGCGGATGAGGTACGGACCTTGCGGCGCGCGGCGGATCCGGACGGGTACCTGATCTGGTTCGACGAGATGCGGGTCGGCGGCTGGGAACCGAAGAGCCTGGAATTCGAGACCTGCGGCCAGATGATAAACGCGGCGCTGCAGCGCACGTACCAGATCGTCATGCGCGAAGGCGGCGGCAAGCCGATCCACAGCTGGCATGACATGTTCACACCCACCCACAACGCGCGCGCGAACTACTACTTGATGCGCAACACGTGTGAAGGTGCGGGCAAGAACCTGCCGAAAGGGCTGAACATCTGGATCTGGGGCGGCGGTTCCAAAGGCGCGGAGCACATGAAGTTCTTCGCGAAACAGGGCCTGCGCCAGATCTTCTGCACCTACTACGACACGCCCAGGATCGACAAACAGTACCAGGGCTGGATGAAAGCGATGGACGCGCTCGGTGCCGATGCCGATCGGTTGGTCGACGGCGTCGTCTACAGCACCTGGAGCGGGAAGGGCGGGGACGGGTTCGAGGACATCGAGGAGTTCGCCGAGGTCTGGTGGGGCGGCGGGGATGGGAAGTGAATAGGGAGGGCGAGACTCCGTCGAGCCGCACCGGGGATTCGACGAGGTTCACGCCTGCCACGCCATAGCCCGAAGGGCGACGGCGGGACGAGGTTTGCGCTTGCCCTCCACAGCTCGAAGAGCGACGGAGGGACAAGGTTTGTCGTGGAAGGAGGGGGTAGGTGTACAAGTACGCGATACGCAACGGCAGCCTGCAGTGTGAGTGGAAGGATGGGCTCGAGACCGCGGGCCGGCTCGGCTTCGACGGGGTAGAACTGATCATCAAGGAAGAGGAGCAGCTGGACCGGCTTCTCACGGACGAGGGCCGCGACGAGGTGCAGGGCTGGGCGAAGGAGTCCGGCGCAGCGGTCAGCTCGCTGAGCCCCGGGCTCTACAACGGGACGTTCAAGAGCAAGGCGCTCCGCGGCGACGCGGAGACGCGGGCGCGCTGCGTGGATTTCGTGAAGCGTTGCGTGCGCGCTTGCCGGGATGTGGGCGGGGCGGGGATCCTGCTTCCGTATTTCGAGCGCGAGCACCTGGACATCACGGCGGACGAGCAGGCATGGCTGGTCGACGAGATGAAGCAGTGCGCGCCGACCGCGGAGGAATGCGGCGTGACGCTCTGCCTGGAGACCAGTTTCTCGGCGGGCCAGCTCAAGGCGATCTGCGAGGCGGTCGGCTCGGAGCGGGTCGGGGTCTACCAGGACCTGTCGAACGCGATTCATTTTGAACAGGAACCGGTCGCGACCCTGCGCGCGCTGGGCGGGCATGTGAAGCTGGTGCACGTGAAGGACACGGACCAGTCGCTGTTGGGCGAGGGCCGGGTCGACATGCCGGGCTGCGCGGCGGCGCTGCGCGAGATCGGGTACAGCGGCTGGATGGTCTTCGAGACCGCGCCGCAGGACGACCCGATAGCGAGCGCGAAGAAGAACCTCGCCTTCGCCAAGGCCACCTTCGGGGAATGAAGGGGGTATCGCGCTCCGAAGAGAAGATGACCACGGAGCTCTCGGCGCGTATTGGCCGCAATCAAGACCAGAGATCCGCCCGCTAAACACGCGAAATGACGCGAAAGCAGAGAGAGAATGGCCGCGAGAGATCGCATAGATCGCGAAGTGAAAGCCTGTCTGCATCTGCTTTGCGTTATTTCGCGTATTTAGCGGGCGAAAGAGAACCTTAGGGAGGAGATAGATGGCCGAAACACAGCCGCAGAATGTGCTTTTGATATTCACGGACCAGCATCGGTTGTCGGCGGTCGGCGCGTACGGCGCGACGCCGTGCAAGACGCCGCATATCGACTCGCTGGCCGCGCGCGGGGTCACGTTCGAGAACGCGTACACGACCTGCCAGGTCTGCAGCCCGGCACGCGCCACGATTATGACCGGGCAATTCCCGCACGCGCACGGGGTCTATTCGAACGTGCACAATCTCGGCTGCTGCGTGCACGAACTCGAGGACCGGCCGGAACTGCTCTCACGCCGGCTCGAGGCGGCCGGCTACGGCTGCGGCTATTCGGGCAAGTGGCATCTGGGCACGCACAAGACCACGACGTACGGCGGCACGAACCGCCCGTCGATGCCGGAGGATGTCGGGTTCGAAGGTCAGAACTTTCCGGGCCACGGCGGGGGCGGGTTCAACTATCCGGAGTACAAGCAGTACCTGGCGGACAACGGCTACGAGCACAAGGTCAAGGACTGGTCCGAGCCCACGCGCAGGATCCGCGGCGCCGGCGAGCTCGCGGGCCCGATCGAGTCGACCGTCCCCTATTTCCTGGCCGAGAACACGATCGCGATGATGGAGTCGTTTCGTAGCCGGAACAAGCCGTTCTTTATCTGGCACAATTTCTGGGGCCCGCACGTGCCGTGCTATGCCACCAAGGAGTTCGTGGACATGTACCGGGATGTCGAGATCCCGCCGTGGCCAAACCACGAATGGCCCTCGCGCAAGATACACGGCCCGCACCAGGCCCGGATCCATCCCCGCCACGAACAGCTGCGCTGGGCCGACTGGGCGAACATGGTCCGCTACTACTATGCGTTCACTTCCATGATCGACGGCCAGATCGGCAGGATCCTCGAGTACATGGAGAAGAGCGGGCTCATGGAGAACACCGCGATCCTGTTCACTGCCGATCACGGCGAGACCATGGGCAGTCACGGCGGCCTGATCGACAAGGGTTGGCACCATTTCGAGGAGACCAACCATATCCCGTTCCTGGCACGGCTGCCGGGCGACCGGCACAAAGGCAAGTCGGTCAGCGAGTTCGTGTCGCTGAACGACGTCTATCCGACCGTGCTCGACCTGGCCGGCGGGGACTGGGAGGAGAAAGCGATCCACGGCCAATCGCTGCTGCCGCTGATCGAGGGCACGGCCGAGAATTGGCGCGACGATATCGCGATGGAGTTCGGCGGGGTCGTGCACCTGGTCGCGACCATGCGCACGATCCGGCACGGCAACCTGAAATACGGCTACAACTGCTGCTGCGAGGACGAGCTCTACGATCTGGAAGCAGACCCGCACGAGACGCGGAACCTGCTGAACGACCCGCAGTACCGCGCGCAGGCCGATGCGATGCGGCAACGGCTCGCCGATTGGATGAAGCGGACCGGCGACCCGATCCGCGGCCAGTACGTCCGGCAGATGAGCTACTGGCAGGACATCGACGGGACCGGCGGCTGGCCCATGTGCTGAGCCTGCGCGCGACCCAGAATCGGGTTACGCGGATGTGCCGCACCGTCTGGAGTACACTCCAGAAATCGAAGCGATATTTCCGAGTAGACTCCAAACGATGGAGCAGAAGGAAACCCACACACACGGCGGCAAGACCATCGAATTGCTGCCGGCTCCGGAATGGGTCCTGACGCGCTGAGCTCGACGGCGGGCTTTTGAAGCCACTCAGCGGTCGTTTCCGGCCGTCCAGCTCTGGTCCTTCTTCTTCTGCGCTTTCTTTTGTGCCAGCGTCTCTTCGCGTGAGAGCAGCGGTTTCTTCTTCACGTCGAACACGAGCTTGCCCTGTCGCACGCGCCGCGTCACGTGCCCGTGGTCGTACCACGTGTGATCCTTCTCCTGGCCTTTGTTGGCCGGATTCGCGACATCGTACATGACGTATTCGGTCTTGAACCCGTCCGGTCCGAACAGTTCGACAATACCGAGTTCGCCGTCCGGGTTCTTGAAGTAGCGCTTCCGGAGCAGGCCCTCCACATACTCGAGATGGCGGATCGGCTTGCCTTGCTCGTTGAAATCGACGTGCTGGGTCTTGGCGCCGTTTACCCACTGCTCACGCGCGATCAGACCGTCGTGCAGGTGCATAACGTCCAGGTTCGCGCGCGGCGCGCGCCTGGCCGCGGCTGCCGAGACGGTCTTTCCGTCGATCTGCCAGACCTCACGCGTCCATTCGAAGTCGGCCGGCTTCTCCCGCAACACGCGCCCTTGGCCGGGCGCGGCCACGGTCAGCGGCAGGCTGGGCGGGCTCTCGAGCCCGCTCCATTCGACGGCGACCGCGGTGTAGGCGCCGGCGCCGGGAAGCTGAAACGCCGCGCCGGGCTCGAGCAGCTCGCCGCCGATCGGTTTGCCGTCGCGCAGCAGCCGGTATCCGCGCGTTTCCCAGTGCGCCTCGCCGGGGATCAGCTCGACCGCGTCGCCGGCTCGCCGCAGATGCGGCGGGAACGGCAGCCGCGCGACCACGACGTAGCAGTCGCTCATTCGCTGGTAGACCAACGGATGGTCGACGGGTAGACCGTGCTGGGTCCACTTGTTCTGCATGCTCCGAACCGGCTTGCCGCCGAGCCGCGCCTTCTCGGCCGGTGTCAGCAGGAACCGGGACAACGGACTCACCAGACGGGTATTTGCCTTGGCCCGCCGTGTATCGTATTTCTGGCGGGTCAACCCTTCAAACGTCGTGTCCGTCTTCTTCTCGTAGCCGACGACCTCCTTGATCTTGCCGTCCAACACCAGGTCGCCGGAGGCCGGGAAGCCCGCCGTGCTCTTCACATGCATCACGTCCGACTTCCCGTCCCATTCCGTGATGCCCGTAATGACCAGGTTCTCGATGTCGCAGGTCGTGTTGAAGTGGATCTTGGTACCGTCCGGGCTGCCCTTGGAGTTGATGTCCACGATGTGCGACAGATCGCCGGGCATCGGCCAGATGATCCCCGACCCATGGTGGACGAGCCACCAGTGATCGCCGCTGCGTATGTCGAGAATGCCCGACTCGAAACAGACGTACCGGCCCGAATTGCCGCAGGGCGAAATGTCGCCGCCGCTCTGGCCCCAGGTAAAGATCTCGAGGTCGCCCGGATACGTTTCGTTCCATTTGCGCCCACGCCCGGGCCCGTTCCCGATCACGAAATACTCGCCGTCCCCGCGCCAGCAGGCGTGCCCACTCTCGAACGCCTTGTGCTTGATCGCGCGGTGGTTCTTGCCGTCCAGATCCATGACCGTACCGTACGGCGATGTCTTCACGCGCGCGCCCATCACGGGATGGCGCGGATTCATCAGCAGCCGATGGTGCCGGCTCGGCGCGTCCTTCAGGATCTCCAGCTTGCTGCCCGGCTCATTGCGCACACGTACCGTATTGTATGGCGCCTCTCGGCCCTTGAGCCGCTGCGTGCCGTAAACCCATTTGTCGTCCGGATCCAGACCGCTCGGGGTCAACATGCCGTGGGTGATCACCTCTTTCTTGCCCGTGTCCGCGTTGTAGCGGATCAGCGCCGTGCCCGTCTTGTGCCACGGCTGGCCGTTGCGCGTGAAGTGGCAGTAGAACAAATGGTTGCTGTGCTTCGCCCAGCGCGGGTTGATCCCCTTGTCGACGAGCCGGTCCTCGCCCGTGGCCAGGTCCACGACGTGGACTTCGGCGCTGTTCTTGCCGCACGGTCCCTCCTCGCCGCCCCAGTGCGTGTAGCACGTGTACCGCCCGTTCGAGCTCCAGCACTGGAGGTTGTGATAATCGGCCTCGTCGCGGATCCCGGGATTGTGCGTCAATCGCCACACCCCGTGGTTCCGGCCGCCCGCCTCGAACTTGTGGATCTCGCCACGGCAAACCACGGGCAGCAGCAGGCAGATGGCCAGCAATGCGACGACCGGAAGGCATGTCCTCTGTCTCGTCATGCGTCTCCCTCCATGATAGGGGTTCTGGATTATCAATGCACGCGAATCGGTAAGGCGCCAACGTTCCCGGACCCACCCGGAACTCAGCCTCCCACTTGACTCAACCACCAGAAGTATATGCACATGAAAGGTCAAATGTCAAGTAGTCTTTTGGGTGCATATATGCAGTCAGTGAGGGGGAAGGCCGTCGGTTTTAGTGCTGGTGCCGGTCTGGCGAGAGCCTGGAGGACCGAGCGGCAATGGATTTGGGACGGCCACCGCGGGGCTTGCCCCCGCGGAGCCATGATTGGATGACCAGAACGGAGCCAATCCCAACGCCCCCTCTCCTCCCACCGCGCTCCCTGCGCGGCGGGAGGAGAGGGGTTTCGTTTCCTGGCGTTGCTCGTTGAACAGTCGTCGCCCGGCGGGGGCGAGCCCCGCGGAGGCGGCAATACGCGCCACGGAGCCGCGAACAGGCGCGCTCGGTTCGCCTGACGGGTTGTGGGCGGGTGCGTCGAGCCGGCCCTACCGCCCGAGCATGCGCACGAGCTCCTTCTCCCACCAGGCGAGGTACTCCTCGTCCGGCGTGTCGGCCGAGAGCCCGCGTCGTTCCATTACCCTGGCGTAGTTCTCCTGGAACTGCTTGTCCTTCTGCAGCTTGAGTTCCTCGGGCTCGGGTGTTTCGCCGCAGTCGCCGGTTTCGCGGACCCAGTCGTCGAGGATGTCGCGCATCTTCTGGAGCGTGATCTCCTGATTCGGTTGCGCGGCGAGGTTGTTGAGTTCGTGCGGGTCCTGCTGGAGGTCGAACAATTCCTCTTGCGGCTTGGTCGGCGCCATGAACTGCGCTTGTTCGGGCGTCAGCTTGTCCTGCCGGTGCAGGATCTGCATAACGGTCAGTTCGGGGTACGCCTGCTTCTTGTAGCAGCCGAACTGGGTGTAGGGCAGCTCCGGGCAGTAGTTCCGGATATATTTGTACTGGTTCGTCCGCACGCACCGGATCCGGTCGTCGACCTCGTCGCAGCGGTCACGCGCGGCGATGATGTGTTCGCGGCCCGGGTGTTCGGGCCCGAGAAACAATTGGCCCTCCATATGCTCGGGCGGCGCGACTCCGGCAGCGTCGAGCCAGGTCGGGGTCAGATCGATCGTACTCACGAGCTTGTCGTCGACGATGCCCGGCGCGACGCAGCCGGGCCATCGCACGATGAGCGGGATGTGGATCCCGCCCTCGTACAGCCACTGTTTCCCGCGCACCATGGGCCGTCCGTGATCGCCCCAGAAGAAGACGGCCGTGTTCTCGGCGAGCCCCTCGTCCTCGAGCCGCTGCAGGACCTTCCCGACCTTCTTGTCCAGGTTCTGGATCGTCTCGAGGTACAGCGTCCACATGCGCCGGACGACCGGGTGATCGGGGTAGTAGGGCGGGATCTCGACCGCGTCCATGTCGATCGGGTTGTCGGGATCGCGGTAGAACTGACGGTGCGTCTCCGGGAAGTACATCTGGGCGAAGAACGGCTGTCCGTCCTGGCGCTGGCTCCAGTCGGCACCGTCGAAGAAGTCGTCGAACTCCCCCTTGAAGTTGAGGTCCAGCTTGCCCGGCTCCCCGTCGGTCAGCGCCCGGCCGTTACACACGAAGTAGCCGGCCTCCCTGAGATAGTGGGAGAAGTGACGGGCCGGCTTGGGCAGCGGCTTGTCGCGGTTGCTGCGGTGATGGTGCGCGCCGATGCTGGTCTGGTACATGCCGGTCGCCAGGGCCGAGCGCGTGGCCGAGCAGACGGCCCCGGTCACGAACGCGTTGGTGAACCGCACCCCGTCGCCGGCCAGCCGGTCGAGGTTCGGCGTCTTCACGAGCGGCTCGCCGTAACAGGCGAGGTTTGGCGAGAGGTCTTCGGTGTCCAGCCACAGGATGTTCGGTCGGTCTTTGCTCATCGTTGTTGTTCTCCTTGTTTCCGTCGAGAATCCGGGGAGTTGCCCACAGATCTACACAGATTGACACAGATCGCCTGGGTCAGATATTTGAACCAAGCACGTTGTCCCAATTAAGTTTCCGAGAGCTTGCGGCTTCGCCGCGCTGTGTCCTCCGTGGTTAAGTCCCCCGGGTCGAGCATCTGTATGATCTGTGGGCAGACCTCTCGTCGCGGCAGTCGCTACTCGGATTCGATCGCCATCTCCGCCGGTGCGCTGGTCTCAAGTTTTCCATCCGCCCACCGGACCCGCAACTCTCCGAGTGGGGTGGGGTACGTGATCGACCAGTCGAAATCGGTCTTCTGCGGTGCGAGCCCGACCTTCCGGCAGCCGGGCTCCAGGACGCGGATGCCCGGCAGCTCGCGGATCAGGAACTCGGCGGGCCCGGCGGACCACGCGTGCGAGGTCGTGCGCATGAAGCCTTTGAACGGTCCGTTCCGGAACGAGCCGTTCATGCCCCACTCCTCGTGGCACGAGCCGGTGCCCTTGCGCCACATCCGTTCGCCCCACCGCGCGCGGATCAGCTCGAGCGCGAGGTCGAACCGGCCCGCCCGTGTGAGCGCGGGCAGCACGACCGCGCCGCAGAAGAAGGGCTCGGTCTCGACGACCTCCACGCGTTTGTCCACCCAGATCGCGCGAATCAGGTTGGCCGTCTGCGCCGCATCGCAGAGCCCGTACAGGATCGCGGCGGCGTTGGCATGTTCGCTGCGCATCGTCGAGTGCTCGCCGTCGGCGCTGTTGTCCGCGAACAATCCCGTGTCGGGATCGAGGAACGCGTCGGTAGAGCTCGCGCGCAACCGATCCGCCATTTTCGACAGTCCGCTGACCTCATCTGAAGAAGCCTTGTCGTAAGTCCCGCCCTCAGAGACGGGATCGTGCGCGTGGGGGAATGCCGGTCCAGCGGCTCGGCAGGAGCCTCGCCCTCCATTCTTCTCACGAGGTCTCTGTCTGTCGTCGAGTGTACGCCGAATCTGGACCGCCACATCGAGTGTCCCCGCGAACAGCGCATTGAGCGCCGCGCACCGGCCGCGCTTGCCGACGTTCGCCCAGTCGATGAAGATCCAGCCGGGCATGTTGCTGATCAGCCCGTCCTCGTCCAGGAACTCCGCGAACCGGTCCACGATCCCGCGCGCGATGGGCCAGAGCTGCTCGAGCAGCGCGCGGTCGCCGGTGTAGAGATAATGATTCCATAGCCCGTGGATCCACCAGAGCGAATAGTCGGGGATACACCGCGCGTCCGGTGCCGCCTGTCGATTGGTGATGTTCTGGAGCAGTCCGTCCGGCCGTTGTGAAGCCGCGGACTGTCGCAGGAATTTGGCGGCCAGCTCCGTATCGCCGAAACAGGCGTAGACCCCGCCGAGCGTTACGGCCGCCACATCGCCGAGCCACTGTGCCTGTTCGCGCTGCGGCGTGTCCATGATCGACTCGTGACAACAGAGCTGCAGGGTATGCCGGCACATATCGAACACGCCCGATAGCACTTCGTCGGGCGCCTCGAACGCGCCGCGTTGCTCGAACGGATAACGTGTGACCACTGCGCGCACAGCATGCAGCGTGAGCGGCTCGAAGCACTGGCGCACCCGCAGCTTGATGTACCGGAACCCGCGCCACGAGAAACAGCGGAAGGTCCGGCGCCCTTGGTCGAGCGAATAGCGTGAGCAGAGTTGCCCCTCGATGCTGTTGTTGAACTGCCCGTCGAGCAACCGTTCGGCCAGCCCGAATTCGATACGCGCGCCGGCCGGTCCTTCCACGTCGAGCTCGACCCAGGCCGTGTACTCGCGCCCGAGATCCAGCACGATTGCCGGCTCGCGCACGCCGTCGAAGGTGCGGTCTTCCAGATGGTTGGTGCTGCAGCACAGCGTGGCCGGGCCCTTGCCGTCGACCAGCGCCTCGACGTCCCGCGCCTGCGAGAACTGCACGGGCAGGCCGACCTGCGCGAGCTCGACGCTCAGGTCATTGTCGCGCGTGCGGGTGTCGAGCCACGTGCATTCCTCGACCCGCTCGACGCGGGCCGGGAACCGTACCTCCTCGGCCATGAACGGGATGTCGCGCGGGACCAGTGTCCAGGTCGGGTCTTCGACCGCCGCCGCCGTCGCCCAGTCGCCGTCGTCGAACTCGGGCAGGTCCCAGCCGTCGGGCCAGCGCCGCTGGTCGAACTGTTCCTGCCACGGATCGTAGCAGTTCATGCGGAACCGCCACGTGTCGCGCTGCCAGCAGTCGGCGACCCGGCAGCGCCAGCGCGCGTCGCTCGCGGCCAGCACGGCGCCTGCCCCGTCGCGCAGCTCGGCGATCAGGCCGGGCCGTGTCTTCATCCAGTGCGGCACGGTGAAGTGGACGACCGCCGCGATCACGTTCCGGCCGGCGCGCAGATGCGCGGCCACCTCGCGCCCGTCAAGGAACTGGCGGCCCGGCATCGAGGGTGGGGGGCCCTCGCCCAGGTATTCACCGTTCAGCCGGAGCCGGTATCGGGTCTCGGCGCTGATCGACAGGCACGCCGCTTCGGGCACCGCGTCGAGTTCGAACACACCGCGAAAGAAGACGTAGAGATTCTCCTGTTCCTCGGGCGGCTCGCCGAGCCAGATCCATTGGGCATTTCCTGCTTGTTCTGTCATGGTCAAATCCTTGTGGGTACGGTTTCCCCTCATTGCGCCCACGGTAGCGCAAGCATGGCACGCAGCACAAGTCGCGGTCGTTGAACGAGGATGTACTCGCCGCTCGGCGTCATCGGGGCATCGCGGGATCGGGTCGTCCCGAACCTGCGGGTGCCGTCTCGCGCGGCGGGATCTTGATCATGAACAGGTCGTGCGCGTATTTCTGCTTCGTGGTTCCCTTCTCGAGGAACATATTGCTGCGGAAGAAGAGCCGGTCGCCGGCATGGTTGATCCAGAGCTCGGGTTGGTCCGCCCAGGTATGATGTCCCCAATCCCATTTGCGTTCTGCCTCGTCGGGCCGGGCGCGATGATGCAGCAGCCGGCGCACCTTCAGGGACCCGTCGAAGGGAATCTCCACGATTTCGCCGGTGTACCTGCCCCAGTCTCTGTCGGCCGGCTGTCGGCCGTCGCTTTCCATGGCCCAATAGATATATCTTCGGTTTGAGCCGCCGACCGCGGAGATCTGCCCGAAGATCGTTCCGGCGAGCGAGAGTCTGACGACCTTACCGTCCGAGAATTGCACGGCGTAGCGTTCTCTGCCCCCGAGCCCGTTCGGGTCGCGGAACCAGTCGGGCCCTTTTCCTGATTTGAGCACGACGCACTCCTCGGTGCCGTTCACGTATCCGAAGTCGGCGTGTCCGGCGTGCGGCGAGAGACAGCGGAGGAACGTGCCGTTCCTGTCGTAGAGTCCGGTGCCCTGCCGCAGGTCGGGGCCGTGCAGGCCCTTGATCACCACGACATACTTGCCGCTCGGCGAGATGGTCGCGTAGTCGACCCGGCCCCGATCCTTCTTTGTTCTGGTCGGTTTCCCGTGTGCGACGACACTGAACTCGGGGCCGGTCTGTCCGGTCCGGATATTGTAGGCGAACAGGCGGTCGAACCCATTCCCGAAGCTGAGCAGTGTCCACTCGCCCTTGTCGTCGAAATCGTTGCCGTCCCCGCCGCACGGCCGATTTCTCGGGCCGCCGACGGGCTCCGCGAATTCCTTGATCAGCGTGTCGGCATCGGTCTCGACGTTGTAGCCCCGGATCTGGTTGCCCTTGAAGTATACAAGGACCTTCGGATCGTAGCCCCAGCGGCAGGCGTCATAGTGCTCGATCGGGATCGACTTGATGAACGCGCCCGTGCGCCCGTCGTAGAGCCAGACCTCGCTCGGCTTGCCCGCCTCGGGTTTGGCGCCGACAAAGAAGTACTTGTCGTCCTGGCTGAAGTTCGCGCGTTCGCCGTTGAACCCGACGATCTTGTGGTCGTCGGTGACGACCAGGATCTCCGTGCCGAAGACCGGGTCCCGGTAGCTCTGGCCGGCGGGCGGCGGCCGGAACGTGTCATAGTCCGGCGGCCGCAGCACGGCCGTCGAGTACTGGTTCTTCAGGAAATCCGTTTCAGCGACAGCGCCACAACAAGACAGCACGGCCACAGCCAAGAGCAGAGGAACCACGGATCTACACGGATAGACACGGATGCCGAGAGCCAGAGCACGGGGTACACAGAGTTGGCGGATGCGACAAAGAAGTCGGCGAGACCCACTCTCGCGATCCATCGTTTTTATCTGTGTCCATCCGTGTTCATCCGTGGTTCGTTCCCTCACGTTTCGCCTCCGTTGCGCTGGGTGCATCGGCTGTTCCCTATTCGTGTGATTCGCGGGCCGTCTCTTTCGTCTTCGTGAAATCGTAGTTGCCGCGCCAGCTCCGGCGCTTGACCGGCCGGCCGCGATCGTACCAGAGATGTTGCTTCACTTTGCCCGGACTCTTCAAGTCGTATTCCATCCACTCGGTCTTGAACCCGTCGGGCCCGAACAGCTCGACGCTGCCCACCACGCCTCTGGCCGTTTGGTGCGTGCGTTTGCGCATTACACCGTCCTCGAACTCGAGCAGACGGGTCGGCTTGCCGTTCGCGTTCAGATCCGCGTGCGTGCGCCGTGCGCCGTGCCGCCATTCCTCCCGCGCGATCACGCCGTCATGGATGTGCACGAGTTCCATCACAGCTTCCGGCGCGCGCATCGCCGCCGCCTTCGACACTACGCGGCCTTTGACCTTCCACTGCGCGCGGGTCCACGCGAAATCGGTCGGCACGCTCGCGAGCACGAGCCCCTCGACCCTCTGTGTGACGGTCAACGGCAGGCTGGACGGACTTTCCAACCCGCTCCACTCGACCGCGATCGCCGTGTAGATGCCCGGCCCGGGCAGCCTGAAATCGGCGCCCGGCGCGAGCAGTTCGTTCTCGAGCGGCTTGCCGTCGCGCATCAACCGATACCCGCGCGTCTCCCAGTGCGACTCGCCGGGGATCAGCTCGACCGTCCCGCCGCGCAAACGCAGGTGGGGCCGGAACGGCCGGCGCACGATAGCGAGGTAGCAGTCGAGCCGGCGTTGAAGAATCAGCGGGTGATCGGCCGGGAACCCGGCCCGCAACATCTCCTTCAGCGGTCGTGCGCGGGCCTTGTGTTCCTGCGGCACGAGATAGCGCGAGAGCGGGCTGACGGAACGCGTCTTCACGCCCAGCTTGCGGGCCGGCCGGCTGTCGTACTTGCGCCGGGTCAGGCCCTCGAACGTGGTGGCCGTCCTCTTCGCATAGCCGATTACTTCTGCGCCCGCTACCAGGTCGCCCGCCGGCGGAAAACCCTCCGTGCTCGCAACCCGGATCACGTCCGGTTCCTTCTCGTCGTAGCCCGTGATCCTGGTCGAGACCAGGTGCTCGAGATCGGCCGTGCTGCAAAAATGAAGCTTCGTGCCGTCCGGACTGCCTTTCTGGTCGCTGTCGACCAGATGCGAGTTGTCGCCCGACATCGGTAGCACCATGCCCGAACCGTAGTGGACCACGTACCGCGTCTCGCCGCTGCGCAGGTCCACGATCGAGCCGAAATCGCCGCATACGAAACGACCCGACTTGCCGCAAGGCGACACGTCGTTGCCCGTCTTGCCGCAGGTGAAAATCGTCAGGTCGCTCGGATACGGGTCGGTCCATTTCCGGCCGCGCAGCACGCCGTCGCCCGTCAACAGATACTCGCCGTCGCCGCGCCAGCAGGAATGGCCCTTCTCGGACTGGATGAAGGCGGCCCGATGATTCGACCCCTCAAGATCCATGAGCGTCCGCTGCACGTCGTGAGGCTGCTCCTTGCCCTTCGGCGGAAAGGTTCGGACCATGATCACGGGGTGGCGCGGGTTGATGACCAGCCGGTGATGCCTGTTCGGCGCTCCCGGCAGGATCTCCAGCTCGCTGTTCGGCCGGTTCAGGGCGCGGACGGTCGGTCCCTTCTTCTTCAGACCCCGAAGGTTCTGCCGGCCCATGACCCACTTGTCGTCAGCGTCGGTGCCCGAGAGGCCCTCCAACCCGTGCGTGATCACGACCTTCTCGCCCGTGTCCGCGTCGTAGCGCACAATCTGCGAGCCGGTCTCGTACCAAGGCTTGCCGTTGCCCGTGAAGTGACAGTAGAAGAGATGGTTGCTCTTGTTCGCCCAACGCGGGTTGATCCCCTTGTCCACGCAGCGATCCTCGCCCGTCGATAGATCGATCACGTGGATCTCCGCCGAAGCCTTGCCGCCCGGGCCTTCCTCGCCGCCGCGGTGCGTGTAGCACGTGTAACGCCCGTTCGCGCTCCAGCATTGGATGTTGTGATAGTTTGCGTCGTCGCGCACCGCCGGATCGTCGGTCAGCCGCCATACCCCAAGGTTGCCCCCGCCGTATCGGAATCTCCGAATCTCCGCACGCCCTGCGGTCGCCAACAGGCCGACACCGAGTAGTGCCGCGCGGATCAGCCCCCGGATCGTCTTCGCTTGTTGCATGAGCAACTCCTCCGTGGGATGCGTTCCCCAGGAATCTCTCTGCCCGCGAATCACCGCCCACTTCGCCTGCAGGATACGGCGGGGCACGGCGCGCATTATGCGAATGCGGCCAAAGAACTTGGCGTCAATTCGCCTGATTCGCCCGCAAACTCCCGGATGGTCGCGCCCCCTCCCTGCGCCAGCCCCGGCTCTCGTGATCCGTGCTTGATTCAACCTTCGTCCGGCGAAGCATATACACACGAACACATTATTGTCAAGTATATACAGTCGCAGAACCTTGTGCAGACTTGACGGAAACCTGTCAAGTGCATATATGCAGAGCATGAAAACGGCACGGACGAAGTATGAGCGAGTGATGGAAGAGTTACGGGCGCAGATTGCGCAGGGCGTGTATGCGCCGGGCCGTCGGTTACCGGGTCAGTTGGCATTGACTGAGGAGCTGGGTGTTTCGGTGATCACGGTAAACCGTGCGTTGAACGAGCTGGCGAAAGAGGGGGTGGTTGAGCGGCGCGAGCGGAGCGGCACGTACGTGGCGGAGAAGAAGCGGCCGCTTTCTTCGCTGCTGATTGTCTTCGACAGCACACCGACAGGCATGCTGCGCGCGGCGGAATATCTGGGCGGCATCACGGAACGCGCAGAGAGTCTGGACGTACCGACACAGTTGTTCAAGCCGCTGGACCCGGCATTGCAGGAACGACTGGCGAACCCGGAGCCCGACTTGGGCGTGATCGCGCTGGAGATTGAATGGCCGGAGGTGATGAATCCGTTACAGGCGTCCGGCGTACCTTTCGTGGTGGCGGCCACGCGTCCGCGCTACGGGCGGCACTGCGTGTCGGGCGCGCGTTACCGTGCGGGGTTGGAACTGACGCGAACGTTGTTGGCCGAGGGCTGCAAGCGTGTGGGGTTGGTTCACAACGCCGGCACGATCGCGCATCGCGTGAGCTGCGCGGGCTATGTGGATGCGATTCGCGAGCTCAGGGACGATACGCCCGAGCTCATCCGCAGCGCATACAAGAACAACGTCGCCGAGGTCGTCGAGCGGTTTCTCGCGGAGGAGCCGGCGCTGGACGGGCTGGTGGTGCTCGGCGGCACGCTTCCGTTCGGGGTGTTGTCGTCGGTGCTCGAGCGCGAACCGAGCGTGCGCCTGGCGCTGCTGGCGGAAAACCCGGCGAGCTTCCAGCTCAGCGACTACGCGTTCATCGCGCATTTCGACAAGGCGGAGGTCGGCCGGATGGCGGTGGACCTGCTTTGCGAAGTTGCGGCGGGCCACGCGCCGCCGTTCGCGACCTGGCATCCGTCGCTTGAGATTCTCAGACCAGGCGATCCGATCCCGGAATGAGTGGCGACGGCGTGTGGGCCCTGACTTGTGGGACGGTAGGACGATTTGGACAATTCGGACCTGTATGACAGGCGGACGGCGGTCCTGCTTGTCTTACAGGTCGCAAAGGTTCTCATCGTCTTACCGTCTTACGAGCCGAACCACGGTGGCGCCTCCGGCAAGGCCGGCCCCACCGGGCGCATCCGCAGCCTGCGCCCGCGCTCACATCGTGGTCTGGAGGTGGGTCGCCAGGTTCGCGTTGGTGTTGGTGAGCCCGAGCTTCGACCGGATCCGCTCGCGGTGCCGGCTGACCGTGGCGGGCGAGACCCCGCGCGTGCGCGCAATCTCCTTGGTGCCCATCCCGTTGCGGATCATGCTGCAGATCCGCACCTCCGTCGGGGTCAGCGAACGGTATTGCTGCGAGAGCCGGTTCACGAAGGGGGACGTGACCTCCTCGAGGTTGTCGCGCAAGAGCTCCACGTATTTGCGCTGCGCTTTCGGCACGGCCAGTGCGAGCGCGTGCAGGATCGGCATCAGCACCTTCTCCACGTTCGCGTTGATGTTTTTGTGGATGTCGCGCTTCTCCTCCTCGATCCGCGCGAGCACCGTGCGTAGCGCCGTGTTCGTCTCCTGCAACGCTTTGCGCTCGACCGTGAGCTGCCGGTTCGTTTCCTGCAGCTCCGCTTCGGCCGTGATCCGCATCGCGATCGTGCCGATGCGCTCGGCGATCGCGTCGATCAACGCGCGCTCCTCGCGCAGGAACGGACCCTCGTGCAAGATGGGGCGCCGCCTGGTGTAGAACACTGCCACCTCCCCGACCCGCTCGTGGTACATCGCGATCTCCGCCGTCTGACGCCAGCGCGTCGCCTTGAACCCTCGCGTCTTGTAGACCTTGCCCTTGAATGTGATGCGCCCGCACGTGATCTCCGGGTACTGCCACGACGGCGGCAGCAGCGCAACCACGCCCCTGAGCAGCCCCTCTATGGAGTCCGGGTGCCGCTCCGCCAACTGCGTGATGCCGTAAAGACAGTTCAGTTCCTTGATCCGCTCGCGCAGCGCAAGTTCGACCTTCGCCGGATCTGTCTCGTCGCTCGGCGGCACCCACCACTCGATCGGCAACGCGTCGGGGCCCCGCCCCGGTCCGTTCCTCCGCTTCTGCTTCGGCATGTGCGTCTCCTTCGCGAATGCCGTGGGCAGGGCAGGTCCCAAAAACCTGCCTTCCTTTCGTTTGTCCAGACGGCAATACAGGCATGCAGAATAGGTATAAACACGGCATTACATAGGCGAAGCGAGTGCCTATGTCAAGTAGGTAAATACAGGGTGGTTTTGCCAGCTTTACAAGGGGTGGGTTCGGGAGTAAGGTACGCCCCAATTCCATGACAGGCTGAGGAGCCGGTACAGTGTACCACCCCCGCGCAAAGCCGAGAGATACGCTCTGGGAAGCCGTACGCCCGAACGGCGTCGGCATCCGCCTTCCGTATCGGCACATCCCGTGCCCGGTGGCAGCCCATCTGCATCCGCTGCGCGTCAGCATTGCGTTGTGCGGCCCCACGTGCTAGAGGCGCGTGGCCCGCGGGGGACCCGGCAGGGACGGTGTCTCCCCGCGAGACTTCTCCCCTTCGGGCAACGTTCTCTTCGATGGCGCCACTTGTGGCGTCGGTCGACAAGCCCAAGCGGACGAAAGCGGCAGGGCAGGTCTGGAGACCTGCCCTACTTAAGAAGGAGGAAGCAGAGAATGGACATCCAGGAGCTGAAACTCGAGGAACTCAAAGCGGACGCGTTCATTGACGAGCAGGTCGGCGAGATCAACGAGGCGGTCGGCGACGGGATCGCCGTCAATGCGCTTTCGGGCGGTGTCGACAGTTCGGTTGTCACGATGATTGGGCACCGCGCGTTGGGCGAGCGGCTGAAGACCTATTTCATCGACAACGGGATCATGCGCGAGGGTGAGCCGGAGCGTGTTGTGGCGCTGTTCGAGGAGCGCGACGTGCCGGTCGAGCTGATCGACGCGAAGGACGAGTTTTTCGGCGCGCTCGCGGGCGTGACGGACCCGGAGGAGAAGCGGCAGGCGATCACGGACACGTTCTACAAGTCGGTGTTCAGCCGGCTCGTGAAGGAGAGCGGCGGCAGGCATCTGCTGCAGGGCACGATTTTCACGGATGTCGAGGAGACGGTCGCGGGCATCAAGCGCCAGCACAACATTCTGGCGCAGCTCGGGATCGACACGGAAGAGGCCTACGGCTACAGCGTGCTCGAGCCTCTGATCCGGCTGCGCAAGCCGGGCGTGCGGGCCGTCGGCAAAGCGTTGGGTCTACCGGAAGAGATATACAACCGTCCGCCGTTCCCGGGTCCGGCACTGACCGCGCGGATCGTGGGTGAGGCGACCCGCGAGCGTGTGGATCTGGTCCGCAAAGCCACGGTGATCACGGAAGCGGAGCTGGCCGACATCGACGCGTTTCAGTGCATGGCGATTTTGCACGAGGACCGCGTGACCGGGATCCGTGACGGCAAGCGCGATTTCGGGCTGCAGATCGAGGTGCGCTGCTGGGACAGCAAGGACGCGGTGACCGCGACGCCCACGCGCGTGCCGTGGGAGGTGCTCGAGAAGCTGGCCGAGCGGCTGACCAAAGAGGTGCCGGGCGTGGTCAGCGTGACCTACGGGATCGCGACGAAGCCGCCGTCGACCATGGAGGTCGTCTAGGAGAAGTACCGCTGGCATTCCTGCCTGCGGCAAGAGGGCGCGGGCAACCGGCGGGAGCCGCAGGCAGGAATGCCTGCGGTACGTTGCGCTGCGGCGCCGCAGCT
>Ga0272441_10004360_pt1 | contig 25748 bp, 20 predicted proteins | sample SSMProp6N_FD_193582 | JGI IMG/M metagenome (GOLD analysis project Ga0272441, IMG submission 193582) | Marine sediment archaeal communities from Little Sippewissett salt marsh, Falmouth, MA, United States - SSM-Prop-6N | ecosystem: Environmental > Aquatic > Marine > Wetlands > Sediment ...
ATTCCGGGCCCGGGACAGGGGATATCAAAGCACGCATGCCTCCTTTTGAAGGGGCGGGAAAAGGTCTTCCGGAATGGGCAGGCCGGCACGGTAGTAACCGAGCTGTTCCTTTTTGTCCCCGTGGAAGTCGCTCCCGCCTGTCACAAGCAGACCGTGCTTTAACGCCGTGTCCCTGTAAAATTCCACCTCTTCCGGCCCGTGCATATCAGAATAGGCCTCAATGCCCCTCAGGCCTGAAGATTTCAGGTCAGCAATAAACTCTGCAAATTCCGGGCCGGTCCCGAGGTTGAGCGTGGCCGGATGTGCCACCACAGGGACCCCGCCCGCTTTCCGGATAAGCTCCAGCGCCTCCTGTGCTGTCACCTTTTCCTTTTTTACATGCCCCGGCTTTCCCTCCTCAAGAAATTGAGAGAACACCTCCTCGAAAGACCGGGCATAGCCCTTTCTTACAAGGATCCGCGCCACATGGGGTTTGCCGATTGCGCCCCCGTTTGCTTCAGCATAAACCTCGTCAAAGGAGATGTTTACGTCATGCCTGTTCAGGTCCTCGATCATCCGGAACGCCCTGGTTTCCCTGAACATTGCCAGTTGAGCAACCCTGTCACAGAGCGCGCTGTTCCTGAAATCAATATAGTAACCGAGCATGTGTAATGACCCGTGCGCGAATTCACAGCTGAATTCGATTCCCGGTACAAGTGTAATCCCCCTGGTGCCTGCAGGACCCATGGCCGCGGGTATCCCGTCAACCGTGTCATGGTCAGTAACAGCCAGGACTGTAACTCCGTTTTCTGCAGCAAGGTCAATGATGCCCTCAGGTGTATATATGCCGTCGGATGCCGTGGTATGCGTATGAAGGTCTATCATGATAATGTTATCCCCGGAGAATTAATTGATGTATACTATCTCTTCACTTAAGAATTATTGGCAAGAATAAAATATTGCATTAATCACCCTCCCCGCCCATGTTCGCAATAAAATTATAATGCCGGCATTGCCATGAACATTAAAAAAACAGCATTGCCCGCCTTTCAGGGGAGATGCGGCAAAGAAAGCCGCCCTTAATATAAAGGGATGGTGGATGAAAAAATGACTTTACAAATACTCTTGTAAACCTGAAATATCCTGATACCAAGAATGGGGAATAAACATGATCGTTGGAATTGACATCGGCGGCTCAAGTATAAAGGGCATCCTTACGGACAAATCCGGAAAAATATACAGTTTCAGGGAAATACCGACTCCCGAATCCGCTAAGAGCATTGATATCGCAATATATGAACTGGTCGAATATCTCGCAACTTCAGCTACAGTATCAAAGATTGACCTGAGGGCCATAGGCATAGGCGCTCCAGGCTCTGTAGACAAAAAAAAGGGAGTGATTATCGCAAGCCCAAACATACCTGCCTGGAAAAAATACCCTCTTGTGGCAGCGGTTGAGAAACGCACAGGGCTGAAGGTATTCCTGGAAAACGATGCTACTGTCGCTCTTGTGGGAGCATGGTGGAAAGGCAACGGGAGCAGGTTCAGGAACTGGCTCATGATCACGCTTGGAACAGGTATAGGCGGCGGCGCCATAATTGACAATAAGATCTATACAGGGCAGTCCGGCAATTCCCTGGAGATAGGGCATACAACGATTGATTATAATGGAAGGGAGTGCGCATGCGGAAACAGGGGGTGCCTTGAGACCTATGCGTCCGCGCCTGCTCTTGTGGAATATGTGCGTGAAAATCTCAAAAAATACAGTGGATCTTCCATCCATGCCCGTATTAAGGATGAAGAACTGACAGCAAAAATTATTCATGAAGAGGCCCAGAACAGGGACGAACTGGCACTGTCCGCTTTTGAAGAAATAGCTGAATACCTGGGTATCGGAATATCCAACCTCATTAATATCTTCAGCCCTGAAGCAATAATAATCGGAGGCGGGCTTTCCGCAGCCTACAAACTGATAATTCCCGGGGTCAAGAAAGTTGTGAGTAAACGAGCCATCTGCGGCCTCAAGGAAAATGTTAAATTTTTCCCCATAAAAGATCCCCTGCGAATCCCTTCACTTGGCGCGGCAAAGATAGCTATTGATTACATGAATGAATCATAAACATTTTTCTTGACTTTTTAAAGCCCGTTCAGACTTACTGAACGGGTTAAATCTATTATATCCGCAGGAAAACCCCATGGAACAGGCACTGAATAAAATAAAAACCACCACACTTGAACTTGTCGGAAGCTCTAAAACCCTTGATGAGCTGGAGGCCATACGGGTCAGGGTCCTTGGCAGGAAGGGGGAGCTGACAGGCATACTCAGGTCCCTGGGATCTCTCACGCCTGAAGAGCGGGCCATAATGGGCAAGCGGTCAAACGAGATCAAGCGGGAGATTGAATCAGCCCTTGACGCCAGAAAGGAGGAGCTGAACTCCGCCAGTATTGAGGGCCTTCTTCAGAAAGACTGGATTGACCTCACACTTGACAGGGAGCCTCTTTTTACGGCAGGTGCCCGGGGATATCAGCACCCCATATCACAGATCCAGTATGAAATCGAGGACATCTTTACCTCGATGGGCTTTCAGATCCTTGACGGCCCTGAAGCTGAAACCGATTACTATAATTTTGAGGCGCTTAACATTCCCGCGCACCACCCTGCCCGCGACATGCAGGACACATTCTGGACCGAAGACGGCAACCTTCTGAGAACACACACTTCAGCGATACAGATCAGGGGCATGGAAAAGATTGACCCTCCCTTCAGGGTTGTAGGTCCGGGACGTGTTTTCAGGTATGAATCAACTGACGCGTCCCATGAAAACACCTTCTACCAGGTTGAGGGCATGATGGTGGACAAAGAAATTTCCGTGTCCCACCTGATCTTCTTCATGAAGGAACTGCTCAGGGAAATTTTCCACAGGGACGTAAAGATACGGCTGCGGCCCGGATACTTCCCTTTTGTGGAGCCCGGATTTGAGCTTGATATAAACTGCCTTATATGCGGCGGGAGCGGCTGCAGCGTGTGCAAGCAATCAGGCTGGGTGGAGCTACTCCCCTGCGGGCTGGTGCACCCCAATGTGCTCAGGTACGGCAACATAGACCCTGAAGAATGGTCCGGCTTCGCCTTCGGGCTCGGCATGAACCGCCTTATCATGATGAGATACGGCATAAATGACATCCGTCATTTCCTCAGCGGCGACATCAGATTCCTGAAACAATTTTAATTCGGAGCATTAACATGTGGTTATCACGCAATATATTATCAAAAATGGTAGATTTAAGCGGGGTCTCGCCTGAAGAGATCGCGCGCAGGCTCACAATGTCCACCGCCGAAATTGAAGGCGTGGAATATTTAAATGAACACCTCACGACTGTTGTAACAGCCAGGGCCGTGGATGTACGTCCCCACCCTGATGCGGACAGACTTACCGTGGTTGAAGTGGACACGGGTTCTGAGCAGCATACTGTAGTATGCGGCGCGCAAAACCATAAAAAGGGAGACATCGTGGCCCTGGCCACGGTGGGCACCAGGCTCAGCGAGGAATTTACTGTTAAAAAGGCGAAAATCCGCGGTGTTAAATCAAGCGGCATGCTCTGCTCTGAGCGTGAGCTCGGACTTTCTGACGACCACTCCGGCATCATGATACTCCCCGCAGACACGGAGGTGGGTGTTCCTTTGAGCGAGATATATCCTGAACGCATGGATGTCAGGCTTGAAATTGACAACAAGTCAATTACACACCGCCCGGACCTCTGGAGCCACAGGGGCTTCGCGCGCGAACTGAGCGCTCTCCTGGAACTTCCTTTCACGGACGTTGTTGACCACAAACTCACTGATGAATTCAAGGAGAAAGCGGACCTGAAAATATCTATAGAGGACCCTGTTACAGCGCCGCGATACACGGGCCTGGGCGTAAGCAACATCCGTATTGAGGAGTCCCCGGAATGGCTAAAGGCAGCGGTCACCTCCATTGGCATGCGACCCATCAACAATATAGTGGACATAACCAACTATGTCATGGCGGAACTGGGTGAGCCCATGCACGCCTTTGACAGGAAAAAACTCAGGGGCGGAGAGATAATCGTGCGCATGGCGGAGAAGGACGAATTCCTCATGACACTTGACGAGCAGGAATTCAAGCTCATGCCCGAGGACATAGTCATTGCAGACAGGGAAGGCGCTGTTGCACTCGCTGGTGTTATGGGGGGATTCAACAGTGAAATTGAGGACAGCACAACAGAGATCGTTCTTGAGGCCGCGAATTTCAACCCGGTCAACATACGCAAGACCGCTCACCGCTATGACCACAGGACAGAAGCGGCAATACGGTTCGAGAAGTCACTCTCTCCAAGGCTGACAACGGACGCCATTATCCGCTGCTATGACCTGATCAGGCAGGTTATACCCGGGGCTGAAGCATCCACCAGTATAATTGATGCATGGCCGGTCCCGATGGAAGATATACGGATCAGCACATCCACCGCATTTATCAGGAAGCGCCTCGGGCAGGAGATCGATGACCGGAGAATCATCGGGATCCTCCGTTCCCTGGACTTCAGTGTAGAGGAGAGTGACGGGAACCTGGAAATCGGAGTTCCCCACTACAGGGCCACAAAGGACGTGCGCATCCCCGAGGACATTGTTGAGGAAGTTGGAAGGATATACGGCTACGACAATATTACTCCGCGCTCCCCCTTTGTAGCGTGCATACCACCCGAAAAAAACCTGTTCCGGCTCTTTGAAAGAGAGATCAAGGACATTTTATCAGCTGACTGCGGCATGACCGAGGTAAGCGGCTACTCCTTTGTGGGCGAGGAAACCCTGAACCGCCTGGGTGTGAACGAAGAAAAGGAACTCCGGCTGAGGAACCCTCTTTCACAGGAACAGGACAGACTGAGAAGGAGTATTGTCCCGGGCATAATAAAAAATATTTCACTCAACCAGCGGAATTTTGACAGTTTCGCAATATATGAACTCGGCAGGGTATATATCAAGGAGGACAGGAAATCCCATGAACTCATCTCTGAGAATACTCGTGTAACAGGCGCTCTATTCAGGAAAAAAAGTGAGACACCCATATTCTACGAGGCAAAACAGGCTGTATCAGTTATCGCTGACAGGCTCCGGCTTAAGGACATGCGTTTAAGTCCCGCGGATAATGGACTTCCTCCTTTTGTACATCCTGTCCGCGCAATGCGCGTATACACAGGTGAAACAGAGGCGGGTCTCATTTATGAGCTCCACCCCGGCACAATGGAATCCTTTGAAATAAACGGATGTGCAGCATTGTTCGACATTGACCTTGATATTCTGTTTAAGGCTGAGAGGTCTGAGATTTCCTTTACTGAACTGCAGAAATTCCCGGAGGTCCCATTTGAAATAAGCGTACTCGCGGACAGCACTCTATATGCTGAAGAGCTCTGCGATGTTGTGCGGGGCATAAAGTCCGGGAATATACAGTCCGTAAGGGTTATTTCAGTGTACGAGGGCGAGCCCATTCCGGAAGGAATGAAGTCCGTATCCATGAAGATAGTCCTTTCCGACCCGGGCAAGACACTTCAGCCGGATGAGATTGATTCTTTGCAGAAAAAGATCATAAAGGAATTCAACAAAAAGGGCTACCAGCTCAGGTAGCCCCTGTACCACGAGGTTCAATCCCGGGCGTTCTTCTCAAGAAGGAGCTCGAGGTAGGACCTGCGTTCGAACTGTTCAAGTCCGAGCTGTGCGGCCAGTTCAAAAAGCCGCTTTTCAACAGTTTCGCGACCGGTCCCTATTTTTTCCAGTTCCACAAAATTTCCCAGGCCTTCAACCGAATCCAGGCATACATTTATCCCCTCCAGTATCCAGGTTTCCCGTTTCTTTTGAACATTACCGGACTCCCTGAATCCAAGGTCGTGCAGAATGGTCCTGAGTGATTTAAAGTCATCCACGCCGGTTTCCCGTTCGATCCTTGTCTTGGTACGTTCACCAATCTTCGGTCCCTTGTAGGTAAGCACTGTCCTGTCATTGCTTTGCCGAATTCTCAGGGCCTCGTCAGTCCTGCCGAAATCACGGCCCGGATGGTTGAAATAAAGGTCGGACTCATTTACTGTATCACCCTGGACCGCGCCCATGGAACGAAGCGAATTCCTTACACTGTCAGTGCTGCTGCAGTATGCCTTAATCTCGATTTCGAGTATTTCCATGTATCATCTCCTGTGAAGAGGACCGCCGATGGACAGGCCGTCGCTGCCCAGGCTCTTTCTTCGCCTGCCGTTAACTGTAATTACAACACTCTCGACCCTGCTGAACTGTGTGGCAGTATACACAAGCTGGTCTATCCTGCTGATAAGCACGCTTCCTGCTGCGCCCTTTCCAATGGATTCGTCAAAGTCTATCTCAGCGATCCGGTTCCTCACCCTGATCGAACGGATCCTGAGCCCTTTCGGAACCGCTGTAAGAAGTCCCCTGCTGCTTTCCGCTGAAGATGGCCCCTGAATAAGCTCTGAAATGGCTGACTCAAGCGGAGAACCCGCACTGACCTGCCTTTTTACAGGCGTAAGGTAGAACTTTTCAGTCTTCTCATTAAGTCGCAGGAAATAGACCTTTACAGCTGTTTCAGCATTTTCCTCAACCCTGTCCGTATTTTTAGACTTATCCTCAGCTATCCTGTTATTTTCATCCTGATCAGAGTGTTCTTTACCAGTCTGTCTGAAAAGTTCAGTGCCGGTCTTCTTCCAGTGAGTGCGCCCGTAATCATGCTCAGAGTAAAAACGGTTCACCATGACAAGTATTATAGCAAGCAGGCCCATTATAATGAGTATGTAGAGAGGGTTCCTGCTGCTGTTCGCCCGTGTGGATGTGGTTTTTTTCGCCTTTTTCGAGGCCGGGGCCTTTGCGGCCGTCCTCTTTGTGCCTGACTTGCCTGCTGCCTTTTTCTTTGAGCCTGTCATCAGCGATCTCCTGCCGTTTATCTACTATATATTATGCTTTTCGGAAACAGGCCTGTGAAACATTTCCATATTTTACACGCGCCCCGGCAAACAGGTTCTACCCGGGTCCGGGTAAGGCAAGTACTTTTTGCACTGAAAATCAGCATCATGCTGTTTCCGGCGCTTAAAGCCCGGGAATGGCCGCGTGATGTAAAGGGGCCTCTGTAATGATTTTTTTACTCTGAGCAATAAATTAATTCCGCATATACAGATAATCCCTTCACTGAGACCGGAATGACCGGAGCAGGCGGCTCTGACCCCGGTAAAATTACTTGAAATCTGTGTATGGCAATGATACATTCATACATATTACGGATGGATCACTGCTTTACCTGGAAGGAATGGCCATGTACCGGCTCCATTTATTACTGGTAGCTGTTTTTCTTTTTCATGCTCCTGCATCATGCACTGAAAAAAGGGATAAATCTATGGAACAACTGCGCAACCTGATGGTAAAAAATCAGATCATCTCACGCGGTGTGAGCGACCCGGGCGTGCTCAATGCCATGAGGAAAGTGGAACGCCACATGTTTATCCCGGGGCACCAGGTCAGCAACGCGTATGAAGACCATCCCCTTCCAATTGGACACGGGCAGACTATCTCACAGCCATACATTGTTGCGCTAATGACTGAACTTTGTGAACTTGACGGCTCGGAAAAGGTGCTGGAAATAGGTACAGGTTCAGGCTACCAGGCAGCTATACTCTCCATGCTGGCGAAAGAGGTCTACACCATTGAAATCGTGCAGGCTCTTGGGAAAAGCGCTAAAAAAAAGCTCACTGACATGGGTTACAAAAACGTGACAGTGAGAATAGGTGACGGTTATAAAGGATGGTCTGAGGAGTCTCCCTTTGATGTTATTATTCTGACAGCATCCCCACCCGAGATCCCGCAGGCACTTATTGACCAGCTTGCTGAAGGAGGCATACTGGTCGCTCCTGAAGGGGAATACATGCAGGAGCTGGTCAAACTCCGGAAATCAGGCGGTAAAGTAATAAAGAAAACCATTACATATGTCCGCTTTGTCCCGATGATACACGGGAAATAATTCCCGGTCATGCCCCGAACATTAAAGCCAAAAACAATTGACAAATTACTGAAACCGGATATCACTGAAATTCAGCAGCCGGAACAGCAGATCCGGCACATTCAGGGACCCGGATAGATGTGGAAAAAATAAAAAAATATAACTTCCTTCATAATCATGTAGCGCGAGAGGCGCATATTTACGAGCTTCTTGATGAAATCGCGAACTACCAGGCAATCGCTCTCCGGCAGGAAAACGGGAAGCTGGCAACACTCGATATACTGAAGGCCTCACGGAAAATCAAGATCCCCTTTACTCCGGCGAGGAATAAAAATATACTATACCTTCTCGAACTGCTGGTAAAAAACTACCCTGAAGAGATCCGCTCCATTGCCTCTTTCAGATTTACTGTTGACCCGGCTTCAAAAAAGCTGGATATAAAGGAAGAGGTTGAATACACGGTATCCCTGAGTAACGAGGACTTTAACAGGTTACAGGAAACCAGGGACCGGGAATCAGCAGAAAGCCTCCTTGACCTGCTCGGGAAATTCAGGCTGTTCAACCTGACCAAGCTGATGAAAAAAAGCAGAAACAGGAACCAGTTCTCCAGGATAATAAAGTCCGAGATTGACAGCTCCATATTCGTTTTTAAAAATTATTCCGTTGACAGCAGCAACCTGGAAAGCACGGAAGATTACTGTTTCCACAAGAAAAACTATGATGCGGTAATCAGGACCCTGAATATGGAAAACCTGAAAAAAATCATATCCGTGCACTCAGTCCAGATCGAAAGACGGCTCAAAAACTTCGGCATACTCAATGCCGACTTCAGCGATTTTCGTGACAACAAGCTTGACTACCTGCTGAATATTCTCCTCAACGATATTCCAGCCTCGCTTACTCCCAAGGAGCGTGTTGATGTAAAAAATTTCAATTCCCTGCGATTGTGCCTGCAAAAGGCTGACAGGCTCATAGACCCGCTTCTGACAATCAGTAATGACCTTGTAGCTTTTATCAGGGAAAACGGCATTGCCAGCCAGGGAGATATTCTCGCACTTTTCAACAAGCTGAACGGGGAGACACTTTCCAAATGGATATATAACAACCGCGACGAGTACAGGATTATAACCTTCAGGGACGCCCACTCTGTCACCTGGTATATTGACGGAAATAACATACTCCGTTCCCTTTCCGGTCTGATGAGGCAGGTCATCTACAACAGGGAGGAGTTCGAGCTTCTCAGCCATTCTGAAAAACACAGGAAGCGGTTCAGCCTCGAGATACTCTGCAATGCGGGGAGGGAGCTGCTGCTCTCGGATGAACGGACCAGTCTTATAATGGAGAATGACGAAAACACTGCCAGTCTCCGGCAACTTATCAAAGAATATGATGAACACATTAAACAGGTCAATGCCAGGGAAACAGCAGCCAGGGAGAAGCCCGTATCAGCGAAAAAGTCAATCTTCAGCAGGATCATGTCTTTTATCATGTCTCTCTTCCGGGGCAGGAAACTCAGCAACGATTTCGGCAGGGAAAGCAGGCAGTGGCAGGAACAGGAACGCGGCCATGTCACAGCGACCCTGACCGGACCCGCCAGGAGCCTGTACGAAAAAATCAGGGAAAACAGCGCAAGAATCATTCCCCTTTCAAACTACGTGGAATATCGTCCTGAGAACCAGCATAAGATTGACAGGATAATCCAGGAACTGCGCGACCACAACCTGAAAATAATTATTCCGGTCTATGATGCACCTGCCGCCCTTTATCCGAAAAAAAGCTCAAAGGTTCTCATCCCTGATGTGGAATACCTGCTCGTAAATCCCGAAATCGCTCAGACACCTGAATCAATTCGTGAATTCACACTATCCCTCGAAGGCTACAAGCTTAAGGATGAGATAATCCCGGGCAGGGGCATCCTGCTTATCGAAAACTATCTCCTTACCATATGCAGGCAGAGAAAAGCGAGCGCGAGGAAAAGGGGCTGACAGCCCGGCCCGCATTGAAGTGTCATGAGGATGAGGATGAGGATGAGGAGGATGAACACGTATCAGCCGTGCATCCTGAACATTCCGCTGCTGATGAACTCTCCGCGCCTGAATCAGAAGGGACCGGCCGCGAGGCGCTGTTCCCCTTACGGTAATCATTCACGTAAAATCCGGACCCCTTGAATATTATCGGGGCCGGTGTTATAACCCGCCGCACCTGTGCACCGCATTTTTCGCATTTAGTAATGGGGTCAGCCTTTATTGACTGGAACACGTCAAATCTGTGTTTGCACTCCAGGCACTCATATTCGTATGTTGGCATATCCGTATCCTTGAAAAAAATATATCTGTATAAAGACATGTCATTACAGATTTGAGTTGCGTCTTAGTCAATGAAAAAACTGGAAATATTTATCTTGCGGATTATATCCCTCTTAATAAGGTTGCCCGTGTCAGGTTAATTATTATGTCAAAAAAGCAGGTTACAGTACCGGTATTTGTCCCCCATCTTGGATGCCCGCACAGGTGCGCATTCTGCAACCAGTGGGCGGTAAGCGGGGCAGCATCCGTTCCTGACGGGGCACTGGTCAGGAACAGGATTGAACAGTACCTTAGGAGCATCCCGGATTCAGTTAATCGCGTGGAAGTCGCCTTTTTCGGCGGAAGCTTTACAGGCATCCCTTCAGAAATACAGAAGGAACTGCTCGGTCCGGCCTCGGGTTTCCTGGGGAACGGGAAGGTTCACGCGATCAGGGTCTCCACGCGTCCTGATTATATTGATCATGAAAAACTGGACCTGCTTTCAGAATTCGGGGTTACTCTTGTAGAACTTGGCGTACAGTCCCTTGATGACCGGGTTCTTGAGGCTTCAAAGCGAGGACACACTGCAGGGGACGTGTACAGGGCTGTTGAACTGATAAAGAAAAGGAGGATGAAATTCGGTATACAGCTCATGCCGGGCCTTCCGGGAGACACCGCGGAGATATCACTCCTTTCAGCGCAAAAGGGATCAGAGCTCGGGCCCGCATGCGTCAGGCTGTACCCGGCAGTAGTACTTGAGAACACGCTCCTCTGTGTAATGTATAAAAGGGGTGAATACAGGCCTCTTTCTCTTGAAGAGGCTGTTGAGACATGCGCGTCAATGCACGGTATTTTCAGCCGCTGCAGCATCCCGGTCATCCGCATTGGTCTTCACCCCTTCGCCCCTGACGAGCTGAAGCACATTGTTGCGGGCCCCTATCATCCTGCCTTTGGATTTTTCGTAAAGTCGCGGATGAAGCGGAATATCATGGAAGATAAGATCAGGGAATTCCTTCACAGCAACTCCTGCGAAACGGGGATATCCATTTCTTTACCTCCTTTAGAAACAGAAGAGTATATCGGTCATAAAAAGGAAAACATAACATATCTTTCAAAACGCTTCAACCTGAACAGGCTGCGTTATGCACGCGCACAGGTATCCGAAATTACAATTGATTCGCAATAATCATTCCAGTACCAGCATTGCCCTGATTTTGCGGATAACATGCTCCTGCCTGAAATTGTTTATACCCCCGGATGCATATTAATTTTCCTCTAAATAATCCTGCCAAAAATGTATTAATGGCTTTACACCACATACGCACAAATTACAGTTTTACATGCAGTCCCCATACTCATACCCATTACCCGTGAAAAGAGGAGAAGCATAATGGCAGAAAAATTCGTGAGCAAAAGAAACCTTGATTTTATACTCTACGAGGTATTTGACACAGAGTCCCTGAACGCATATCCCTGGTACAGCGACCACAGCAGGGACACCTTTGACATGGTAATTGAAACCGCGATAAAGATCGGCACTGACATTATGTACCCCGCGCTCAGGGAAATGGATGAGCGCCCTCCTGAATACAGGGACGGAGAAGTTTTCGTGCACCCGGTTGTAAAGGAATTCATGCTGGAGGCAGGTACTGGCGGGTGGCTCACTGCGAGCATGTCATACGAACACGGCGGGCAGCAGCTTCCTGAAATGATTAATTATATCTGCAGATTTATCTTCAGCGCGGCAAACTACTCCCTGAGCGTGTATCCCCTTCTGACCGCGGGCGCAGCACACCTGATTTACTCCTTTGGTTCGGACGATCTAAAAAAGACCTACCTGGACAGGATGTTCTCAGGAGAATGGCAGGGGACCATGGCCCTTACAGAGACAGAAGCCGGAAGCAGCCTTTCAGATATAACCACTACCGCGATACCGGAGGATGCGGGATATTATAAAATCCGCGGACAGAAGGTATTTATATCATCAGGCAAACATAACATGGCCGGGAATACCGTGCACCTCATGCTGGCGCGCATCAAGGGTGCGCCAGCCGGTGTTAAGGGTATATCACTCTTCGTGGTACCCGAAAAGCGTTTAACCGGATCCGGAAGTCTTGAGGATAATGACGTAACATGCGCCGGAATCTACCACAAGCTCGGCTACCGTGGATCACCAATTACACAGCTGGTCATGGGAGACAACAACGACTGCCGGGGATATCTCCTGGGAGATCCAGGGAGGGGCCTGTCCTACATGTTCCAGATGATGAACGAGGCACGGATAGAGGTCGGCCTTGGTGCCGCTGCAATCGCGACCGCTGCCTATTACGCAGCACTGGAATATACAACTGAACGTCCGCAGGGGCGCAACATACTTGAAAAGGACCCTGAAAAACCGCAGATCCCGATTATCGGGCATCCGGACGTCAAGCGCATGCTGCTTTTCCAGAAAGCGGTCACCGAGGGTTCACTCTGCCTGGCAATGCAGCTCGCGAAATACCAGGACATGGAGAAGGTCACAGAGGGAGAGGAAAAGGAGCGCTACGGACTGCTCCTGGACCTGCTAACGCCCGTGGTCAAGACCTACCCTGCTGAAATGGGAATACTCTCAGTCAGCCAGGGTATACAGTGCCTGGGCGGCTACGGTTACTGCGAGGACTTTCCCCTTGAATTGCACTACCGGGATTCGCGTATCCACCCCATTCACGAAGGCACCACAGGCATACAGGGCATGGACCTCCTGGGTAGAAAGGTTGTAATGAAAAACGGCCGCGCCTTCCAGCTTTTCCTGGAGGAGACGGGAAAGGCAGTGGCAGAGGCATCGGAAATGGAAAAACTTTCCCGCATGGCTGAAGATCTCAGTGCGGCGCTGGAAGACCTCAAGGCTGTGACCGGGCACCTGACAGGGTTCGCTCTTAAGGGCCAGGTTGACCTGTTCCTTGCGGACGCGACCCTTTACCTTGAGCTCTTCGGAATCACCGCGATTGCATGGCAGTGGCTCCTGCAGGCAATTGCCGCGCAAAAAGCACTTGAACAGGGGCCCGACAGGAAAAACATTAACTTTTACACCGGTAAAATAAGTGCCGCGCGTTACTTTTTCAGTTATGAGCTCCCGAAGACCACAGGCCTTTTACAACGCCTCAGGAACACGGACAGCCTGACTGTTGATATGAAAACAGAACATTTTATTGACTGAAAGGAGATATAACAATTATTATCCCGGAAAACCTGCTACAGGCTTGCGCCGGCGGACCTGAATATATATAATAATCACGGTGCCCCGTAATTATTCTGTTGCAGGTACTATCGGAAAATGATATGATTAAATACCCGGTACAGTTGAATTTCTCCTGATAAGGTTAACACTGGAGGCTGCACATATAGCAGGATATAAATGAAACTGAAATACAAATACCTTTCAATATCATTACCAGTGGCGCTTGTGCCGCTGGTAGTCGCTATGGGCATATCCCTCTGGCACACTCATAGAATTTCACACAGCCTTACAATGGATACAGTGCAGGCACGTCTCACTTTTTCTGCTGAAAGGATATCCTCTTTTTTCCGGGCTCGTGGCTGTGAAATACATTCCTATGCATCATCACCTCTCCTCCGTTCAATGAACTGGACACGTATCAGGCCTTTTTTGAGGTCAGAACTTAAAAAACATAACAGTATATACGAAAAATTCATACTCGGAGATCGTGCAGCCCGCTTTTACAATACAGCGGGCGGGAACCCCTATTTCGGCGGCCTGAGAACATTCAATGACAGGAGTCCCGCCACAAGCCCCAGGTCTATCCGGAACAGAACCTACTGGCAATATACCGTGGGCACCAACAGAAACAGCGATATGAGGCTTTACATATCAGACCCGATGATATCCTACACCACGGGGGTCAACCAGGTTGTTATTGCCTCGTCCATACTTTCCCGGGACCGCACTGTTTCCGGCATGCTGGGAGGGACTGTTTCATGGGACAAAATCGAATCCCTGGTCAATAATGCCCGTAACAGATTCATTAAAGACTACGGGGACACGGCAAGGCTCTTTATGGTCTCCCACACAGGCACATACGTGTACCACTGGGACAGCAGTAAAATTGTCCGCATTATGCATGACCATGAGGGTGATAAAATTCTGAATGAACTCGGGGAGAAAAAGACAGTATCACATCGAATCACGGATGAACCTGTTGCCGAACTCTCATCCGCGGGCAAAAAAATGATACAGGGTAAATCCGGATTTTCCAGGTACAGGGACCCTGAAAGCGGCCTGTCCATGTTCATTGTGTACGCGCCGGTAAAGTCGGCGAATTATTCCATGGCCCTGGTCATACCCGAGTCCACTGTCCTCAGACCGGTCCGCTCACTCATGTGGGCCCTGGGGGGTATACTCTTCGCGACCATACTGTTGATCCTGGTGCTTACGTTGATCACAGCGGAAAAAATTTCCACTCCCATAACCAGGTTGAGCGAAGCGGTCAAAAAATTCACCCTTACCGGGAATAAAACAGAAATTCCCACAAACGGCTTAAATTACGAAACAGCTTTCCTCACGCACAGCACCCTGAAAATGATGGACACCATATGTGAACGTGAAAAATCCCTGCTGAAAAGCGAGGAACGTTATCGTGAACTTATTGAAAATATAACAGATACCATTTTCATCATGGATACGGAAGGCAGAATCACATACGCGAGCCCGGTTGTCCTTGAGGTATACGGGTATACTGCAGATGAAGTTATTGGAACAAATTTTGCAAGCTATATCATTGAAGAGGATCTGCCAGTGCTCATACAGGAACTGGAAGACCTGAAATCCGGCATCCTTAAACCGGCTGAATTCCGTGTCCATGACAGTTCAGGCAATATACGCTGGGTGCGCAGCTCAAGCAGGCCTGTATCCACAGAAGGCCGGGTTACAGAGATACACGGAATCATCTCGGACATCACGCACGAAATAAATGCAGTTGAGGGACTCAGAACAAGCCTCCAGGAAAAGGAAATCCTTTTGAGAGAGCTCTATCACCGCACAAAGAACAACATGCAGGTCATTTACTCTCTTCTCTCCCTGCAGGCGGACAGGATCACTGACAAAAGCACCAGGGATGTTCTTGAAATAACAGGTAACAGGATCATGGCCATGGCTCTGGTGCACCAGAAGCTCTACCAGTCAGTAAGCCTGTCCAGGATCAACCTGGCTGAATATATCACCGAATTCGTGCACCTGCTTATTGACAGTCACCAGCCCGAATTTGAGGTCATACTGGACCTGGAACTTGAACCCGTACAGGTCCTCATTGACACTGCAATCCCCTGCGGCCTGGTATTGAACGAACTCCTGACCAACTCATTCAAACACGCCTTCACTGATATGACGCAGGGACTTATTTCCATCAGTCTGAAGAAATTTAATGAAAAGGGGATACAGATTATCTGCAGGGACAACGGGAAGGGTGTAGCGGAAGATTTTGACTTCCGCAATTCAGGGGGGCTTGGATTTCAGATAGTATATTCCATTGTAGAACACCAGCTTCAGGGTAAAGTATCCACTGAAGTCAGCAATGGCATGTCATGCACTGTTACCTTTACGGACCAATTATACAGGGAACGCGTTTAGGAGGCTTCCATGAAAAATATTCTTCTGGTTGAGGACGAGGCTATCACTGCGCTCTCTCTCAAACTTGGTCTTGAAAAACGTGGATATGCAGTGGAAAATCCTGTAGCAACCGGAGAAGCTGCGATTAAAAACATTGAAGACAGTCCTCCTGACGCGATTATCATGGATATCCGGCTTGCCGGCCCCCTGGATGGGATTGAAACCGCTAAAATCATACTTGGGAAGTACAGCATACCGATAATTTTTACCAGCGGTTATAATGACGTTACAATTCTGGACAGGATCAAAAACCTTAAGACCGAGGCCTATCTGCATAAGCCGGTATCGGTAAATGATATATGCGATGTACTTGACCGCATATTCTGACCGCTGCCTCAGGGGGCATGGCCCGTGCACATGAATGACTGATGGTCACTCTCCCGCTTCACCAATGGAGACACGCCCCATGTAATGCTCCAGTATCAGCTGAACGCTGTCCACTGAATTGTCACCCTCCATACGGATGGCGCTCTGCGGACACATTGACACGCACCTGCCGCACCCCTTGCAGTTTTCATCATTGATACGGGCCCTGCCCTGTTCCATGTATATTGCCCTGGACATGCAAACATCCACGCACGCCCCGCACCCGTCACAGTCACCTGTGACCCTGACGCTGAGTCCGGGCAGCCTGTGCACGTTCCTGAAAAATCCCTCGGAATTACGCTCCCTCAGGTCCCTTCTCAGGGAACAGCAGCATTCACAGCAGAAACATACATTCAGCATCCGCCGGTAATTGATTCCCCAGAGCCAGGCATCGAATTCATTGTGCACCACAGTCGGGAGAAGTCCCATCTCAAGCGCGGAAGCGGCATGAGCCAGCGCCTCGTCCACTGTGACCAGGCGGCCTAATCCCGGGTGGAGATCAAGTGCCGCGCTCCCCAGCAGAAGGCATCCGGTATCAGCCGGGAAACTTTTACATTTTTCACCCCGCCTGCAAAGGCACTCCCTCATGACCGCCACAGTCCCTGCGCGCATTATGAGGGCTCTAATGATGGTCATGGGCAGTGCAACGCTCTCTCCGCTGCCCGCGCTCAGGTTTAAAGGTATTAGATGTACAGAGGTATTTTCCACTGATTCTCTGCGCCTGCGGAACGGGAGCCTGTCCCATAAGCGTGAAAGAGGGTAAAATTTCATCATCAGGTCATACATAAAAGGGGAACGTGCCACCTGGTGCCTCTCTATATGCAGGATAGTTTTTCCCGGGTTTCAGTATTATGCACTGTACATTCTGCAATTGTAAAGATATCTTTGGCCCTGTAAAATAAAAAAACGGAAATCCTTTAACGGCATTCCCGGTTCAATTGAATAATTTTTAATTAATATATGATTTTATGTAGAAAATAACTTGACTCCACGACCCGGTCAGGGCTTTAGAAATCTGTGCGGCAGAATTTCCAGGCCCGCGAAATAGCAGAAAAAACATCGCCAGGTGCAATTGAATGAATTTCGAACTAGTTGCGGAAATGCTCTTCACAGTCCTGGGAGGACTCACAATATTCCTCCTGGGGATGAACAATATGTCCAATGGTATGCAGGCAGTGGCTGGAGACAGCCTGCGGAACCTTATAAACACTGTTACAAACAACCGGTTCAGGGCCCTGGCTGTGGGTTTCATTGTTACCGCCTTTATCCAGTCCAGTTCAATTACAACAGTAATGGTTGTAGGTTTTGTAAACGCGGGTGTCATGACCCTGACCCAGTCAATCGGGGTCATACTGGGTGCAGATATCGGCACAACAATAACAGGCTGGATCCTTGTACTGAACGTCGGGAAATACGGCCTTCCCGTGCTCGGTATAGCAGGTATCTTCTATCTCTTCTCCAGCAGTGAACGTGTCCGTAACATCTCCCTCATGATAATGGGTATGGGCATGGTCTTTTTCGGACTGGAACTCATGAAAAACGGCTTCAAGCCTATACGGGAAGTCCCGGAATTCCTTGCACTTTTTTCAAAATTCTCGCCTGAAAACGGTGGCAACCTGGTTGTGTGCGCACTTGCCGGCGCCCTTGTAACAGCTGTTATCCAGTCATCATCCGCTTCCGTGGGTATTGCAATGAGCATGGCCGCAACCGGCCTTATAAATTTTGAAACATCAGTAGCACTTGTCCTGGGAATGAATGTCGGGACCACAATAACAGCCTTTCTCGCTTCTCTGGGATCGCTTACAAACGCCAAGCGCGCGGCTTACGCGCATATCCTTATCAAGATCATAGGTGTGATATGGGTGCTGCCCCTCTTCCCCCTTTTTGTAAAGGTTATACCCATTATTACCGGTTCCAATCCCAACACCGTACTTATTGAAAACGGAGTAGTCTCTTATCCCTGTATAATCAAGGGTATCGCGATCGCCCATTCACTGTTCAATGTCGCGAATGTTGCAATCTTTATACCGTTCACGCGCGCCTTTTCCGGAATTCTCATAAAGCTTATTCCTGATAAATCCACGGAAAAGGCCAACCGTCTTACAAGGCTTGATTTCAGGATGCTCGACAGCCCCATGCTCATAATTGAACAGTCCCGCAGGGAGATACTGCATATGGGGGAACGGATAACTGACATGTTCACAATCCTCAGGAAATGCTATTCAAGTGAAAACCCGAATGATGAAGAGATTAAACTCCTTTTTCAGAAGGAGGATGAGCTCGACATTATGCAGAAGGAGATCGCCACATTCCTGGTGGACACTATCTACAGCCAGCTGTCCCATTACCAGACATCAGAATCCCAGTCCCTGTTGAGGATAGCTGACGAATATGAATCAATCAGTGACAGTATTACAACAATAATGAAGCTGCACCTTAAACTTAAGGATGCGGACATACAACTCACTGATACAAAAAAGAAAGAAATCATCCGCGTGCATGACCAGGTTGAGACCTATTTCAACATGATCAACAACTCGATACAGCGGAGACAGCCCCTGGAAATGTCACAGGTATATGCTGAAGGCAGCTCAATAACACATAATTTCAAGGACCTCAGGGGCAGGCACCTGCACAGGATTTCAGAAACAAGAATGGACCCTCTTCTCAGTGTCTCCTATATAAACATGCTGAGCAATTACAGGAGCATCAGGGAATTCATACAGAATGTTGCGGAGGCTATTGCTGACTGCAGGTAGTAGAGCAAAACAACTCCCCTGTTACAGCCAGTGGTTCTCGAAAGAAAGATGTTAAGGAGTTTTATCCGCTGCGGGGGCCGTACCTGAACCTTTTTATAAAGGAGCGGTCTATCCTGTCTTTCAGAAAAAATGCAGTTCTCCCCACAATGGTAAACCTGCCCCTGAAAAGCACGCCCCTGCTGTCTCCTGTGTTGAGTATACCCAGATATTTTTTCTGCGGAACAAACTTTCTGAGCCTTCCTTCTTCAGCCACTGACAGAAGGTTATTCAGAAGCACAGGCGCCTGCCGGACCGCATACACACCGATTCTCCGCAGGTGTACGGGACTGAAGTCAATACAGTCCCCGCCCCCGAAAATATGATGCGAACTCTCGGAACGGAGATAACTGTCCACCAGCAACCCGCCGCCGGGACCGCAGGTGATACCGGACTCCCGGATAAATGCCGGCGGCATTGTACCGGATGCGTTTACAGCAATGTCAAATGACAGGGACTCCCCGCTTCCCAGCTCGGCGCAGGAGTCAGTAATTCCTTTAACCGGTGAGCCCTCAATTATTCTCACCCGACGCTTCAGAAGTGAGCGCCTTACTGCATTTCTGACCGACTGGCTGAAACCCGCGAGCAGTTCTGAAAAGCTGACAAGTGTCAAATCAGAAGGTATATCATTGTCAGAGCACAAACGCCAGAGTGCTGAAGCTGTCTCAATCCCGGCGGCCCCGCCCCCTATTACGATCAAACGCACCCGCTCTACCCCGCAGTACTCAAGGACCCTCTTCCTGAGCTGTATGAAGTTCTCAATTGGCTTGACACTGAATGCGGGATTTACCATGCCCGCGGACGGGATATCCGGGATCACGCTTCCAACGTTCAATGAGGCATAGTCAAAAAACAGGGTGTTTCCGCTGTCAGTGGTTATGCTTTTCTTATCCGGATCAAAGGAGCGGACGTTTTCGTTTATAAAAACACATCCCGCGGTTTCCGTCATTTCCTTAACCGCGAACCTGGTTTCTTCAGGAGTGTATATACCGGCAAGCATACCCGGGCCCATTCCTGAATAATAGTGGAATTCAGAAGGGCTGACAACTGTTACTGTATGCCCCCTGCCTGTAAAACGATCCAGGTTTTTCAGTATTTCAAGATGCGCGTGTCCCGCGCCAATGAGGAGAATGTTTGATCTCATCAGGAATGTCTCCTGCGGATTGATCCCTGAGTACTGGCATATTATCCCCGCCATGTCAAGCAGTATACCGGTTTGCAGCAACATCATATTACCAGGTTCGATTTGTCAGATATAAGCACAAATAAAATAATCAAAATAACATAAACACTCATATTGTGTTTGATTTTTTATGCGCCATATGGCTGCTTGTAACAAGGGATACGCATCATTATAATACAACCAGGAGGATAGGATGAAATTCTCGTTTATATTATGGGTTCTGGGTAAAAAACTCAGCTCAAAATCGAAAAAGGACCCCTCCTTCAAGACACACGTGAAGGAAAAAAATTTCAAACTGCTTATCAAAACAGAAGATGGTAAAAGGGCCAGATCATATACCTTCAGCGATGGAGATGTAATATCACAGAAAGGGGATGCCCCGGACGCTGCTGTAACACTGGTATGGGCAGACGCCTCAATTGCAGCCGCGACCATGACAAGCAAGGACCCCAATGCATCAATGACAGCTTTACAAGAGGGGAAGCTGAAGATTGAGGGAGATGCAGGTCTTGCCCTCTGGTTTACCGGGACAGTAAAACTCCTGACCGGAAAAGCACAGGAAGAACAGAAGGAGAATGCCCAGGGCTGACAGCCTCTCTGAAAATAAAATTATTGAGTGCGAGTGTATATTCAGCGCGTATCCGCGACAAGTGCCCGGAAGGACGATCCTGCCGGGCACCTGTTTATTCTGATGAGTTTAAGTATACGCCTGACCGGGGGAGCGCCCCTTCCGGGTTAATGCGCACCTACGGCTGTGTTACTGTAACATCATCAAAGAAAACCATGTCCTCACCGTTACCGCCGCTGCTGCTGTCATAGCACGCGCGCATAGCAATCCTGGCAAAGGCCGCGTCAGAAGGAACGTTTTCCCCGTCACGGTCCCATGACAGTATTTCCCATTCAGTGTCAGAACCCACAGGTACTGAATTCATGGTATCATATTCATTCAATGCGGACGGGACCGCGCCCTCCTCGTCCTGGAAATAATAGATCCTGAACGCGGCCCTGCACACACCATTACCGCGCGAGGCTCGAATTCGGGCGTGTAATGAAATGCGCACGCCCGGACGTACCGTAAAAGGCGCTGACGCGGCCTCCCTTCCGGCAATTGACGAGGTAAGCCGGTCAAAAGAGAACACACGCTCCCCGTCCGGAGCATCAGCCAGGTCCAGCGCGACACATGAACCGGAACTGATCATGTCCCAGTTTTCAGGCGCGGCCCCGCACAGGGTTTCAAATGAATGGTTCAGGACACTGTTTTCCGGGACCTGTATGACCACATTGTCAACATAAACCCTGTCGTCGCCTGTACCGCCCCCTGTACTGTCATACATTATCCTGATGGAGACCCTGGCTGACACTGTTCCCTCCGGTATATCCGCTGCAGCACAGTCCCTCCTTAACTCTTCCCAGTTTCCAGCGGATGCGAGGTGTACTGCTGTGCCTGTAAGAGACCCGGTCTCAGATGTGCCTTCAGCGTCACTGTAAAACCAGACTTTAAGGCTGACCCTTGTCCTTCCCGGATCAAGTTCAGTGCGGAACCTTGCGCTTACTGCCAGGGGCATGCCGTGATCTACAGAAAAAGAGTCCGAACGCACCTCCCTTCCGGATATCGCGGAAGTCAGATCAGTAAAGTACGCGCTCCTCTCTCCATGATACGGGGCCGGATTTTCCCCGGACATGAAATCTCCTGATGTGATTACTGTCCAGCTGCACGGGCTTTCCCCTTCCAGGGACTCAAAGGACGGGTTGGCAACGAGATTCACCTCATCCCGGTTCACCTGTATGCTGTAGGTGATACTGCTGTCAGGCAGTCCCGCGCACACGGTTATCATGCTGCCCCCGGGTCCGATTGCGACAGCGTCCGATACCTGCCCGGGTTCAACCGGACTTCCGTTGACTGAAATAGAGATTCCCTCAGTTTCACTGATGACTGTCACGTACACTGACTCTGTCCCTCCCGGAACATTAACAGTATACTGTGTCACATCCGGACTGAAGCCTGGATCAAGGGATCCCTGAGATATTTCGATCCCGGAAACCAGGGGACCGCTGACCTGATCCTGTGTGACGCTTTCGCTGCTGTCAGTAAAACATCCCGGCGCTGACATTATCATAAATGCCGCGCAAAGGACTTGTAAACATTTCTTCATATACTTCCCCCTTTTAAATGTTCTTTGAGGTATAAACGACCGGGGGTGCCTTTTTTTAAAAAATAATTTGACTCACTGCATATGTAATAACTATAGTTAATCGCCTGCAGTATACAACTGCACGCGATAATGAGTAAAATTCAATAAAAGGGGTCATTCTGCAGTCCTGAATAAAACATTATATGATAACGCATGAAACTGATGTAATAATAATCGGCGGCGGCGCAACAGGCGCAGGCACTGTCCGTGACCTGGCAATGCGCGGGGTCAGGACATTTCTCATAGAAAAAGACGACATCGCCTATGGAACAACAGGGCGTAACCACGGTCTTCTCCATTCAGGAGCACGCTACGCTGTCAAGGACCTGGAATCCGCACGTGAATGCATATCCGAAAATATCATATTAAAAAAAATCGCCAGGCACTGCATTGAAGACACGGGCGGGCTCTTTGTCACACTTCCCGAGGATGATCCCGCCTATCACAGCATGCTCCTTGAGGGATGCGGGTTTGCCGGAATCAGGGCCCGTGAAATCAGCACCAGAAAAGCCAGGGAACTGGAACCCAACCTTAACAGCAGCATACTCTCTGCCATTCATGTGCCTGACGGCACCATTGATCCCTTCAGGCTGGCTGCCTCCAACATACTTGACGCACAGGAGCGCGGAGCAGAGGTCCGGACCCATACCAGGGTCACGGACATTATTGTAAGGGGCGGCAGCGTTGCCGGAGTCAGGTGCGTAACAAAAGACGGGAATATTTTTGAGGTGCACGCGCCTGTTATCATAAATGCCGCAGGCGTGTGGTCACAGGAGATATGCAGGCTGGCAGGTATCGAGCTTATGATGTTTCCATCAAAGGGATCCATGCTCATCATTGACTACAGGATAAACAATATTGTCGTAAACAGGAGCAGGCTCCCTGCTGACGGTGATATTATCGTCCCAGGTGACACGGTTTCCCTCATCGGGACAACGTCAAAACAGATCAGCAGCAGCGATATAGACAGCGTGGTCGTTGACGATGATGAAATTGATGTACTTCTTGAGAACGGAGAAAAACTCATTCCCAACCTGTCCAGGACACGGGCCCTCAGGGCATACTGCGGAGTCAGGCCCCTTGTGGCGGTCTCCGGGGAAACAGAAGGACGTGACATCAGCCGCGGGATTGTCCTGATTGACCACCTGGACCGTGACGGGCTTGACGGCCTGTTTACCATTGCGGGCGGCAAACTCATGACATACAGGCTCATGGCGGAAATGACAGCTGACCTGGTCTGCAAAAGGCTCAACATAAAGAAAAAATGCCGGACTCACAAAGTGCCCCTGCCCGGGTCCGAACGTAAGATTTCACAGAAAAGAAGCGTACGCAAATTTACCGGTATCCCGGCATCTGTAGTGGGCTCCACCCTTTACAGGCACGGCCTCCGGGTACAGAACATCCTTACAAGGGACAGGAAAAACTACAGGCTCATCTGTGAATGCGAAATGGTAACAGAGGGTGAGATAGAATACGCCATTAAAAATCTTAATGTGAGGGACATTGTTGACCTCAGGCGGCGGACACGCGTTGGAATGGGCCCCTGCCAGGGGGAACTGTGCGCCTACAGGTCCGCGGGTCTTTTCCAGGAATTCAGGCCGGAAAGTACGGTCTCTCCGGTCATGCTGCTCAGAGATTTTCTTGAAGAACGGTGGAAGGGGATCAAACCCGTGCTGTGGGGTGACACCCTGAGAGAGTCTGAATTCACCTACTGGATATACCAGGGACTCTTCGGTCTGGGAGACATTGATTTCCCGGACCGGGAATCAGAAGACAAGGAAGGATAATATTGAATTATGACTGTATAATAATCGGTGGGGGCCTTTCCGGGCTCACGTGCGGGATATACTGCGCCGGTCACGGTCTTAAAACGGCCGTGCTTTCCTACGGCATGAACTCCCTGCATTTCTCGTCAGGGTCGATTGACCTGTTCGGATACACGCCCCGGAAAAAAATCATAAGGGACCCTTTTGAGCATATTAAAAAAACGACCCGGTCGAATCCTGACCACCCCTATTCAAAAACAGGTGTCAGGGCTGTACAGGAGGGGGTCAGCTTTCTGAAAGAAGAACTCGGAAAGGCAGGGCTGAAACTCTACAACAACGGAACGGAAAACCACTTCCACATCACTGGCCTCGGGACCATGAAACCCTCATACTTCTCTCAGGAGAGCGTCTATAATGAACACCTGCAAGAGGCGTTTCTCGGTAAACCGAATATAAGGGTCCTTAACTTTGAAGGCTTCAGGGATTACTACGAGGAGTTGACCCTGGACCAGCTGAAAAAGAACCCTCTGGTAGACGCTTCAAATATCTCCACCGGGAGGATAAGGCTGCCTGTTTACGGAAACACGGAAAAGAATCCCCACGAGTTCAGATCAATTGACCTGGCGCGCATATTTGACACGGAAAAGTATCTGCCGCGCATCGCTGACGAGATAAAGAAGGCTGCGGGAGACGCTGAAATTGTAAGCCTGCCCGCCTTTATCGGCATAGATAACTATAACCATATACACCGCCGTCTCCAGGAAATGACAGGTCTGTTCATATACGAGGTCCCTACCCTGCCCCCGTCAATACTGGGCATGCGTATTGACAACGCACTAAGGGACCGGTTCGCCGCACTTGGCGGTGTGCTTTCCGATGGGGACCGGGTCTCGGGTGGAGATGTATATAACGGCATACTGGAAAACGTGAAAACCGAACTTTACAGCAACACGGAACACCGCGCCCGCCATTTCGTGCTTGCCACAGGAAGTTTCCTCAGCGGCGGTCTCCGGTCCGCGCACGACCTGCTTGACGAGCCGGTTTTCGGGCTAAGGATAAAGGCAAGCCGGAAACGGAACCGCTGGTATTCTGATTCCTTTTTCCACGAAAAGAGCCACCCCTTTCTTGAATTCGGAGTGGAAACAAACAGCAACCTCAACCCCTTTGACAAAAACGGCACGGTTATAAAAAACCTCTGGTGCACAGGCTCAATACTGTCCGGTTATAATCCGATCAGGGAATCCTCCGGAGGCGGTGTTGCGGTTTGCACCGGTTATTACGCTGCAAAAAAAATTGTCAGTGATTTCGAAAGGAAAAGAAAAAAATGATCCGCCTTGAAAATATCAGTTTTGACCATTGTATCAAGTGCACGGTCTGCACCATCTCCTGCCCGGTCGCCAGGGTGACGCATCTGTTTCCAGGGCCCAAGCAATCAGGGCCTGACGCTGAACGCCTCAGGATAAAAAATCCTGAACTGGTTGACGAATCACTGAAGTACTGTACAAACTGCAAGCGGT